>Ga0307373_10000228_pt1 | contig 102759 bp, 90 predicted proteins | sample OX2MG_FD_202534 | JGI IMG/M metagenome (GOLD analysis project Ga0307373, IMG submission 202534) | Soil microbial communities from Risofladan, Vaasa, Finland - OX-2 | ecosystem: Environmental > Terrestrial > Soil > Coastal area > Acid sulfate soil | place: Finland: Risofladan, Vaasa | collected... | reverse complement strand
CGCTGGGTTAGTGCACTGATTTGCTAGCATTTCAGTCGTGGGACCGATGAGCGCTGGGTTGCTCGCTGGCCGTGACACCGCCGGTCGGCGATGTAGGCGGGCGCCCGCTGGGCTAACCCGCTAGCCCAGGCTGTCGCCAGCGGGCGACCGGCGGCGGCCTGGGCTTATCGCTCGGAACGAGGTGCCGCCAGCGACGGCGGCCAGCAACGCCGACTCCAGGTTGAACTACCGACTATCTACCCCAAGGGAGACCAACGTGAGCGAATATGCCAATCCCCAGACGCTAGTCAGCACCGAGTGGCTGGCGGAACACCTCCAGGACCCGGACCTCCGGATCCTGGACGTCGACGAGGACACCGAGGCCTATGGCCGGGGCCACATCCCGGGTTCGATCGGAGTGCACTGGCGCAACGACCTGCAGTCGCAACCCGAGCGGGACTTCGTCGGACCCCAGGGGTTCGCGGAGCTCCTTGATCGCTACGGGATCACCCGCCAGACCCGGGTCATCCTCTACGGCGGCAACAAGAACTGGTTCGCCGCCTACGCCTACTGGTACTTCAAGTACTACGGGCACCCCGCGGTCCAGCTGCTCAACGGGGGTCGGAAGAAGTGGGAGCTGGAGGGACGACCGCTGGTCACTGACGCGGCTCAGGTCACACCTACCACTGGCTACCCGGTGCCCCAGGGCAACGACGCGATCCGCGCCTACCGGGACCAAGTCGCCCACGACATAGTCGGCCAGCCTGGCAAGGGTCTGGTCGACGTCCGGTCGCCCGAGGAGTACCGGGGCGAGGCCCTGGCCCCTGCCCATCTGCCCAGTGAAGGCGCCCAGCGGGGCGGTCACATCCCGGGCGCCCGCAACATCCCCTGGAGCAAGGCGGTGGATCCGGAGCAGGAGACCTTCCTGAACGTCGACCAATTGCGCCAGCTCTATCAGGGGGAGGGGATCACCGCCGACCAGGAGGTGGTCGCCTACTGCCGGATCGGGGAGCGCTCCGCCCACACCTGGTTCGTGCTGCACGAACTGCTGGGATACCCCAACGTCCGCAACTACGACGGCTCGTGGACCGAGTGGGGCAGCCTGGTCCGGGCACCGATCGAAAGGTGAGGGAGCGACCGGGAGGCGAGGCCGCCTCCCGGTCCACCCCAGAGCGCCGCTTCCGGCCGGAGCGGTAAGTTCCCCTGCGTGATCGGGTTAACCGTCGCCGGTTCGGCCATCCCCAGCTGGGGCCAACGATGAGCTTCGACCCCCACTGGGAGCCCGGTCCCCAGAGACCCCAGGCCTTCCCGACCGAGGAGAGCCAGGCGCCGGGCGCCGCCTCGACCTACCGGATCGTGCGCACCCTGCGGCTGCGCAACGAGAACCTTCCCGGGGTGCTGGGGGAGGTGGCGACCGCGATCGGTTCGGCCGGGGGCAACCTGGGGGACATCCGCACCGTGCAGCGGGGTTCCCGCCACGTGGTGCGCGACATCGACGTCAGCACCACCGACCTGCACATGCTGGAAGTGGTGCTGGACCAGATCCGGATCCTCTCCCACACCTCCCTGCTGGATGTCCGCGACGAGGTGCTGCGGGTGCACCTGGGGGGCAAGCTGCGGGTCGTCCCCAAGTACCCGGTCCATTCGGTGGCCGACCTGAGGCGGGTCTACACCCCGGGGGTGGCCGAGGTCTGTCGGCTGATCGCGGCCGACCCGGCGGTCGCCGATCGCTACACCGGGATCAACAACTCGGTGGCGGTGGTCACCGATGGGACGGCGATCCTGGGGCTCGGCAACATCGGGGCGGTGGCCGGGATGCCGGTGATCGAGGGCAAGTGCGCCCTGATGGCCCAGATGGTCGGGATCGACGCCTACCCTTTGTTGGTCCGGCCCGGGCCGTCCCAGGCGATAGTCGAGGCGATCGCTCGGATCAGCCCCACCTTTGGCGCGATCCAGTTGGAGGACTTCGCCGCGCCGCACTGCTTCGAGATCGCCCCGTCGCTCCAGGACCGTCTCGACATCCCGGTGATGCACGACGACCAGCACGGCACGGCCACCGTGGTGCTGGCCGCGCTCTTGCGGGCGGCCTCCCTGACCGGGCTTGACCTGGGCACCCTGACCGCCGGGGTCATCGGTCTCGGGGCGGCCGGGTCAGCGATCGCCCAGCTGCTGATGCGCTACCAGGGTCGGCCAGTCCTGGGAACCGGGCGGACCCCTGACTCGGTGGAGCGGCTCAAGGTGGCCGGCGGGGAGCCGGTGGAGATGGACGAACTGCTGGCGAAGGCGGACGTGGTGATCGCCACCACCGCCCAACCGGGCCTGATCCGACCAGAACAGATCCGGTCCGGCCAGATCATCTTTGCGCTGTCCAACCCCCTGCCCGAGATCGAGCCGGAGCGGGCCATACGCGCGGGGGCGATCCTGGCCGTGGACGGCAGCGTGGTCAACAACCTGCTGGGCTTCCCCGGCCTCTATCGAGGGGCGCTCGACACCAAGGCCCGGCGCTTCAACACCGAGATGTACTTGGCGGCGGCGGAGGCGATTGCCCGGCTGGCTCAGGACGACGAGGTAGTCCCGGACTCGCTCGATCCCCGGGTGCACTTGAGGGTGGCCAAGGCGGTCGCCAAGGAGGCGGTGCGCACCGGGGTGGCGCGGGTGGAGCCGCTGCCCGACTACTACGACGAGGTCTAGCGGCCGGAGAGCTGATCCGAGGAGATCCGTACGATGGCTAGGTGCTGATCGAGACCCTGGCGGAGTCGGAGCTGGGCGCGATCAGGCCGCTTTTGGTGGACCTGCTCCACGGGGAGCAGGAGCTGAGCGCCAAGCCCCAGCTGAGCCCCGAGCAGCTGGAGCGGTGGCTGCCCATCACCAAGGGGTCATTCTTGGGGGAGAACCACATCTTCGCGGCCAAAGAAGAGGGTCGCATCCTGGGCTTCTGCTGGTGTCTGCTCTTCGACCCCGGCACCGGCCTGGAGGGTGAGGTGGCCGAGCTCTATGTGACCCCGGAGGCGAGAGGGCAAGGGGTTGCCTCCAGGCTGGTGGAAGAGGCGGTGGCGCTCTTCGCCAAGCACCAGGTCACCTTCGCCTGCGTCTGGACTAGAGAGTCCAACCGGGCCGCGGTCAGCGCCTACCGGCGGGCCGGTTTCGGGCTCACCGACCAGCTGGTGCTGACCTGGTACCCCTCCCGTTGAGCACTCCCGCCAAGACCTCGCCGCAACCGGTCCCGGGGGCGCCGCCCGCCACCCCGGCCGCCGTGCGGCTGGGCGCGGTGGCGGTGGTCGCGGCCATCGTGGGCGTGGTGGTGGGCGGGGGCGCCGCCTACTTCCTGGTCCGGCACTTCGAGAACAGCTCGCCCGGGCAGGTGGTGATTCGCAACGTCACAGTTCCAGGCGGGAGCGGCACCGTCTCGGTGCCGTCGCTCCTGACCCAGCTGGGCCCGTCGCTGGTGGAGGTGATCCGGGAGCCGGCCCCGGGCACCCCCATCACCAATGTCGATTTGTCCAGCGGGTTCGTGGCCACCGCGGCGGGCCTGGTCGTGACCAACGAGGGGGCGGTGGCGGGCGCCTCGGGGGTGGAGGTGGTGCTCGCTTCGGGACAGCTCCTGTCCGCCACCATCGCCGCCGCCGACCCGGACACCGGGGTAGTGGTGTTGCAGGTCAGCAGCAGCACCCTGCCAGCTCCGCTGACCTTTGCCACCTCTCCGCCGGCGCCGGGCGACGTGGCCATTGCGGTGTCCCTGCCGGTGGGCGGTCCCAGCGTGGATGTGGGCAGCGTCAGCAGCGTGGGGCTGACCGTGACCGTCCCCGATCTGGCGACCGCCACCGGGCAGGCGGTGATCGACGGGGTGCTCCGAACCGACACCCCCCAGCCGGTGGGCAGCACCGGCGGCCCCTTGGTGGACTCCTCCGGCGAGGTGATCGGCATCCTGACCGGCGATCGGATGCAACCGGTCGACCAAGGGGCCAGCGCCGCCTCGTCCGGATTCGCTCTCGACGCCTCGGCCGCCGACCAGCTGATCTCCAGCCTGAACGCGACCGGCTCCGGGCCCCACCCGATCGGGTTTGTCTCCAAGTGGATGGACCCCACCTCGGCGGCCGCCTTAGGGTTCCCAGCCGGGGTCTTGGCGATCTCGGTCGACCCCGGCTCTGCCGCCGCTCAGGCAGGGGTCCAGGCGGGGGATGTGGTCACCGCGGTTGACGGCCGGGCAGCCTGGAGCGCTAAGACGACTGTCTACCCCAGCTTCTCCGATTACCTGGTCTCGCTCGGTTCGGGGGCTCAGGTGCCCATCACGGTCTACCGGACGGGGGTCAGCCGCCAGCTTTCGCTTACGCTTCCCTCGCCCTGAACCGCCGGGGCAAAGAGAACTCGGCCGCGGATTCTTGGTGAGGTAACCGTTGGAGATCACCTGGCTGGGCGAGAGCGCCCTTCTGCTCAAGGGCCGTGAGACCAAGGTGCTGCTGGACCCCGCCTACCAAAAGGGGGGCGCGCTGGCCAACAGCGCCGCGGAGATCGTGGTCAGCGCCGCCGGCGAGGACAACGTGCTGCGCCCGGTCAAGGGACCCCAGGTGGTCGCCCGGCAGGGGGAGTACGAGCTGCGCGGGGTCTCGGTGCGGGGGGTCGCCACCGCCGGGGGAACTTTGTTCGTGACCGAGGTGGATGAGGTCGCCGTCTGCGATTTCGGCGAGTTCCCCGGTCCGCTCGATGTCGAGGCGCTGGACGCCCTCGGGACCATCGACGTCCTGGCGGTCTCCCTGAAGCAGGGGTCGCCGGCCCGGGCGTTGGAGGTCGCGGCGCTGGTCGCCCAGCTGCAGCCCTCGGTGCTGGTGCCGGTCGGCTTCCAGGCCAGCGGGGACGAGTCCCCCGGGGAGCTGGGGGAGTTCGTCAAGGAGATGGGACTGACCCAGGTGAGCCCCCAGGCGAAGCTCACCTTGGCGGGCTCCCCGGGCGTCAGCGATGACACCCGGGTGGTCATCCTGGAGGCCCGATCCTGACCCTGGCGTGTTAGGATCCGGCTACATGGGTGCTGCCTACCCGTGTGCCGGCCGGAGCTGCTGATGACGAAGTTCATATTCGTGACCGGCGGGGTGGTTTCCGGGATCGGCAAGGGGATCACGGCGGCCTCGCTGGGCACGGTGCTCAAGGCCCGCGGGCTCAAAGTCTCACTGCAGAAGCTCGACCCCTACATCAACCTCGACCCCGGGACCATGTCCCCCTACCAGCACGGGGAGGTCTTCGTCACCGATGACGGGGCGGAGTCCGACCTGGATCTCGGCCACTACGAGCGCTTCGTGGACACCAACCTCACCAAGGCCAGCAGCGTCACCACCGGCAAGATCTACAGCGAGGTCATCGCCAAGGAGCGCCGGGGCGACTTTCTGGGGGCCACCGTGCAGGTAATCCCCCACATCACCAACGAGATCAAAGACCGGATTGCCCGGGTCGCCGAGGAGTCGGAGGCCGACGTGGTCATCGTCGAGGTCGGAGGGACGGTCGGCGATATCGAGTCCCTGCCTTTCCTGGAGGCGATCCGTCAGCTGAAGAACGACATCGGCCGGCGCAACACCTTCTATGTCCACGTCACGCTGGTGCCGTTCGTGGATGCCAGCGAGGAGTTCAAGAGCAAGCCGACCCAGCACAGCGTGCAGACCCTGCGCGGGATCGGGATCCAGCCCGACGCCATCGTCTGCCGTTCTAGGGAGCCGATCGGGGCCGGGGTTCGCGACAAGATCGCCCTCTTCGCCGACGTCGAGCCGCGGGCGGTGATCAGCGTCCCCGACGCCCCCACCATCTACCAGGTGCCCCTCTTGCTGGAGTCCAGCGGCCTGGGTGCCTACGTGACTGAGCAGCTGGGGATCGACGCCCCGGCGGCCGACCTCCGGGCCTGGAGCCAGCTGGTGGAGCGGATCCTGGGGGCCGAGGACAAAGTGGTGGTGGGGGTGGCCGGCAAGTACGTGGCCCTCCCCGACGCCTACATCAGCGTCACCGAGTCACTGCGCCACGCCGCCGTGGCCCACGGGGTGGGGTTGGACATCCGTTGGATCAACACCGAGGCGCTGGTCCCGGGCGATACCTCGGTCTTCGAGGGCCTCGACGGCCTGGTCATCCCGGGGGGGTTTGGGCACCGCGGCATCGAGGGCAAGATCGCCGCCTCCCGGTATGCCCGCCAGCACCGGGTGCCCTTTCTCGGGCTCTGCCTGGGGATGCAGTGTGCCTGCATCGACGTAGCTCGGGAGGCCCTGGGCACCGAGGACGTCAACAGCACCGAGTTCAACGCCTTCACCGAGCACCCGGTGATCGATCTGCTGCCCGAGCAAAGGGATGTCGCGGACAAGGGTGGAACCATGCGCCTGGGTCTCTATCCCTGCAAGCTGGAGCCGGGGACCAGGGCCGCCCAAGCCTACGGCGAGTCCGTGGTCTACGAGCGCCACCGTCACCGATTCGAGTTCAACAATCGCTACCGAGAGGTGCTGGAGCAAGCCGGCGTCGTCTTCAGCGGCACCTCCCCGACTGGACGGCTGGTGGAGATCATGGAGCTCAAGGGCCACCCCTTCTTCGTCGGCAGCCAGTTCCATCCCGAGTTCCGCTCCCGACCCCATCGGCCCCACCCGCTCTTCCATGGCTTCATGGCCGCCTGCCTGGAGCGAGCTGGCCTAGCGATCGAGCCGGAACTGCCCCAGGACCCGGAAGTAGCCTCGGTCTGAGAAGGGGCCAGGGAGAGAGCAACCGGGCAGTTCCGTGGTGCCGGACCCGATCTCGGCCGGGCAGCGGACGACGGCAGGGAGTGAGTGGCCCCAGCCAACCGGTCCACTGCGTCAGATAACCCGCTTGGTGCGCCGGCCCCGGCGGGGAGCTTTGTTGTATAAGACAAGGTCTGATACGATTGTACTAGATGGACTTTCGACACCCCCTGCAGTTAATTTCCTCATCCCTGGATACCGACGTGCTCGCCGTTCTCGCTCGGGCAGATACGTTTTTCACCCGGGCGCAGATCCAGGCTCTCATGGGGCACGGTTCGCAGGCAGGAGTGCATCGCGTTTTGCGGAGGCTGGCCGAGCAAGGCATAGTGAATTCCGAAGTCTCCGGTCAGACGTACAGGTATCGGCTTAACCGAAGGCATCTAGCGGCGCCGCTGATTGAGACGTTGGCCCAACCGCTCAAACTGCTTCTCGAGCGTCTTCCCAGTTCGTTGTCCAACTGGGAGGCCCCGGCCATCTGCGTTTCGGTGTTTGGGTCGGTTGCTCGGGGAGAAGCTGGCATCGCTTCCGACCTTGACATCCTGGTGGTCCGCCCTGATTCGATAGATGAGGACGATCCTCGGTGGCGGGAGCAGGTCGACGGTCTGGCCGGGGATGCCACGGCGATGACCGGAAACGAGGCTAGGATTCTGGAATATTCAGCGGCCGAGGCAACCCGCCTATCTACCGCTGAGCCCCTCCTGCAGGAGATCAGACGTGATGGGCTGTTGCTGATGGGTTCGCTGGCTCTTCTAATGCCCAAAACGGCGGCGAGAGCGTGACTCTCCGGGTGCGACCCTGCACGAAACAGACCGCAGACGGTCGCCAGCGCAAAGCGACACAGTTCCTCCCGGCCGCCGAGCTGATTCGGCAGCAAGCTCGAACCGAGGAGGATGTCGCAGACGCGTTGGTAACTCTGTGCGTGCCTGCGGGCATCGCCGCGGCTGACGTCATCTGCTGCAAAGACTTAAGGAGTCACGCCATTGGCGAAGATCACACGCAGGCGGTCAGTCTTGTAAAGACGGTTAGGCATGGTGGCCCAAAGCTGGCGGCGGATCTCGGTGCGCTGCTTCGAATGAAAACCAAGGCTGCTTATGGGGAGGAACCCGTTTCCGCTGCGGAGCGGACGCGAGCCTACCGGCGAGCGCTCCAATTAGTTACCGCCGCGCGGTCCTGGGTTTAGGGCACCGTGCTTAGGGTGAGCCGAGTGATTGCCATCCGTTGGCGCTCGTAACAGCGGTGCGGGCCCCCACGGGAAAGCAGGCGATGACGGCGGCGTTGACCGAGCGACCGCGCCCGCTGCTCAGCGATGACTCGGGGCAGCTGCGTCGCGCGCCGACCGACTGGGAGGCGCTGGGGCAGAGCGGACTGCAACCAAAGCCGATCTCCTCGTGGATCCCACTGCCGGCCAAATCGACGCTGATGCACCTGCCCCAGCGGCAGGCGCTGGGGAGGAGACGCGGGAGCGGAGCCGTCGAGCCCATCGCTGAGGGCGCCTGGGCGGTGGCGGCGGTGCTCCCGGTCGGCTACCTCCGACTGCTGTTTCCCGCGTACGTCCCAACTGGTCTGGCCCCGCCGCCCACTCTCCCGCTCTACGGTTATGCCGCAGTCGCCGAGCTGGCTGGGGAGGTGGTGGTGGCAGCTTCCCGCAGCGACGACTTCTCGCCGTGGACCGGGCGCCGGCCCGCTCGGGCCAGGCTGGCAGCCGCCGTCGAGCAGGCCCAGCGCCAGATGTCGCGCAGCCGGGTGATCGCCCAGCTGTCGGTCTGCGCCCTGCAGCACAACTGCCTGACCGCCCAGAACACCTTCCTGCGCCGCTTCGAGGGAGCACTGCCGACCTCCGCTGCCTGCAACGCCGACTGTTTGGGTTGCATCTCCCTGCAGACCGACTCCGGAGCACCGACTCCCCAACCACGGATTGCCCGGGCCCCCACCGCGGAGGACCTCATCGAGGTGGGCAGCTACCACCTTGATGGCGCCCTGGAGCGGGGGGAGGGGGGCATGGTGAGCTTCGGCCAGGGCTGCGAGGGAGAGCCGCTCTTGAGGGAGAGGGCGCTCCGCCCGGTCGCGCTTGAGCTACGTCGCAGGTATCCCGAGGCGACCGTCCATATCAACACCAACGGGAGCCGGCCTCAGGCTCTGAAGCGGCTTATCCGGGCCGGGGTGAACAGCTGCCGGATCAGCGTCTTCAGCTTCCGCCAGGAGCTGTTCGCCGCCTACTACCGTCCCCGCGGCTACTCGATCGAGGATGTCCTGGAGTGCGCTCGGGTGGCCCGGCGAGGCGGCGCTCAGCTGACCATTAACCTGCTCACCTTCCCGGGGGTGTCGGACACTCCCGAGGAGGTGGCCGCGACGGTGCGAACCCTCCAGGCGCTGGAGGTGGAGCAGGTGCAGCTGCGCAGCCTGAACGCGGACCCGCTCTGGTTGATGAGCCGCCTGCCGGCGCTCGGCAAAGGTATCGGGCTGGAGCAACTCACCGAGACGCTGCGCTTGAAGTTGCCGTCGGTCGGGTTGGGCAACTTCACCCGCCCGGTCAAGTCGGTGGGACCAGCTCGCCGAGTTGGCGCCAGCGCCTGACACGCCGGCACCGGACCGCGCGCCTCGCTAGTGGAACGTCTCAGTGATCGTTAGACATTGAGGTCGAGCATCCGGATCCCCTCCCCTCCCGGCCGTGTCGACCACGCAGAAGACGTTACCTTCGGGATCCTCGAGGAGGATGAAATCCTCCCCTGGTTCAGGAGTGCGGGGATGGACGGTGGCGCCCAGCTCGCGCAATCGTCGAGCCTCCTCATCCTGGTGGTCGGTGTAGAGATCCAGATGCAAACGGTTCTTCCCCATGCGCTTCTCCGGAACGACCTGCAGTGAAATGTTGACGTGCCCTCCCTGGGGATCCCCGAGGACCGCGAAATCCTCCTCGGGGGAATCTCTGAGGACATAGCCGAGCGCCTGCTGCCAGAACGCCAACATGGTTGGAAAGTCATTGCAGTCGATCACGACAGATCCGACGTACATGTGGACCTCCTTGCGGATGATCGATCGTCACATCACGAGGACACCGCCGCACTCTATCGGCTCTCTCCGGCCCATGCCGATGCCGTAATTTCGGAGGTGAGAGAGGCGGTGAGCAACTGGGCCCAGGTGGCTGAGGCGGTGGGGCTCTCGCGAGAAGAGCGGGACCTCATGGGCGACGCACTCGCGGGCGCCGAGCGGGCCTGACCCAGCTGGTCTGGCGTCGACTCGAGCGGCCGGTGTAGCGGCCAGGAAAATCGCAGCCTGGCCTATGATCGGGGAATGAGTTCGCCTCCCGATGGCCGGGACGGCTTCGGGTGGATCGGCTCCTCGTCTCCCGTGGCTCCAGCTGAGCGGCCCAGCGACTTGGGCCTCCAAGAGCCACCGGCTGAGGACCGAGCGTGGCCCACGCCCGGTTCCTGGGGCAGCGGCGACTACCGCTCCCTGCCTCCAGATGGGCAGAAGCCCAAGCGTCGGGGGGGCGTCGTGGGCTCGATCCTGGCGGGCGCCTTTGCCGTCTTCAAGTACGGCTTCCTGCTGCTCAAGCTGGGGGCGTTCAAAGGAACCCTGATCACGATGGTGGTCAGCGTCGTCGTCTATTCCCTGTTTTTCGGGCCCGTCTTCGCGATCGGATTCGTTCTCCTCATCCTGGTGCACGAGATGGGCCACTATCTGATGGCCAGGCGGCTCGGGCAGTCGGTCTCCGCGCCGGTCTTCATCCCTTTCCTGGGCGCGCTGATCAACATGCGACGCCAGCCCGCCTCGGTCCAGCAGGAGGCGACCATGGCGCTGGCCGGCCCCACGGTGGGCACGGCCGCCGCTTGGCTCTGCGTCCTGGTGGGGATCAGCCAGCACTCCGAGTTCTGGGCGGCCCTGGGCTATCTGGGGTGCCTGCTAAACCTTTTCAACCTGATCCCGGCCACTCCCTTGGACGGGGGCCGGGTCACCGCCGCCGTCTCCAAGTGGGCCAACCTGGTCGGCCTGGGGATCCTCATCCTCTACGCCGTCTGGGCCTTCACCTCCGGCACGGCGGTCAGTCCGGTGATCGCGATCATCGTGCTCTTCGCCTTCTTCGGGACCTTCTCCCGGTTCCGCCAGGCCCGGCGCATGCCCGGGTATCTGGCGGTGCCTACCCGGGAACGCTGGATCTTCCTGGGCTGCTACTTGCTGATCGTCCTGGTCGCCGGGCTGGGGGTGGTCAAGGGTTATCCCTACCTCCACTACGTGCACACCGTCCACCTCCCGTTTAGCTTCTGAGCCTGGCTGGTAGACTCGAAGAGCAACCATGAAGGCGATTCACCCCGAGTACTTTCACGACACCACGGTCAGCTGTTCCTGCGGGAACAGCTTCACGACCGGGTCCACCCAGCAGACCCTGCACACCGAGGTCTGCAGCGTCTGCCACCCGTTCTTCACCGGGCAGCAGCGGATCGTGGACACCGGGGGCCAGGTGGAACGCTTCCGCCGCCGCGCCCAGCTCGCCCAGCAGCCGTAGCTCGCCGACCGGCCCAACCCCGACCGGGCAGCCGCCGCCAAGTCATGACTTGGGCAGCCGGCCGTACCGGAGCCTGGGGCACCGGCTCCAGGCCGGTCGTGGTCATCCATTAGATAAGGTGACGATCGTGTTGGAGAGCAATTCATGAAGGCGATGGGCGGCCCCCGCGGGCTGGGCAGTTGCGCACCGGGAAGGGCGGGCTGATGCTGGCCCCCGGGTTGGAGGCGCGGCTGGAGGCGGTCCGGGCCCGGTCGGAGGCGATCACCGCGGAGCTTCAGGATCCGGTGGTGAGCCGCGATCCCGGCCAGCTGGAGCGGCTCGGCAAAGAGCAGGCCGAGCTGCGCCCGGTGGTTGAGGCGCTGGCCTCTCTGCGCCAGTCCCAGGCGGCGGAGGCGGAGGCGCGCAAGCTGGCCGGAAGCGAGCCGGACCCCGAGATGCGGTCCTTCCTCGAGGCGGAGGCCCGCCAGGAGTCCGAGAGCGCCGCCCAGCGGTTGGGCGCCCTCAAGCTGTTGCTGCTACCGCGAGACCCGGACGACGACCGGGATGCGGTGGTCGAGATCCGCTCGGGGACGGGGGGTGATGAGGCGGCGCTCTTCGCCGCCGACCTGATGCGCATGTACCTGCGCTTCGCGGAGCGGCGCCGCTGGCGGGTGGAGCTGCTCGATAGCTCGGCCACCGAGGGCGGGGGCTTCAAGGAGGTCTCCTTCGAAGTCCACGGCCGGAGTGCCTACGGCACCATGAAGTTCGAGAGTGGGGTCCACCGGGTGCAACGAGTGCCCAAGACCGAGTCCCAGGGCCGCATCCACACCTCGGCCGCCAGCGTGGTGGTGCTCCCGGAGGCCGACGACCTCGACGTCGAGATCAACGACGAGGACCTCCGGGTCGACGTCTTCCGTTCCACCGGGCCCGGCGGCCAGAGCGTCAACACCACCGACTCGGCGGTCAGGATCACCCACCTGCCCACCGGTCTGGTGGTGACCTGCCAAGACGAGAAGTCCCAGCACAAGAACCGGGCCAAGGCGCTCCGGGTGCTCCGCTCTCGGCTCTACGACTTGAAGCAAAGGGAGCGGGACGCCGAGCTGCAGGAGACCAGGCGCTCCATGGTCGGCCATGGCGACCGCAGCGAGAAGGTCCGCACCTACAACTTCGCGGAGGGCCGGGTGACTGACCACCGCATCGATCTCAAGGTCTACCAGCTGCCGCGGGTCATGGAGGGGGAGCTGGAGCTGCTGATCGGACCTCTTCAGGCCGCGGAGCAGGCCCGGCGGCTGGCCGGGGAGAACTGACCTCACCCCTTGGCCGCCGCGCTTCAGTACGTCGCCCGGGGCTGAGGGCGAGCTCGCCGGCATCAGTTCCGATAGTTCACTCCGGGTCAGGGAGCCTCGACCGGAGGAGGCGTGGCCGGCAGAACGGCGGCTCCCGCCTGGGGGCGCCTCCCCCGCCCACCCCGTCGCCGCCGCCTGCCGGGGCGCGCGGCGGCGGCCGGAGCCTCGGCCTCCGTGGCGGCTGCAGCGTCGGCCTCCGTGGCGGGCGGAGCAGTGACCGGAGCGGGAGGCCGTCGCCGGCCCGGGTTGGGAGTTACCCGGGGAGGCGGCGGCATGCCGACGGCCACCAGGTGCGCCAGGGTCCGCCACTCGAATTCCTCCTGGCCGAGGCGGATAAGCCGGACGAAACAGTCGGCGGTGGCCTCTGCGTCGGCCAGGGCGTAGTGCGGGTTGCGATGGGTGACTCCCAGACGCTCGCAGAGCCGTTCCAGGCCGATCGTGTCCTTGAGCTGGAAGAGGAAGCCCGCAATCCGGGAGGTGTCCAGGTGGTGATTGTTGAGGGGCCGGCCCAGTGCCCGGGAGACCAGACGGGTGTCGAATCCGTCAGCGGAGTGCTCGATCAGCACCGTGCCCACCGCGAGGTCGGCAAAGGCCGTCGCGACCTGGTGCAGGGTCGGGGCGCCCCCCAGCATGGAACTGTTGATCCCATGGACCCGACGGGCGTAGGGATTGATGTGGTCGGCGGTGTGCACCAGGCTCTCCAAGGAGATCCGGGGCTCCGGCGGCCCCTCGTCGGCCCCGAGTTGAAAGCGGACCGCCCCCAATTCGACCATGCGGTGGGGGAAATGGCCGGTCGTCTCGCAATCGAGGGCCACAAAGCTGAGCTCGGCGAGCTCGGTGCTCAGTGGCAGCCGCTCCGGGAGCTCACCCGCGGTGGCCAGCGCCAGAGCCGAAGGATTGTGGAAGGGAGCGGCATCCGGCGAGGCGGGTCCCAGCCGGGGGATCAAGCGCTCGCCCGGTCCGCTGAAGCCCCGCTGCCGGCCCCGCTTGGGGCGCGAGGTGGAGAGGGGCGCCGGGGGCGGCACGTCTCGAGCGGCTTCTGGAAGTGGACGGTCCACCGACCCATCCTATCGGTGTCTCTGGGCCGGCACCCGGGCGAGAGGGCCCGCTGATCGGGGGGCCGAGCCTCCCCGGATATACTCGGCCCTAGTTTGCCCTTCCTTGCCACCGGGCTCAGCCACCATCTGGCACCCCTGCCGGTTCGCGAGCGGCTCCATCTGGACGAAGCTCAGATCGTGGAGTCGCTACGAGCCCTGGTGGGTCATGCCGGCCTGACAGGAGCAGTGTGCCTCAGCACCTGCAACCGGACCGAGTTCTACGTGACCACCCAAAACGACCGCCAGAGTCAACAGGCCACCGCCCGCTTCTTTCACTACATCTCGCCCGAACCCACCTACGCCGAACTCATTTACAGCCATCCGGGCCGGGCTGGATTGCACCACACCTTCCGGGTCGCGAGCGGCCTGGACAGCGTGGTGCTGGGTGAGGCCCAGGTGCTGGCCCAGTTCAAAAGGGCCCACCGGGTGGCCCAGCAGGCGGGGACCATCGACGCCGAGCTCGATCTGGTGATGCGCCGCGCCGTGGAGACGGCCAAGCGGGTGCGCACCTCTACCGGGATCTCGCGCCAGGCGGTGGGCTACGGCCAGGCCGCTACCGCGATCGCCCGGGAGCGCCTGGGCGACCTGAAGGGGTTGGGGGCGGTGATCGTCGGGGCCGGGAGCGTGGGCAGCGCCACAGCCCGTCTCCTCACGCGGGCCGGGGTGGCTCCCCTGTTCGTGGCCCGCCGGGGCCAGAAGGCCCTAGCCCTGGCCCAGGCTCTGGGGGCCGAGCTGGTCGACCTGGAGCAGCTGCCCTCGCTGGCCTCGGCGGTGCGTCTGATCGTCTCCAGCACCAGCAGTGAGGACCGGGTCATCGGTCGGAAACTGATCTCCGAGGTGAGGCGGGTCCAGGGCTCCAGCGGAAGTCTCCTGATCCTCGACCTCGCGGTCCCCCGGGACGTGGATCCGGCCACGGCCAGACTTGAGGGGGTCACCCTTCTCGACCTGGACCAGCTAGGGGAGGTAATCCGGCAGAACCTGAACCAGCGCGAACAACACCGTCCCGCCGCCGAAGCGGTCGTGGAGGCGGCGATCGCCGAGCTGGAGCTCGAGCTGGGCCGGCGCGCCGCGGTGCCCCTGATCACCGCGCTGGTGGACCGGGCCGAGCTGGTCCGGCAGGGAGAACTGGCCCGGACTTTGTCCCGGATGCGGCCGCTCAGCGAGGAGGAGCGGGCCCACCTGGATCGGCTGACTCAGGCCATCGCGGCCAAGCTGCTCCACCATCCGATCGCGTTTCTCCGGCAGCATGCCGACGACCCCGACCGACGCCAGCTCCTGGAGGAGGCCTTCGGTCTGGAGGGAGCGCAGGACGATTGATCGCGCTCGCCACCAGGGGGAGCGCGCTCGCCCGGGCCCAGGCCGAACTGGCGATGACCGCCCTGCGGTCGCAGTTCCCCGGCCAGGAGTTCACCGCGGTGGTGGTGGACTCGGACGGGGACCTGAGTCCCGCCACCGTCGCCCCTGACCTGCCCGGTCAGGGATGGTTCACTTCCCGGCTGGAACGGGCGCTGCGGACCGGCCAGGTGGAGGGGGCGATCCACAGCGCCAAGGACCTACCCACCGACCTCTCGCCCGACCTGTTATTGGCCGGTTTTTTGCCCCGCGCTGATCCCCGGGATGCCCTGGTGGCGGCCGGTGACCTGGCCCTCGGGGAGTTGCGTCAAGGGGCCCGGGTCGGCACCTCCTCACCGCGCCGGGCGGCGCAGCTGCTGGCCCTGCGCCCGGACCTGGAGGTGGCGACCATCCGGGGCAACGTCGAGACCCGAGTCCGCAAGGTGCGCGAAGGGGAGTTCGACGCCTGCGTCATCGCCCTGGCGGGACTGCTCCGGATCGATCGGCAGCACGAGGGGCAGGCGCTGGACCCGTTGCGGGAGTGCACCCCGGCCCCGGCCCAGGGGGCGATCGCGATCCAGGCGCGGGTCGGCACCCAGTTCGCCGAGATGGCAGCGAGCGTCGACGACCAGGTGACCAGGTCCTGCGTCGAGGCGGAACGGCTGGTGCTGACCCAGATGGGGGGCGGCTGTCGGCTGCCGCTCGGGACTTTGGCCGAGCCCCTGGGAGCGGGCCGGGTGCGGCTCACCGTAGCCTGGGCCGAGGAGCCGGGGGCGGCGGTGCGGCGCATCACCGAGGAGACCTCGCAAGGGAAGATCTCCGAACTGGCGATCGCGATGGCGCAGGAACTGCGGTGACGGCAGCGACCCTCCGCGGTCGCCGCATCCTGGTGACCCGGGCCAGCGCCCAAGCCGAGGAGCTGGTGGAAATGCTGCGCCGCCGTGGGGCTGAGCCGCTGGCGGTCCCGGTGATGCAGCTGGAGCCGCTGTTGACGGAGGCGGAATTCCGGGACCTGGGGGTGGGCATCTCCAGGGGGCGCTGGGACGACGTGGTCTTCACCAGCGCCAACGCGGTGCGCCTGGTCCTGCCGCAGTTCGCGGGGGCCTCGCCAGGGACCCGGATCTTCGCCATCGGGCCCGGCACGGCCGCCGCCGCAGAGGAGCGGGGCTGGCCGGTCGAGCCCCTGGCCGAGACCTTCATCGCGGAGGGGCTCGCCGAGCAGCTCATCAAAGTGGGGGTTGCCGGTCGGCGGGTGCTCTTGCCCCGCGCCGCCGGGGCCCGGGAGGTTTTGGCGGAGGCGCTGGCGCGGGCCGGCGCGGAGCTGGAGTTGGTCGCCCTCTACCGGATGACTCCCGAGGAGCGGTCGCGGCCGGCGCTGGCGCGGGCCCTCGCGGCCCCGGGGCTGGACTGCATCGTCTTCGCCAGCGGCAGCTCGGTGGACTGCTTCCAGCTCCTGCGAGGTGAGCGGCCGGTGCCCAGCTCGGTGCTGGTCGCCTGCATTGGGCCCATCACGGCCCAGGCTGCGGAAAGCGCCGGTTTGCGACCTCGGGTGGTCGCCGAGGAGCACTCCCTGCCCGGCCTGCTGGCCGCGCTGGAGCTGCAGCTCGGCCCGTTGCCGGAAAATGAGCGCCGACCATGAGCTTTCCGGAAGACCGACCCCGCCGACTGCGCCGCAACCCCTTGCTGCGCGGGCTGGTCAGCGAGGCCTGGCTGGCCCCCAGAAACCTGGTCCTGCCGGTCTTCGTCAGTGCCGCCATCCCGGCCCGGCGCGAGGTTCCGACCATGCCCGGGGTATTCCAGGAGACTCCGGAATCCCTGGTCCAGGTGGCGGAGGAAGCGGTCGAGCTGGGGATCCCGGGGATGATCCTCTTCGGCATCCCGGACAGGAAAGACCCGGAGGGCTCGTCCGCCTGGGACGACCAGGGAGTGATCCAGACGGCTCTCCGACGGCTGCGCCAGTCGGTGGGGGACCGCCTGCTGCTGATCGCCGACAACTGCCTCGACGAGTTCACTGACCACGGGCACTGCGGCGTCCTGACCGAGTCCGGCGAGGTCGACAACGATGCCACCATTGCCCGGTACGCCAGGACGGCGGTCAGTCAGGCGGCGGCCGGGGCCGACCTCATCGCCCCCTCGGGAATGATGGATGGGCAGGTGGGGTCGATCCGGGCCGCCCTGGACGACGCCGGCTATGCCCAAACTGCGATCCTCGCCTACGCCGCCAAGTACGCCTCAGCTTTCTACGGTCCCTTCCGCGACGCTGCCGAGTGCCAGCCGACGTTCGGCGACCGGCGCGGATACCAGATGGACCCGGCCAACCGGCGCGAGGCGATGCGCGAAATCGAGATGGACGTCTTGGAGGGAGCCGACCTCTTGATGATCAAGCCCGCCCTCCCTTACCTGGACGTGCTGCTGGATGCGCGTCAGCACTTCGACCAGCCGCTCGGGGTCTTCAGCGTGAGCGGGGAATACGCCATGCTCCAAGCGGGGGCTGCCGCTGGCGGTCTGGAGCTCCGAGACACAGTGCTGGAGACCCACCTCGCCATGCGCCGGGCTGGGGCCGACTTCATCATCACCTACTTTGCCCGCCAGATCTGCCGCTGGTTGAAGGAGTCCGACTGATGGGTTCCTCGAGCTGGCGGGCGGCGAGTGGCGTCCTGGCCGGGGTGCTGGTCGTGGCGGTCGTCGGGCTCGGCGCCTATTTCATCAACGTGGCCGCCACCAGGAGGACTTCCCCAGTGACCAGTGCAGACTGCGCCGGCGCCAACTTCAGCGACCCGCTAGGACCTTTGGACCAACCTTCCAACGTCCACCACTACGCCAAAGCGCCGGCCTTCACCATCGACCCGGAGCGGCTCTACCAAGCGACCATCGCCAGCGCCAAGGGCGACATCGTGATCTGCCTGGTGCCCGGGTGGGCGCCGCACACAGTGAACAGCTTCGTGACTCTGATCCGCAACCATTTCTTCGACGGTCTGCGCTGGGGCCGGGACCCCTCCACCGCTCCCGGCGGACCGGTGATCCAGGGGGGCAGCCCCAACAGCAATCTCACCGGAGGACCGGGCTACCAGTTCAAGGACGAGAAGGTGGTCAGCCCGCTCTACACGAAGGGGGCCTATCAGCCGGGCGCGGTGGCCATGGCCAACTCCGGCCCCAACACCAACGGGAGCCAGTTCTTCATCACCCTCTCCTCGTTCACCCTGCCGGCCAGCTACAACCTGTTCGGGGAGGTCGTCTCCGGCCTCGACGTGGCCCTCACGGTGAAGCAGGGCGACCCGATGCACATCACCGTTCGGGAGCAGTTGCCCTGACCGAACCTGGGTCCTTCTCCCTGGAGCGCTCCGCTGCCGCCATGGCCCGTGCCCGGCGCTCGCTGCCGGGAGGGGTCAACAGCCCGGTGCGCTCCTTCCGCGGCGTCGGCGGTACGCCGCCCTTCTTCCAGCGGGCGGAGGCCCAGTTCCTCTTCGACATCGATGACCACCGCTACCTGGATATGGTGCTCGCCTACGGCCCTCTGATTCTGGGTCACCTTCACCCCGCGGTGGTCGCAGCGATCAGCCGCCAGCTCCAGCTGGGGGAAGCCTTCGGCGGACCGACGGAAGCGGAAGTTGAGCTCGCCGAAGAGATCGGCAGGCGGATGCCGAGCCTGGAGATGGTGCGGCTGGTCAGCAGCGGCACCGAGGCCGCCATGAGTGCTATTCGGCTGGCCCGGGGGGCGACCGGCCGCGATCTCCTGGTCAAGTTCGCCGGCTGCTACCACGGCCACAGCGACGGGCTGCTGGCGGCGGCCGGATCCGGGGTGGCCACCCTCTCCATCCCGGGCTCCCCGGGGGTGCCCCCGGGCACGGTCGCCGACACGCTGGTGCTCCCCTTCAACGACCCGGAGACAATCTCGGAGCTCTTCTCCCGCTCGGGAGATCGGATCGCCGCGGTGATCGTCGAGCCGGTGCCCGGGAACATGGGCGTGGTCCTCCCTGCCGAGGGCTTCCTGGAGCTCCTCCGCCAGCTCACCAGCAGCCACCGCAGCCTGCTGATCTTCGATGAGGTCATCACCGGCTTCCGGGTGGGGCGTGGTGGCGCCCAGGGCCTGTTCGGGATCACCCCCGATCTCACCTGCTTGGGCAAGGTGATCGGCGGCGGGCTTCCGGTCGGGGCCTTTGGGGGCCGCCGAGACCTGATGTCCCAACTCGCCCCCGAGGGCGACGTGTACCAGGCCGGGACCCTGAGCGGGAACCCGCTGGCGGTGGCGGCCGGGCTGGCCGCGCTGGCCGAGCTGGTCGGGCCCGAACCCTACCAGCAGCTGGAGGCGCTCGGGTCCCAGCTGGAGTCGGGGATTTTGGAGGCAGCCCAGCGTCGGGGCCGCCCGATCCAGGTAAACCGCCAGGGATCGATGCTGACCGTCTACTTCTCGCCAGTGCCGGTCACCGATTACCAAACTACCCTGGGCTCCGACCGGGAGACCTTCGCCCGGATGCACTTCGAGCTGCTCCGCCGGGGCGTGTTCTGGCCCCCGTCCGCCTTCGAGTCCGTCTTCCTGTCCCTGCGCCACGAGCCCTCGGATGTGGACTACCTGGTGCGCGCCTTCGACTTGGGTCTGGCGGCCCTGGACGCCGCTTGAGGACCCTTGGGCGGCCGGAGGATTTGAACTCGGGCCGCAGAGGGCTTGAACTCAGACCGCTGCTATACTCCGGGCACCCTCGGCGGCTCCCCAGAGGCATTTGCAGTGATCGGTCTCGACCCCGGGTGGCCCCTCGCGGTCCCGCCTGAAGGTGCGTCGGCGAGCCTCCCCCAAGGCCAGCTAGGCGGCCGGTCTCCCCAACTGCGCCCGGGCTCGGAGGGCTAGCCGGTGGCTGCCGGACAGGTCGCCGGAATCGATCGTCCAGCTCGGCCCCAGGAGAACCCTCCCGCGGCTGAAGAGCGCCAGCTGACCCTGGTGGAGCACCTGGAGGAGCTGCGCCGGGTGGTTCTGATCAGCATGATCGCCTGGGCGGTCGCGACCGCGGTGGCCTTCATCTTCAACCACCAGATGATCGGGATCCTGGAGCGGCCGCTCCATCTGGCGCTGGGCCACACCCACTCCCCGTTCGGCCAGCACGTGGTGGTGACCAGCCCCATCGAGGGCCTCTCGATCCCCTTCAAGGTGGCGGCCGCCGCCGGCGTCGTCCTCTCCTTGCCGATCACCGTCTGGCAGATCTGGACCTTCGTCAAGCCGGGCCTGCGCCGCAGCGAGCGGAACCTGGCCTTCCCGTTCATCTTCGGGACCTTGTTCTTCTTCTCCGTGGGAGGCCTGTTCGCTTACTTCATCCTCCCCGTCGGGCTCACCTTCCTGGCGACCTTCTTGGGCACCAACGCCGTCTACCTGCCCGACCTCAACTCCTACCTGACCTTCCTGGCGTTGGTGGTGCTGATCTTCGGGGTCACCTTCGAGATGCCCGTCGTCCTCTGCACTTTGGGGGCGGTGGGTATCCTCAGCAGCGCCAAGCTGCGCCGATGGCGCAAGGCGGCCTACTTCATCATGGTGGGGGTGGCGCTGATCGTCACTCCCGGCGCCGACCCCTTCACCCCCACCTTCTTGTCGGTGGCGCTGATCATTCTTTACGAGGGCAGCATCTTGGCCATTCGCCACGGCCTGCACCGCTGATGGCGCGCCGCGACGACCGTGCCCCCGACCAGCTGCGCCCGCTGCTGATCGACACCTCGGTGCGGAGCTGGGCCGAGGGCGCCGCCCTGATCACCATGGGCGCCACCACGGTCCTCTGTTCCGCCACTGTGGAAGGGCGGGTCCCGCCCCACCGCCGCGGCTCCCGGGCCGGCTGGGTCACCGCCGAGTACGCGATGCTGCCCCGGTCCACCCACGAGCGCAGTCCCCGGGAGCGGGGCGGGCGGATCGAAGGCCGCTCGCAGGAGATCCAGCGCCTGATCGCCCGCAGCCTGCGCGCCGCCGTCGACCTGGGCCGCCTGGGCGAGCGGACGGTGATCGTGGACTGCGACGTGATCCACGCCGACGGCGGCACTAGGACGGCCGCCATCAGCGGGGGCTACGTGGCCCTGGCCCTGGCCTGCCGGAGGCTCGAGGAGGCCGCCATGGTGGTCTCCTCGCCAATGGTTCGCCAGGTGGCGGCGGTGAGTCTCGGGCTCTTGGACGGTGTCGCACTGCTCGACCTGGACTATCTCGAGGACTCCCAGGTGAGCACCGACCTCAACGTGGTGATGAGCGCGGAGGGCGGCATCATCGAGGTCCAGGGGACCGCGGAACGCGACCCCTTCAACGAGGCCCAGCTGGGGCAGCTGATCGGCCTGGCCCGGGGCGGCATCTCCCAGATCCTGGCGGCCCAATCGCAAGCGCTGGCACCCTCCTCCTGACCGGGTCAGCCGGCGAGGGCGCACCTGGCCGCTGGGCGGCCCGGCCGTGGCACGTGGTGGTGGCCAGTCGCAACCGGGGCAAGGCCGCCGAACTACGCCGGCTGCTGCAGGCGATGCCGTGGCGCCTTTTGGAGCTGGACCAGGCTCCCGGCGGTCACCAGATCGAGTGGGTGGAGGACGGCGCCACCTACCTGGAGAATGCCGTCATCAAAGCGCGGGCGGTGAGCGCCGGCACCGGGCTTCCGGCGCTGGCCGATGACAGTGGCATCGAGGTTCCGGCACTCGGCGGCTGGCCCGGAATCCACACCGCCCGGTGGATGGGGGACGTGGCCACCCCAACTCAGCTGCTGCAGGGCCTGACGGAGCGGATCGCCGGGCTCCCCGAGGAGAGCCGCCGAGCGACCTTCATCTGCGCCTTGGCGCTGACTGTGCCCGAGCCCGGGTCGGACGCCTCGCTGATCGTCACCGAGTCCCGGCTCGATGGCAGGCTGGTGACTGAGCCCCGCGGCCGGGGCGGCTTTGGCTACGACCCGATCTTCATCCCCTTGGGCGAGCAGCGCACCATGGCTGAGATGAGTCGGGCCCACAAGGACGAGATCAGTCACCGAGCGATGGCGGCGCGCCAGCTGCTGGCCAAGCTCCCCTGAGGGGGGCCCCTCGCGGGGGAGCCCGGGAGCGGTCCCGTTCCGTCCGATCCGGTCTGTGCCGCTGGAAGTGGGTCGGAACCGCAGGCCGTCTCTGGTGCGCCAGGCCCCCGCCCGGTCGGGCCCTTGCTCCCGTCATCTGAGTCGGGGCTAAGATTCCCTCGCTGTCGGGGTGTGGCCTAGCGGTAAGGCGCCTGCTTTGGGAGCAGGAGATCGGCGGTTCGATCCCGCCCACCCCGACCAGCTGGTAGCGGTCGTGTCGCAAGGGCGGTGTGCCGCCACTCCCCAGTCCCAGGTCTGGGGGATAACTGGGCCAGGCGCCTGCAATGAATCCTGGGGGTTCGGCAAACGGTATAGTAGATCGTCGGCATATGGTATAGTCGCTCTCCGGCAAACGGTATAGTAGCTGAGATGCCATACGTCCACCGAATCGTCGACGATGAGCTCGATGAACTGCTCAAGAGTTTGTCCGCCTTAGCTTTAGAAGGCCCAAGAGGGGTCGGGAAGACAGCCACGGCGGTCAGAAGAGCCAAGACCGTGTTCAGGCTGGATGAGCCAGCCCAGCTAGAGATTCTGGCGGCAGGGCCCGCGCTACTCGATGCTGGAGAGGGTACGGTCGTCATTGACGAGTGGCAACGCTACCCGGCCGTCTGGGACTTCGTCCGCCGCCGGGTCGACGACGGAGCCAAGCCGGGGCGCTTTCTGCTGACGGGGAGCTCGACCTCGGTCGAGTCCCCAACCCATTCCGGAGCGGGGCGAATCGTGCAACTTCGCATGCGCCCGATGAGTCTTGCCGAGCGCGGCCTGGCTAACCCAACGGTGAGCCTCGCCGGCCTCCTCCAAGGTGGCCGAGGAGCTGTCCGCGGGACCACTGGGGTTGACCTGCCGGAGTATGCCCACGAGATCCTGGCCTCCGGATTCCCCGGGATCCGGCGGCTGCAAGGTCGGGCGCGGCGGGCCCAGATTGAGGGCTATCTAGCGCGAGTGGTGACGCGGGACTTTCCTGACCAGGGATTACGAGTTCGCCGGCCTGACGAGTTGCGGGCGTGGTTGACGGCCTATGCTGCCGCCACTTCGACGACCACTTCCTACGATCGGCTGCTCACGGCAGCGACACCGGGCGAGGCGGGTAAGCCGAGCAAAGTGACCACGATCGCGTACCGAGACGTGCTTTCGTCGCTGTGGCTGCTCGATCCGGTCGCGGGGTGGTCTACTAGTTTGGGGCAGCTCCGGAGACTGACCCAGGCCCCGAAACATAATTTGGCCGATCCAGCCTTGGCGGCCCACCTACTCGGAATTGGGTCGGACGCACTCCTCCGCGGGGAGGCATCTGGTCCAGAGGTTCTTCGCGACGGAACCCTTTTCGGGGCCCTCTTCGAGTCGCTGGTCGCCCAAAGCGTAAAGGTCTACGCGCAAGCGAACGAGGCAGCTGTTTACCACTTACGGACCAGGGCCGGCGAACACGAGGTGGACCTGATTGTCGAGCGCGCCGACAAGCGGGTGGTAGCCTTCGACGTCAAGCTCGCCCAGTCGCCAGATCCGAGCGATCTCCGCCACCTGCACTGGCTCCGAGAGCAGCTGGGCGAACGACTCCTTGACGCAGCGGTCATCACTACTGGCACGCGAGCCTATCGGCGCGACGATGGTGTCGCGGTAATACCCGCGGTGCTGCTGGGTGCCTGACTCCGGTCAGCTCCTTGCGGCCCTCGTCGTCTCAAAACAATCGAGGCCGTGGTGGGATGACGCTCTTGCAGGAGTACCGAGGCCAACCTGGCTGCCTGTTCGCAAACTACCGGCACGGGGATCGCAGTCAGTGGACCTGACACGATCGACGACTGGGTCAACATGCAGCAAGACGGCATCGGGGCACCGGATCGGGGTGTTGTAATTCAGCGAAAGTGACACTGCCAATAGCTCAGCGACTCTGTCACAGCGCGGGCCACGGCGTCGGAGACCGGTCTCAGAGGCTTGGGAACCCGGTGCTATACTCGCCCAAGGTCTTCCCAGGGAGGTTCGGCCATGCTCTCTCCGACCCACATCGTCTTTCTGCTGTTGGTGATCCTGCTGGCTCTGGTCGTCTTCGGACCCAAGCGGCTTCCCGAGTTGGGCAGCAGCGTCGGCAAGGCCCTGCACGAATTCCGGAAGGCCTCGGCTTCGACCATGGACGAGGTGAGGTCGGTCACCAACTCGGTGACCACCACGCCGACCACTGTCGAAACCAAGCCCCCTGACGGGGAGCCGGTCGCTGCCGCTCCAGCCGCCGAGGTCAAGCCGACCGACTGAGTCCGCCGGACCCGGCGGCGGCTTCTCAGGTGAGTTGCGCCACGCGAAGCCGCTGGATTGGGAATTGTCCCGGGCCGCCAGCAGCTAGGCTCGCATCATGGTGGACCGCCGACTCCAGCTGGCGGGCGAGGACGGCCGCCGCCGCTGCCCTTGGGCGACCGGGCCCTGGCTCACTCCCTACCACGATTCGGAGTGGGGAGTTCCGGTCCACGACGACCGCCGCCACTTTGAGCTCCTGGTGCTGGAGGGAGCCCAGGCCGGACTCAGCTGGCTCACCGTGCTCCGCCGGCGCGAAGGTTACCGTCGGGCCTTCGCTGACTTCGAACCGGAAGAGGTAGCCCGGTTCGACAGCCGTCGGGTTCTGGCGCTGCTCGCCGACCCCGGGATCATCCGCAATCGTCAGAAGGTGCAGTCCGCGGTCGGGAACGCCGCGGCTCTGCTCACTGTCCAAGCGGAGCAGGGTAGCTTCGACAACTACATCTGGCGCTTCGTAGGCGGCGGTCAACTGGTGAACCGGTGGACGTCGCCAGACCAGGTGCCAGCCCACACCCCGCTCGCGGCCGCTCTGAGCGCCGATCTTCGGCGCCGGGGTTTCAGCTTCGTGGGGCCGACTGTCTGTTACTCCTACCTCCAGGCGGCCGGACTGGTGCTCGACCACCTCACCGGCTGCTTCCGCTTCGAGGAGCTGGCCGGACCTCGCGGCTAGGCTCGGGGAGTTGGTTGGCGGCGGACCGCAGCAGTTTTTCCGGGCACTGGCGGACAGTCGTCGCGGGGGCGGGGAGGGAGCGAAGCTGTCCAGCACGCTGGGCAAAGCCCAACCGGTAGCGAGCCGCGAGCCCCGGTGCCCACGGCCTGAGGCACTCGGCTGCCGGCGGGGACCGCTTACCGGCGAGTAGGGGAGCCGGCTAGCCGGCTCCGAACCAGCCGGAGAGGTCCAAGATCAGATCGGCGCTGCCGGTGGATTGGTTCTGGAAGTCGAGGGCGCCAGAGGTGCCAAGCCCCAGGACCACGGCGTTCTCGGTGGTCTGGCCGGGGCCCCAGTTGACTTGTGAGGTGGTGGCCGCCGTCTGGCCGGCCGGCCAGACCGCGAAATCGCCGGCTGCTTGGGTGTTGGTCGCGGTCGCATTGACCACCACTCCGGTGGCGTTATGAGTGGGGATTCCCGCTACTCCGGCCAACTGCACCTGCAAGGTCCCGAAGGACGAGATGGTCTCCCCCGCATAGGGCTCGCCGCTGTTCGCCCGGGTGTCCGCCACCCGAGTCGGGACCAGCACGTTGAAGGTTGATCCGCTGTTGGCGCCGGGGGCGCCATCTGTATACCAGCCCGCCACATCGAGGATTACATCCACCGACCCCGGGCTCTGGTTGAGCACGGTGAGGGCACCGCCGGTGCCCAGTTCCACGGTGTCCTGATTGGGGATGGCCGCCCCAGGGGGCACATTGACCGTCGAGGCCAGGGGCGCACCGGCGCCGGCGGGAAAGACCAGGATGGGGCCACCAGCTGAGGCGTCAACCCCGGTCACATTGAGCACCACCGCCTCGGCCCCGCTGCTGGGCACGCCACCGGCGCCGGCCACCTGAACGGTCATCGATTGATGGGGCCCCAGCGTGTCTCCTGAATAGGGAGTTCCGGTGCCCGGCCGGGTGTCGGCAATCCGCGCGGGTGGCAGCGGATTGTAGAGACCAGCCCCGCTGGTGGGGCCGCTGCTGTCGTACCAGCCTTCGACGTCGACAATGATTTGGGTCCAGCCGGTCGAGTTGTAGATCGAGATCTGACCGTTCCGGCCCACGGCCACCTCCGCCAGATCAGCCTTGGTCTGGGTGGCCAGGAAGTCCATGGTGGACGTGAGCGGCAGTGCCACCCCGGCTGGGTAGACGCTCACCATACCTGTTTCGGTGGGAGAGGTGATGGTGACGTTGGCCACCACCGCCGAGACCCCCGAGCTGGGAACCCCGCCTTGGCCGGTCACCTGAACGGTGAGGACTCCCCCGGGACCCGGAGCCTCTCCCGACCCCGGCAGCCCGGCAGCCGGCCGGGTGTCCTCGATCCGGGCCGGGGTGAGAGGGTGATAAGCGCCGGGGGCGGTGTAGAGGAAGCCGTCCCCAGCCGCGGCAGCACTGGTCCCCACTGCCGTCCGCACAGTGATGTCGACGTAGCCCAGGCTGCCCGCCGACGAGGTCGCCGAGATGGAGTTGGCACTGTTCACAGCGAAACTGGCGGCCGGATTGGCGCCAAAGTCCACCGCTGTGGCCCCGGACAAGTTGGCGCCGGAGATCTGCACTGTGGTCCCGCCCCCCGCCGGGCCCTGGGCCGGCGAGACCGAATTGACAATGGGAGCTGCATCGAGGGGGTCGGCGGTGAACCAACCGGAGAGGTCGAGGACCAGGTCGGCGCTGCCGGTCGATTGGTTCTGGAAGTCGAGGGCGCCATCGGTGCCCAGCCCTATGACCGCGGCGTTCTCCGTGGTCTGTCCCGGGACCCAGTTGAGTTCCGAGGTCGTCGAGGCCGCGTGGCCGTCCGGCCACGCGGCGAAGTCGCCGGCGGCTTGGGTATTGGTCACAGTCGCGTTGACCACCACGCCGGTGGCGTTCTGCGTGGGGATTCCGACTTCTCCAACTAGCTGTACCGGCAGGGTCCCGAAGGCCGGGATGGTCTCCCCCGCATCTGGCTCACCACTGTTGGTCCGGGTGTCCACTACCCGAGTCGGAACCATTACGGTAAAAGTTGATCCGAAGGTCGCGCCGGTGCCGCCATCGGTATACCAGCCCGCGACGTCGAGGATTACATCCACCGACCCAAGGCTCTGATTGACCACCGTGAGAGCGCCGCCGCTGCCGAGCTCCACGATGTCCTGATTGGGGACGGCCTCCCCGGGGGTCAAGTTGACCGTCGAGGCTAACAGCGTACCGGATCCGGTGGGAAAGACCAGGAGGGAACTGCCCGCGGTGGCGTCAACCCCGGTGACGTTGAGCACCACTGCCTGGGCCCCGCTGCTGGGCACGCCACCGGCGCCGGCCACCTGAACGGTCATCGATTGGCTGGGCCCCAGCGTCTCTCCTGAATAGGGAGTTCCGGTGCCCGGCCGGGTGTCGGCAATCCGCGCGGGTGGCAGTGGGTTGTAGAGACCAGCTCCGCTGGTGGAGTTGGTGCTGTCGTACCAGCCTTCGACATCGATGATGATTTGGGTCGATCCATTGGCGTTGTAGATCGAGATCTGACCGTTCCGGCCCAGGGCCACCACCGTCAGCTCAGCCTTGGTTTGATTGGGGAGGAAGTCCATGGTGGACGAGAGCGGCACCGCCACTCCACTTGGGTACACACTCACCAAACCAGGTGCGGTGGGACCGGTGATCGTGACGTTGGCCACCACCGCCGCGACCCCCGAGCTGGGAATCCCGCCCCGGCCCGTCACCTGAACGGTGAGGACTTGCCCGGGACCCGGGGCATCTCCCGATCCCGGCAACTCGGATCCCGGCCGCGTGTCCTCGATCCGGGCCGGGGTGAGCGGGTGATAGGCGCCGGGGGCGGTGTAGATGAAGCCGTCTCCGCCCGCGGGAGCACTCGTCCCCACCGCCGTCTGCACGGTGACGTCCACATAGCCCGGGCTGCCCGCCGGCGCAGCCGCCGAGATGGAGTTGGCACCGGTCACGGTGAAGCTGGGCGCTGGGTTGACGCCAAAGTCGACTGCCTCGGCCCCGGAGAGATTGGCGCCGGAGATCTCCACTTGGGTGCCGCCCCCCGCCGGGCCCTGGGCCGGCGACACCGAGCTGACTTGAGGCAGGTTTTGCAGCGTCCAGGAGATGGTGGTCACCGAGGGGATCGCCGGACTCTGCCCGGTGTCTGATTCCAGGGCGGCCCAGGCTTCGTTGGGACTCAGGGTCCCGGACTCCACCTCGGTCATTACCCCGGAGAATTCGATCGCCGGGTAGCCTTTGGCAACCGCCCACTGGCTCAGGGCCTGCCACTCGGCGGCCATGTCCGAGAAGTAGATCTCGGGCAGCGCGCACGCTGCCGGCAGGGCCCAAGCCACCTGATACACCTGCTGGACCGTCCAGCCGTCCGCACTGCCACTTCCTCCCAGGACGTCGTCGCCGTAGTCGGCCAGGTATCCGGGCTGGCCCAACGGGCAGGCGGAAACAGCGGGGGAGGCCGAGTCGAATCCCTGGACCCACGCCACAGTCGGTGGCCCGGGGTACCACTCGTTGTCCGATGACTGCTCCATGTCGTTGGCGCCCCAGATCGTGAGCGGCGCATTCAGCCCGGAGGTGGAGATCGCGCCGACCAGGTTCTGATACCAGGACTGCCCTGATGCGGTCATTTCGGCATTGGTCAGCGCGTAATTGGTATCGACACCGTTGTAGCTGTTGCTGGTACCGATGGCCAGGGTCAGATTGACTGTGCTGGTGGAGTTCTGCGACTCGTAGCCGCTGATCCAGTTTTCCACCAGTGGCTGTAGCGAGGAGTCGGGAATGCAGGTGGGCACGAAGAACATCTCGACGCCGTAGACCACCGGTGAGCTGTTGGGGACGAAGCAGGGAGAACCGAAGTCCAGCACCAGGAGCCCGTTGTGGGGAGGCGGGTGGGCCGACGCCCCCTGCCGGTAGAGCGGACAGTTGACGTTGGGGCTGGTGGTGCATTCGGAGTAGTAGGCGTTGTACTCGTAGTAGGAAGGGGTCACCGACGGGGCTACTCCCACGGTGCTGGCCACTGCGGGCGCATTCTGGGCGGAACCCGAAGCGCCGAAGTCGGGCGCCGTCACCGACGGGGTCGGCGCGGCGCCGGTCACCGCGGTGAGGGCACAGTCGGCCGCCCAGGCGGAGGAGACCGTCCCCGAATACAGGTCGACTGTCCGAAACTCCCCCTTGGCGTTCTTCACGCAGGCGCTGGCCGGATTGACCTCAGTCACCTGCAGGGCCCCGGAGCTCGGCAATTGAGCCAGGCTCTGGGCCTGTCCCTGGATGATGACGATCGCGCCCTCGCTGGAGTCCCCGGGTACCGAGCCCACCAGCAGCGCCGAGGTCGGGCCGGTTAGCCAGCAGCTCTGGGGGACCAGCACCGCGCTGCTGACCGGGAGGTCGAGGCAGGCGATCTGGCTAGCGCTGTCCGGGCTGGCCAACGGGCGAGCGGGCGTAGGGGCAGAGGACGACTGTCGGCTGGCCGCGGGGGTCGACTCCCAGCGCGACGAAACCAGACCGCCGGCCGCTACCAGGGTCAGTGCTGCGATTACCGCCAGTCCGATTCTGCGGTGGGGTTCCAAGTGCTCCAAGGGAATCCGTTGAGGCGGCGGAAGCGGAAGCAGGGGCGGAGGGCCGAAAAATCCATGCTATACCGGCTCAGCGCCTGAGGGTAATCGAGATCAGAGTCGTGGTGGCGACGCCGTTGTGGCGACCCGGTCACGCTTCTGTCGATCCCGGGTCCTGCCTCCACTCAGAGGGGGTCGCCGGCTTCAAGAGCGCGAGCTGTACTTTCCGACCGTTTGCTCGACGGGAAAGGCTGGAGCTGACCGCAGACCGGGAGGAATAGGCCAAGCCGGAGTTCCACGACCGCTTGACGGTCACCGCTCCCAAGCCCTTGTTGCCGGGTCTGACCGGCTTACCCAGTCAGAGTAATCGTAGGAGGAGGCACGATCAGGGCACTGCGAGCCGCGCTAGGTGTACAGTGGCGCCCGGCTCGCACGAGCGGTCACTCACAGTTCAGTAGTGAGAGCCAGGGGGGTGTGCCGGCGAAGTGGCGGAGTGCAGTCCTCTGCACCGCCCTGCTGTCGGGAACGACCACCCTGTTCGGCCCGGTTGTGCTGGCAGCGCCCGGCTCCTTACTGACGTGGGCGGCAGCGGTGCGCGTCGACTAACAGACGCCATTCTTCGGCGAGGCAGTCACAGGCGTGTCCTGTCCCAGCACTGGCCCCTGCGTCGCCGTGGACAACAACGGGGACGTAGTCACCTCCACCAACCGCACCGGCGGAGCGGTAGCTTGGAAGGGGACCAACGTCGACGGCTCCGCTCTGGGTCGGACCTGACCGGATCCTGGCAAGTTGCCTCGGTTTCCTTGAACAACCTGGGACGCCAAGTCGCCCCACTAGAGAACTCGGTGGACCGCCTGGAGCGAAGAATCAGCGGCGCCCCTGCCGGCAGTCAAGACGGGCCTGAGCCGCCTGACGCCACCTCATAGGCGCCGCTCCCAACCTCTTGGCTCATCAATTCAGGATTGGCACCTGTTTCAGGCGCGGTTGACAAAGAGGGCAACCGGTGGAGTTGAGAAGACCGGGTCAGATGGCGGTCGACCCGCCGCATGTGAGGGCGCAGGGCAGCTTCGGCATCGTCGGACCGACCTGACCTTCTGTTACTCCTACTGGCCGCAGCCGGGGCTGGGGGTCGGCGCTCTCGTCAGCCGCTGCCGGGTTGGGATCTGGCTGGCGACCTGGCCGGCCCGAGCCTGCCACGCCAAACGGGAAGGGGAGAGGAGGCGCGGTGCTGGTGGGTATCGCCCGGAGCGCCGCCGGCGCCCGCTTGTAGGTCGTAGCCGGCAGTAGAGTTGAGTCGTGGAACGGGGGGACCAGGTCGAGGACTTCGAGCTGCCCGACGAGACGGGCACTCCGCGCCGGCTCTCCGAGTTCCTGGCCCGCGGGCCGGTGATCTTGTTCTTCTACCCGGCGGCGATGTCTCGAGGATGTACGGTCGAGTGCTGTCACTTCCGAGACTTGGCCGAGGATTTTGCCGCGGCCGGTGCTCAGCGGATCGGCATCAGCGCCGATAGTGTGGCCAAGCAGTCCGAGTTTGGCGAGCACAACTCCCTAGGGTTTCCCCTCCTCTCGGACCCCGAGGGCGAGGTCGCCAGGCAGTTCGGGGTCAAGCGGCGGTTCGGACCGATCCCGGTCAAACGCTGGACGTTCGTGATCGACCCGGACGGGCGGGTTCGCGAGGTGATCAAGAGCGAGACCCGGATGAACCTGCACGCCGACCGAGCCCTGGAGGTCCTTTCCACGCGCCCACGGGGCTGAATCCGGACTAGGTCAGGGTGAGCAGCGGGTCAGCAACTGCCGGGTACAAGGCGGTCCCTGATCAGGGCCGGCGCCCAAAAGATGGTCAGTTCTGCCGGAGGCCGGCGAAGAGGTCGTCTTCGGGCACCCCGGCACCAGTGCGATCGATCGCTCGGATGTAGTACTCCTGTCCCAGCAGCAAGGGCGCCACATTGTCCGGCAGCCCCCCGAAGAAGGCATTGTCCATCTGGCTGGAGTGGGCTCGGATCGCCGCCAGTTTGGCGGCGACGTGCGGCAGGACATCGACGACTGTGGTGATCAACTCGTCAGGCACGCCGAAGGGCGGGTTGTCGGGATCGAACTCGATCTCCCCGAGATCCCAAGGATCGATCCCAGCTTCCTTCATCTGGTCGAGGACCCGGCGAGCTAGGGACTTGGGGAAGATGGTGTAGTAGAGCTTGCTGGGGATGCCCGTCTTGATGGTGGCGCCTCGGGCGACCTCATGGGCTCGGATGTGATCGGGGTGCCCGTAGCCTCCGTCCGGGCCATAGGTGACGACGACCTGAGGGCGGTAGCGCTCGATCAGCTCGGAGAGCCGGGTCACCTCTTGCTCGAGAGCCGAGCCGGCGAAGGAACTAGGGGCGGCTGCCTTGCCCCACTCAGCCATCCCCGAGTCCCGGTAGCCCAGCAGTTCCAGCTGCCCTACCCCAAGCTCCCGGCAGGCGGTCTCCAGCTCCACTTTTCGAATCAGCCGAACCGACTCGGGATCATGACCTGGTTGGTCCGGCTTCAGCCCCTTGGGGCCGTCCCCCAGCTCTCCGCCGGTGCAGGTGACCAGGACGGTTCGAATCCCCTCGGCGGCGTACTTGTGCAGGATGCCTCCGGTCGAGGCGGCCTCGTCGTCGGGGTGGGCGTGGACCGCCATCAGCGTCAGCGGACCCTCTGCCATGCCCACAGTCTGCGTCAGGAAGGTGGCCAGCGAGCGATTTCGAACTGGATGGGGCGACGGCGTACAAAGTAGATGCTCAATGCTAGACCGCGAGCGCGGCTGACGGAATACGGCATGCGGTTTTTGGTAGAGCGGGTGGAGCGGGTGGGTTGGACGGTGGTGGCGGCGGCCGAGGCGGCGAGGGTCTCGCGGTCATTGGTCTACCGGTGGCTGCGGCGATGGGAGGCAGAGAGGATGCACTTGGGTCAGTCCAGCATTGACACCGGACGGGCCCAGCAGCAGACCGAGACCACTGCCCGCCAGCGCGAGATCCTGACCCTGCTCGAGATCGCCGAGCCCAAGGTGGTCCTGGATATCACGCCCGGTAGGCGCCGCCTCTCTCGATCGACCTAGTAACCATGCCTCCTCAGGAGCCGGCACATAATCCCTGGCCCGACACGCCCGTCCCCCCTTGGCCCGTCCTGTGCGGTCGAACTCGGGTAGAAGGGCCATAGTATTGTGTCAGCCAGCCCGAACAAAGTACCGGGTCACTGGGCTGTCAGCCAATCCGCATGGCTTTTTACATAGCTCAATTCGAAGGCACCGACAACGTGAATCCATACATCGTTCTCGGTAGCGCCATCGTTGGGCTTCTCGTCGGAATGACGGGCGCGGGTGGCGGAGCACTTATGACCCCGATTCTGATCCTCCTGTTTGCAGTGAAACTCTCCACGGCGATCTCTAGCGACTGGGTCGCTGCCGTGGTGATGCGTCCCTTCGGCGCCGCGGTACATCTGCGCAAAGGAACAGTCAACCTCCGACTCGTAGGGTGGATGATGTTGGGGTCGGTCCCGATGGCCTTCCTTGGGGCCTACATCCTTCATCTCATTGTTCAGGCTAAGGTCGCCGAGACCAACGTTCAGACGGCTCTCGGCGCCGCCTTGCTCATTGGTGCGGCCGCCATGGGCCTTCGCTGCATCCTCTACCGTCGAAAAGGTCACGCTCGTAGCGAGTTCGTCCAAACCGTCGTCCTTCGACCACTTCCGTCTGTGATCATCGGGATGATCGGAGGGATAATAGTTGGGATCACGTCGGTTGGCTCGGGGCCGTAGATAAAAGTCCTCTTGCTGTTCCTCTATCTCATGCTATGAGCCACCAGCTGGTGGGGACAGACCTCGCTCAGTCGGTACCACTGACAGGAGCCGCGGCCCTTGGGGCGCTAGCCTTCGGCCACGTTGAGTTCTCGGTGACCACCTCGCTGATCGTTGGGAGCGTCCCGGCCGTGCTAGTTGGTTCTTTCCTCTCCTCGCGAGCACCCGACCGCTTCGTGCGCCCGATCTTTACAGTCTTCACTTTTGCGTCTGGGCTCAAATACGTAGGGGTCGGTACCACCGCGCTCAGCTGGATTCTCTGCTCTGTACTAGCCACCACCGCTGCCGTTTGGCTGGTATCAGTCCGCCCCTGGAGGAACGGAGCCGGGAACCCGTTGTCGACAACTTTGGCGGGACAGGACAAGGTGCCCAGGCAAGAGTACGGATCTGGTCTAAGTGACTAAGAACCCAAGCGAACTGGCGACAGGTCCGGTGACCAGCAGGGGCGCCAGACGACGACGTCTTGTGAGCCACAATGCAACGGTGGAGCACGATCGGAACGCCGTGCTCTACGCTCTTTAGCGGTACCGGAGAACTTCCGAATGGGGGCATACGTGCAGCGCTGGCCAGGCAATCTCATCGCGAGCGTCCGAAGGCAGGTCACCGCACCGAGCGTGCTCGAGAGTACCCCCGGTACTTGACTGATCCCTCGCAAAGTCCACACGGTCGCGATTAGACGACGGCGACTCAGACGTGTCATGCTGTCGGCAAGCTACTTATGCTGGCTCGGCAAGAGGGCTTCAAGGCGGCGAATCGCATCCCTGCCGCAATCCAGCTAACTCGAGCCACCCGGTGCTTCCGTCTGCGCAAGGTGCCGCAAAACTAGGTTGGCGCAGAGATCGGGGTATGGAAGGAGAAATCCCGGCCCCGTGAGTTACACCGGGTCGACCCCTGGAAGTGGTTTGAGGACAACCGGCGCGCGCCAAAATGGTTATAGGGTAGATCAGGTAGGCAAATCTTGCGGACACCAGTGAGCTCGTCGCAGCTATTGCGTCACGATTCGCCCGAGAGATCGAGGACGGCACTATCGTCATTCCCCACTTCATGTCGCTCAAGGGGGCAGACGAGCTTCGGGACCAATTGTTCGGCTGAGCGTGCAGCAACGCCGATCACACCTGCGACGCGGCGAAGTCAGACCTCTAAGCCTTGGGAGAGAAAAGCTGAGCCCCGGGGGCTGTTGACGGGTTACGACTACCGCGACGGTAGCTCGCGCCAAGGCGTCGCTATGCGCGTAGTCGAGGGATGCCGTGCCGCCACCGCGAACGAGCGGCTTGCACGTCGCCACCGAGATCTCTGCTTTCGCGTGCGCTGGTGCTCCAAGGCGACGCGCTGCGGGGCACGCTAGCCCTGCCCAGAAGGAGTGTTCAGCCGCTGCTCACCACCGCCATCGACCGGAGATGCTTCAGAACTGCCTCAGCGGCCTCCACAGGAGTCAGGGTCGACGTGTCGACGCGTACCTCGGGACTCTCGGGCGCTTCATATGGCGAGTCCACACCAGTAAAGTTGACCAGCTGGCCCAGCCGCGCCTTACGATAGAGGCCCTTGGGGTCCCGCCGCTCGGCGACCGCCAGCGTCGAATCGACAAACACCTCGCAAAACTCCCCTTTGGAAAGTAGCTCACGGGCTAGCCGACGCTCAGCCCGGTATGGTGAAATGAGCGCTACAAGTACGATTAGTCCCGCATCCGCCATGAGCGCGGCCACTTCGGCCACCCGTCGGATGTTCTCGATACGGTCGGCCTCAGTGAAGCCCAGGTCTTTGTTCAGCCCATGTCGCAAATTGTCACCGTCTAGCAAGTAGGTGTGGCGGCCCACATCGTGTAAGCTTAGCTCGACGATATTGGCAATGGTGGACTTCCCAGCACCCGATAATCCAGTGAACCAGACTACGCAGGGTGAGTGGCCATTCAGCACTGATCGTTGCAGCTTGTCAATGGCAACCTTCTGCCACTGAACGTTGTCAGACCGACGGAGGGCAAAGTGCAGCAACCCTGCCCCGACCGTGTCGTTCGTGAGTCGGTCGATGATGATGAAGCCCCCCATGTCGCGGCTTTCCACGTACGGCTCGTACGGGATCATCCGATCGACCCTGACGTTACAGACTCCAATTTCGTTCATCACAAGCGTAGTGGCCGCGGTGTGTTCAAGAGTGTTGATGTTGACCTTGTACTTAGGGCGTGCCACGGTAATCCCGGCTACCAGAGATCCTATCTTCATGAGGTACGATCGGCCCGGTGCTAGATGGTTGCTGTCCATCCACACGATGTGAGCTTCAAATTGGTCGGCTATCCGAGGCGGTGAAACTGCGGCCACGAGTACGTCTCCCCGACCGACATCGATCTCCCTAGATAGCGTGACCGTCAGCGACTGGCCGGTAACCGCCTCATCAAGATCACCGTCGAAGGTGACAAGTCGTCCCACGGTGCTCGCCTGGCCCGACGGCAGCACCTGGACCGGATCTCCGGGACGCACGGATCCTGCTGTGATCGTGCCGGCCAAGCCACGGACCGAGGGTTCCACGCGATTGATCAATTGCACTGGCATACGCATCGGAGCATCGCGGACGAGGTCTTGGACTTTGACAGTCTCGAGCTGGGCAATTAGCGTAGGTCCGGAGTACCAGGGCATGTTGTGGCTTAATTCGGTGATGTTGTCGCCGTGCAGGGCCGAAACGGGAATACACACCGTGCTTTCCAGGCCGACCTGGGCCGCGAATACTCTAAAGTCCTTCTCGATCGCGTCGAACACTTCCTTGGAGTAGCCGACGAGGTCGAGCTTATTCACCGCCAGAATGATCTCCGGTATGCGGAAGAGGGACGCAAGATATGCGTGTCGGCGTGTTTGCGTCAGCAGCCCATGGCGGGCGTCGACAAGCAGGACGGCAAGATCGGCTCTCGACGCTGCGGTGATCATATTGCGTGTGTACTGCTCGTGGCCCGGAGTATCCGCTACCACAAACTTGCGTTGGGGGGTCGAGAAGAATCGGTAGGCGATGTCGATGGTGATGCCCTGCTCGCGCTCGGCTGCCAGTCCGTCTACGAGGAGGGCGAAGTCAAGGTGGTCGCCTTGGGTACCCACCGTCCTGGAGTCTGCAGTCAACGACGCCAGATGGTCTTCGGTCACTTGCTTGGAGTCATAGAGCAGCCGACCGATTAAGGTGCTCTTGCCGTCATCGACGCTGCCGCACGTGATGAATCGTAAGTGAGTCTGCTGTTCGGTGGTGCGCAGGTATTCTTCTAATTGGGAAGCAGTCGCCGGACGGGGGCCGCTTCTCATCAGAAGTAACCCTCCTGCTTCTTCTTCTCCATCGACTGACTAGTATCGCGGTCAATCATCCGGCCACTTCGCTCGGACCTGTTGGTGCTAAGGATCTCTTCAATGATTGCCGGGACAGTATCGGCTTCACTGTCGATGGCTCCGGTGAGCGGGTAGCAGCCGAGAGAGCGAAAGCGGATACTCCTCGTGCTCGGTCGTTCCGGAGGTAGAAGGGGCATCCGGTCGTCGTCTACCATGGTGATAATGCCATCTCGGTAGATGACCGGCCTCGGGGCAGCGAAATACAATGGCACTAGGGGAATCCCTTCCCGATGGATGTACAGCCACACGTCCAGCTCCGTCCAATTCGACAAGGGGAACACCCGGATCGTTTCCCCGGGACCCTTGCGGGCGTTGTAGAGCCGCCATAGCTCGGGGCGCTGCCGCTTGGGGTCCCATCGGTGCTGCGGCGAGCGGATGGAGAACACGCGCTCCTTGGCCCGTGAGGTTTCCTCGTCCCGGCGAGCTCCCCCCAGTGCGACGTCGAAGCCATTACCGTCGAGTGCCTGCTTCAGGCCCTCGGTCTTCCACATGTAGGTATGGACATCCGAGCCATGGGTAAACGGGTTGATCCCTAGCTTTATGCAATCAGGGTTCTGGTGGACGATCAGTTCGAGGCCGAGAGTAGCGGCCGTCTGGTCGCGAAATTCGTACATCTCCCTAAATTTCCAAGTGGTGTCGACATGGAGCAGCGGAAACGGCAGATTAGATGGGTAGAACGCCTTCCGTGCCAGATGCAGCATCACTGAGCTGTCCTTCCCAATGGAGTAGAGCATGACTGGGTGCTCGCTCTCAGCGACGGCCTCCCGGATTATGTGTATGCTCTCAGCTTCCAGGTACTCGAGGTGAGGTAAGGCTTCCAATGGTCAGGATGCCGTGCAGAGCGTCAGGACAAGGTCGGCCAACTCCGGACGGCACACAAGGATTTCGGGGAGCCACGGATCTGGTCGCCCGTATAGCAGGGCAGAACCATCCAACCGGGACACGTGCAAGCCGGCAGCGATCGCCACGGCCGCCGGGGCGGCGGTGTCCCACTCGTATTGGCCTCCGGAGTGGACATATACCTCTGCTTCGCCGAGCACAACGGCCATCGCCTTGGCACCAGCGGAGCCCATAGGTATAAGCTCGCCGCCTAGCTTGTCAGCTACCACTCGACCAAGTTCGGTGGGCCGTGTCCTGCTGACAAGCACCCGCAGTGGACGGCGGGCAAGTGGCGGCAACCGGGGCGGGCTCGCTGTACTGAGGGTCAGTCGCCTGGCTGGCAGCGCTACCGCGCCGACCACCGGCAGTCCATCAACCACCAGGGCGACGTGGACTGCCCAATCTTGCCGCGGTGGGTCGCAGAACTCTCTGGTACCATCCAGTGGGTCGATCACCCAGAGGCGCTGCCCAGAATCGTGATGGGCATCTCCTCTGCCTTCCTCCGACCGCACGGCGTCGCTCGGGTAGAGGCGGCTCAACTCGTCGAGTAGGAACGTATGCGATGTGAAGTCAGCCGACCCCAGCAGTTCGGCGTTGGATCTCGACCGCTCACGAAGCGAGATGAGCCGCCGCCCAGCCGACCCCGCGAGGTCTGCCGCTGAAGCATGCTCGTCGGCGAGAGCGGCCTCCTGCGCAAGCTCGGTCATGACGCCTATGCTCCCACAATGACGGCGGCGCCGTGTAAATCTCTGACGGGCGGCGGGGTATCACCTGGGGTCCGGGCTGGATCCTACTAAGCCACTCATAGAGTTCCAGACTTAGAATGCAGTGACAGCGGCGCTTGAGTGGCGACGGCGAGGAGTCTGGCGCGGTAGAAGTCGTGGACGGTACTGTGCAGCTGATGGAGGCGGCGGAGGACGCCGTGGACGGTGTCCTGGAGGTCGGCGGTACTCTGTGAGATCGCGAAAGCGGCGCGGTCGGGATTGACTCCCATCCAGAGCCACCGGCAGGCTCGAGCTGGGGCGAATGGGCTTACAAGAACGTCAACTGCAGCAGTCCAGCTGTGTCGACTGTGAACTCCCATTGCTTGGCCACCTCACGCACCGACTTGTCGCCTATGTCTGGATGATAGGGCGGGCGATGCGATTGAGCAGCTCCCTACACGGCCCAAAGTAGTGGGAGGTAATCACCGAGACTTGATGCATCCGGCAGCGTACTTTCCACTTAGGGCTGACCGAGGTGCGCATCTTCGTCGCCATTCGCTCCCCCATCGCCTTGACCTCCGTAGTGCGCCGCACTAGGGCCGGGTTGGTCCCCGCGTGGCACTCGGGGCGCTATCTTTCCGGCGAAGAAGATCGCCCCGATCTGGCACATGGCCGCGTTAGGGTCTGGGGACAGGACTTCGCAGTCCTTACCTCAACCGCTTCGGTATCGACCTGGACGGCCGGATTCACGGGCCTTTGCGGGGGACTACCCCAACTCGTGGAGCACGAAGTCCACGTGGGCCAGAAAGCCTCACCCCAAACTTGCGACGCCTCAGTTCGGTCACCCTGGGCCGGGGCCACAGACCGAACCCGGAGCGCACTCATTGGCTTCTTGCTCATCCACCGCAGCTACCTTGTAGGGAGCTTCGTCGCGGGCGCCGGGGTCGTCGTGTGCGGCAGACGCCATCACACCTCTCCGAAGTCCTGCCTCCTTGAAGACCGTGGATTGGGCGAGCACGAGACCTCAGCGACCAACCCTGTCCGCGTACCACTCTCACTTGTTTCCGCTGCTCCAAGACAGTTTCTGCCGGCCGTCCGTCAGCCTAGTCTCGACACTGTTCGACTAACTTAGAAACATAACCAGAAAGTGCAGAAGCCCACTATCGAATTACTGCTATAGGAGAGGGAGTTGACTCGTCACCTTAGGGGAACTCGTGGTGGAACAGTCCCCACGAATCCAGGCCCTGGCGCTACTCGGAGCAAATCGAGAAGTTTGTATTCGGGGTCTAGTATCTCGCGAAGTCGAGCCACCTGAGTCCCGGTTGGCAGAGTCTCTGCCACGGAAACGCGATCCACGCGGGGTGCCAGTGGCAAGCCGAGGCGATTGGCGAGCGCGGCCACTCCCTCATTGTAATGTTCACTAAAGAAATAGAGCGAGTACCCGCGAATACGCTCTGCTGCCTCTACCGGATCAAACCGTGAAGAAAAGGCGTACAGCTGATTGAGAAGTTGGACTCTATCCGCCTGGTCTAGAAAGGTCGCAAAGCCGTCTGCAGCCCACGCTCGCTCATCGGCCCTGGCATGGAACCGTTCTCCTTCATCGGCTCGCTCGTCGGCGAGGTGCCGGAATAGCGAGATTACTCGAGAGATTGGATCGCGCAGAATGCTTACCGTAAACGTACCGGGCTTAAGATGGAGCTGCCAGGCGGGCAAGTGAGACCATCCGAAGTTATATCTCGCCATGCGAAAAACAAAAGAGCGATCAGAGCATGCAAAACTATATGGCCCACTGCGAGCCTTTACGCCGTGGTTCATGCGGGTTAGCACCTGCGCCGGATCTTCGCCTCCCAAGGAGAGAAACGACTTGTAGAGGCTGGTTCCGCCGGTCTTGCGAACATGAGTGAAGTAGATTCGGTGGCACTTGCGCCCGTCCGGCAACACAGAATCATACAGGTAGTCACTAGTGAGTTGCAGGGCGATCAGGGCATATCGACCGCTGTCTCGAATGGATGTAGCACCGCGTGTACGTGTCGGTCTAGACATGTTCCCTTCGGGAGCGTCCAAGGGCATAGACGAATTCACAACCTAGATTCATGGCACGCTCGGGCTTCGCGTCCCGGGTACGACTGGTAGGGCAAGGGCGCCGTGTGGGATAAACCGCCCCAAATTCGTAATTACCTGCGAGTTCAGCATGGTTAAGTCACAATAGCCCGACGGCAGCTGTGCACGACTACAAATAGTCCCTTGACTAAGTTCCGATGAGCGCGTTGCCTGCTTGATCCACTGCCATGCAGAATACCTGGGAGACGCACGACACAGAGGATGGGACGTGGCCGGGATCAGCAACCCCACGGGACCATGTGGCCCCGTCATAGGCGAGGGCATTGCCTAAATCATCCACGGCGACGCAGAAACTCTGGGACGAGCACGACACAGAGGTAAGCGCGGTAGTACCGTCGATATCATAAGGAGCCGGCCAGGAGGTCCCGTCGTAGGTGAGAGCATTGCCACGATCATCCACGGCGATGCAAGAACTCCCGGACGCGCACGACACAGAGGTAAGCGTAGTAGTGCCGTCAATGTCAAAAGGAGCCGACCAGGAGGTCCCATCGTAGGTGAGGGCATTGCCGCCATCATCTACCGCGATGCAGGAGCTTTCCGATGTGCACGACACAGAGGTGAGCCTATCAGTACCATCGATATCATCGGGAGCCGACCAGTTGATCCCATCGTACGTAAGGGCATTACCCCTGTCGTCCACCGCCACGCAGAAACCAGCCGAAGGGCACGAAACAGATGTGAGTCCATTACTGCCGTCTATGTCACCAGGAGTCGACCATGAAGCGGCATTCCAGGTAAACGCGCTGCCGTTCTCATTCACGGCGGCGCAATAGGTAGACGACGCGCACGAAACTGAGGTGATGGACCCGACGCCAAGCGACATCGGGTTGGACCAAGTGGTCGCATTCCACCAAAGTGAGCGACCAGAGGAATCTACAGTCATGCAGAATGCTGATGACACGCACGACACAGAGGTGAGGGAATTACCACCAACATCAATGGCATGCGGTGCTGACCAGATAAGGGAGGGGGTAGAGATAGCGAAGGCCTGGCCAACCTGGGCAGCTGGCTGGTAGGTCGCGTTACCCGCCTGGTTGGCATAAATGACACAGGTTCCGGCGGCGGTGAATGCAACGACACCAGAAGTCAGCTCACAACTCTTTGACGTAGCCGCCCGGGTAAGGGTCACCGGCAGGCCAGAGCTTGCGGTTGCCAGGGGCGTGTAAGTTCCCGAACCGACCACTGCATTGAGAGGAGCAGTGCTAGTGAACGTGATCGTCTGTGGGTTCCGGGAAATGGTGAAAGACTGCGAAGCCTGGGATGCCGGCCGGTAAGCCGCGTTACCCGCCTGGTTGGCATAAATGACGCAGGTTCCAGCGGCCGTGAAGGTGACGACCCCCGACGTGAGCGCGCAACTCTTTGAGGTAGCTGCCCGGATAAGGGTCACCGGCAGGCCAGAGCTTGCGGTTGCCAGGGGCGTGTAAGTTCCCGAACCGACCACTGCATTGAGAGGAGCAGCGCTAGTGAACGTGATCGTCTGTGGGTTCCGGGAAATGGTGAAAGACTGCGAAGCCTGGGATGCCGGCCGGTAAGCCGCGTTACCCGCCTGGTTGGCATAAATGACGCAGGTTCCAGCGGCCGTGAAGGTGACGACCCCCGACGTGAGCGCGCAACTCTTTGATGTAGCTGCCCGGATAAGGGTCACTGGCAGGCCAGAGCTCGCTACTGCCGACGGCGTGTAGCTGCCCGAACCGACCGCTGCATTGGGAGGAGCAGTGCTAGTGAACGTGATGGACTGTGAGTTCCGGGAAATGGTGAAAGACTGCGAAGCCTGGGATGCTGGCCGGTAAGCCGCGTTACCCGCCTGGTTGGCATAAATGACACAGGTTCCGGCGGCAGTGAAGGTGACGACCCCCGAAGCGAGCTGACAACTTCTTGACGTAGCAGCCCGGGCAAGCGTCACTGGCAGGCCAGAGCTCGCTGTGGCAGTCGGCGCGTAGGTTCCCGAACCTACCGCCGCATTGGGAGGAACAGCGCTAGTGAATCTGATGGACTGTGAGTTCCGGGAAATGGTGAAAGACTGCGAAGCCTGGGATGCTGGCCGGTAGGTCACGTTCCCTGCCTGGTTGGCATAAATGACACAGGTTCCGGCCGCGATGAACGTAACGATCCCCGAATCGAGCAGACAGCTCTTTGATGTAGCAGCCCGGGTAAGCGTCACTGGCAGGCCAGAGCTCGCTGTTGCAGAAGGCGCGTAGGTGCCAGCACCTACCCTTGCGTTGGAAGACACAGTGCTGGTGAATCTGATTGACTGTGAGTTCCGAGCAATTGCGAAAGACTGGTGAACCGTGGCAGCCGCATGAGAAGTCGCATTCCCAGCCTGATGGGCAGCAATGACACACGTCCCGGCGCCAGCGAACGAGACGACTGCCGCTACAAGCGTACAGCCTGTTGACGCGGCATCGAGCGTAAAGCTGACCGGTAAGCCAGAGCTCGCCGTTGCAGTGGGCGTATAGCTCCCTTCACCGACAAGTGCGTTGCTAGGCACAGTACTGGTGAATGCGATGGTCTGGACGCTGGCGCTGCCACCAGTGGCAAAGACGCTGAACCCGACCGTGATAGCCACCAAGCCTGGAATAATGAACCAACTGAGTTTCCTAATCACGGAGGACCATAACCCTGGATTGGCCAATTTGCGCAATCCCGTCGTCTCGCATTTCGCGAGAACTGTTGAGAGTTGGAGTCGCCCCGGGTCGTCGTCTTGAGACCGTGGTCGACCTTAGGAGAAAAGGCGATTGAAGGTTCGAGCGAATGCGGACCATGGCGGAGCGTCTATTGATAACCAAACACCGCGCGAGAAGGAATGTTGCGAGCTCCTTGAGCACGGGCGAGCGAGTAGAAGTCCGAATTACCGGACCAGATGTCGGCGCAGGGTGTTGTACTGAGGAGCTCGGGTTGTCACAGTTGGGCCGAGAAGCGGCGCTTTCCCAGGCCCGGGATCCGCTAGAGTAGAAATGGCCCCTCGGCAGGGTGAGCACTGCGGCTGGAATGAATGCCCGCTGCTTCTGTTGAACTCGGTCGGTAAGACTGTCGGAGAGCTCGCCTGGCTCCTTGGCCGGCGCCGTCCTGGCCAGGAATCTACCGAGGAACCCCGCGACCACGGCGCGACTGTTACGCGTAGATACGACCGTAGTGATCCCGAGATCCATCGCGCTAGCCCTCCTTTTCGCCATGTGATCCAGTCTCCTTCAGTACCGCCTGCTTTTCCTCGCCGGGACGGCCGACCGCGAAAGAACCTTCCGCGAATCCCGGATTTCTGTGCGATGGCAACTTAGTGCTCTGGGCTATCGCCACCATTGTAGCGTCTGAGTCTGGATTGGTACGCCGGACGAATCCCGCAGCTATTCTGTAGACACAGTACGCCACGCCTCCCAGCGGATCATGAACCAGCGCAGTGAGCCCACCAGTTAGGATTGCCCTCGGCGTCGGACCTGATAACATTGGCTCTCGGACCTCGGGAGGACGCTGAGACTCCGCGAACGACACCATGAATCGCGGTCGATAAGTCTGGACGTAAAAATCCCGGAAGGTCTCGGCAGGCGTTACCTGGACCGTTGCGTTCCACGCCGACATTGTGGGCAGCTTGCGACTGCTGACGAACGAGGCGAACTGGTAATCGTCCGGTGCCGAGTGCGGAGTCCAAGTAAAGTCGCGCAGGCTTCCCAGCCGGTAGGCAAATAGGCGACCGTATGGACGCGCAACGGCTGGGCCCATCGCCTTATTCATGGCGATCGTCAATTGCGCTTGAAACGTAGCTGGCCGCTGCTTCAAACTCGTTGGCTTGGGGCGGTCATCCCCCCAGACCACTGCGAGTTGCGGATCGTCCAGTAGCGGTTGGAGGAGTTCGCGAAAGGTTTGGGGCTCAGGCCAAACATCTGCATCTATTACAACAATGACCTCACTCCCTGGACAGTTGGTGAGAAGTGAACGATGCGCGTCTCGCAAGAGGACTTCCTTTCCCCCTCGCTCCTCGTGCTTCATGATGCGCAACCGAGCGAGGCCCGCGCTCGCCGCCGCCCTTCGAGCTTGGGCGATCGTCCCGTCGGTACTTTGGTCGTCACAGACGATCCACTGCCGCCAATACGCGTCCGCTGGAAGGGGCGTGGCGCCCACCTCTTGGAGGCACACGGCGATTCTCGACTCCTCATTTCGTGCCGGCACAACTAAAGTGCATGAAAGCGTCTGCCCTTTCACGGGACAGCCCCTACGCTGGCCGACAGCCCTCGTGAGCGACAGTCCGCAAACACACAGATCGCGATAGGTCGGGCCCGTCGGGAGCCGTACACGAGTCGGTCCGCGTCGCCTAGCTCCGCTGAACTCGACATACTCATGCCACCCCCGCATTTGTTTGCCCCGCACGCCGCCTTCGGCGGCGACTAGCCGCTCGGGAGATTAGGAGGACGAACGCCAGCAAAACTCCAACAATTGCGGAGGTCCACTGTACGATCTCTAGTTTACCGGCCGGCGAGTAGCTATAGCGGACCGAGCTCGATGCTAGCCAGCCATTCGTCACGCCGTCGACTAGGACATGCTGGGCAGGAGGCAGGGCTGTCCAGTGAGGAGAATATGCCTGCCCGTTTGTGCTGAGGAAGAGTGCTTTACTCGAATGCGCCGGAGTGGACCGAACAGCAATAGGTGCTGCGGTCGGCAGGCCGATCGCCTGAAGGTCGGCATATTCATCGATGGTGTGGTATCCGGAGCCCGGCGAGTCAGCATAAAGGTATATGGTCAGCGTCTTAACTCCTGGCCCGGGAGTCACTACTGTGTGGTACGTATGCCAGCCGGATCCGATCGCAAATGGTGGCAGAGTCGCGCACCGACCGATGGGTGCCTCCAATAGGCACATGCGCGGGCCGGACCCGCTGACCCGGCGCGCAGAAATGCCGATTAGGACTGAACCGGATCGCCAGGTAAGGTGTTGGAACTCACAAGCGGTGTCGAGCCCAGCAGACAGACGAAGGGCTGGGCTGCTGCCTGGGCCCCGACCCGCCACGACTGTCGCGTGGAGCTGCGCCTTGGCGCTAGGTCCCGTCACGTCGTGGCAGTCCGAAACAGGCTCCCACAGTCCACCCGCGAAGTTCGCGTCGACAAGCTTGGAGCCTTCCGATGGCGCCTGTAAGTGAAGCAAATCCGATTCTCCCCGAGCCGTAAGGGACACGTCGATGCCGCCTATCATCGCTGAACTGCCTACTCGCAGGGTCTGGCGGTGCTCAATCCCGACCGCAGAGAGGAGGGCTACAGTCTGCCTTCCAGCCGGGAGGGCGACCGACCGGGTGAACGTGCTTCCTTGGTGAGTCCACTCGCCAATCGCAGGCACCTCGGTGATGGAAGGGATCCCGGTCATGGGATGTGCGCTGACTAATCGGTAGCCGGGCGGGAGAAGGCCTAGCAGGCGTAGATCTGCGTTGGAGGACTTCACCGTCACGTAGGAGGGACCCGGCCCGGCCTGGGGAATGCTATCGGCATAAAGACGCAATGGACCTCTGACCGCGAGTAGGCGAGCATGCGGATCCCGAGCAAGGGCTTGGGCGAGAAGTGCGGGGTCGGAGAACGTGCGCCCAGGATAATTTGCGAGAACATCGCCGCGCACTAGGACTAGACGGATGCCCAGCGCCCCGAGCACGTCCTGTGACGCGGTCCAGCTCCCTGCGAGCAACTCACGTTGACCGAGGGCTACTGCGGTCAGGAGAGAGGCCTTGGACGGGGCGTACCCTTCGGCTACAGGATCTAGGACCGAGCGGCTTATCAACTGGGCGATGAACCCGTCATGTCCGTAATACCAACGATACGGCATCTGGTAATAGTCGTCAACCGGCAGCGTCCAGAGGATGCCCGGCGGAGCCTGTGTGTTTATGAACTTGGCCATTTCCTCCCAGTAGACCGGAACTGACACGTGGGCCTCGGCGCGCGCCAGAAACTCCGATGGATACGTATCGTGTGACCCAAGAACGACCGCGCCAGTAAACAAGGGGTAGGCGGGCACCAGCATCAGCGCGACCAGAGTGATCGCGCCAGCGATGACAGGTGCCGTGCGATGCCCAGCCACAGTCATAACTCGCCGGACGCTGCCTGTCCTGAAGACAGTTTGAAGCGTTATACCGACGAGGATGGCATACCCCAGGTCCGCCACCATCAGAAACCGAACCGGTTGCTTCAAAACCCACCCAAAGGGAAGGCGGTACAGAAAGTCAAATAGCACAGCGCCCGGGAGATGTGTTCCGGTACTGAGAAATATGGTCCCAAGCGTGACCGAGGCCGTCCCCAGAGTTATTCGGAGCAGAGCAGCGCTGTGGCGTCCGGTCCCGGCACGCAGCAATAGGGCTCCAAAACCGACGAGGGCCGGTAGGAAACGGAGGAAGGAGAGCGGCAGCTGGCTGAAGGTCAGCGCGTAAGGGAAGTAGGATGGATAGCGCCAAGCCCAGTATGAGTTCAACCAAAAGGCATTCCGAACAGTAGCGCGAGACTCGCTCCATGTCCACGAACTAAGCGCAGCGATTTGGTGGGTGGGCACGCCCGAAAAAAATAGGAGCGAAGGTACAGTCCAATACAGCGACGTAAGGATGAGAGCTGGCGTTCCGAAGGCGACCAGCCGTGCAGTGCGGCCCGCTGCTGCGCGTCCGCCGATCCATGGAGCCAGCAGGGCCGCTAACGCCAGGGCTGCTACAACCCCCACAGAAAGTGGGGGGACCACATACGTGTAGCCAAGCAACGGCGTCCCCAGAGCGAGACACGCAACTCCCTGCCATACGGGAACTGCCCCGCGAGCCACCGCCAGAATCAAGGCCGGTCCGGCGGCGACCAGGACCATTGCCGCGAGGTAAACTGGGTTGAGACCGTTTGTGACGACGACAGGGCTGAGTAGATACAGAACAGCTCCTACAGCCGCCGGTGCTGAGGCGATGCCAATCTGTCGCGCCAGCGCTAGGACCGCAAGACCAGCCCCAGCGGCCAAGGCTGATATCCAGGCATCCTCAGCCACTGTTCCTGAAAGACCCACGAGGTGGGTCACCGCAACCACTCCGGCCCATGGCAGTTTGAGCTCCAGCTCTGCTGGAGCACCAAGCGAGCTCCCTTGCCAAAGCCATGGAGCGAAGATGTGTCCGAGCCAGGCAGTTCCAATGGGGGGCGCCACGTCGCCTCCGGCAACCGCTCCCCAAGGGCGGAACCACGTCTGGACAACTCCAACGTTGGCGGCAGCTGTGACTGCTGCCGCCATCACCCAAGGACGACGTCCGCCCCGTATGCGCGGCCAAGCTCTGGGCAAGCCCCACGCCTCACCCAGGCCAGCACACACAGCCACCGCCAATGCGCCCAGCGCTGCACCACTGAGCCAAGCGGTCGCCGTGGTGGGACGAGCGATGAGAGCCTGCTCAGCGAGCAGGAGCAGCCCCAAGACAGCAGTAGCGCGACGGAGCGTAGCTAACCCGTGCCGGCCCGATTTGCTAGTGCCACCGGCACGTTGCGGCTTGTGCGGACCCGACGTCCTCGTTCGGGCCCTAATCGCGCTCAGCACGTGGCCTTCCGGTCTAGACTCAGCCAAGTACCCGATAGGTACCACAGCAGGATCAGCCCACGGGCGGAGACCTCGTCGGCATTCCGGACGAGCGAGCGAGCGGCACCGCAATGCAGCCTCATCGAGGTGTCGCTCCAGGTCGGCGCTCGCTGCGGCGGCCGGAACGCGAGAGATCTGTCGACGCCCGCCAACCACGCTGGGGGCCAAGGTCCCAACAACGGCCTGGGCATCCCGCTATTGCCACAATTGCATCCAGGTCGGCGCTCGAAGCAGTGCCGCACCGCATCCATCCACAGTGTTCGCTGTGCACTCTGTCACGAGTGGATGGAGTCTGACTGGGAGGCGCCACCCGCCAGCCGTGCTTACATCTCCGGGCTCCCCGGACTGATGTCATTGGAGAGGAGTACCGGGTGAGCTCCGACCGGCCTACGCACGGGTCGGTCCTGGTCACACCATCTGCCACGTGGCCTGCCACAGATCGAAGGTGGCTGTCGCCACTTCCGCCCAAGGAGCATGTGGCATCCGCACCTCGATCCCTTCTTGGACCACGGCTCGCACCGCGTCGGAGAGGGACTCGGGAGTCAGCGCGAACGATGCCCGGCTCTTGCCGAACAGCTCCTCCAGCGGCCTACTGTAAGCGACGGGAACCCCTGCACCGTCCGCCAGCGCTGAAACGCCGCTGGCCGCCACACACGCCGTGTAGGGCAGGATGAGCACGTCTGCTTGGCGCAGAAGTCGATCAAGCTCGGCGTCGGAAAGATATCCGCGGCAATCGATCCCCTCCAGAAGCGACGCCCGAGCACGTAACGCCTGATAGCGTGCTTCCAGTCGCGCGCTAGCAGCGCGCGGATTGCGAGCCACACTCAAGGTAATGGAGAAATCGTTTAAGAGACCTTGTTCGCTCGCGTCGAGAATGAGTTCGGGCAACTTATAGCTAGTGAGGAAACCGAAGGCGATCGCGTGTGGACGTGAGCCCGAATCTCTCGTCCTGTTCCGCGATGATAATGCTGCACGATTCGAATCCGCGCCGAGCTGAATCACATGTAGTTTACTTGCCTCCGTCGGGAACATCTGTGCCAGGCGTTGGTAGAACACGTCCGAGTGCACTATCACGGCGTCACAGCTACGTAGGATGAGCGCGAGGTACATCTTCATGAGTGTTCGCGTCAGCCGACCTACTCCCGGAAATGAGACGAGTATATTTTGGGCTTCGATGTCGGCGAGCTTTGGCACCCCGTGCAGAGTTATCACAATGCCCGCACCCCGCCATCGGAACCAATTTAGACTTAAGATCAGGGCAAGCGTTGGCGTGATGCCCCCGTATAGCCGCAGCTCGTGCTGCGCGTGGATAACCTGCGGATGAAGGTGCCGAAGTCGCCGGGTCACGTCCAGTACGCACGCCCAGCCAGGTCGCCAGGTCGGAAGGATTCTCACGCGTGCAGCACTTGATGTAGGGTCGCCGTTTGTCTGCGCGATAGCGGCGACCTCCCAGTCGCGGTCGAACGACTCGAGAAGCCTTTGGGTGAAGCGCGCAACCCCACTAGGCGGATGGTCAGTTAGGGACAACTCGGGCATGGGGCTGATGAGTGCCACCAGCAGACGCCGTCTCAGCCGCGACGGGATCTCGATTGGGTCACCCAGGGCACCTTCCGGATTCATGGTTGCTCACTCCTCCGGCAATTGGAGGCGGTCGGCGACTAATCGGCCCACAAATACTGGGGCGGGCGGTGACTTGGTGGGTGCGACGCGCGCAACTTGCGTAGGAAACTCGCGTAGGTATCCAGGTGAAATGTCGGACATTTCGCTCGGGCTTTCGGATTGCGCGCAATCGCCCTGAGACCGGAGCTGGGCGCCCAGGCTGCGATGTCGACGCCGTTCCGTTGCTCAAGTGGGGCGCGGCATATGGCCACCTGGTGGCCAGCGGCGATCCGGGCGCTCGCCGGCTCAGCAACCCGGACACGGTACGGTCGTGAGAGCAGAGGTGGCCACGAGCTTGGACGCACTCGGCCATTCTGGACTCCAATCCGACTTACCGAAAATCGCTCGCGCAGTGCCTGCGCGTGGGAATAGAGCATTACCAGTGGGGCTCCAGCACGTAGACTTAGGGGATGCCCGCCAACCAATCTTTCGCAACTTCCTCGAGACAGCCCTCGGCTCAAGAACGGATGGGAATGTACTGGATCCGCCCGACCGAAGCGTAGGCTCCTCATGGGTCGCTGCTTACTTGACTGGGTAGTAGGCTGACTGAGGACTGTTCAATGGCTTCGGGGGGCAAGGCACCTGTGAGTATTCGGGAGATGAGCGCGGCCGCGCCGACTAAACCCCCGCTCACAGCAAGCGCCGAGAGTGGTCCCGCCGCCAGCGCGGACTCGGTGTGCCCCACCAGCCCATCCCATCCCAACTCCAATAAGAGGGCTAGGCCCAAGAAGGCGACAACCGGCCGCATCGACCGACTGCGGGCGAGGGCAGCCCAGCAGGCGTAAGTGCCACATGCGGTAGCGGTGGCTGAGAGGGCCAGCACGAGGAGCAAAACCCGCGACCCGCTGAAATGACTGCCATACAGCTTGTGGATCAGGAGCGGAGCCACCTCGGTCAGGGCGACGAGGCCTAATAGGGCTATGCCAAGCGTGCCAATGGCGCCGATCGCTATTGGCGACTTGTATCGGTGGCGGACGATGGTGGGGTAGAACGCCGTTACCAATGGGGCGGTCACCCAGATAATCCCGCCAGCCAGCAGCTGGCTGGCGGCGAAATCCCCTGCCTCCGCTGGGCTCAGGGCGTGGCGGGCGAAGAGGACTGGTACCCCCCAAATTGTCCACATCGCGCCCGCGATGAGGGCACCGACGATTCCAGTCCTCTGGAGCTCCACCGGCTCGACCTTTCGGATGGCGAGCCGCGAAATGTCAGGGGACCGCGGCCAGTGCAGCAGAACAACCAAGTAGAACAGCACCCCTGCAACGAGCGGCAGGGTCGAGGCGAGGATACTTCCGGTCACAACGTCCCGGCCATGGCCGACAAGGAATCCAAGCCCGAGACGAAGCAGCGCGGAGCCTATCACGACGCCTGCGATGACCCGGAACCGACGCAGCCCAATAAGGAGCCCGGTCAAAGCGGCGCCGGCTACGCAAGTCGCGGACAGCAGCGTCACGATGAGGACCGGCAATGGAGATGATAGCTTGAGGAAGCTCGCGATCGGCACGGCTAAAAGGCCCAAGATCACGGTGGGCAGGGCCCAGGGAAGAACTGCGCGAAACGCCATCCGCACCGACTCCCGAGCCGGCTTGGGCGCCAGCACGGTCGCCCGGGCCACCCCGTACTGAACGCCGGTCACTAGCAGCCCAGCCACTGCGCACAGCATCAAGAGCGGGCCGATCGCTCCGTAGGCGCCGACCCCACCGGCCCGGGCGACCACCACGTTGAAGAGGAAATTGAGGATCCCCGCCACTCCTCCGGCGACCACCAGCAGTACGCCGGCACTGGCGGCCTGCCTCAACTCGCTGGTGGGTGCCTTCCCTTCTGCGGCCAACTCAGTCTCCGCTGAGAGGGGCTGGCAACTCATCCACCAACCGAGCACGCCCCCGGGGCTCCGCCCGGTCATACCACCTGAGCAGGTGCAGGCGATAGTAGATCGCTGCAGTGTCCCAGAGCACCGCGAAGACCGCTCTGAGGTTGGTCGTGCTCTCGAACTGATAGTCGATCCGGATCGGAGCCTCGATGATCCTTCGGTAGCCGAAGTGGTTGGCCAGCACCAGCAGCTCCAGGTCGAAGGCGAAGCGCTTGACCAGAGCGGCGTCCACCACCCGGTCGGCCACCTCGCGCCGGAACATCTTCAGGCCAGTCTGAGTGTCCCGGACCCGGACCTGGAAGAGCAGCCTCACGAGGACTTGATAGGAGAGTGACTGGACCCGTCGCGGCCAGGGGTAGTGGACTTCGCTGAGGGGGTGGCGCTTGCTTCCCACCACGACGTCGGCCTGGTACAGCTCAAGCAATCCAGCCATCCGGCCGATTTCCTCCGGGCCAATCTCCATGTCAGAGTCGATGAAGGTGACCAGCGGACCGCGCGCCTGCGAGATCCCATAACGCAGGGCGAAGCCCTTGCCGCGATTGCGGGAGTAACCTAGCACCCGCACCTGTGGAGATCGACAGGTCGTGGCAGCGGCCCAGGTGGCCGGATCGCCGTCAACCACCACGATCACTTCCCAAGTACTCCCGGTCTGCTGCAACGCCTGGGTGAGGCGGATGAGGTTCGGGACGATCCGGGACCCCTCTCGGTATGCCGGGACGATCACGCTGATCCTAGGCTCAAGCTCTAGCCCGCTCACCGCCGCGACTGGCGGCTTGGGCTGAGTGCTGCTCCCCCGCACCTCAAGCACAGCACTATCCGTGGCAGCTTCTAGCCCTTCAGTCGAGGTCAGAGGCGTGCTGCTGCTGACCGGTTCGACACCAAATTGGCCCGTGGAAGAGCCCTGTGGATAGGCGGTCATGAGCCGTCCGCCGCCGCCTGCCCACTCGTCACGTGGCGCCACTGACGTGATAGGCCCCGATGCGTCTCCGGACTTCTCGGCGCAGTCGCTCGCTGCGCGGAGACGCCGGTGCTCCATCGAGGACCGAGGTGCTGCGCCATGGGGAGCTTGGCTAACTTTTCGGACGAGTGGAGTGCGAACTCGGTGCGGCCCGATTCGAGGCCGCCCGGACCCCGATCAGCCTGTAGACGGTGCCGCGGACCAGCGCAGATCAAAATCGCCTCCCCTGCTGCGAATGGGCGACTCTCCATCGTCCAGATCCTCCCCTTGGCCACTTCGCAGAGACCTCCTCCGAGTGCCGCTGCCGAGTGCTCCCCAGCCGAAGGCAGTATGCGACGAACTTGCAACGATCGTCAACGCGGCCGTTTCCAGCTCACCCGGACCAAGCCAGAGCTGCCCGGCGCCGGAAGTGGGCAAGCAAGAAGCGATCGGCCCGACTGGATGCCCAATAAGGTCGGCGGGCACCGCGGGCGTCAGCCATCAGGGAAAACTGTGCGACTGTCAGCTCTGAAGAAGAACGAGGGCCGGCAGGCCTCCGCTGCGCACGTGAAAGCCACAGGCGAGGAGCGACTCTGCGTCGGCACTGCCCCCGGAAGCCGGCTCCACCAGCGCCCAGTGGACTCCAAGCCGGCGCAGGGTGCGCTGGAGCGAGCATGATCCCACGCTCGGGTGGGCAGCGGCCTGGGCCAGGCCAGCTGGCGCCTGGGCCTCAGTCACCGAGCCGGGGATATCGAGATCGTTGGGGCTGATCAGGTTCCCTGGAAAGAAGACATGCGCGGGATTGGCGGTGAGCACTCTGCCGGTGAAGGGAAGCTCCTCGTACAGGCTCCAGGGCAGTACCACTACCGGGGCCCGGGGTGACACGTGCTCCTGGAGGTAGGTTGCGGCCTGGGTCCAGCCGGCGGGATATTGAACCGGGACGATGGTGGCGGGAAGCTCTCGGAGCGCCCCGGCGCCGGCCGGGAGGATGGTCGCCAGCACCATTGCCATCGCCACCGGACCTGCCAGTTCTGGGGCCCAGCGGGGGCCAGGCCGCGTCGCCAGCCAGCTGACCGCCTCCGCTCCCAGGACCACCAGCGCCAGCAGCCAGAGCTCGCTCAGCTTCTCTGGCTCTCGGTAGGCCCCTACTAGCGGCACCCGCGCCATCAGCCACAAGAAGACGGTCTGCCCTACCCCGGTGGCCGTGCTGCCGGCGACTGCCAGTCCGAACATGCCGGCGGGGAGCAGCCAGGCGCGTTCTCGGCGGGCGAAGGCACCGGCGACTGCCAGGGCGACCAGCGCCGCGGTCGACGCTGGCCACCAAGGGACATTCGCGTTGAGCAAGGGGATGCGCCCCAAGCGCTCGGGCCAGAACCCGTAAAGCCCGACCAGGTTGGGCCACAGTCCGTAGCTGGGACTCGAAGTGGCCCGGAATTCGACCAAGTCCGCTCTGCCGAAGTGCTGCACCGCGTAGTAGGTGCCGTTGTTGTGGCCTAGGAAGAAGGCCGGCACCGCGTACAACAGTGCAGCTCCCAGAATCAGGAAGCTAGCGGTGCTCCAGCCGAGCCAAGAAGGGTGGCGCCAGGCCCGGTGCCAGAGCAGGCTGGCCCCGGCCAGTACCAGGAGCACCCCCACCGTGTGCTCGTCCAGGACGACTGCCGACCAGCCCGTCAGAGCGCACAGAGCGGACTTTTTCCAGCCGGGCTCGCGCTGTAGCCCATCCCAGCTGGCCAGCCATAAGAAAAGGATCCCTAGCGCTGCCGCGATCCCCCACTGGCCCTCGATGAGGCGGTCGTAGACCCAGGGGTTCAGCGCCCCCAGCAGGCCAGCGGGGAGCTGAGCGAGCCAGTTGCGCCGCCGCAACAGCACCATCGGGCCGAATCCGCACAGGTACAGGGTCCCCGCCACATAGAGTCGACCCGCCAGGGCGCCCCCGAGGAGATGGGTGACCAGCGTGAGTGGAGCCGCGACTCCCGCCAGGGCAAGAGGAGCCCGGGGACCGAAGGCGGAGTCGACCTGAAGGATGTACCCAGGCAGCAACAGAGGATGGAGGCACCAGGCTGTGATGACGGCCGGTACCGCCACTGCCCGCAACCATCCCGCAGTCGGCCCCCAATGGCCGACCCCTACGTTCGCAACGCCGCTGACTGGGCCCCTGACGGGATCGCCGGCAACCATCGCGCCATCATCGGGCGCGGCGCCCGGCCTGCGAGGATCTCCCCTCGGCTGGGCGCGGGCCTCCGATCCCGAGCGGAAGCTGGCTGGGCCCGGCTCCCCCGCCGCTCGCGGGCCAGTTTCCCGCTCGGCAACCTGCGGTCGAGCACCCCCCGACGATGGGTGGAGCGAACCGTGATCGCGACTTGCGACATCGCACTTCCGGTGATCATGGTGTCGGTCGTGGTCCGCCTCGGACGCTGACGCCTGAGCGGCTGGCGTATAGCGCGAGCTCCTGGTGCGGCAGGCTGGTGCTCGGGCAAGGATCTTTCCGCTCAAATCTGGCGCAAAGGGGTCTGGGACCTGGGGTCATGGGGCGCCGCCTAAACGGGCAGGGTCGCAGGCGCCGGGCGAGCGCCCTGTTTCGTTGCCAGTCACGCCTGGAGCAACCAGCCGCGGGCCCGCCCCTGGGAAGCCGCTGAATGCGTCCGTACTACGTGGGGTCGTATTGGGGATTTGACCCCACGTCTTCCAGCTCCTAGCCGCAGCCGCGCCATACCCGTTTGAAGTCGGACACCACTCCTCCCGAACTCAGGGATTGGGGATGTGCGGCTTAATGGTGGGGAAGCGCAGGGTAGGGGCTGGTGGCGCCCCAATGCGCCGAATCGCAGGCCCGTTGCCTTTCGGCCCGGCGTGGTGCTAGGATTCCGCCTGAATAAACCAGAGGTTAGGCGCGGGCCGCTCTTGGCGCGCTCTTCGGTGGTCGGATCAGGGAGGGTGAAACCGTGTCCAAGCTACTAGGAATCCTCAGCCATTTGGGACGCCGGAGCCTCACTGTGGTCGGGGTTCTGGGTCTGCTGGCAGCCGGACTGTGGGCGGTGGCCCAGCCCTCGCTTTCGTTGGCGGCTACCTGCGCCGCCGGCTACGGTGGCTACGGGGGCGCGAGCAGCACCTGCGGCCCCTACGTGCCCCTGACGCCGACCCGGATCCTCGACACCCGCAGCGGCCTGGGCCATTCTGGAGCAGTGGGCGCGGGCCAATCCATCACCCTGTCGGTAGCTGGTGTGAACGGTGTACCAGCGGTTGGCGGGGCGAGCGCGGTAGTACTGAACGTGACCGCCACCGGCCCCACCAATCCCAGCGACCTGATCGTGTACCCAGGGGGCGGCAGCCTGCCCTCCACCTCCAACCTCAACTTCGTGCCGGGTGAGACAGTTGCCAACCTGGTGGAGGTGCAATTGGGCAGCAGCGGTGGGGTGAGCTTCTACAACCTCGCGGGCTCGGTGCAGGTCATCGCTGACCTTGAGGGCTATGTCTCCAGCACCGCCTCCACCAGCGGGCTGTTCATCCCGCTGCCAGCGTCCCGGGTCCTCGACACCCGCATCGACCTGGGCCATTCTGGACCGGTGGCGGCGGACACCTCCATCAGCTTCCCGGTTGCCGATGTGGGGGGACTCCCTTCCAGCGGAAAAATTGAGGCCGTGGCCTTCAATCTCACCGCCACCGAGCCCACTAACTACGGCGACGTAACCGCTTACACCGGCGTAGAGTCATCGACGGCCACCTCTAATGTGAACTTCAGCGCTGGCCAACCGGCGATCGCCAACCGGGTCATCGCGAACGTCGTGGGCGGCCAGGTGAATCTCTACTTCAATGCCCTCAACGATACGGGGACCGTCCAGCTGATAGCGGATGTCAACGGCTACTTCACTAGCCCGGGCTCCAGTACCACCGGCTCGGACTTCAATGCCGAGTCTCCGCAGCGGATCGATGACACCCGCACCGGCGCGCCCATCGGGGCAGGCGGCACGATCAACATCCAAGTTGCTGGTCAGGACGGGGTCCCTGCTATCGGCTCAGCCACGCCGGCCACCGCGGTGGTCCTGAACGTCACGGTTACCGATGCGAGCGCGGCCAGCGATTTGGTGGTCTGGCCAGACGGCTCGGGCAAGCCCGGCACCTCGGACATCAACTTCGTCGCCGGCCAGACCCAGCCCAACTTGGTGGTAGTAGCACTTAACCAGACGGGAACGGGCGCCGGAGAGGTTTCCTTCTACAACGTAGCCGGCTCCACTGATGTAGTGGTAGACGTGGAGGGCTGGTACTCCTGATCAGCCGCCGCCTTCGGGCGGGCTGATCGGGCTCTCTGGCTCCGGCCGGCTTAGTCGGCCGGAGCCAGATCCGGGCCCCGGCGGTTTGCGCCTGGTCCTCTCGAAGCGGCCAGGCCTAGTAGGGAACGCCGTGGGGTCGAAGAAGCGGTAGGTGGCACCGGGACGGCACTCCTTCCACCGCATCAGCACCCGGGAGACCTTGGGCACCGTCAATTGCGCCTCTCCTTGGTGATCGAATCTAGCCAGCTGCTCGTTGGCAGCACCAGGATCTCGGCCCGCACCGGCTCCGTCGCTTCGAAGCCCAAAGAGATCGCCAGCCCCCGCAGCCCCAGCCCCAGCATCTGGCCCTGCGGTCCGGGTTGGACACATGTCAGCCGACCCGGTGCTGAGCCCGGCGAATCCAGGTGTTCCAGAGAGGGGTTGGCACCCGAATTCCCGCGCTGCAGCTGGTCCGCCCGGACCTCTCCGGTCTCGTCCAGGGAAGTCCAGCATGGGATGGGAGCTGAAGTCCTGCGTCCCCTTGGGCGGTGCCTGCTCCTCACTCTCGGCCGCGACCTCCACCAGGCTGAAGTCGAAGTCCACGGTCTGGGACTTGGACTCGATCCCTCATTGCCCAGACCGTAGGCGGGGCTTTAGCCTGGGCCGCCAGCAGCCCCTCCGGCAAGGCTACCCCGAAGACGTCCAACTCCCGCCAACGTAGTGGTCGAGGCCACTGGCCGGAAGAGGACAGATTGGAGCGGCAGGGTGGAGAGGGCAGTGATGGAGTTGCCGCCATTGGCCATGGTCACCCCAGGGCCACTACTCATGGTCCCAGGTCAAAGCGGTGGCGCCTTTCAAGGGCCCGGCCACCGCCTCCGTAAGTCCCGCGTCCAGCTCGCTCCGGGCCGCCAGCTTGGCCCACCGGGAGAGCACTCTGTCTACGCCAACCCAGTGTGCCGGCTGACCGGCTTCACTTCACTCCCAAAGTGGTGCCGTCCCAAGCAAGAAAGGTGGACGCAATCTCCTAGGGCTCCCCAACCAGGAGGGCACGTCCGGCGCTGCGTTCCTCGTTCCCTCAGCTACTTGCCACACGCTCTGGCCAATAGACTTGACCGTAAGCTACACTCCCGGTCTGCATCACGACTCAGGAGATGACCTGACATGCTCAATGGCAGGCGCGTCGCAGTCGTACTCCCAGCCTACAACGCAGCGGCCACCCTCGAGCGAACCATTTCCGAAGTCGATCGCACCATCGTAGACGACCTGATCTTGGTCGATGACAGGTCCACCGACCAGACTGTCGAGCTCGCCGAACGCTTGGGGCTGCTGCCGTCTCGCCATCTCACCAACCGCGGCTACGGGGCCAATCAGAAGACTTGTTACCACTTGGCCTTGGAGCGCGGGGCTGACATTGTGGTAATGGTGCACCCCGACTATCAGTATTCTCCGCGGCTGGTGCCCGCTATGGTCGCGATGATTGCCTACGGGGAGTACGATCTGATCCTCGGTTCGCGGATTCTCGCTCAGAGTGCAGTTCATGGCGGTATGCCACGCTATAAGTATGTGGCCAACCGGCTGCTGACCGGCTTCCAAAACCTGCTGGTAGGGGCCAAGCTTTCCGAATACCACACCGGCCTCCGTGCCTACACTCGAGAATTGCTTGAGGCTGTCCGATTTGACCTGAATTCGGATGACTTCGTATTCGACAATCAGTTCCTGGCCCAGGCCCTTATGGCTGATGCCAGGATCGGAGAACTATCCTGTCCTACCCGCTACAGCCATGACTCCTCCTCTATTAATTTTCGCCGCAGCGCCATCTACGGTATTGGCGTTCTGCGAACCTCGGTGCAGTACTGGTGCCACGCCCGCGGCTTGAGGCATTCCCTTTATCTGGCGCCACTTCACGCGCTGCATGCCAACGACGACGAAAACGCATCCCGGCACATCGCGGATCCGGGGATCCGTCAAACGGACGCCGACGCGACCCACGTGCAAGGGTGATCAGAGATTATTCACCCGGGTCCCAAGGGGGTCGCGATTGACCATGCGAGATTGGAGACCGAGTTGGCCCTCGCCGCTGGAGTGGTGGCGCCCTGGCCCCTCGATCACGACCTCCCGACCGTGATCGACGTACTCCAGCGTAGGTGAGCGAGTTTCGTCCGATCCTTCTACGACGTGACGCCCAAGTGGGATCGAGACTTCCGCGCGACTTCCGATCAGTGCCCACGGGATCATGCCCCACCCCCAAGTCATCATCTGGTATGAGTACCGCGTACCTTGAGCTCCGTCCGCCACCAAGATCCCTCGCCTGCCAAACTGGCCGCCCACCAGCGCCCGCGGGCCGTTCGGCAGGCGCTGAGGAAGGTCCGGAACCCTTTCAATCTCAAGGGGGACTTGGTGCACGTTCCGGTTTATCGGCGAACCGCACCGCGGCCTCTACGGTGAGCCAAGACTCCATCGCGCGGATTAGTCATAGGAGGCGATTAGCCCGGGGATTCGGGATGCTCCTCCCGTGATTGGAGCGTCGCGTATGCCGACACCGGGTCGCTTCTGGCCATGGCCGGCGCAGAGAGGCAGTCGGCTCGACGCACTTGTGGCCATCTTGATCGTAGCCCAAACTGCCGCCCTCTTCATCCTGGAACGAGGAGGCTTTTTCTACGCGGACGACTTTCTCAACCTCCGGCTTGCGCAGGTGAGTCCGCTCAGCCTTAGATACCTTTTCATCCCCAATTTCCAGCACGTGGAACCTGGGGTTCGACTCGAGTACTGGATTGTGATGCACTTGATCGGGCTTCACTACGACACCACTCTCGCGATCCTTCTCTTGATGATTGGGCTGACCAACTGGGTTCTCTATCGCGTGATGCGGCGGGTCTTCGCGCCCTCCGCCTGGATGTTAGGGCTCACGCTACTCTTCGGATTCTGGGCTGGGTGGCTTGGAGCGTCTACCTGGATCGCCGCAGCTTTCGAAGTGGTGCCCTCCGCACTCGCTTCAGCCCTGACGATATACGCGTTCTGCCGGCGTCTGGACGGCGGCGGTGACTTTTGGATAGCTGTCACCGGTTGTGCCTTTGCCGCTGGGCTGGCTTTCTATGAGAGCACGATGGTAATCATCCCCGTACTGGTGCTCTGCCTAATTGCCATTGCAGTAGAGCGATCTGCCACGGCAAACTGGCGTACCCTAGTCCGACGGGCGGGGGCGCCGCTGGCGTGGTGCGCCGTAGCCGGAGCCGCGTTCATCAGCGTCTTTCTTACCAAGCTGCACGCCCCGATGGGCTCTCTGCCTCCTGTAAGCACCCTAGCGGACTTCCTTTGGAACTCTTGGTCGCGAGCCTTCGTCCCGAGCTTGCTCGGGGGACCTGTCCTTTGGCACTGGACTGGGCCTCGCGGCACAGGAGCCGCTCCGGCCTGGCTGGTAGTAGTTAGCGAAGTGGTGCTGCTCGCAGCCTTGGTGGTGACGCTGCGACGAACCGGCGGCCGTGCAGTCATAGCTTGGAGTCTGGTGGTGGTGCCCTTCGTCGTTCTACTTTCGCTCGTTGGCTGGGCACGGGTCAATGAGTTTGGGCTCGGGATCGGCCAAGATTACCAATATCAGGTTGATGCGTTTGTTCCTGCGATCATTGGCTTGGCCTTCCTGACCATGGGGCGGCGACAGCCCCGGAACTCCAGTGCAAAGTCCGATATGACCCAGAAAGTCGTGGCGGTGGCCGCGGTGGTGGCCTATACATTTTCATTCTTAGTGTCCGCCGTGCCGGCTGGGGCTCGCTGGTCGACGTACCAGGGGAGTGAGTACGTAGCCACGCTTGAAGCCGGGGTGAAGCGTGTGGCGAAGGCATACCCTGACAGCTGGTCCCTTTACAACACCACTATCCCTACCTGGATGCTCTTCGAGTCAGCGTGGCCATACACGAATTTGGAAAACTTTTCTCGCCTTTTGGGGGTGGCGCCACCCGTTGACGTTCCTGGAAGCCACCTCTTCGTGGTCACGTCCGATGGATCTCTCGCTGCCGCGACGCTCCCTCCCTACGTCTCGATCGGGCGGACCTGCAACCAAATCGGAGGCGCGGTAGAATTTCGTCTGCCCCGGGCACTAGTGGGTGGGATATGGACGGTACGTCTAGCCGTGCCGGGGCGCCAGGGCCAACTTGTCCGGCTGGCGGTGAGCTCGACGACCCGTAAGGCGCTCACCAGCGTCGGCGCCACGACCGTAGCAGATTCGGGAGGCGGGACCGCCCTGGTGTCGATCTACTGGCCCAGTTCGATCCGCTGGCTGAGCGTAAGCGTGCCTGCAGCTTCCAGCCTCTGCGTGGCCAGTGTCGATGTGGGCGTTCCTTCGCCACGGCCGCCGGGCGGTTGAGGCAGGACCGAGACACCGGTCTTTACCCCTGATCCGGCAGCGGCGTGCAGAGGCGCTGTGCTAGACCCGCGAATCGAGCTGACGTGACCCCCCTGAAGTAGGCCACGTCACCTGGATCAGTTCAAGGGGTTCCGGTCACCGGTTCCGTCGCCAAGGGTCCCTTCAGCGGTGATGTGACGGACTCGAAGAGCGACTTCCGGGACCCCTGACGGGTGGAACCGGGCCAGACTCGGCGGCCCTTGCTATCCTGCCCGGTCCGCGTTCCTGAGTCCAGCAGGCTGGGGCTAGATCACGTGGCTCACTTCACGGGTTCCGGTCAGTGGTGCCAGGCGTTTCAGACCCAGAGTGACTGCGGCCTGAGGCCCCACTGATTCGTCGCTCAAGGCGGTCCACTGAGTCCTCCAATCGCGCGACCTGGCGTCCCAGTTTGCTCAAAGAAACCGACGCAACTTGCCAGGACCGGGTCAGGTCCGCGGTAGCTCGTGTCAGTTCCGCCCTAGAACGCTGCCGACGATATCCGGGAGAGTGCCGAGCGATCCATTGCGCAGGTGACGTAGCCGGCTCTCGACGGGACTCGGTCGGGTCAGATGCCAGAGCTACCCGTTCCGTGCGCTCCTCATCGGACCGCTTCTGAAAAACCAGCAGATCTTGAAATCCCAGGTCTCCACGGAAGTTGAACGCAAGCGGCTCAAACCAGTAGCTTGACAAGGGTTCGACTGTGCCGGGGTCCTGGAAGGTGGTGTGGTAGCCATCATGGTGGGCACTACCGATATGTCCGTCGTCTTCAACAAAGAGGAACCTAGACTGTCCCCACTCGGTAAGCCAGCGGTCGGGATCGTTACCGGCGCGTCGTAAGTCCTGGACCGCGACTCCTAAGACGTAGGCTCCGTGGACCGAGCACACCAGAACGCCATGCTCCTTCGTCACTCGAGCAAGTTCCGCGAGCCACGATCGCTGTGCTTCACGATCGATGTGCGTGAGCACACTGTGATTGAGTACCAGGTCAAATGACTCGTCCGCAAACGGCAGGGGAGGCTGAGATCCGATGGTTACGAAGCGAGCTGAGATGGGAAGGCTGCTTAGCCATTCGATCGAACCTGAGTCGGGATCGACTCCAGTGAGGTCGATACCCGGGAAGCGTTCAAGCAGGCGCAAGTCTACCCTCCCCGGACCGCACCCCCAGTCCAGGACGGCGCTGAAACTAGTGAAGGCTCGACCTACTCCGCCTAACGCGCGGGTTAGTTCCTCCACGGATCGATCACCAGACTGGATGAATTCCTGGGCCTTGGCTCTGTCGTCGTTGTCAGTGCACACCCTGTCGAGAAGATGAGCTGGCGGTACGATTCTGACCATGGTTCGTCCTATCTTAATGGGATGGTTCCCCCATGGCACAGGGTACGTCACCCTGTCCGAGCTCAGAAACCGGGAGTAAGATCGGCAGGCTGAGATGGAGATAGGTTCGACGTGCCCCAGAACGGTTTCCTTGGGGAACACCCCCTTAGCCCGACTTTGACACGGGCGGGCGGAATTGAGATCGAATTGGGCGGTCCGCGTCACAACAGCGAGTTCGGAAGTTGTGGGGACTGGTCAGGCCGCGGCGGACAGGGGTAGCCGGGCGGCAAGGTTGTAACCCAAGGCCGACGCCACGGCCAGAGCCTGGGGAGTTGGTCGGGTGCAGACCCGGATCGGGACTGGAACACCGGGCAGGTCGTTGGTCACGACACGCAGTGGCTCGATCGCCTCGAGTGCCGCCCGCGCGCTGAACGGAGCGCCAGCCTGGAGCAGCCGCCGGCGCAGGTGGTTCTCCATCAGGTATCCCAGAACACACTTGAAGATGTGGGCCGGGATGCGACGCTCGGTGAAGTGGTATACCAGCCGCACCCGCAGAAAGCTCTTGAGGGAGCGGAACGGTCGCTCCACCCAGAGCCGTTGCTTGCAGGCGGTCACAATCGCCTGCGGATCAGGATCCTGGGCGCTGCTCTGCCGAATGAACACCCCATCCAGACGCGCCTCGCGCTCGAGATGCTCCTGGTGCTGTTGGATGCTCAGCGTCCCACCCTGCACCTGGACGTGGAAGAAGCGATGCGCCTCCATCTGCACCACAGTCCTGGCGGCATCGCGGATCGCCACCTGGTCAGAGGTGATCCGCCACTGCTCCCAGCGGTCGGCCAGAGTGTCCGTGGCGGCCCAGCCCACAACTCCAGCTTGCGCTCTCGCTGGCGCTTGTCCTCAAGCTGCTTCTGGGGGTAGAAGGCAAGCACCACCCGGGGTGCGTCCGGCACTGCCACCTCCTGCACCCAGAGATGCTCGTGCACCTCGGTCCAACCCGAGGTGTCCTCCTGCTCGAGCGCTGCCGCCGCGGTCTTCGACTGCCGCGCCCGCAGCGCCAGGATGTGGTCGTAGCCGACCTCGTCGAGAGCCGGCAGCACGGCAGCGGAGATAAGCCCCCGGTCCCCCACCACCAGCTAGCGCTAGAGCCTGAAGCGGTGACGCAACTGCTGCAGCATCTCAAGAATCTCCACCTTCTCCGCCCGGTTGCGGTCGAACAAGAAGGGGGCCAGCGGCTATCCATCCGGGGTGACCAGCAGCGCCAGCAGTAGTTCCTTGTTCTGGCTCTTGCCGTCCTTCGAGTGACCGTACTGCCAGATTGGTTCTACCCTCTCGCCATCGTCGTGCTTGTCATCTCTCCATCCTCTCAACGAATGGAGTCTCCAGCTTTCCCGGGGCGGTTCACCGCCGGCAGCTCCGCGTCCAAGCTTGAGCCCTTCATCTTGAGCCTCCGGGCCGCCTCAGCTAGGTTCAAGGGCCCGGCTTCCGGGCTCGCGACCACCACCCAGCCGGATCGGATGAGGTTCTGACCGGCTGCGCCCTCGGTGGCCGCCCGAGCCACCTGCCCGGTGCCCGAGCCCGAGCCCTGCCCGCCTTACCACTCTTCCTGATCGGCTCTGGCCCCATCTGCCAGTGCGGATCAGGGAAAGTGGCAGACCAGCTGTCCAACTACCGAGCCGCTTCGATCTCCCGGGTCGGGATCTTCAAAGGTATCTCCAGCATTGTCGAGTTGCTGGAGCCACTAGAGAGGGTCGAGGACAGAACGCGCCAAGCGGTCCGGTGGCCAGACCCGCCTGCTCACGGATCCGGGACCGGCTTGCCGATCTCCACGCTGCTGGCGCAGACGTCGTGGGTGCCCTCGACTGCGAGGTTCAACCATCGTACCGGGCTGGGCCAGTACAGTGACAGCAGCGCCGAGTCTCCGGGCGAGTCCAGCGGCTTGCTCGCGAGCACACCGCTCAACGCGCTCAAGGTCGACGAGCTGACAGCCATCCCCACGACACCGCCCGGGTGCCCTGGAACGACAACCCTCACGGTCCAAACGCCGGGCGGCAGTGCTGGCTTGACACGAACATCTATGGAGCCTTGGGCCGTGGCGCACTGGCTGACCGCCAACCGGTTCACCTGGAACCTAGCAGGCACGGCCTTCCCTGCAGCATCGACGACGTAGACGTCGGTTCCGGAGACATCGATTGGCGCTCTCAAGGAGAAAAGCTGAGCAAACGACGCAACGCTGTTGAAAGGCCAGGCAGCGGCAAAGACCAGGACTAGGGGTATGGCGGTGTCGTATAGGGACCACCTGCCTGGCGCACTCTTGCCCAGCTCAGTTACGCTGAGACGCAGGTTGTTCAGGTAGGGGCGTGTAGGGCTGGCGGACCAACGATTCCCGGCCGGGATCGACGACAAAGCCAAGGAGTAAAGGTACGCCGCCACCAGCCCCGCAGAAACAAGCCGAACCGGAACACGGCCCGTCCACCGGAGGGCAGGCCGGCCTCTCCTGCCCATGGTGATGAAGCCAAACCCCACCGTCGCAGGAACTAGCACATCAACCTGATACTGGTAATCTTGTCCGAGCGTGAGCCCGTATTCATGGAAGCGGGCCCAGCCGACCAGTCCAATCAGCAACACATACGGAAGGATTACCAAGGCCCATCCGAACGCCGCTCTCCCGCGCGTGCGCTCCAGGCTCACAGCCAGAGCAACCAGGAGAAGGACCTCAGAGGTGAGCACCCACCACAGGGGGGCGGCACCGACCCCACGAGGACCCGTCCAAGCCCACTGGACCGGTCCCCCAAACAGGCTTGGCACGAAAGCCCTCGACCACGAATTCCAGACGAAATCGACGAGGTCGATTAGGCTGGGAAGCTTGCCCACCGGCACTGCAACTCTTGACAGGAAGACAGCGATGAAAGCAGTCGCAGCGGTCACGTACCACAAGAAGGGCGCCACCGCGCGCCGAGCGAGCGCCCGCCATGAAGACGTCGATCGCCGATCGACCGCCAGCGCGGCGGTGATCAGCACCAGCGAGGGAAGGATGACCATTGTCCCCTCATAGAAGGCCAAGCCCATTGCGAAGGCAGCCGCGCTGATCGCGATCCAAAGATCTCCGCCACTTTCCAATCGTCGACAGAACGCGTAGACCGTGATGGTGCACGCCAGTGCCGAGGGAACTACCTCGAATGCCGAGGCAAGCCAAGTAGCGGCCCCCAGCCATCCGACCCAGAGCCCCAGCATGAGGGTCAGCGCAAGCATCCAAACCGAGGGCTGGAAGAGCAATCTGAGCGTTCGGTACACAACCCAGGTGAGGAGGCCAATAAGTACCACAAGCATTCCGGACACGATCTCGTAGTGCAGTCCGATCACGTGTGCCACCAGCCAGTACTCGAACCGAACGCCCGGCTCAAGATGCTGGAAGTTTGAAGTCAGAAGATAATGTGGGCCGAGTGGCTCAATCTGTGCCAGTCGCAGGTTGATGAAGTCGTCTCCATAGAAGAAGCCACCGTGCACGAGTACGTAGAGCACGATGGCCTGCGCGAAAATCTGAAGAGCGACCACTGCGTCAAGTCGGCGAGGGTGACCGGTAAGCCATCGCCAACGGCTGGAGTTCGGCCCAGGCTCGGTTTGAACGGTGCGATCTGTCACACCTAGGTCTCGCAACCGGCGGTCAAAAGCGCTCGCGGAGCGTGGTCACAGTGATCAGGATACCCGTGACCGGAGGCCACGCCGCTCACCAGTCCAGTCGCTCCCGGGGCCCGATCCCTTGCCCACCTCGCCCGGCGCGCACTTGTGGCTCTGGGTCCACCGCCAGTGCCCCGGTAGCCGCCTCCTCGCTCACCGCCTCGACCACTACCCCGGACAGCTCCAGCCACTTCGCCAAGGCTCGACACCAGTGTACTGCTCGTGGACCCGTTCCCAATCTCCGCCTATCACGGTGCAGATATCCTAGGGATCCTAGGCGATGCTTCTCCCATCTATCCGCTCAAGCTGGCCACGGTAACCTCAGTCAACCCAATCGGACCAGTCCGGGCAAGCATAGGTGGCTGCCATTCAGCCCATCCGCTGGGGCATTCTCGGAAAGGGGTGAACCTGATGGCGCTGGTGTCGGAGGTCTGCCGCAGCCGGCACGCGATCTGGCCGACGCTGCGGACCCGGGGCTCTGGGAGTACTGGTGGCGGCCAGCGTGCCCGTACTGGAGCCGGTCAAAGGGTGATTGAAGGCTGGCTGGAGCGGGACTAGATGGCGCCCCGATAACGGTGGCAGACGATCCAGTAGATCTGCCAGCGGCTGGTGGCCGAATACGGGTCTCAAGGAGGCGAGAGTTCGGTACGTCACGTTTCTAGCCTCCGGCCATTTGACGAAGTGGACACCTGTTGGGTTGACATTTGCACCTGGCAGTTGACGATACCGTCCGCGTCAGCCGTCGGTACTAGCGAACACGGACCAGTGGTAGCGGGCCAGCACTGGAGCGAGTTGCTTTACGATCGAGCCATTGGGGCCATATATCGACGTCCCAAACGCCCGCACGGGCTCGGTTCGGTAGTGGAGGAGAACCTGAGCCGCCTCTCGCCGGGCGGAGTAGTAATCGCGGCCGACGACCAAGCCGTTTGGGATCGACCATGAGAGTTGCAAGGCAGTGCCTAAGACGCAGAGGGCGAGGACCGCCGCGCCCACCGGCGAGGTCGGAACGAAGCGGCGCAGGTTCTCGGGGCGGGCCGCTGAAGTTGCAACGGTAAAAGCCGCACAGTACAGGCTGATCGCGATCAGAAGGTTGTAGGTGGTGTACCTCGAGGAAAGGGCATAGGGCACCCCGAACGACAGACGCCCCTCGGTGACCAGCAGGTCGAAGAGGACGGCAGAGAGCCAAAGGACGGTGGGGACCCGAAAGGCTGACCAGGCGATGCCTCGGGATCGCCCGATCCAGACGAGGGCCGGTCCGGCGGCGAGCACGAGTGCCCCCACTGGGCCGGGATGAACCGGGGAGATCCCCCCGACCAAGTCAAGAAAAAAATGCAGACCAGCGGTCAAGTGGTGGAGAAGGTAGGTAGATCCTGAAGTTCCCGGGGCAGCGCCGAAGTTGTACAGGTAAAGCGCCGTGGTCGCCAGGCCGAGTCCGATCCATATGAAGATGCGCTTGACCGGTGCTCTCAGAGCCAGCAGATAGACGAAGCCCGCGGGCCAGACCAGCAGACCCTGAGCTGAGGAAAATGGACCCACCACCGCGACGAAGCAGGCCAGGATGAAAGTGGGCCAAGAAGTGGGTGAAAGTTCCAGCAGGCAGAGCGTGCCCATGAGGCAGAAGAGGACCAGCATCCAAGCCAACTGGAAGGCCCAGAGGGCATTCTGTGCCTGCACCAAGTTGAACAGCAGAAAGACCACGGGAACCAACCAGATTCCATGTAGCCTGGTGGTACGCCGGAGGAGCCAGCACAGCAGAATCGCCGCCCCAATCAGGAAGGCCGCGCTGAGATACATGTCGACCTTCTGATCGAGGTGCGAAAGACTGTCGCTGATGAGCAGTACCAGGTTGGGGAAGAGCATCCGGTCTTCGTTGTGAGGTGCCCACAGCAGGGCCAGGGTGAGTCGGCCGGTCCTGAACGCCTGAAGGATTGGAATGTTGGTATTCCAAGAGTCCTGGATCGGGACGTTGACCCCGAATGCGGCGATGTACCAGACATAGAGCGCAGGAGCTGCGACGACCGGGAGGTAGGCCGCTGCCGCCCAAAGTCGTGAAACCCGCTGCCCGCCCAATGTCCGTTCACTGAGCCTTGGCATCGGGTCAGCTCTGAGGGTGAGGGTAAGGATCGATCCCCCGAACTGGGCTCCCCAGGCTCATCGCGCACATGGTACTCGGGGCTGAGTCGCACCGCGACCTGCTTAGCCTGGGCGGTGCCCCGAAGGCTCGTTAGAGGCTGGCACGCGCACAGTCGTGGAGGCGGGAGTGGTGGGGCCGTTCGGGCAGCCAGCCGCTATCATGGCCGAGTTCTAGAGTGCCTTGAGGGCCCGGGCTTGGCGTCCGGATAGGAGTAATACGACGAAGACTGCCTTGATCACCGGAGTTACTGGCCAAGATGGATCCTACTTGGCGGAACTTCTCTTGGCCAAGGGCTACTCGGTCCACGGAGTGGTCCGCCGCACGTCCAGTCTCAACCGATCTCGGATCGAGCACCTGAGGCAGGGGGGGGGCAACTCCCAGAACGGGTCACACTTTTATTTGCACTATGGCGACCTCACCGACTCGGGCAATCTCAACCGACTCATTCGGACGGTCCGCCCCGACGAAGTTTACAACCTGGCTGCCCAGAGTCATGTCCAAGTATCCTTCGAGCAGCCGGAGTACACCAGTGACGTGGACGCGCTGGGGACAACACGGCTGCTCGAGGCGCTCCGAACCTACGAGCTTCCTGCGCGCTTCTACCAAGCGAGTAGTTCGGAGATGTTCGGAACGTCGCCCCCGCCTCAGAACGAGACAACTCCATTCTATCCGCGGAGCCCATATGCGGTCGCCAAGGTGTACTCGTTCTGGATGACCGTGAACTACCGGGAAGCGCATGGAATGTTTGCTTGTAACGGCATCCTCTTCAATCACGAATCCCCACGGCGGGGAGAGAACTTCGTCAGCCGCAAGGTCACGCGCGGAGTGGCAGCCGTCCTGGCCAGAGGCCAACGCCTACGTCTGGGAAATCTCGATGCGCGCCGGGACTGGGGTCATGCTCGGGATTTCGTCCAAGCCATGTGGCTCATGCTGCAGCAACCAGCGCCGTCCGACCTGGTGATTGGGACGGGTGTGAGCCGGTCGGTCCGGGAGTTACTCGAAGCCGCCTTTGGGATGGCCAATTTGAACTGGACCGAGTGGGTCGACACTGACCCGGCCTATCTCCGACCCGCCGAGGTTCCCGAACTGGTGGCCGATGCCAGCAAAGCCCGCGAGCAGCTAGGATGGAGCCCATCGACCTCATTCCAAGCAATGATTCGCGAGATGCTGGAGTTCGACCTTGAAGCCGCTGGCCTTGATCCGAAGGAGCTGCTCAGGCTGGATGCCTGACGCCTAGGCCGCCTGGGTGTTTCGGCAAGCAGACACCGAGGATGACGCTCGCCGAGCACTAGCGGAGCCGGACGCGGGCGTGGTGGTCGCCGTTCCGGTCTACAACGCCCCGGACGAGACCATCCGCTGCTTTCGCGCGGTGCTCACCCACACGGCAGCCCAAGTCCCGCTGCTGGTGGTTGACGACGGAAGCGAGGACCGAAGTTCGATCGCCGAGTTGGAGAACTTGGTGACCGGTCCGGCTGACCAGGATCGTCTGGTCGTGGTCTTCGCCAAGCCGCAGAACCGGGGATTCGTGGACAGCGCCAATCTCATCTTTGACCTAACCGGCAGGGCGGATGTGGCGCTGGTCAACAGTGACGTCGAGGTGGAGGAGGGGTGGCTGGAAGGACTGCGCAGCGCGGCCTGTTCCAGCCGCCTGATCGCCACCGCCAGCGCGTTGTCGAACTACGGCGGCATCCTGTCGGTGCCCGATCGGAACCTCCCCGATCCCGAGCTCCCCGCCGGACTCGACCTTCGCGAGGCGGCCGATCGGGTGCGGCGAGGATCGCCCAGGATCTGGCCCCGGATTCCCACCGCCATCGGACATTGCACCTACTTCAGACGGGTGGCCCTCGATGTCATCGGTGGCTTCGACACGGTCTTCTCTCCCGGATACGAGGAAGAGGTGGACTGGAGTCAACGGGCTTTGGCCATGGGCTTTGAGCATGTGGCGGCAGATGACGTTTACGTCTACCACCGCGGCGGTGCCTCCTTCGGCGACTCGCCGCAGCGCCAAGAGAGCAAGGCCCAGAACCTGCGGCGGGTGGTATCCCGTTATCCCTACTATTTGGCCGAGGTTCGCGGCGTCGAGGACGACTCCAACTCTCCCCTGGCGGCCGCCCTCTTGGCCGCTCGCCGCTCACTCAAAGGTCTCACCGTGGTGGTGGACGGCATGTGCTTGGGCCGCCACCAGACCGGGACCCAGACGGTGGTCGTCCACCTCACCCGTGCTCTGGCCGCGCAGGCGCGGGTGGCCCAGATTCGACTCCTGGTGCCAGGTCCGCTGCCAGATTACGCAGCTCGAGCCCTCGCCGATCTCCCGAACCTAGTGGTGGAGCCCACCGTAGTGGGGACCAAGCGCAAGGGTGCCAAGGCAGACCTGGCGCTGCGGCCCTATCAGTTCCTCAGCCAGATCGAGATCGAGTGGCTACGCGACTCGGCTCACCGCTTGGCGGTGGTCCAGCTCGACCTGATCGCTTTCAACGACCCCGCCTACTTTTTCGGCTACCGGGATTGGCAGCGGTACCGCGACGTGCAGCGACTGGCCTTTCTGCTCGCGGACGGCGTGGGGTTCATCAGCGACACGGTGCGCCGTCAGGCTCGAACTGTCGGGCTGCTTGCGGAGGGGGTGCCCAGCTGTGTCATGTACCTCGGGTCCGACGAATCGGCCGAACCAACTGACGGGCCCATACCTCCGGCGGGCTGTGTGGACATGGAGGACGGATTCCTGCTGGTGCTGGGCGCGAGCTTTTTGCATAAGAACCGCCTCTGGACCTTGGAGCTGCTGGACCAGCTGGTCTCCGAGGGTTGGGCCGGCCATCTCGTCCTGGCCGGCCCAACTCCCAGCTACGGCTCCTCTCGAAAGCTGGAGGCGGAGTATCTGGGAGCTCACCCCCAGCTGAGTGACCGGGTGGTTGATGTGGGGCCGGTCAGTTCCGAAGAGAAGCAGTGGCTCTACCAGCACTCGGGGCTGGTGCTGTACCCAACCCTCACCGAAGGGTTCGGAATGGTTCCCTTCGAGGCCGCGGCTCAAGGGAACCCGTGCCTCTCGACGCGCCAGGGATCACTCGACGAGGTGCTGCCCCAGAAGCTGCTGACCCTCGACTCCTTTGAGCTCGGGCCAGCCTCCGACCTGGTCCGGCGGATTCTCGGCGACCAGAAGTTGCGGGACGGGATGGTCTCAACCCTCCGGGCGCAGCGTTCCCATTTCAACTGGGAGTCGGCGAGCGACGAGATCACCGACCTGATGTGGTCGGCCACCGCCCGGCCCCGGCGCAACGTGGTCGCGATCGAGACATCCGGGGGGCGCTTGACCCTCCGAGCGACGCCTCCGGACCGCTGGCTGCGGCGTCTTCTGGATCCGCTGGCGGACGCCGCCCGCAACTCATCCACGGTCCAAGAGCGACTCCTACCGTCGGGCACCCGGCGCGGCGACTCGGCGCGCCGCACCTACCACCAGTTGGCCGGCGATGAGCGGGTCCGGAGACGGCCCCGTCGGTGAGCTGGTGGCCCGCGACTCGGCCAGCCAGGCTCACCTAGGGTGCCGGGCCGGAGGGGCCAGGAGAGAGCTGGCGCCAGAGCCCGGCAGCTCGCGGCTAGTGGCCGCTGAACCGGGGTGGGCGCTTCTCTCGGAAGGCCCGCAGCCCTTCTTGGAAGTCCCCGGTCTCCGCGGCCTCCTGCTGGAGGGTCGCCTCTAGTTCCAGCTGGTCCTCCAGGGTGGACTCCAGGGCCTGCCGGAAGGCCTGCTTGGTGAGGGCGTAAGCGCGGGTCGGGCCGGCCGCCAATTCCTGGGCGAATTCCAGATAGTCCCCTGCGAAGGTGCTGGCCGGGAAGACCTTGGCCACCAGTCCCAACTCGGCCGCGGCTTCGGCAGTGATGCGCTCACCGGTCAGGGCCAGTTGGATGGCCCTAGGCAGGCCCAAGTAGCGGGGGAGGAAGAAGGAAGCGCCAGTGTCTGGCACCAGTCCGATCTTGGCGAAGCCGCAGCTGAACCAGGCGTCCTGGGAGGCGACCCGGAGGTCCGCGGCCAGGGCCAGGGCGAAGCCGGCCCCGGCGGCGACCCCGTTCACGGCCGCCAGGACCGGGATCGGGAGCTGCCGGATCAGGGTCACTAGGGGGTTGTAGCGTTCTCTGACCAGCCCGGCGACGTCCTGGGGGAGCTCGGCTGAGACTTCGGCCTTGGGCAGGGCTTGGCCGGAGCAGAATCCCCGCCCACTTCCGGTTATGACCAGGCAGCGGCACTCCCTGCTTCGTCCCACCGTGACCAGACCGTCGCGGAGCTGGGCGGCGACCTGCTCGTCGATCGCGTTGAGCTGCTCCGGCCGGTTCAGGATCAGTTCGGTCACGGCCCCATCGCGCCGGAGGAGCACCGCCTCTTTCCCAACGTCAGCCATCTCCAGCCCCCCTGGTCGACACTACGATTTGGGCCCATTGTGGCGGGCGTGGCGATCCTTGAGACGAGGTGGCCGCGGAGCGCCCAGTACAATTCCGCCGGAGCGGGGCGACTTAGCCAAGTGGTAAGGCAGCGGTCTGCAAAACCGCGATCCCGGGTTCGATTCCCGGAGTCGCCTCCATTCCCGCCACTTCGAGTTGAGTTCAAATCGGCGCTCAGGCGGGCGACTCGGGACCGCGCCGCCCGGACGGCAGTGGCGTTCTGCCAGCCCCAGCAGCTGCCCCGCCTGGGCTAGGCTCAGCACCCCTGCCTCCAAGTGGTTCAGCACCAGCACTCGCCACTGCTCAGCTGAGTTCAAAACGATCTTGTCCTTCATAGCCGGACAGAATCGCTGAGCTGTTAGGACCGGTCAGAATCGCTGAGCTACAACAGCTGATGACCGCGCGATTGACTTCCCGTCAGCGAACTGCTATAGACCCTGTGTCGAGACGCAACGTCTGGGTGCCGTCGCTCACCTGCGACGACTGGTTCACCGGTCAAGGAGAGGTGGAGCTAGTGCAGACCAGCGTTGAAGCAGCCAGCGTCTGCGACCGGGGCGGCGCCGCGCTATTGAGGCATGCCCCGAGAGGCTCGTTGGGTTACCGCCTAGCGGCCGTGACCGGGGCGTGCCTTCTGGCCGCCTCCATCGCGGTGGTGGGCAGCACCATTCCTGCCTCAGCTGGCAACCCCGCTGTGGCCGTGTCGGGAACCTCTTACTTCTACGGCGTGGCCTGCTCCAGCGCCACTACCTGCGAGGCGGTGGGCGCCAACTCAACTGAGGGCGTAGTGGACACGATCACCAACGGCAACCCGGGCACAGCCCAGGCGGTCCCGGGGACTAGTGCGCTCTACGGCGTGGCCTGCCCCAGCGCCACCAGCTGCGAGGCGGTGGGCGGTAACTCCTCTGGCGAGGGCGTGGTGGTGCCCATCACCAGCGGCACTCCGGGCAGCGTCAAGGCGGTCACGGGGACCGATGAGCTCATAGGCGTGGCCTGCACTACTGCTGCCAGCTGCGAGGCGGTGGGCCGTGCCTCCTCCGGCGACGGAGGTGTAGTGGTGGCCACCACTGGCGGCACTCCGGGCAGCGTCCAGGCGGTCGGGGGGACCTCTTCCCTCGAAGCCGTGGCCTGCCCGAGCGCCACCAGCTGCGAGGCGGTGGGCGGGAACTCCTCCGACGAGGGTGCGGTGGTGCCCATCACGAGCGGCACCCCGGGCAGCGCCAAGGCGGTCGCGGGGACCAGTTACCTCGAAGGCGTGGCCTGCTCTAGCGCCTCCACATGCGAGACCGGGGGCTATAACCCCTCCGACCAGGGTGTGTTGGTGCCCATCACCAGCGGCTCTGCGGGCAGCGTCCAGGCGGTCGAGGGAACCAATTACCTCCGCCAAGTGACCTGCCCCAGCGCCACCCGCTGCGAGGCGGTGGGCGAGAATTACTCCGGTCAGGGTGTGGTAGTGGCCATCACCAGTGGCACCCTCGGCGTCGCTCAAGCGGCCTTGGGGACCGCATACCTTCTCGGCGTGGCGTGCCCCAGCGCCTCCAGCTGCGAGGCGGTGGGGAGGAGCTCCACCGGCGGCGAGGGCGTGGTGGTCACGATCGTCATCCCCGCCAATGCCTACACGGCGCTGGCCCCGAGCCGGCTCCTGGACACCCGGATTAGCGGGCAGAGCCTGGGGCCCGGGGACAGCCTGAACCTGACGGTGACCGGGGGCAGCGTGCCGGCGGACGCCGCCGCGGTGGCGCTCAACGTGACCGTCACCGGGACCAGCTCGGCCAGTGACCTGACGGTGTATCCAGCCGGGGAGGCCGAGCCGAGTACCTCGAACCTCAACTGGGTCGCCGGGGAGACGGTTCCCAACTTGGTGATCGTGCCGGTCGGGACCGACGGCCAGGTGACCTTCGCCAACGCGCTGGGCCAGACCAACGTGCTGGCTGACTTGGAGGGGTACTTCGCCCCCGAGGCCCTGGGGAGCACGGGGAGCACCGCCGGCAGCTATGTGCCGCTGCCGCCGGCGCGGATCACCGACACTCGTTCGGGCAGCGGCTACCCCAACGCAGGCAGCACGCTGCAGCCAGGCGGTATCCTCAACGTCCAGGTGGACACCGCGGGCGGGGTCCCCGCCAGCGGGGTCTCGGCCGTGCTCCTGAACGTGACCGTGACCAACACCAGCTCGGCCAGCGATCTCACCGTGTATCCCACGAACGATACGGAGCCGGGTACCTCGAACCTGAACTGGGTAGCCGGCGACACGGTGGCCAACCGGGTCGTGGTCCCGGTCGGGGCGGGGGGCAAGATCACAGTGGCCAACGATGCGGGAACGACCGACGTGATCGTCGACGTGAACGGCTACTTCACCGACGGGAGCTCGACGCCCAGCAACGCCAGCCTGTACACCCCGATCACCCCGACCCGGCTGGTCGACACTCGGGCTGGCAGCGGGTACCCGGGGGCGGGCAGCACTCTGGGAGCGGGCGGGATCTACCCCGCGCAGATCTCGGGTAATGGCGGGATCAGCTCATCGGCGACTTCGGCCGTGCTCAACGTGACCGCCACCAACACCAGCTCCCCCAGCAACTTCACGGTCTATCCGGGAGGAACTACGCCGGGGACGTCGGATCTGAACTGGGTTACCGGGCAGACCGTGCCCAACCTGACGGTGGCGACGCTCAGCGAAACCGGGGCGATCGATGTCTACAACGCCGCGGGCAGCGCCGATCTCATCATCGATGCGTTCGGGTACTTCAGCCCGCTCCCCGTGCCGGCCATGGTGTCGGTGGTCGTGACTACAACAGATATCGCCATCACCTACAACGTGGCCGTGTCCTGCCCGGCCACGGGTGCTGACAGCGACTTCGTTTATTACTCTGCGAGTACGGTGCACGGAGGTACGGCCACCGGTTGCAGGTCGGCCGGTGATGTGCTGACCCTGACTGGAAGCTTTACCCTACCCACCGGTACGACGGGCAGGCTTCTATATGCTGCTCCTGCGACTAGCACCACCGCGAATGCGGTGCACGTCCTCAACAGCACGACGGACTTCGCGGCTACGCAGACACTCCCGGTGGGGGCGGTGCCGGCCATGGTGTCGGCTTCCGTGACCACGACAGCGATCGCGATCACCTACAACGAGGCCGTGTCCTGCCCGATCACGGGTGCCGACAGTGACTTCGTCTACTGGGTTGGTACCGTGCACGGTGGTGTGGCCACCAGCTGCTCGACGGTCGGTGACGTGCTGTACCTGACGGGAAGCTTCACCCTGCCAACTGGTAGCGATGGCTCCATCGAGTACTTCGCTCCTGCGACGAGCACGACCTTGAATGCGGTGTACGCCACCTCCGTCGCGGCGGATTTTGCGGCATCGCAGACGATTGATCTGGCGGCGGTGCCGGCCATGGTGTCGGCGTCGGTGACCACGACAGCAATCGCGATCACTTACAACGAGGCAGTTTCCTGCCCGGCGACGGCTGCTGACAGCGACTTCGCCTACGACTACACTACTGGAACTTCCGGAGTTACCGCACTCACCGGCTGCGCGACGAGCGGTGACGTGCTGACCCTGACGGGAAGCTTCACCCTGCCACTGGGGAGTACTGGCAGCATCGTGTACACCGCTCCTGCGACAAGCACCACCTCGAACGCGGTGTACGCCACCGGCTTCCCGACCGAATTTTCGGCAACGCAGACGCTCAGGGTGGCCGCGGTGCCGGCCATGGTGTCGGCGGTTGTGACCACGACCTCGCTCGCGATCACTTACAACGAGGCGGTATCCTGCCCGGCTACGGGTGCTGACAGTAACTTCGTCTACTGGGTTGGGACAGTGCACGGTGGTACGGCCACCGGCTGCTCAACGGCCGGTGATGTGCTGACCCTGACTGGAAGCTTCACCCTGCCGACGGGTAGTGATGGCTCAATCGAATACTTCGCCCCTATCACGAGCACCACTGCGAACTCGGTGTACGCCACCTCGGTCACCGCGGATTATGCCTCGTCGCAGACAATCCCGGGGTCGGACGTCAGCTAACTCACGGATAACCGCGGCTGGCAAGCTGTGGACGGAGTCCCGGTCCTCCAAAGGGACCGAGGCTCCTTTCTCGATGGGGACGGGTCCTGGCACCGTGAGTGGGTGATCCTCCCCGGCGACAATGGACCCTGCCCCGTTAGCCGGACCCGTAGGCTCCATTGGACGTAGGCAGACGAGTTTCGGGGCCAGCGCGGTCCACTGCCCCTTTTTGACGGGAGCTAGTTCGATGCGGTGCGCGTCACTACCCCGATGAATTAACTGCCCGGCAAAGAACTGAGCGGGCTAGCTGGCTCTCCTCGACAGAGCCCTAGGGCAGCTGGACCAGGGTCGAAGGAGCATCAGGTCACGACGCTGGCGACCGGCCAGGCGCGCTGGCTCCCGGCGCCTGGAAGCCAAATGCCCACGGCCGCTGCAAATGGTGGCCTGGTTGGCCAGGCGAACTGACAGCTGCGGAGACCGCCCACGACCGCCAGCGATCGGGCTGAGGGGGAGGATTCGAGATCGAATGCGGCCTTCTCTGGTAGATTCGCACGGTGGGGCGGCGAACCGCCAAACGGCGATTCCAGGTTCGATTCCCGAAGTCGCCGCCATTTCTGTCCCGGCCGAGGGCGGGGGTCCGCGATCTGCGCTTGGCGAGCTCCCCTTGTGGCACGCTGAGCGGGTGAGAGAAGGGATCTTACCTTCGATGCCGGCCGGAGGGACCATGCCGGTTGGCCGGCGATGAGCCGCAGCGCCGTCCTGGTGAATCCAGTCCGGACCGGCCGCCGCGAGCGCCTCCGGCGCTCGATCCTCCAAGCGCTTGCCGAGGACGGCTGGCCGGAGCCCTCGTGGTTCGAGACCGCTCCCCAGGCGACCGGCGAAAGCCAGGCGCGAGAGGCCGTCGAGTCCGGGGCTGAGGTCCTCTTCGTCTGCGGCGGAGACGGGACCGTGAGGGCCGCGGCGTCCGCCCTAGCGGGCACCACGGTGGCCCTGGCGGTGCTCCCGTCCGGAACTGGAAACGTTTTGGCCCTGAACCTCGGCCTTCCCGCGGACGTGGTCGAAGGGGTCCGCCTCGCCACCCGCGGCGGCCGCCGCCGGATCGACCTTGGGGAGGTGGACGGATTGATCTTCACCGTCGCGGCCGGGATCGGCCTCGACGCGCAGATGGTGGCCGACACCAGCCACCTCGCCAAGCACCGACTGGGCTGGCCCGCCTACCTGGCTGGGGCTCTGCGGCACCTGGCTGAACCCCGGTTCCCCGCCCAAGTCCGCCTTGACGGCGGCACCCCCCTGCAGCGCAAGGTTCGGTCAGTGCTGGTGGCCAACGTGGGCAGGCTGCCGGGGGGGATCCGCCTGGTCCCGACCGCCGCGCCTGACGACGGCCAACTGGATGTGGTCTTGATCGCGGCTCGGTGGCCCCACGAGTGGGCCGGGATTCTATGGAGCCTGGTGGGCAGGGAGCCTCGGGGGGGGAGGCTCGAGACCTTCCGGGCTCGGCGGGTGGAAGTCACCGCTGACCGGCCCCGGGCCCGAGAGCTGGACGGCGACCAGCTCCCGCCGGGAATCAGCCTTTCCGTCGCGGTGCGGGCGTCGGCCCTCACTGTCTGTGTGCCCAGATCAGAACAGGTCCCGGGCCGGAGGTGAACTAGGGCTGCGCTTGCCTAGAGCTGGTGCCCCGGCCCGTCACCGCGATCCCCACCGGGAAGGGTGGCGGCCCGGTCGCGGTCGTGGCCTGCGATTGAGCTAGCCCCCGGCCCGGAGTCAGCTCGCCCATCCGATAACATCCGAGCGGAGATGGGAAAGCTGGACGTGGCGGTGGTGGGCGGGTGCGGGCACGTAGGTCTGCCCCTGGGGCTCGCCTTCGCCAGCCGGGGCCTGCGGACTGCCGCCTTCGACACCAATCAGGCCTCGGTTGACAAAGTCGGTTCGGGAGTGATGCCCTTCGACGAGCCCGGGGCCCCCCAGGTGCTCCGGGAGGTCCTGGAACAAGGCTCATTCACGGCCACCTCCGACCCCAAGATCCTCAGCGAGGCGGAGTCGGTGGTGGTGGTGATCGGGACCCCGATCGACAAACACCTAAATCCCGAGGCCCTCGATGTCCCCCGCCAGGTGACCAAGCTGGGGCCGTACCTGATTGACGGCCAGCTCCTGGTGCTGCGCAGCACCCTCTACCCCGGGGTGACCGCCATGGTGGAGCGGCAGCTGGCCCAACAGGCTCGCCGTATCGACGTGGCGTTCTGCCCGGAGCGGATCGCCGAGGGTAAGGCCATGGTCGAGCTCTTCTCGCTGCCCCAGCTGGTGTCGGGGCGGACTGCGGAAATACGTAGCCGCGCGGCCCGGCTTTTCCGTCATCTCACCGATGAGATCGTGGAGCTGATGCCCGAGGAGGCGGAGCTGGCCAAGCTCTTCACCAACACCTGGCGCTACATCAAGTTCGCCACCGCCAATCAGCTCTTCATGATCGCCAACGACTTCGGGCTGGACTATTCCAAGATCCGCCAGGCGCTGGCCCACGACTACCCTCGGGCCCAGGACCTGCCCTCGGCGGGGCTGGCCGCCGGGCCCTGCCTGCTCAAGGACACCATGCAACTGGCCGCCTTCAACAACAACCAGTTCACCCTGGGTCACTCGGCGATGCTGATCAACGAGGGGCTGCCGCTCTATACGGTAGCGCGGCTCGAGGAGCGCTTCGACCTCAGCCAGCTCACCGTGGGCATCTTGGGGATGGCCTTCAAGGCGGAGTCCGACGACATTCGCTCCAGCCTCAGCTACCGACTGAAGCGGATCCTGGCCTTCAAGGCCAAGCAAGTCCTCTGCACCGACCCCTACGTGGCGATTGACCCCGACCTGCTCCCCCTGGAGCAGGTGCTGGAGCAGTCCGACCTGCTGGTCATCGGAGCTCCTCATGGGGTTTACCGGGAGATCCAGACCGCGCTGCCGGTGGTGGACCTCACCAACCTCAGAGGCCGGGGCAGCCTGGTTTGAGTGACCCCCGGGTTTCGGTGGTGATCCCCGCCTACAACGAGGGGGAGGGGATCGTCAAGTGCCTGGACCGAATCCTCGCGGCAGTCAGCTTCCCCTGCGAGGTACTGGTGGTCTACGACCGGCCGGAGGACACCACCGCCGCCCCGGTTCAGCGTTACGCCGAGCGCGACCCCCGGGTCCGCCCGCTGATCAACGAGATCCGCCCCGGCCCGGCCGCCGCGATCGTCTCCGGGATCCGCCACGCCCAGGCCCCGGTGGTGGTGGTGACGATGGCCGACGGCAGCGATCAACCCACCCAAATCGAGGAGCTGACCGAGCTGGTCGAGCAGGGCGCGGTGGTGGCGGCGGCCTCCCGGTACATGCCCGGCGGCCGCCAGTTGGGGGGACCCTTCCTCAAGGGCCTGGTCTCCCGCACCGCTGGCGTCTCTCTGTACCGGCTGGCGCGGGTGGGCACCCATGACGCCACCAACTCCTTCAAGGCGTACTCCCGAGCCTTCGTGGAAGAGGTGGGGGTGGAGTCGGACGCGGGGTTTGAGATGGGGATCGAGATGGTGGCCAAGGCCCGGCGGCGGGGGAAGCGGGTGACCGAGATCCCCACCGTGTGGCTGGACCGCACCAGCGGTCAGTCCAATTTCAAGGTGCGGCAGTGGATCCCGCGCTACCTGCACTGGTACCTAGTCGCCCTGCTGCCGTTTTACCGGGGCGGACGCCCTAAAGGAGTTGAGCGCTGATGTCCAAGGTCTTGCTCACGGGGTCCGCGGGATTCATCGGAGGGTACGTCGTCGAGGCGCTGCTCGAGGCGGGTCATCAGGTGGTGGGGCTCGACAACCACTCCAAATACGGCAAGGTGGCCCGCTCCTACGACTCCCACCCCCGATATCGGGCCGTCGACGGCGACGCCCGGGACATCGAGCTGGTGCGCTCGCTGCTCCAGGACTGCCAGCAGTTCATCGCCGGGGCGGCGATGATCGGGGGAATCTCCTACTTCCACACCTATGCCTATGACCTGCTCGCCACCAACGAGCGAATCATCGCCGCCTCCTGCGATGCCGCCATCTCGGCGCACCGGGAGGGTTCGTTGCAGAAGGTCACCTACCTCAGCTCCTCGATGGTCTTCGAGGGCGCCACCGCCTGGCCGTCTCACGAAGGGCAGGAGTTGGAGATGCCGCCGCCGCAATCTTCGTACGGATTCCAGAAGCTGGCGGTGGAGTTCTTCGCCCGGGCCGCCTACGACCAACATGGCCTGCCCTACACCATCGTCAGGCCCTTCAACTGTGTCGGCATCGGCGAGCAGCGGGCCCTGGGTGACGTTGAGATCGAAAGCGGCAACGTCAAACTGGCCATGAGTCATGTGGTCCCCGACCTGGTCCAGAAAGTGCTTAAAGGACAGGACCCGCTCCACATCCTCGGCGACGGCAGCCAGGTCCGCCACTACACCTACGGCGGCGACTTGGCCCAAGGGATCGTGCTGGCGATGGAGAGCCCCGAGGCCCTGAACCAGGACTTCAACCTCTCCACCGCCGAGTCGGCCACGGTCCTGGAGTTGGCCCAGCTCATCTGGCGCAAGATTCGGGGCGACGGTGAGCCCTTCCGCTACGTCAGCGACAAGCCCTTCGAGTACGACGTGCAGCGTCGGGTTCCATCCACTGAGAAGGCCCAGCGGGTGCTCGGCTTCGAGGCCACCACCTCGTTGGACCAGATGCTCGACGAGGTGATCCCCTGGATCAAAGAGGCGATCCGGACCGGACGGATCTGACCGGGGCCGGCCTGGGTTAGCTTGGCCGCTTGGCGGCCGGGTCTGAGCTTCAGCGTGCCTATCGGTTCGGTCAGCCTCTGTCCCCGACAGCCGCCGGTGACAGTTTGCAAACTCAAGCGCCACCACCGCCGCAGCTGAATCACTGCTGACGTGCACGCTGGCCGCCTCCGTTTCTGTCACAGCGATTGTCACTAGGCAGTGCTGGCGGTGGACCTGACGGTGACCGTGACCGACACCACCCAGGCGTCCGACCTGACGGTGTGGCCGGCGGGACTGCCGCAGCCGGTAGCCTCAAACCTGAACTTTGTGGGTGGGGAGACAGTCGCCAACAACGTGGTGGTGGCGGTGCCCAGACCGGTCCGGAGGCGGGCGAGGTCAGGATCTACAACGTCAAGGGACGGCCGACGTGGTGGTGGAAGTGTCCGGGTACTAGGCGTCCCTTCCGAGGCCGACCGGCAAGAGCTACTTCACCCCGATGGTGCCCTACCGGAACTGCGACACCCGGCCGACCGCAGCTTCGGAGCTGATTGACGCCTGCCCCGGTAATCCTTGGAAGCTGGCGAGGTCTTCACCCTCCAGGTGACCGGGGTCGGGGGCATCCCAGCTGGGGCGAAGGCGGTGGTGCTCAAGGTGACAGTGACGGGGACTAACGAGCCCGACGCCCTGACGGTGTACCCGGCCGGCGCGCCCCAGCCGGTGGTTTCGAGCCTGAACTGGGTGCCGGGACAGAGGGTGGCCAGCGGGATGACGGCCACCCTGAGCTCCGCCGGAATTTCCACCAACGCTGGGACTTAACTGGTGGCCGCCCCGGATCATTCATCTCGTACTGACCCCACTGCCAGTTTTGGCCGTTGAGACTTGCCACCGTCGGCGCTCTCGCGTACGATCCTCCTGCAGAAGCGGGATACGGGGGGCGCAACGGGAGGGGCACTGGCAGGCCCTAGGTCGGCCGGAGGAGCAGTGGCCTGCCCGATCCGTTCTGCCCCCTCCGTCTTGGTCTGGCCACAGCTCGCGCGTCGGAAGGGTGTGCTGGGCTCGGTCAAGACCGCCCGACTTGGCGGGAAGGTGGCCTTGGCCCAATTCACGTGACCTCAAGGAGATCGCAGTTTGAAGAGAATCAGATGGCGAGCAGGACAGGGCTCGCGGACAGGTGCCTTGGTTCTACTCGCCGCCATCCTGGTCGGGGCATCGATCTTGGTGGTTAGAGGCGCCTTCTTCACTGATCCCAGCAGCTTTCCCGCCCAGATCCAGCCCTCCCAGATCAGCTACCTCGACTTCCAAAGCTTGGGTTCGATTCAGACCATAAATGTGCGTCTGGGGGAGAGGGTCTCGGCAGGTACTGTCCTGGCCACCCAATCGTCGACCCTGGACAAGCTGAGGCTCGCCTACGACCAGTCCACCTTGAGTGTCGACACGGCGGATCTCGCGTCCCTGCAGTCAACCACTTCGTCTTCGGCAGCCCAACGCCAAGAGGCGCTCGATTTGCAACTGGCCCAGGAGGGAGTCAACGCGGCTGAGGTTCAGCTCACGAGCGCCACCACCCCGGCCGAGCGGGCCCTTGCCCAGACGGCGGTGGCAGAGGCCGATACCAAGTTGGCCCTGGCCGAGAACAGCCAGCAGTTGACGACCCCGTCGTCCTCCGGCACCTTAGTGAGCGCAGCGACCGCCGCGGTGGCACGAGATCAGTCCTCCGTGGCAAGCGACCAGATCAACCTCGAACAGGCCGTGGTGACATCCCCCACCGGCGGGATCATTGCCGGAATTGGCGGAGCGGTCGGAGACCTGGCCGGACCGGACGGGCTAACCAGCTCGACCAACGGACCGCAGGCGCTGCCGCAGTCACCCTCATTTCAGCTTTTCCCTCCGGCCAGCCAGTCCCCAGCGTCCCGGCAGCAGTCTGGGTTCGTGCCTCTGATCACGCTCTATGTCGGTCGGAGCTATAACGCCATCGTTCAGGTCCCCCAAGCCAGCGTGGGAGCGGTTCATGTTGGCGAGGTGGGCCAAGTTCAAGTGGTCGGGCAGCATGAGCGCCTACGAGCCCGCGTTCTGCAGACGGATCCCCAGCCGGTGATCGCCGCCGGAGCAACCTACTACGACGTGCTTTGCCGCCTCAACCAGAGTCCGACCTGGCTTCTCGCCGGAATGAGCGCAAACGTGACCTTTAATTCCCGATAGGTCGGCGATGCAGAGGCGATGGCTCCAGCGGCCCCGCTTGAGGCGTGAGCAAGGACAGGAGGGCTACGGCCACCTCTGGTCGCGCCGGAGGACAGTTTGGGCACCAGGGTCCGGGGTCGGGCACGTTGAGCCAATACCCAGTGACGATTGGCGCCGTGGAGCGGACGCAAGCCAGCAGCTGTTGAACAGTTGGGGGAGAGCCGGGCGGGTTGGTACTGAGGCCAGCCGTAACCGCGAAGGCAGCGGCCGCTCCTTTGGTGCGTTCCGCCACCGCCATCACGAACTCCAGGAAGTCTGCTGGCCGGCGCTCCAGGCTCTGCGACTGGATATGCAGGCCGTCAGCGCTCTCCACGGCAGTCTCGACCAGCCTCGATGCCAAGTAGGCGGCGGTCCCCGAGGGGGCGTCAGGGACAAGTCGCCGGGCCAGCCCGAGCGAAGGGGCGGCCACCAAGCGGCGGCCAGCGCTGTGACTCAGAACGGCCGCCCTTTGGATCTGGGCGATGGCATCCGCCTGTTCGTATCGGGGGGTGTGGGGCCACGCCTCACAGTCATAGACCACGGTGTCAGCCCACGCCGGCAGGCGGCCCTCGTCGGCCGCCTCCTCCAAGATGTCACAGCTGGTGAACGTCACCCAGTGGCGCACGTTTACGCCATCAAGCGAGCGGGGAGCCTGTGCCTTTGTGGGTTCGATAACTGCCAGGGCCGAGTCCGGCAGGTAGCGCTCCACCCGGCAGAGGCGAGTCAGCTTGTTGAGGGCGGCTCGCGTCAAGATCCAGTCGCTCCCAACCGAGCTCTCGGCAGCCGGCGAACTTGAACCCTTCGGCACCAGGGCACGGTCACCACTTGGGAGCTCTTTAGGTTGCCGGTTTGTGAGCCCGACCATGTTTAACCTGGGAGCTCTCGTCCTCCTGACGCTAGCCTTGGTCTGCCTGATCGCTCTGATCCTCCTCACCCTGCGGCCCCGTTTCCAAGATGACCGGGGAGACGGTAAGGGCAAGGTCATCCTGCCGCCGCCAGCTCGCCCGAACACTGCCAGGCTAGCGGCTGTCCTCCTCCTCTTCCTCCTGCTCAGCTTGCTGGTAGCGACTTATCACGTCTACGGCGCAGCGGTCTACGACTCGGCGGTGCTCCACTTGGCGCTCTGGGTGTACCCCTCCCCGACCAACCTCAACCCTTACTACACCCACCTCGAGCCGAGCTTCCGGCTGATGCTGGCCGGCAGCTTCTTCGCCCTGGCACTGGTGGTGCGGTCCGATCCAGTTCGTCGGCTGGCGATGGCGGTGCACAGCTTGCTGTACTTGGCCATCGCCATACCCACCGACTCCCTGCTAATCAGCTGGGGGGCCGCAACCCATCTCCCAATCGGACTCTACGGAGTGGAAGGGTTGGGGATCAACGTAGCGATTGCGGGCCTCGCCGCACTTCATCTCTTTTTCACCACCTGGCAGCTGCCGCGGCCCACGGTCATTCCGGTCACCAAAGGGGTCCGTCGCCGGGACAACATTGAGATGGCGTTGGTACTGCTGGCGGTTGTTGCCAGCTTCGCCATCGTGGTCGCGATCGGAGCCTCCAACATCGCAACTGTCAGGCCAATCATAGTTCTGCTGGCCTTCACGACCTATTCGGTGTGCTGGACGCTGGTGGTCGTGTTCTTGGGTCTGCTGCGATGGTTTTCCACCACGCCCCCGGTGGGAGACGACTTTCCGCCGCTACACGTGATCCTGCCTGCTTACAATGAGGCTGCCGGGATCGCCACGACGCTGCGGTCGATAGACGCGGCGGCCGGTAACTACCCGGGCAGAATTCGCCTGACGGTGGCCAATGACGGTTCCACCGATGACACCTACCAGGTGGTCTCACAGGCCATCGCCCAATTCACAGCGGCCCGTGGCGAGGTTGTCACCGTCCCGCACGGTGGCAAGTCAACCGCACTCAACGCAGCACTGGCTCGGGTGAGAACCGAGCTTTGCATCCGCATTGATTCCGACGTGGTGCTGGACCCGTTTGCGTTCAGGTTCACGCCGCGCTGGTTTCGCGACCCCACGGTCGGGCTGGTAGGCGGAGGCACGGTCCCCCGGATCGGACGCTCGTGGATCCACCGCATGCGACTCTTCGAGTGCCTCTCCTCCTTTTACTTTGCTCGTCCCGGACTCATGGCCGTCGATGGGATCTCTTGTATACCGGGAACCTTTCAAGCCTTCCGGGTCAAACCGGCGCGAGCGGTGGGCGGCAACGTTGAGGGTATGAACGGCGAGGACGCCGACCTCACGTTGCAGTTGGGCAGGCTGGGGTACCGGGCGGTGATCGACCTAAAGATCCGGGTCTACGAGGATGCTCCCAACAACATATGGCAGCTGCGCGAGCAGCGAGTCCGCTGGTATCGGGCTGGATCCCACATTTTTGCCCGTCATGGTCCGGCATTCGCCATGGCGACAGGGCCCAAGATTTGGTTCAACACGGCAAGGCTGATCGCGATGCGCTTCTTGGCGGTGCTGCGCCCGGTGTTGATCCTGTACATCGCCGTCCTGGCCCTGGAGCAGCCGACCCCGTATCGCAACTTGTGGGTCGTCTTCCTGCTCTACGGAGCATCGGTGGTGCCGACCTTCCTGGTCTGCATGGTGATGGCGTTTCGGTACGGTTACGGCCGCTACCTTCCTTGGTTTGTTCTCTGGTATCCGCTGTTCGTGGTCCTTCGTCGGCTAATTGTGATCGAAAGCTTCATCAGTATCCCCACTCGGCCCGGACTGGCATTCCTAGCCCGCAGGGCCCCACGGGTGGAGCAAGTCGGTCCCAGCGCTGGCTACCAGGAGTTGGGATAGTGATCCTTGCCAACCTCGGCGAGCCGGGCCGCGGACAGTTATCGGGGACTCGCGATGGCGTCCAGCAGAGAGGCCGCAAGTTTGGGATCGAAAGCACCACAACTGGGGCAGTAGGCCCCGGGCCGGGGGACATTCAACCAGTAGCCGGCCACCTTGCCCACGGTCTCCCTCACGTCAGCCAGCAACTGCTTCAGGGAGGGCATCCCTACTGATGGCGCGGTGCTGAGGCCGGCCAGCACGGGCAGGTTGGGGGCGACCGAATGCACCTGGGCCACGGCGGTATGGACGAAGGCCGCGTAAGCACCAGAATCCAGCTCCAGGGACTGGGCCTGGAGCTCGACGAAGCCCGGCACCTGGGCGCCGGCGAGGGCACGGCCCGCGTCGGTGGCGAGGGCCAGCTGCAGGTAGGCGGCCGATGCCGTGGAACCTGGGCTGGACGGCAGCACCGATGTCAAGTCCAGAGCTGGCGCTAGTACAACAGTCAGGTGAGGTCTGGTTGTGGCTTTGGCCACGACTAGCTTCTCGGCGGCGAAGGGATTCTCCTGCTCGGCGAGGGGCGTAAATTTCCAGTGTTCCGGGTCGTAGATAAGCGCGCCCACGCCAAGCCCGCCGCCGACCACCACACTCGACGCCGCCTGATAGCTGTCCGCCGAGATGGTGGTGGTCGCAGAGATCCCTGGCACCAAGCGGCCACCCGGTGAGACGATCTCCAGCAGTCGGTCGCCGGAAAGCCAACTCGACAACTCCGCTGGACTTGCCATGGCCGACAATGCGGAGGCGGAGACGATCCAGGTCAGGCGCTTGGATACGCCGGGGCGGTGGTGCGCAGGAACTGAGCCTAGGTGGACGACGGGACCGCAAGCTGCCAGGAGAATGCCGACGGCGCAGGCCAGTCCCGCTAGGGCCGGGGGCCGAGGATGTGAAACCATGACTCCGAGGCTACATCCGGGAGAGTTGACGGGCAAGCGGCCGAGAGATCGGGCCTCGGCTAGTCGGTGGCAGCGACGGTGCCGATGGGCCACTTAGGCTCGGAGGGGCGCAGGGATTATCCCGGTGGGTCGGACCGGCGATCTCCGCCCCACCAGGGAGCGGTTGGCAACAATCCTTTCGAACACTGTAACGGCCTCAATCTGTGGCGGATCAAGTCCCAGCTTCGAGGAACGCGGCCAGGCTAGGCTCAGGGCCAAGGCACTTCGTCCGGTAGTGAAGTAGCACCGACCCGGCCGTCGAGAGTCACAGTCGCCCCAGGTAGCCACCGGGCGGGCGCAGGACTACCCCCGGCCGGTCCACCCGCAACTTCAGGTCGCCACAGCGGCCGCCTTAGACGAGTTCATCAGGGCGACCGCCCGGGCAATGCCCGCGGTCTCACGGACGATTGAGTTCAGCGGTGGGGGTGGGCCGGGGCAACGAGTTCGGCCGCGTCTGACCGCTCCTCTATCCGACGTTGGCGGGGCCAGATAGCGCTCCCGCGAAGGCGCAGGATCACCCGAATTGAACAGTTACCGTGGTAGCGAGGGGCCCGACTGGTGAGAGCAGGGATACGGCCTCGGCGCCACCGGTAAGCAGCGCCTCGAGGGGACCGGTGGCGGAAGTAGCGAGCGGAGTCGGCAGAGTCATGGTGGTGTTGGCCCCATCCCCCAGCTGGCCGAAGATGTTGTCTCCCCAACCCAGAGCGCCGCCCGAGGTTGTGAGCGCGAAGGTTGAGTTGCCGCCAGCGGCGACGAGACTCGCGACGTCCCCCGCTGGCAGGGACGCCGCGATCGGGGTGTCAACGTCGATCGAACTGTTGACGTTGACACCGACACCCAGTTGGCCGTCCCCATCGAAACCCCAGTCGAACACTTGCCCGGTGGAAGTGAGCGCCACGCTGTGGGTCAGCCCGGCAGCCACCGCGGTGGCCACGACGCCGGCAGGAAGCGCAACCGGTACCGGGACATCACTGTTGGAGTACGTGCCATTTCCCAGCTGCCCTGCCGTGCCTTCGCCCCAAGCCAGCACCTGACCGGTGGCGGTGAGGGCTAGCGAATGGTTACAGCCAGCTGCCACCTTGGCGACCACAGTGCCGCTGGGAAGCTCGACCCACACTGGGGCCAAACTCCCCTTGGTGCTCCCATCTCCCAACTGCCCGTCGGAACCGGCTCCCCAAGCGAGCACTTGGCCTGTCGAGGTAAGGGCAAGTGAGTGGTCACAGCCAGCCGCCACCGCGGTTACGGTGACGCCGCTGGGGATTGATACCGAACGCGGGAGGTCGCTCGAGGTGGTCGTGCCGTTGCCCAGCTGGCCGTCGAAGTTGGCTCCCCAGGAGAGGATCCGGCCCGCCGAGGTGAGGGCCAGACTGTGCAGGCACCCGGCCACCACCGCGGTCGGGGTCACTCCCTTGGGGAGTGATACCGCGCCCGGCAACTCGCTGGAGTTGGTAGTGCCGTTCCCTAGTTGGCCGTCGAAGTTAGCTCCCCAGGAAAGCAGCGAGTTGCCGCGGGTCAGAGCCAGACTGTGGGCGCAGCCCTCGGCTGCCGAGGCCACTGAGACCCCGGATGGCAAAGCCACCGCAACCGGGCGGTCGCTGTTGGAGCCAGTGCCGATGCCGAGCTGGCCAAGGTCGTTGGCGCCCATCGCGAAAAGTCCACCGTTGCTGGAGATTGCCAGGGACGAAAAGGTCTGGCTGATGGTCCCGTTCCCCAGTTGTGCGTCGTAGTTGGCCCCCCACGACAGGACCTGGCCAGTGCTGGTCAGAGCCAGATCCTGAAACCCGCCAGCGGACGCAGCCGCCACCCGGGACACCGAGGTACCCGCGGGTATGGCCACCTTGACCGGAAGCAGAGCTTCGCTCTCTCCGCCGTCCCCTACCTGCCCATTGGTGTTCAGACCCCAGCCGAAGACTTCGCCGGTGGTGGCCAAGGCCAGGTCGTTGAACCCGCCGCCGGCGATCGCCTTGATCACGGTGCCGGGGGGGAAGTGGACAGAAGCCGGTTCAGAGTCGGAGGTCGTGGAGCCATTGCCCAGCTCTCCGTTGGCATTGGACCCCCAAGTAAGCAGGGAGCCGGAAGTGGTCAGGGCGAGACCGTCGAAGGCGTCGGCCGCGATTCCGGTCACATCGGTACCGGCGGGAATGGCGACCTCGACCGGGGTCGTGCTGTAGGGGGGGGTGGTTCCGTTCCCCAGCTGACCGTCGCTGCCCTGACCCCACGCCCAAAGTGTGCCGTTAGAAGCGAGGGCCAGGTCAAAGCTGCAGCCAGCCGCGATGGCGGTGATGGTGACACCGGCGGGCAAGGCGGGTGTCACCGGGACGCTGCTGTCGGTGGTGCCGCCATTCCCCAGCGAACCATCTGTGTTCTGTCCCCAGGTGAGCACCTGGCCCCCACTGGTTAGCGCCATTGCGTCGTTGCACCCAGCTGCGATCGCTGCCACCGTGGACCCACTCGGAAGGGCGACAGGTCCAGGGAGATCCCGGGTGGTCTTGGTGCCGTCGCCCAACTGGCCGTCGTAGTTGGCCCCCCACGACAGGACCTGGCCCGTGCTGGTCAGGGCCAAGCTGAAGTAACCGCCGCCCGCCAGCGCCGTGACTGCGGTACCGGTCGGAATCGAGGTCGCGACCGGCAGGTAGCGGTTGACCAAGGTGCCGTCACCAAGCTCCCCGGCCGCGTTGTCGCCCCATCCATAGACCGAGCCGGACGCGGTCAGGGCCAAGCTGTGATAGCCGGCGGCAGCCACGGCGACGATCGGGGACCCGCCGGTCAGGCCGACCACAGCCTGTGGCACAGCCTCGGCCGCCCCCACGAACTCGACGGTTACCGGCACGCTGCCGGAAGTTGCGCTGGTGATGGTGCAAAGAACCTCACCCTCACGGCTGTCCGTCCACGCGGCGCCTAGGGCGCCCGGTCCCGTACAGCGGCCCGGACTGGCATTCCCGTTGGGAGCGGCCGCTGCCGTCGGTGCCGCAATCGCGGCGGATGAACTGGTGTAGAAGCCGAGAAGGGCGGCGGTCCCGCCATTGTTGGTCGGCAAACCCCGTGCGTCGAGCAACTGCGCCATCAAGGTGGCGGGTTGCCCTGGACCGGGTCGGAGCGGGAAGACGCTCACCGCGACTTGGGTGGCGGCATCCGTGGCCGGAGTGATGGTGAAGGTGTCATATTGAGGATTCGCGCTGGTCGAGGTGACGATCGGAGCGCGGCGATCGACCAGCACCGTCTTGGGGTTAGTTAAGCCGCCCACAATCGGCCGAGTACCGGTCCCAATCTGGACGGTTGCCGGACTGCCGGCCGCCAGCGAGGATCGGAGCACACAAGTGAGGGCCGCACTGGCTCCCCCGCTGCCGCCGACTGAGAGGCTGAGGCAGGGAACTCCGTCCACCCGCGTGTCCGCCGCCGCGGTCTGACTGAGAATCTCATCGGCCATGCCCACCGTCACCGAGCCCCCGGCGGGCACCGATGTACTGGGCACAAAGGGCACCGATGCCTCGGCGACCTGGCCGACCTCCGAGGTCGACAGCGAGATCTTGGCGGTGGACGCGGCCTGGGCGCCAAGGGTGGCCGGGCGAACTCCGACCAGCGCGATCACCGCCAGACAGACGACGCCCGCCAACCTGAATGGCGACCCGCGACAGGACAGGCGGCCGGCCTCGCTGCCAAATTCGAACATCAGTCTCCCGGGATCGAACGGCGGACGGCCCCCAGCCGAGGGAAGCTCCGTCGCCGACTTCGCAGTCTAACCTGCGGCGCTTTGTTCTGGTCAGCAATTTCCGCGCTGGAACAGCTTGCTCCAGCGGGGGTGGGGTTAGCCTCCAGGGACGTGGCGTTCTACGGTCCACCGGCCGTGGGCCTTGCCGAAAGCAGACGGCCATCGAGCATCGCCAACTTGGCCGAGATCTGCCACAACCGCCAACTCCGTGACTCCGCGCTTGGCATGCTTACCCCGGTTGACTTCGAGACCCGCTACCGGACCACGACAGTGGCCTAGGAATCCAGGAACTCGACTCTACGGAACTCAGGGCAGCCCAGAATCTCCAACTTTCCCGGGGCGGTTCAATCTTGGATTAGCGACAGGGTATGTTCCTCGCCGTCGCCTGGGGGCAGGCGTCGCCGACGGACCTCAAGGTGAGCTTCGCCGGTCGAGCCTGGCTGACCCGTGAGCGAGTGGGACCTCGGCGGCTGGACCCAGCGAGTCATGGTCCGCCCCCGGATCGGTGCCTAGGCCAGAGAGGCATCTCAGTCCACGAGGGTTGCTTGACTCGCATTTGGCCGGTCCAGAATACCGGGGCCATCTCATCTCGACTAACTAACGGGGTCCCCCCACCTCCCTGACGGATCCTGGACCGCGGCGAGCAGTTTCGTGCCTTGCCCCAAGGCGAAGCCGGCCTGACGGTCGGCCGACCCTCACTCAGGCAGGTCGGAGCGAAGCAGCCTCCGCAGGGGACGGGTCAGCTTCCAACTCCTAGAGTGGAGAAGCCGAGCGGTTTCGCTCCGAGCCTGCGTCAACTCCTGCCGTAAGGTCTCCTGTTCGCGCCGCTCCGACGCCTCAATCGCCAGAGATCTGTCGGCCAGCGCGGCCACCTCGGCGGCGCTCATCCGTACCGCCTGGCCAGCCAGGGTTCCCAGGACTTCCGCTCGGATCGCGGCGAATGGTCGGTTCTCCGGGTCCCAGGGCCGGTCTCCTTTCCAGTTGCGGAACTCAGCCACTACCTCATCTATGAAATCAAGCCGAAGCCGGGTCGCCAATTGACCGATGAATGCCCAATCTTCAGCGTCGGCCAGACCCTCACTAAACCTGATTCCGGCAGTCTGAAGGTCAGCGACTCGCACCACGCATAACTGGATCGGAATGTAGGGCTCGGCGAACACCCGGGCCCGATCGAACTTCGCGCCCACCTCGATGCCTCGGCTGCGCGCGCGAAAGCCGGCCTCGGAGAAGTCGCCGATTAATACCTGGGCCCGGCCGTAGGCCACCGAGAGGGAAACATCCCCCGCAAGACGGCCGATGAGCCGCTGGGCGAAAGTGGGGTAATACATCGTCATGTCGTCGGCGATGGCGACGTACTCACCATCCACCGCCGCGAGCCCCAGATTGAACAGCTGGCCTCGCGTCCTCGGTTCAACCTCCGACCTCAATAACGTCGTCTTCAGGAGACCTTGGTATTTACCGGTCAACTCCTGAATCTTTTCGAAGTAGGTTCCTGCCCCATCCTCCACCACCACGATCGCGTGGGCGACGACCCCGGCCAGCCCCACCAGCGAGTAGAGAAAGTCCTTGAGCTGGGCGCTTCTGCCGGGAGCGGTGATCACGATGAAATCGAGGTGCGAAGGCGGCCCCGGCGACTTCGCGGGCGTCCGGGACTCGACATTCCCGCCGGCCGGCAGCGGGGTCGCCTCCATGGCCAAGGGGTGCAGTTCAACCACGTACCGATAGGTGGTGGTGTGGGGCAGCCCAGCGGTCGCATCTCGGATCTTCTCGACCTGGGCAGGATTCAGCCGGAGTCGAACTCCCTGGTCGAGAACCTCGGTTTCGAGGGGCGGTACGCTGAGGTGCCCGCTTTGGGTGACTTGGTAGCCCGCCGCAAAGGCCATCTCGGCGAAGGTAGCCAGGGTGAAGAACCGAAGGTTCGCCTCAGCCAAGATCCCAGTTGCCGAATGTTGCCACTCGTCCTGAGCCAGCATGAGCTGGATGTCGAGGTGGGAGATGTTGGGAAAGCTGGCTATCGCGAAGCCTCCCGGGCGCAGCAGCTGGGCGGTCTGGGCCAGCACGCGCTGGGGGTGAGCGAGCTGCTCCAGCACATCGGCCATCACCACCACGTCGAAGCGGCGACCGCCGAGCACCTCACTCAGTGGCTGCGCTGTGATGTCCGTTTCGACCACCTCGAGTCCCTTCTCCCGCGCGCGGCTAACGGCATCCCGATCAAAATCCAGGCCAAGAACGCGGCAGTCCTTGCTGGCCTCCAAGGCGAGGGCCAGGTTGCCCGTGGCGCATCCCAGGTCCAGCACATCTGAGCCGGACGGAATCAGTTCGGAGATAAGACCGTACGGGGAGTGCAGACTTCCTGGATCGACAGGCCAGGCGTACTTACCAGCGCCGGGGGGCATAGAAACCCTCAGGTTCGAGAGTGATGTGGGGATCGTTGCGGCGATCAACAGTGAGTGTCGGCAGCGCCTCAAACTCAGTCGCGATAGCGGCTACCAACCGGGGCGACAGCGCCGAGCGCAGGGACTGGAAGTACCGCTCGACTTGCTTGGCGCCGAAGTACTTGCGGCGCAAATATAGGCCGCCGACCGCGCCTTTAGATATCTCAAGCGCTCGTGACTTTCCCAAGTCATAGCGGTGGGTGACATGAATACATCGGGCGTCGGGCACGTAGAGGTTCCTCCACCCGGCGAGCCACGCTCGCCAACTAAGATCGACGTCCTCACAGTACAGGTGCAGTGCGGGATCGAATCCCTGGAGACCGTCAAACGCGGCCCGCCGGACGAGCAGGCATGCGGCTGAGCACCAATACGTCTCCAAGGTGGCCTGGTCATAGGCTTTGGGATGCTCGAAGGGGAACTGGGCCGCCTCGATGAGTGCGGCATCCGGGTTGGCGTCTGCAACCGCGACGAGCTGATCGAGGCAGTCAAAAAATGGCAGCGCATCAGGATTTAGGAGAAGCAGGTACTCACACTCGGGCGCCGCGAGTTGAGCCAGTTCATTGTGGGCTTGACCGAACCCCGGGTTTCCCTGCTCAGAAGCCACGTAACGCCAGCCGTCGGGTAGACCGCCGGCCCCGGCATCGGCCGTCAAGCTAGTTCCGGGGTCGTTGTCCCAAAGTGCCACGGTGAAAGGGTTGTTGATCGAGTCGACGCGGGCCAAGCCGGTCTCGAGTTTGCGCATCCAGCGGCTGGACTGGTAGAGGACCACCTGAATCTGCACGCGCGCCTCTGTTCGACCCCCGATTTTGCTGGCGTTCAAAGTCCTCCTTCACCGAGCCTTAGCTGGGGGTGGCGCGGCTGCAGAACCAGGCACGGAACCGATCCACGGTCGGTCGACAATACCTGCGGCCGGGCCAGCAGTCCCTCGTCGGGGAATGTCCCATCGCCCGGGGCGCCTGCCCGCCAGGGCCGTCCTACCTTTGTCGGCATATTGCCGCCGAGCGCCGGATCGGCAAGTCGGCTCTCCGGGCGCTGCCACGGGCACGAGCGCAAGTGGGCGGATCCTGGACGGGTCGTGCCTTAGCTCCCGGTCAGAGGGGGGTGCCCGGTGCGGTCGCGTTTCAGCTCGAAGAAATAGCCGCGCCTCGTCAGCCGAAGCAAATCTGTGAGCAGTTCCCTCGACTCCTCGTCTCCCGGGACCTCGGTGATGACCGGGCCGAAGATGCCCGGCCCCTCTCCGCCGTCGAGGATCAGGGTCGGTACCCCGAAAGCCTGACAGGCCACCACCGCGGCCCGGTGGTCGCTGAGTACCTCCTGCCAGAGCGAGGGATCGGCCTGGGCGGACTGACGGCCGGCTGGATCCAGTTCGGCCTCCGCCCAAGCTCGGTCCAGCACCGCTGAGTCCGCCAGCTTCTCGTCGCGGACGTGGGCGGCTACTCCCATGGCGGTGTAGAGGCGGCCGACGCCAGCGTTGCCGTCCAGCCGCCTGGCCTGAGCCAGGAGCTGAAGAGCTGCTCCTCCCACACCCACTGGTTGATCGGGCACCTCCTCCCCCTCGGGGAGGTTAGCCACCCCCAGGGAAAATAGGCGCCAGTCGATCTCCACAGTACCCAGCGCCTCGAGGCGAGTTGCCCATCTGGAAGTGAGCCAGGCCCAAGGGCAGAGCGGGTCGAAGTGGAAGTTGATCTTCTCGACGATGCTCATCACTCCTCTTCTCGGTCAGTAGCCAGGGAGCTGGGACGGTCGAAAGCCCAGTCGCGGCAAGCAGAGATTTCCCCAATTGTAGGACCGCTTGATCTGGATCCTTGGACGAGCGCCGTGACCTTGACGCCCAACTGAATCGGGTCCGGGCGCCAGCGGGCACTGCTCAAGGCGGTGGCTGAGGGAGAGCCGCGGTTGGGCCGCCGGGCCCAATCGCCGAGCCCCCAGCCCCACAACCCATGAGCTTCGCTGGATTCCGCCCGGCACGTCCTCAGGTTTGGCCAGCCCGGCCTGACTGACTTCGGCCGTCGGCCCGGTTTACTTCTTGGTTTCCCAGAAGATCCGGGCCACCTCGTCGACCTTGGCGCGCAGCTCGGCGGCCTTCTCGGCGTCCACGGTCTGCTTGGTGGCCGATGCCGCCTTGAGGGTCTTCCACACCAGGTCGTGCAGCTCGGGGTACTTCTCCAGGTGCTCCGGCTTGAAGTAGTCGCTCCAGAGGATCTGGACCTCGTGCTTGACCCGCTCCGCGTGCTGCTCCTTGACGGTCACCATGCGCACGAAGCTGTTGCGGCGGGCCTCGGAGTCGTCGTCGGGGAGGGCCTTGATCTTGGTGACCATGGTCTCCACCGTCTGGGCCGCCAGCTGAGCTTCGTGGGGGTCATAGAGCCCGCAGGGGATGTCGCAGTGGGCGTGGACGACTCGCCGGGGTGCGAGGTGCCTTGTCAAGTTGGCAATCATGCTGAACTCCCTCTTTCGCAACTTCGCCAGGCCCCAACGAGGACCTCCGCCAAACGTACCATCAGGCTGTGGTCAGCGGCAAACTCGCTCGACTAGCCGGGCGAATTGGCTGGCTGGCGCCCCAGCTGGCCGTGGTGGCGGGTCAGAGCATGGAGCCGGGCCTGCCCGAAGGCGCCTGGGTGCTGGTGGGGCGGCCGGCAACCGGCGGGCCCAGGCTCGGCCAGCTGGTCGTGGTCGAGCATCCCCAGCGGGCCCAATTCGAGCTGATCAAGCGGGTGTCCGCCGTGAGCCGAGAGCGGAGCCTGGTCTGGGTGGCGGGAGACAACCGCGGCGCCAGCACCGACAGCGAAGACTTCGGGCCGCTGCGGCTGGACTCGGTGCGCGGGGTGGTGCTGGCCCGGGTCCGGCCGCTGCCCTGGCGCTGGCTGCGACCGGATCCCCGCCGGCTCGGTTGAACGATCCGGGAGCCCCGCCCGACAGTAAGCGCCTGCAAGCTGGCACCATAGAGGCCGAGATGAGCGAATCAGAACCACCGCCCCCGCCCCCGTCCCCGTCCCCGGAGCCGCCCCGAGAGGTCTTCGTCAGTAGCGCTCCCACCTCGAAAAAGGACAAGAAGCGCAAGAAGAAGGTCTCGCGCGAACCACCGCGAGGTCGGGGCCGGCGCTGAGCTCCGCTCCCGGCTACCTCGACCGGCGGCTGGCCCTGGCGACCGCCCGCTACGCAGTCCAGGCCGGCGGGGCCGTGATCAAGGCTGCCGGAGTCGGCTTTCACGCCACCGAGAGCAAGGGCCCGGGCGACTACGTCACGGCGGTGGACCGGGAGAGCGAGGAGGTGGTGGTCCGCATCCTCGCTTCCGTTTTCCCCGACCTCCCCATCCTGGCCGAGGAGAAAGGAGGGGGAGTCCCCGAGCTGGGTTGGGTGGTGGACCCTTTGGATGGCACCACCAACTTCAGCCGCGGCTTCCAGATGGTCGGCGTCTCGGTGGCGCTGCTGGAAGCGGGCCAGCCGGTGGTGGGCGCAGTCCACGCCCCCTTTTTGGGATTCACCTTCACCGCTGCGGCTGGGGAGGGCGCCTACGACCAGACCGGCCGGCGCCTGCAATTGGGGGACCCCGATCCCCGGAGCGCGGTGGTCTCCACCGGCTTTCCTTTCAAGAACCCCGAGCAGATCCCTCGCCTGGTCACGACTTTGGAACGGGTGCTCCGACAGGTGGAGGACTTGCGCCGGCCGGGGGCCGCCAGCTTGGACCTGGCCTTCACCGCGGCCGGGGTCTTCGATGGCTTCTTCGAGCTGGGGCTGAAGATCTGGGACATCGCGGCGGGGGCGCTGTTGGTCACCGAGGCGGGCGGGATGGTGTCGGACTGGGAGGGGGTCCCCGGGCTGCCCCGGAGCGGCAACATCGTGGCGGGACCACCTAGGGTCCACGCCGCTCTGCTTGGGGCGACTCGAGCTAGCTAGGCGCGAACGGTCACCTCCCCGCTGGTCCCGGAGCCGGCCGGTTTGCCACCCACCTGAGGGACCAGCCGGAGGCGGTAAGTCCCCGGGTGAAGGGGGATCACCGTGATCACCACCGGCACCACCGCGCCGGCTTCCAGGATTCCCCCACAGGATCGGTCGTCTCGCCAAGGGCCGCCGGCGGTGCCCAGGAAGGTGATCCGGACCACTTGGAACTCGGGGGTCAGGTTGCCCCCCAAGCAGGCGGGGTCCATGGCGCCTCCCGCGGTGTCGTCAAGGGCGAAGGTGAACGAGCTCCGGTGCCCGACCTGCAGCGCGCCGGTCGGGAGCTTGCCGTTGAGCTGGGCCTGGGGCGGACCCTGACCGGAGCTCACCTCCTTGAGGCTGGTGATCACGTCGAAGAACACCGCCACCACGATGAAGACAATCACCCCCAGGGTGATCCACCGCCCGGTCGTTAGTCTGGGAAGCTGAAATCTGGAGGGGCTCACGCTCCCCGAGACTAGCGGTTCCCCGGCCCAGGTCCGGGAGTGCAGGGAGGCCGGGCGTGACCACCATCGAGCGGGTGTCGGCGGGGGAGATCCTGGACTCCCGGGGCAATCCCACCTTGGAGGTGGAGGTCGTCCTGGCTAACGGGGCGGTCGGCCAGGCGGCGGTGCCCGCGGGAGCCTCGACCGGGGTCCACGAGGCCGTCGAGTTGCGGGACGGCGACCGTCGCCGCTTCGGCGGCCGGGGGGTGACCCGGGCCGTGCTCGGGGTCAATCAGGTCCTGGGACCTCTGCTCGTCGGCGTGGACGCCCTCGACCAGCGCGAAGTGGACCGCCGTCTGATCGAGGCCGACGGCACTCCTGACAAGTCCCACTTGGGGGCCAACGCCCTGCTGGGGGTCAGCCTGGCGGTCGCCAAGGCGGCGGCCGCCGCCCAGAAGCTGCCGCTCTACCGCTACCTTGGGGGCGCGGATAGCTGCCTTTTGCCGCTGCCCCAGTTCAACATCCTCAACGGCGGGGCCCATGCGCGGACCTCGGTGGATTTCCAGGAGTTTATGGTGACCCCGGTCGGGGTGGCGACCTTCGCCGAGGCGGTGCGAGCGGGCTCCGAGGTATTCCAATGCTTGCGCCAGGTGCTCCAGGAGCGGGGCTACGACACCGGCCAGGGCGATGAGGGTGGCTTCGCCCCCAGCCTCAAGAGCAACGTCGAGGCGGTGGAGCTGATCCTGCGGGCCATCGAGCGGGCCGGCTACCGGGCGGGGGAGGAGGTGGCCCTGGCGCTCGACCCGGCCGCCAGCCAGCTCTTCCAGGACGGCCAGTACCACCTCCGGGGCGAGGGTCGAACCCTGCGGCCCAGCGAGTTGATCGACCTCTGGCAGGACTGGGTCCGGCAGTACCCCATCGTCTCCTTGGAGGACGGCCTCGCCGAGGACGACTGGGAGGGCTGGAAGGAGCTCACCGAGCGGCTGGGCTCCCAGGTCCAGCTGGTGGGCGACGACATCTTCGTGACCAATCCCGCCCGGCTGCAGCGGGGGATCGACGAGGGGGTGGCCACCGCCATCCTGATCAAGCCCAACCAGATCGGGACGCTGAGCGAGACGCTGGAGGTGGTCCAGCAGGCGCAGCGGCACGGCCTGGGGATCGTGATCAGCCACCGTTCCGGGGAGACCGAGGACACCACCATCGCCGACCTGGCGGTGGCGGTCAACGCCGGCCAGATCAAGAGCGGGGCGCCCTCCCGGGGGGAGCGAACCGCCAAGTACAACCGGCTGCTGCGGATCGAGCGCGAACTGGGCAGCTCGGCGCGCTTCGCCAACCGTGAGTGGATGGGCCGCGGCCCCCGCCCAGCCCCCGCTTAGTCACCTCCGATCCTGACTGCTACAGTGAAGTGCATGCCGACTTCAGCCGGGAGGGGGCTGGAGGTCCTGGCCTCGCCTCCCGACCGCCGCATCTCGGACTGCATCGGCCACACGCCGCTGCTGCAGGTGCGCCTCTTCGAGGAGGAGGCTCCCGATCTCCGGGTCCTGGGCAAGGCCGAGTTCATGAATCCCGGGGGGTCGGTCAAGGACCGCCCCGCCCTGCGGATGGTGGAGGAGGCCCAGCGCGCCGGGCAGCTGGGGCGGGGGCAGGTGCTCCTGGACAGCACCAGCGGCAACACCGGGGTGGCCTACGCCATGTTGGGGGCGGCCCTCGGCTTCCGGGTCAAGCTGGTGGTCCCCGACAACGTCGGCGAGGAGCGGCGCCAGCTGATGCTCGCCTACGGAGCGGAGCTGGTGCTGAGCGATCCGCAGGAGGGGTCGGACGGGGCGATCCTGCTCTGCCGGGAGATCCAGGCCTCCGACCCGGACCGCTACTTCACCCCCGACCAATACAACAATCCCTTCAACTGGCGAGCCCACTACGACACCACGGCCGTCGAGATCTGGGATCAGACCGAGGGCGAGGTCACCCACTTTCTGGCAGGCCTGGGCACCTCGGGAACCTTCGTGGGGACCGCCCGGCGGCTCAAGGAGTTCAATCCCGCCATCAGCTGCATCAGCCTGCAGCCGGAGGACGCCTTCCACGGGCTGGAGGGGCTCAAGCACCTGCCCAGCGCGATCGTGCCGGGGATCTACGATCCTAGCCTGGCGGACCGCAACCTGGACGGCCCCACTGGGACGGCCTACGATCTGGCCCGCCGGCTGGCCCGCGAGGAAGGTATCTTGACCGGACACTCCTCGGGGCTCGCGCTCTGGGGGGTCGACCAGCTGGTCCAGGAGGGTTTGCGCGAGGGTGTGGTGGTCTTGATCTTCCCCGACGGCGGCTCCCGGTACCTGAGTTCCGGGCTCTACGGGGCGAGATGAACGTGGCTACGGCGGAGGAGCTGCTCTTCCCAGTCGAGATCTTCGAGCGGATGACCGAGTTCGCGGAGGCGGCCTACCCCTACGAGGGCTGCGGGGTGCTGGTGGGAAAACCGGGGGGTGTTCTGGTGGCGGTGAGTGAGGTAGTCGAGGGCCGTAACCTGGTGCAGGACCGGCGGCACGATCGCTACGAGCTCGACCCCAAGGACATCATCCGAGCGGAGCGCCAGGCCCGCGAGGCGGGCCAGGAGGTGATCGGCTTCTACCACACCCATCCCGACCACCCGGCCCGGCCCAGCCAGTTCGACACCGAGCGCGCCTGGCCGGGCTACCGCTACGTGGTGATCTCGGTTCAGGGCGGGCGGCTGGCCGAGGCGAAGGCCTGGCGGCTGGTGGGGGGGGAGGTGCCCAACCGCTTCGAGGAAGTTCCCCTGAAGGGTGGTCACCGCGGTCCCGGCTATAATCCGGCCGGTCTTGTGGCGGAGGCCCCGTGAAGTCCGCGATCGGCATCCTGGAGATGGTTCTGGCGATCCTGGTGATCGTCACGGTCCTGCTGCAGACCCCCAAGGCAAGCGGCCTTGGCGGCACGATCGGGGGCGGGACGGACATGGGTGGCGGCTATCGCACCCGCCGCGGACTGGAAAAAGTGCTCTTCCGCTTTTCCATCTGGCTGGTGGCCGCGTTCGCTCTGGTGGCAATCGTGCAGATCCGGCTGGGAACCAGCTAGCCGGACCTCCCTCCCCGAGCGGCTACTTCAGCGCCAGCCACCCCCTGCGGCTTTTGGCTCTGGTCGGCAGCCTGGTGGTGGTGGTGGGCGGAGTGGCGGCATTGACCATCTCGGCGCGGACTTTGGCCACTCACCAGGTCTACGTCGAGGCGGTGGTCGCCCCGGTGGGGCCGTCCGCCCTCAGCCCGTTGCTGACCCCCAGCGACCCAGTCGCGCAGGCGGTGGGCGCCTTGACTGGACCCGGCCTGATGGCAGACTCGCCGGTCGGGACCCCCCAGCTGGGGTTGGCGACCAGCTGGCGCGCGGCGGACGGCGGGCTCCACTACCAGTTCACCCTGTCGCCCAAGCGGCGGTGGTCTGACGGGCGCCCGATCACCACCAAGGACGTCGCCTTCACCCTGGCGGTGCTGCAGTCGGCCAAGTTCCCCAACCCCGACCTCGCGGCTCCCTGGACCGGGGTCTCGCTCTACGCCAGCTCACTGTGGTCCGGAACCTTCGTGCTGCCGGGGCCCAGCACCAGCTTCCCGACCGCTGCCGAGGACGCGGTGCTGCCCGCCGCCCACTACCACGCCCGGCCCGCTCTCTTCTTCCGGGGCGACCAGCGCACGGAAGCCCAGTTCGCCCCCAGTGCCGGGCCCTTCCGGGTGGCGGCCAACAGCCCCGGGCAGGTCTCCCTCGCCCGCAACGTTGACTACCGGCCCCGGCCGATCCTGGGCGGTTTCACCCTGCTCTTGGAGCCCAGCTCGGCGGCGGTGGACCAGCTGCTGGCCCAGGGCAAGGTCGACGGCTGGCTGGCGGCGACCCCGAGCGACCTCCGGGGGCTGCCCGCCGGCCTGGTTCGGGCCCGGATCACGACTTACAACTTTGTCGAGCTCTTGCTGAACGAGCAGTCGCCGCCGCTCAACTCCCTGGCGGTCCGGCAGGCGATTGCGGCTTCGATCAACCGCCACTCCCTGCTGAAGAACCAGCTGGCCAACCTGGGTGCTGCCCAATATGGGCCCCTGCCGGATTCCATTCTCTGGGCCGCCAGCTCCACCTCCCGCCCGGCGGCCTCAGGCTCGCCGGCAACCATCCTTCGGGCGGCGGGCTGGCAGCGCTCGCCCAGCTCCCACCTTTGGGTGAAACTCGGCCAGCCACTGGGCCTGACCCTCGACGTCCCCAACCTCGACCCGCTGCCCCAGGCGGCCGCCGGGTTGGCCGCCCAACTGGACGCGCGGGGATTCCTGGTCAAGGTCAAGGCGCTCCCGGAGGCCAGCTTCGTCTCCGGCACCCTCTCCCAAGAGCAGTTTCAGGTGGCCCTGGTCGGCTTCGACAATGGGTCCGACCCCGACCTCACCTCCCTTTGGCAATCTGGGCTGGAACCGGGCCAGTCACTCAACTTCAGTCAGTCGGCTCCGGACCTCTTCCTCAACCACTCGCTCGATGAGCTGGCCACGGCCACCACCGCGGCGGCCCGTCAGAGCGCCTACCGCGAGGTGGCCACGCGGCTGCAAGCCGACCGGCCGGCGGTGTTTCTCTACACCCCGGTGGAGGTCTACCTTCACCTGAGCTCGGTCCACGATCCCGGAGTGTCGGCGCTCGGGGACCCCGGCCAGCGCTTCCGCCAGGTCGCCGACTGGAGTCTCTGACCGCTCCCCAGCGCCACCCTGGCGCTGGGGAGCGGCTGAGGCGTCAGTTACGATTCCCAGCTGCGGCCGGGATGGTGAAATTGGTAGACACGCAGCGTTCAGGGCGCTGTGCAGGTCACTGCGTGCGGGTTCGAGTCCCGCTCCCGGCACCAGTGTTCTGTCTCGGTATTTCTGGGACAGACGAACCCTCATAGGGTAGTTTGTCGGATCGGCTGGTAGTCGGTGGTGGGGTCGAGGGTGAGGTGGCGCAGTAGGCTGCCGTCTTCGGCAAGCACGCGGA
>Ga0307373_10000223_pt1 | contig 102921 bp, 90 predicted proteins | sample OX2MG_FD_202534 | JGI IMG/M metagenome (GOLD analysis project Ga0307373, IMG submission 202534) | Soil microbial communities from Risofladan, Vaasa, Finland - OX-2 | ecosystem: Environmental > Terrestrial > Soil > Coastal area > Acid sulfate soil | place: Finland: Risofladan, Vaasa | collected... | reverse complement strand
CCACTTCAATCTTCCGAAGCAGATTGACAACTTGCTCCGGCTTATACCTCTTCCTGGACATGATCGGTCCTCCTCAAGTGAATTCTCTCTCACTTCACTTGGTACCAAAACCCCCGGTCAGGTCACCTGCAGTTCATAATTGGTATAATATTTTGAGATAAATCCCACGCGCCCATAGTTGGAGCTAGACCACGTCCCATTGGATTTCACCCACGCCATAAGCGTCGCTTGGCCCAAGCTTGCAAGGTGCAAAGCTGGCGTATTCGGAACGCTCACGTAATTGGTACTTGTTCCACTGAAATATCCCGCCCATTGCTCCGCCATCCCCGGCGAGTAGTAGCCACTGGTCCCTGCCTGCGTCCCATGCCATGTCCCGTCGTTTCCATACCTCGACGAATCATACGCGATCGTTCCCGATCCCTCATCCAGCTTCCAGTACCCCACAAGCGAGGGATTATAGTCCACGGGATCAAGGGAAAGATCAGACCCCACCTCATAGAGATCGGGATATTGGCCCCCGTCCTTTGTCACCACGTCATGGCTCCCACCCATCCCGTATTTTTGGGACTCCATGTCGGCCGTCATCTCCCACGGGTCCCCCTGCACCACATAGGCATAGTAGAGGCCGGAGGAGGTGGTATTCACGGGGTCCACGGGAAGGGAGGCAAGGAGGGAGCTCCCAGGGAACCGGCTGAAGTTCACGGGGATCCAGCCCGTGCCGTTCACGCCACGGTAAGTGCTTGAGGCGGCACAGTGGTAGGTCCAGCCAGTGGGAAGGGACGAGGAGGCAAAGCCCAATCCCTGGCATTGGTCTCCCAGGGTCGAGGTAGCAGCCGGGTCAGGCACCGATACATAGATCACCGAGGAGGAGCCGATGTCGCCACTCAGCTCCCCCGTCCAGAGGGTGATGGCCTGGTTGATTGTAGCCATATCAGAGACCCGGTTCGCATCCCTTGCTTCCTTGAGCATCTCGGCGGGATTCAGGACCAAAATGACGACGGTGGCCAAGACCGCAATGATGGCGATCACGATGAGAAGCTCTATCAGGGTGAAGGAATGTCGGGAGGCAGAGGGATGAGGTTTGTGAAAATGAGCCTTTTCTTCCGTGCTGTGTTTCCGCCTTCTTGAGGAAGCGAACCCGAGCATTCCTCCGGCCGCGGCAAAGCAGGCAAAGTACCCGAGAAGGAAGTTCAGGTCCGTGCCAAACGAGGAGGGAATGTGGACGATGCTGCCCTGAAGACCGTTCGGGAGAAGGGCCACGGCTTCCGACATAACGAACAGCAGCCCGAGGCCAAGGAGGAAGCCGAGCGTCGCCGAGAGAGTGATTATGGAGGGGCGGGAGAAAGAAAACCTGGACATTGCCTATTAACTAGATTCTAACACGTCAGCATACCACTGTTGTGGCTATGCGCGGGATAAGGCATAGAGCAAAAAAAAGGAGCCAAGGACGGTTCTTGGCTCCGTAGCAACGGAAAGGAACTACGTGATCCTCACCAGTGTCTCCTGGATTTTCTTTTTGTCTCCCAGACACACTGGCAGAAAATCGCAGTACGAGCAATGCTTTCCCGGCCGCTTGTAGAATATCCCTGCGTGGATGTCTTCGGAGATGATTTGGACCTTGGCTAGGTACTCCGTGAGGCGCTCCGCATCCCGCTCGGCGAAGTGCCATTCTATGCGCGGCTCTTTAGTTTTGACGAGCACGCAAAGCGCCACTTTTTGAGCTTCGGGGTCTGCCAGCCAGTAGGCCGTCAACTGGTCCGAGAGAATGACCTCGTGGTCGTCGTAGTCTGAGCCGGAGGTTTTGAAGTCTACCACCGTCTTCAGACCATTAACCTGGGCTACCAGATCGGCAATGCCCACGAAGGGAAGCTCCAGCAAGGTGATCCTGAGTTCGAACTTCTTTTCGACGCTCTCGATGTGCTGGATTTTCGGCGCTTCTGCTTTGAGGAACTCCTGGAGCAGCTTTACGCCTTTTCCTTTGAGGTCCTGCCAGGATTCCCGTTTGCCGTAACGCAGCTCGACTTCCTTGAGGCTTTCCCAGTCTTTCTGGAAGGTATCGACCGGATCAACCCCGGAACGGAAGAGATCAGCGAGGGCGAGGTGAATCCTGGCCCCGAAGACGAGCCCCGCGCTCTCCACCTTGGGTCTCAGCTTTTCGAGGTAATAGAGCCGGTATTGTTCGGGGCAGGTGAGGTAGCGGTTGATGCGGGAATAGGAGAGGTTTGGGGTTTGAGCTTGCTCGATTGCTGCTTCGGGTTCGTTAATAAGGGATGTGCTGCTCATCACCACCTCCCGTCTTTCCCCCCAAAGGGAGAACATTTTCGACATTCAGGTACCTGCCGTCATCGCTGGGCTTGGTCGTGACACGGCAGGCCAGGTTGAGCCTGAGGCCGGGTTCGAGGTTCGCGGGATCGATTTCGTAGCCTGCCGACTGGATACGTTCGGCAAGCTGCTTGGCCGATCCGAACAAGCGCGAGGTGCGGCCATTGATCTGGATGTTGAGCGAGAGCCGCTCGCCCCATTTGCCGTTCACCTTGCCGATATCGATCAGGCGGGCAAAGACCGGCTGGCCGTTCTGGGGTGCGGGGTCAGGCGGTTTCGAAGCAGGCGGAGGGAAAGCCGCGGGCTTCGAACCGTTGAGCTTGAGGAAATCAGAAACGATTTCCTTCTGGAGCCTGAGCGTATTGAGGGCCTTGGCCTTGATCTCGCCGTTGGCGGTTTCCGCCACCGACATCGAGAACTCGACCGAGACGGAGTCAATCCGGCCATCAGGACTGATGCTGCGCTTGATGAGCATCTGAGCAAAGCCGTTCGTGTGGTTCTGGTTGCGCTTTCTCGGCAGAGCGGCTTGCTCAGCGTGTTCGGGTGAAGGGGGGATTTCCTCAGCCTGCTGGCCGTTGCCGGGTTCGTACGATTCCGGAAGTTGTTGTTCTTTCCACGGGGCGACCGCCAGGATGTGCTTGCAGCGCCAGGTGGTGTCCGCCTGGTGGTATTCAAAGTCAGGGCAGGTGCAGATCCAGCGGTCACCCTCCTGCCGGACGAGATAGAGGTTGGAAGGGTGGCTCACGGAATACACCCGATAGCCTTCTTCCACTCTCGAAACGACTAGCGCTCCGTTTCCGGCACGCTCTTGCCGTGCTTCAATCTGTGATTCGGTCATAACAGCATTTCTCCTTGGTGTGAAATTGGGTTCTCAAAGAACCAATCTCAGCCTAGGAAACGCACGGAAACTGCCTAGACGGGGAAAGTTGCCGGAAAGGACAAGCGGTAAGAAAAAGCCCACACAACGTGCGGGCTTTCAAGGATTGATAGTCAATGTTTTTTGCGTGGCTAAGAAAGCAGGAGGGGAAACAACTCAGGCGGAAAGTCCCAGGTGCTTCTCGATGCCCTGGACTCTCTGCTCCAAGGTTTCCACCCGATCTTGAAGCTGGCGGTAAGAAAGCTTCATAAGAGATTGCATCTCAAGGGATTCATGGTCGATTTTTGCCTCAAGCCTTGCCTCCACGTTCTCGATCTTCTGGAAAAGAGCCTGGTGCCCTTCGACGACGACATCGATCCTGTGGAGCACGTCCTCATAAAGCACACCTCTATGCCGCTTCGCTTCGTCGAACTTCTCACCGAATTCTTGCCGGAGCGAGGTGGCAAGCGTTTCCGTCTCTTGGCGGAGTCTTTCTTCCGCACCGCTCACCGTCGTCGTGACGATCTGTTCAATCTGAGCCAGTGATTCAGCGTCCATCATTCAATTCCTCCTTGTTGCAGGGTCTTAGTGTACGGGTGTGGGAAAAAGAAATCAATCGCATAAACGTTCAACGAACCACCATTATCGTACCTTCGCCAGAAACTAGGTCAAGCATATCCACATGACGCCTTTTGTTGCCACACGAAGCAAGAATGACAGCCTTGCAGAGTTCAAACGCATGGCCACGATAAAGGCAATGGCAAACGGGAACGACAATCCCATTACCCTGATTGGGCGGACGAATTACCGCAATCAGTACAAAGCGTTCGGCATCCGGCAGGCCGACCGCCGCGCCCACATGTACGTGATCGGGAAGACCGGCACCGGGAAAAGCACGCTGCTTGAAACCATGATCCGGCAGGATATCGAGGCTGGACGTGGAGTTGCACTTTTTGACCCCCACGGCGACCTTGTGGAGCGCGTGCTTGCCTGGTTTCCCGAGAACAGAAGAGGGGACCTTGTTTATTTCAACGTGCCCGATGCCGCGCTGCCTCTCGGATTCAATCCGCTCGAAAGCGTGCCGCTCGCAAAAAGAGCGGTTGCCGCTTCCGGGATGTTGGAGGTTTTCAAGAAAATCTGGGCAGACTCGTGGGGGCCTCGCCTGGAACATATCTTGCGAAACGCGCTCTTGGCACTGCTTGATCAGCCCCAGGCGACCCTCGCTGATATCCTGCGAATGATGGATGAGCCGGTCTTTCGGAGAATTGCCGCGTCCAGAGCGCGCAACGCACAGGTGCGGCACTTCTGGCTCCGGGAATACGAGAGCTACCCCGCGCGCTTTCGGGCCGAAGCCATTGCACCTGTTCAGAACAAGGTTGGTGCATTCCTCGCCGACCCGGTGTTGAATGCCATCCTGACGCAGCCGAAAAGTGCCTTCGACCTACGGCGGATCATAGATGAGGGCAGGATTCTTTTGGTCAATCTCGCCAAGGGGGAAATAGGGGAAGACGGTGCCGCATTATTGGGAGCGTTACTGGTTTCCCGAATCGGATTGGCTGGGCTGAGCCGGACCGATGTGCCCGAAAACGAGCGGCGGGATTTTTACCTTTATCTTGACGAGTTCCAAAGTTTCACGACGCTGAGCCTGGCGAACATGATGTCCGAACTCAGGAAGTACCGTGTGAATCTCATCCTCGCTCACCAGTACCTTTCGCAGTTAGACCTCCAGGTCCGCGACGCCATCCTGGGCAATGTTGGAACTATCGTCTCTTTTCGCTTGGGCTTGGCCGACGCGGAGATTCTCTCAAAAGAGTTCTGGCCGGAATTTTCCGCCGAAGATTTGATTCGGCTGCCGAATTACAATCTTTACATGAAGCTCATGGTGGGGGGAACAGTCACTTGGCCCTTTAGTGCGGAGACGCTGGAACCGCACGAATGAGACGGCTGTCTACGCATCAGTTCCCTTCTATTGCCAAGTCTTCTTAACTTCGCGCTCAAGATTTTCTTGCCGCGATTTCACCCATGGGGAGTAATGTTTTTCCGCAATCCGCGGCGTATTTCCCAAAAGCGCCGCGACGTTATCTAAAGACACCCCACGATTTAATAGTCCAACCGCGAACGTATCCCTGAACATATGGGCATGTCCCTTTACACCGGCCAGTTTGAATAGGCGTTTGAGTGACCGTTGCCAGTCGGCCACTGAGCTTTTTAAAAGTCCGTTCCCACTCCAGAAAAATCGGCCAGAGATTGCAACGCGTTGCAAAGTCTTAATGACCTCATCAGGCAACGGAAGCCATACCGCCGTCCCTGCTTTGGCCGTATAGAGCATCAGTTTCCCGTCGTCGATTTTGTCCGATGTTAGGGAAATAGCGTCGCCGATTCGTAGGCCCGAATGGCGCAACAAGAGAACAAATGCCTTCACCTGTTCTCTCCGGCCTTTCGGCCTGTCGGGGTATACTTCGCAGGCCCACAGAATCTTTTCCATCTCCCCATCACTAAAGGGAAGTGTAGGTCGAGGTTTGATTTTCGGTGGCTTTAGCAATCGCGCAGGGTTATTGCTGATCCATCCCGAATCATGAGCAAACCGGAAGAAGGTCTTTAACCGCTCCAATTTCTTTTGCGCCGAGACGGGCGACACGTGCCACAATCCCCGGTAATTCCTGAGATCCTCGAGCGTGACCTCGGCGATATTTCTCTGTCCGATGACATCCTTCAATTCTTTGATTAGGAGCTTGTATTTCCCTAATTGGGCGGGTCCTACATGCCGCGCTTCGCAGTCTTTCAAGAAGCTATCGCAGGCTTCATTTACCCTTACCGCGTCCTTCCGTCCGGCAACTTCCCATTCCCTGATCCTTTTCTGCGCAGCTTCCCAACTCCGTAGCCCCAGGGATTGCCGGATGAATTCCCCATTCAGCGTCCCTTCGACAGCGATAGGACACGAGCATCTCCGCTCGTCGCGGGAGGTATGACGGCACTTTCTGGTATGCCTTCGAAAGATCGTGAGCATGGCGCATTATACACCGAACCACACGCCAAACACACACGATTTTTTAAATTCAAGTAAGCTACTGAATCTAAAACAGTTGATATGGTGGAGGCGGGGGGAGTCGAACCCCCGTCCGAAAAGCCTTACGATCGAAAGCCTACACGCTTATCTTGTTCGCTTCCAGCTTTCGCCGACGGTCCTAAGGAACGAGCAAGAACGAACCGCCAGCTAGCCTGAGTCCGGTTACCCGGATCTTGCCTGGAGCCTTCAGGCGGCAGGTTCCAAGCCAGCCCGCTAAATGACGCCTCGGTTCCGTCCCGCGAGCCTGACGGAGGAGACGCGCTACCTCTTAGGCAGCGTATGCAAACTGCGTGTTGTTGGCAGTTGTAGTTTCCCACTCCGATTACGGGTGGTGTGGGACCCCCGGCGTGCCTTTCGAGCGCGAGAGCTTCCGTCGAAGCCGGAACGCCCCCTCATCATTAGTCTAGGACCGGTTCAAGGAGGTGTCAACAGCATCGGTTGGCACAGCCACGGGGGCATCCGCCCGCAAAGAAAAGATTTTTCTAATTCTTCGCGTTTTCAGTCGAGATGCCAGTTGACATGTCCACCTTTGCCTGTACGATAGTTGAAGACGCTAGGAGGGCAAAGGCCGAGGCTCTTGGAGACCATATCTTCAAACGCAATCTTCGAGGCACTACGCCAGGTTCGTGAGCTGGTCAGCGAAACCTTGCGCCTGCAAGCCGAGCAAATCACCCAGCTCGATCAAGATGTGGAGCTGTTGCGAAACCAACACCGCGAAACCGAAGAAGCGGCCCGCCATCTGCTCGAACCCATCGAAAAAACTCTCGCGGAACAAGGCGGCGCCAATGCGCCTTCCATGCGCAGCGTCTCAGGTTCTATCCGCAACCTCGTCTCTGCCGCCGACGCCGCGCAGGTCTTTGAAGCGCTTGCCGCCGAAACCGCGCAGATGAACGTCCGGTCGGCTGTTTTTGAAGTTCGAGGCATGGCGGCTTGGGGAGCAGCAGCAGGAGGGTTCGGTTCCGATTTGTCGAATCAGGACCTGCACTCGCTGGTAGTGCCGTTAAGCCAGGAGAACCCTTTTCGTCTGGTTTTCGAGACGGCGCAAGCTCTGGAAACCCATGCCGAGGCGCTCGGCAAAAACCGCAACGTCTTCGAGAAACTTCACCCTTCTCCAAGCGCCCGCATTTTGCTGTTTCCCGTGCAGTCGGCTGAAGCGGTGACGGCCATTCTTTACGCCGAAAGCTGCGAAAGCGAAAACTCAATTCTTGCGGATGCCTTAAGGATTCTAACGGAATTCGCGGGCGCGCAGCTTGACCGTTTGATGGCGCTCAGCGGAGGGTCTGCCGACATCGAGACTCAAGCGCGCGGGGAGCCAGATCGAGTTCCGGAACCCGCGGCGGATTCAGCGCCGGCAACTGAAACGGCCAGGCCCGAACCTGAAGTAAACCCGGAGGTCTCAGAGTGTGCAACGCCCGGGCCAAGCTCCGAAGCCGTCCCAGAGGCTCCGGATCGCGACACGCCGGCCCCGCTGCCCTCTCCGGAGCCACAGGAAGCCATTTCGGCAGAGGCCGAACCGGGCGCTCAGCAAGTCCCCGATGCCGGCGAGGAAGAACAGAAAGTTTGTCGCGACGCCCAACGATTCTCAAGGCTGCTGATTTCTGAAATCGAGTTGTACAACAAGGAACAGGTTGCGGAGGGGCGCACAAACAAGGATCTTTATCAACGCTTAAAGAAAGACATCGATCGAAGCCGCCAGACGTACGAAAAGCGCTTTGGGAATACCACAACCCAACAGGTTGATTACTTCCACGAGGAACTGGTGAGAACCTTGGCGGGAAGTGATCCTTCGCTTCTCGGTTCCGATTATCCGGGCCCTACAGTGTGAGATTTTTTCCCAGTTTAGCTATTGGCGTTTTGCTGGTTGGGAGTGCTTCGACGGCGGTGGCTGTCCAGCCGGAGGTTCCCGCCACCCTCGCCCGCTTGGCCGCGCGCGCCAAAGGTTCCCACACTTGGCCTGAGTTGCGCCATTACGCACAATCCCAGCACGTGGCTCAAACCCGAGCCTTGGCGTATTTTGTGCTGGGGTATCGGGAATACGAATCCGAAGATTATCCGGCGGCGGAAAAAGATCTGAAAGCTGCGACAGCAACCAACTTCCCTCTTGCCGACTTGGCCCGATACTACCATGCGGCCGCGGCCTACAAAACCGGGCATCCTGAAAACGTTGCGAAACTGCTGGGCGGCTTCTCCGCCCGGTTTCCTGCAAGCCCCGTCCGTTACAAGGCGCTCGAACTGCTGGCATGGGGATACCTCCAGAACGGCCAGCCGGAGCAGGCTCTTAAGGCGCTTCAGGCGGAGCCTGAGGTGCGCCAGCGTCCGGCTTTGGCGCTGCTGCTGGCACAAGCCTACCTTGACGACGGCAAGCTCAAGTCAGCGGCTCACGCTTATCAGGAGGTCTACTACGCTTTTCCGGCAACTCCCGAATCGAAAGCGGCAGGAGATGTTCTCAAAAAACTGAATCTCAGGCTGGGAGTGAATTTTCCCTCCATCTCTGACGAAATCGCCGCCGCGCGCGTCGAAAAGCTTTACGCAGCTTTCCACTTTGCTGAAGCTCTCAAAGGGTACAACGAGCTGCTGAAGGACCGCCAAGGCAGCCCCTGGGCGTGGCGCTGGAACCTGGGACGCGCCCAGTGCCTGATCCGGGAGGGCCGTGCCGACGATGCGATTGAAACGCTTGTCCGCAGCGTTCCTCCTACACCGGAAATCGACGCCCAGCGCCTGGCCATCCTTGTAAAGGCTTACGTCCGCACGGGAAACGAAACCGCCGCCGCCCAAGCTGTCAACCAGCTTCAGGCCAGCTACCTGAATACCCATTGGCACGCCGTGGCCCTTCAGGATTTGGCAAATTACTTGATGCGCAAAGGAAATCGGAATTTGGCGGGCTTGTATTACCGCACGCTCGCGCAATTGTTCCCCAAAACCTCGCAGGGGCGTGAGGCAAGCTGGCGGCTCGCCTGGATCAGCTATCTCGCCGGAAACTCCGCGCAGGCGCAGAAACTCTTCCGGGACCACATCATGAATTACCCGCAATCTCCCCATGTTCCTGCGGCGCTCTATTTTGTGGGCCGGCTGGAACAGAAAAAGCATCCTTCAACAGCCCGGGCGCTCTATCTGTTTCTCGTCAAGCGATATGTTCACGATTATTATGCGCTCGAGGCCGCAAACCAACTAAAGGCTCTTCCGCGCATGTCAGCCTCCGCAACAGAATTGAACCCCGAGCTGCCTATCGCGGAGTTGACGGCGAAGATTCCGCCCGTGGAGCCGCTCGCCGTTCAACCTTGCCGGCTTGGGGTTCCTGACGCAACTTTGCGCACCTTCGAAATTCTCAAGTCGGTCCATCTCGATACCCTTGCAGGTCGAAATCTGACGGCCCGGCTTGCTCACGACCCTTCCGCGGTCCCTCTGCTTCTTGCTTTAAGCCGGTTTCGGGCGGAGCAGGACAAGCACGATCTCGCTTTGCGCAGCGCCAAGAAGATTGCTCCGGATTACTACGTGCAGCCATTTTCAGAACTGCCGCGCGAAATCTGGGATCTGCTTTTCCCCACGGCCTTCGCGAGGGAGGTCAGGCAACGCGCTGTTTCAAACCATCTTGACCCTTCCCTAGTGATGGCCCTGATCCGCCAAGAGTCGGCCTTCAATCCCCGGGCCACTTCACCTTCGGATGCCCGGGGCTTAATGCAGATTCTGCCGAGCACGGCCACCCGTTCCCGCCGTTCCCGGAGCACGGTAGCCCGGCGGCTTTACAACCCGGCCTACAATGTGCGTTTTGGCTGCGCCTACTTGCGCCAGCTCCTCAAGCGATTCAAGGGAAACCTGCCCGAAACCCTGGCTGCCTACAACGCAGGACCTACGCGCGTCTCCGAATGGATCAGCGATTATTCCTTCCGCGATCCCGCTGAATTCGTGGAATCCATTCCTTTCCAGGAAACCCGGATTTACGTCAAAGCCGTTCTGAAGGATCGCGCCATCTACCATCAGTTAATGACACGTTCAGCCGATTTTGCCGAATGCCGCGCCCACTCCCGGGCTGCCGGCCATCGATCGACGACCCGTCGCCCAATTCGATCCCGACGGCGGACCGGGACGAGATCGGCCCGCGGGGGTGCTGCTGCCCTCCGCGGAGAACTCCATTCCGCAAAACGACAACGCTAAACACTATGGCTACGGGGGATTTTAACCGCGGAATGATCGCTGGCAAGCCTGGTGTTCTTGGAGCTTAAGGGGTATCGGCGAGCAATTCTTTTTCAACACTGACTAGGGATTTGGGACAGGGATTGTAAAGTGCGGCGCAAAGCTGGAGGCGGCGTAATAGACCAGCGCGTCCAGCAGATAGGTGGCATACGGATCAGTCCCATAGGCGCTCCCCAGCGCAAACGTGCAGACTAGGAGTTTGCCCTTGCCATAGCGAGCCTGCACCAGGGTCCCCACGTTCGAGTGAATCCATCCGTAGAAGTCACCGGCCAGAACGTCCTGAAAATCATTGCCAGGAACGCCGCGTACCACAACTTGAGGCGTTACAGCCTCAGACTCAAAACCCAGAAGAGTTTCAAATCCGATTTTCTTGAAGGGTTGCCGGTTTTTGCGAACCCACGCAAAGTTGGAAATCCACTTCCCTGCAAGGATTCCCTTGCGCGGTACTATCTCGAGACCGGGAGCAAGCGTTTCCGCGCTGTCCGCCAGCAGAATAGCGACCTCTCCATCTTCAACCGCCTTCTTGACCGTGCCATCAAATACGGAAGTGATCAGCACCGGATGCGCTTCCCTTTCGGAAGCCTCAAAGTAATCTCGGGCGGACATGTCGTTCTGGAGCCGCCGCAGTCTGCCGCTCGGATCGTGAAAGGAAACAACAGGCGGAAGTTCAGGCCTTTCATGGGGGTAAAAGTACAGATCGATGGAATTCCCAGCGACAGGTTTATTTCCGGCCACAACTTCGGCGCTCAGCACATGTTGCGATGGGGCTGCTTCAGCCGGAACCGTAAAACTGATCTTTCCCACTTTCATAGCGGAACCCAGTGGCGCGTCAGGCAGCGCAAAGCTTCCCGCAAGCGCAGTGCCCTCAACTTTCCAAACAACCTTGGCCCGGCTCAGGTCGCGCTGGCTGTAATGGGAAAAGTAAAGATCGGCATGGGCCTTGGAAGCAGAGAAGAAATTGTGCCTCGGAATGCGGATCGTCACGGCATCGTCCTGCTGAAGGGCTCCCAGTTGCGTCGAAAAGTTCTTGGGATGGCGCCACATGTCCATCAGGCCGTTCGACTCCCACATAACGTTGGTGAGTTCCGTAATGACGTAGCCTTGAATTGAACCCTCGGAACGCAAGGTTGAGATTTCATATCGCAGTGACTTGAATTCGTGTTGCTGGGTGGCCGCCTCAAGCGCGTGGAGGTCCGGGAAAAGGGTGCCGTATTGGTATTCTGCAAACCTTTTCTCAATTCCTCGCGGAAGGATCGCCCGTCTCCCTGCGTAATCTGCTGTGAACCACCAGGGCTTGATTTCAGGAACAAACGGCAAGCCCCAATTGCCGAATTCTGAAAGCATGAGGGGTTCACTGCCTTTGGGCGCGCCGTCGCCGTAAGGGCTGAAAAGCCAGCTTGGCCGGGTCGCTAACTCTCCGACGAAACGGTCAAAATCGGCGGCGTGGTCGGGAATCGAATCGTACCGGTGAAAATCCGCAAGGTCGGTTTCCAGATGAAAGTTGCGGCAACATGCGCTGTTGTCATCCACCAGCCATCCGGGAACCAGTTTCTTCGCCTGTTGGTATGCATCTTTTAGCCAAGCCCGGCCGGCAGCCTCTTTGAGGTCAACACCCCAGCTCTCATTAACGATGCTGACGATTACCATGGAAGGGTGATTCCAGTCGCGCTGGGCCATGCCTCGCAAAGTCGCGAGCGCTCGACTTTCAGACGCCGCGCTCAAATGCTCCCAACTGGGAATTTCATACCAGACCAGCATGCCTGTCTCGTCCGCCGCTTCCAGGTATCGCGGGTCCGGAACCTTAATATGGCAACGTAGCAGATTCAGCCCCATCGCCTTTGCCTCGAGCATCTCCTTTTTCAGGAAAGCCAGTGAAGGGGGCGTATAAATCGTCTCAGGATAAAACCCTTGATCGAGCGCTCCGCGAAGGTAAATCAATTGCCCGTTCAAATAGAATTTGCCATTGCGCGTCTCAAAGGTGCGAAATCCGAAGCGACAGGATTCGGAATCTCCGTTGCTGGTGTGAACCTGCAAGGTGTAAAGGGCAGGATCAGACGGGCTCCAGAGTTTGGCATTTTCGAGGTTTCCAGTAAATAACAAGACGCCTTGCTGAGGATCGACCGCCTGTCCGCCTTGCCACACAGGCTTCCCCTCAGGGTCCCAAATCTTGGCTTTAATCACGAGCAACCCGGGCTTGGTTCCGGCAGCAGGCGGGTTCACAATGTGGACGCTGACATTGAACCTTCCATCGGCTCCCGCCGTCACGTGAACTAAGCCCAAGTGCGTGCGCGGGCGAATCTCAAGCTTCACAGCCTGCCATATGCCGCTGGTCTGGATGTACCAACTCTGCTTCCCGTGAGGAATTTCCGCGTAGCGGATTCCTTCCACCTCGCTCGGTTTGAATCCCGGATCAACCACTCGAACGGCGATTTGATTGGCGCCCGGGTTGAGAAATGAAGTCACGTCAAACTCGAAGGGGAGATACCCCCCGTCGTGGGAACCCACGAGGCGTCCATTGACAAAGACGCCGGCATGATAATCGACCGCGCCGAAATGCAAAAGAGCCACTTCGCCCGGATTGAGCGGTTCCACTTCCACCGTTCGCCAGTACCATGCCACACCCGCGTAATCCCGCAAATCCGCAAACGGCGACTGCCAAGAGCCCGGCACCTCAAGCCGTCGCGAGTTGGCTGCGGAGCCAAGCGCCGAAACATTGAGCGACCCCGAAGGATCCGTAATAAATTTCCACACCCCATTCAGCGAGAGTGTGCGAAAACCTTGATGGGCTTCAGCCGAAGTCTGGGCGATGGCGGACAAAGACGCCATGACCGTCAGAACCAAAAGCAAGGTCGCGCAGTTTTTCGCTCGTAGCACGATTTCTTCTCCCCAGGGCATTTCCTCAAATAGGGCAGCCTCATTCAGCCTTTCAAAATGACCCGTAAGCCGTCGCCAGCAACGAGTTTATGCGCTTACGCACTGGTAACGCAATGCGTGGTTTGGACCTCAGTACGATGGGCAGAAAATCGCAAACACAATTCAAAGTTCGCGCGGTACTTTGGAGGAACCGCAAATACCTCGTGCTCGAGTGGCCGAAAGTCCCGCCGCCGTCCCGGGGAACCCCTTGATCGTTTATGGGGAAGAAAGATTGAAGATGGGCCTTATCCTTCCGCAACCAGCATCCTAAAAACTTGTAGACGAAGCCCAATCGATCCTGCCATTCTGTTGTTTTGGAACCCCAAGCCCTCATTCAGGAGCTGCAATGCGATTCCTTGCGGTAGTAATTCTGATGGGTCTCCTGGCACCTTGCGCAGCCACGGCCCAAACACCCCAAAAAGATTCCGGCCAAACGCTTGCGAAGCCCGCCGCCGGAAGTGCGGCCTCCGGCGGCATCGAGACCGAGGAAGTCAAGATTCCCGAACAGATGCAGGCTCCCCCGCGCTCCATGGCGAACCAGCCGGGTTACATGGAGCCCGCCCAAGCGCATGCCTTGATGATAAAAATCTGGCAGGCGGAGACCCGCGTCAGAGACCTGCTAACTCAAGTCGGGCCCCAAAATATAAAAATGCCCCCCGCGGTGCTCATATCTTTCAACGGCAACCTTGATAAACTGCGCCGCAACCTCGCCGCCCTCGAAAAAAGTCGGCAGCAGTTTGCAGGCCGAGTCGATAGCGAATACCTGGGCTTTCAAACCTACGCAGGGATCAGCGCGATTTTGCCGCCACTCGACCAGTTAACACTCATGGTGTCCCGCTACAACAATTCCAGCCTTAGTACGGAGTTTAATCAGGCGTGGAATGCCATGCTGACCATGCAGCAGTCGCTCAAGCCGTATCTTGATTTTTTGCTGCGAAACCACGACCAAATCTTTCTGATCATGGAAAGCAATCTCTACGGGTGCCAGAACGAGCTGAACTACGCCATGCACAGAGCCAACGGACGGGCTGCACCCATGCGGAACGTCCTTCCGGCATTTAAAGGAAGGCGCCGACCGCCCAAAAAGACTGAAGCGGGCGGCAATACAAACGCCAAGCATTAAGGCTCGGGAGCCGCACACCTCCTGTGAGACCCAGCCGGCTCTGCCTCCACTCGAGGACCAGGTGCGGGAGTGTTCAATTCCCCGTTTCAAGCCATGCGCAAGGGGGCGCTTGCCGGGAACATCTCAAATGGATCAGAAACCGAGTGGGACCGGCTATGCAATTTGGTTGATGCCTGGCGGGCAAACAAAACGGCATTTGACTCAAAGAATCCATGCGCTCAGCCGCCGCTTCTCCTCGCCCCGATTTGAGCCCCACGTCACGCTCATCTCCGGAATCACCCGGCCCGAACAGGAAGCTCTTTCACAGTCCGCTGCGCTGGCCAGACGCCTGCAGCCCTTTAAAATACGCCTGGCCCAAGTCGGGTTCCTGGACGAATATTTCCGGTGCCTTTTCCTGCGGGTAATCCCGACCGATGCCTTAAGGGGCGCCCATCAAATGGCTAGGGAAGTTTTCGGCCTGACCCGCCAGCCCGCGTACATGCCGCACTTAAGCCTCCTGTACGGAAAACTATCGATGGATACGAAAAAAAGGTTTGCCTTGCGTCCGTCCATTGACGCGTCATTCCAGGTGTCCCGCATCCATCTCTATTCAGTGGATGGCCCTCCGGCAAATTGGCAGCCGGCGGGAACGTTTAGCCTCCGGCAACTCCCGCGACATCTGCTGGAATCAGTCGCGGTAAAACAACGCCTACGTTCAGAAACTCCTTCGAAAAGACTAGAATGACGGCGGCGAAGCGTGAAAATGCTGGAGGCCTAGCACCAAAGGTCTACGACCAACGTTCGTTGACACTACCGTGAATTGACGGCAAAGTATGCATCAGTGACTCCAATAACCCGCATCACACTTGGGGAGGGGGAGGGCGTCGCACCCTCAAAGACCGGTTCAATCCCTCTGGTTCATATTTACCGGAATTTCCGATGTCCCCACCCCTCCTTCTTTTTGCAGCAAGTTATGCTCCCTGCCCCCCCATAAGGGGCCCAAAGCCTTCTGCTCATCATCGTACAAATCAACGGGGAGGCTATGACTTTGCAAGCCCGTCCTCTGGCTCAAAGAAGCGCGCCGGAGAGCGCCTAGAATAGCGGGGCCGCAAGATGCTCTTGCCGGCAACCCGCACTTTCCAAGTGCCGCTGGAAAACCACCAATCGTTCCAGGATCAGAAGCGCTTTCAAAGGCAGAGCATCCTGCCGCCAGGGAGCAAGGGGCATGCAGATGTCGCCCCCGATAGAAACCTCTCGCTTGGCCCTGCAGCATGTCGCACGAATTGACAGCCTCATGCAGGTGGTTTACATTGGCACTTTCCTCATCAAAGGGAGCGAGAATGCTGGATTTAAGTTTTGTGCGTGCAAATCTTGAGTTGGTTCGCCAGAAAATGCGGGAGCGCGGCCTGCCGGATATACTGGGAGATTTTGAGGTTCTGGATTCCGAGCGGCGCAAACAGCTTTCCGAAGCCGAGGCTCTAAAAGCCCGCCGAAACAAAGCCTCTGACGAGATTGCGCGGCTGAAGAAGCAGAAGCTGGACGCTTCCGCGCTGATCGCTGAGATGAAGCAGGCGGGGCTCGAAATCCAGGCGCTCGACGAGCGAGCCAAGGCCTCCGACGACAAGCTGCGTGAACTGCTGCGGAACGTTCCGAACATCCCGCACGAGACGGTTCCCATCGGGCGAGGCGCCGAAGACAATCAGGAAATCCGGCGTTGGGGCGAGCCCAGAAAATTCGACTTTGAGCCCAAGGCCCATTGGGACCTGGGTCCGGCACTGGGAATTCTGGATTTCGAACGGGCCGCCAAAATCGCCGGGGCGCGTTTTGCGGTTTACTTCGGCGTGGGGGCAAAGCTGGAACGAGCGCTGGCCAATTTTATGCTGGACATGCACACGCGCGAGCACGGGTATACCGAGGTATTGCCCCCCTTCATCGTGAATTCGGCGAGCCTTTACGGCACCGGGCAACTGCCGAAATTCGCGGAAGATTTGTTTAAGTTGGAAGGCAGCGATTACTGGCTGATCCCGACGGCAGAAGTGCCGGTGACCAACCTCTACCGCGATGAAGTGCTGGAGGCCGAGCGATTGCCGGTGAAACATTGCGCCTGGACAGCGTGCTTCCGCAGCGAGGCCGGTTCCTATGGCAAAGACACGCGAGGCATCATCCGTCAGCACCAGTTCCAGAAAGTGGAGCTGGTCAAATTCACGTCACCCGAAACTTCCTACGAGGAACTGGAATCACTGACCCGCAACGCGGAAACAATCCTGCAGCGGTTGAATTTGCCTTACCGGGTGGTAGCACTCTCGACAGGTGACCTGGGCTTCAGTTCGGCGAAGACTTACGACCTGGAAGTCTGGCTGCCATCCAGCCGTGAATATAAGGAAATTTCCTCCTGTTCGAATTTTGAGGCATTCCAGGCGCGGCGCGCCAATCTGCGTTTTCGCAACGGGAAAACCGGCAAGGCGGAACTGCTCCATACGTTGAACGGCAGCGGACTGGCGGTGGGGCGGACCTGGGTCGCGATCCTGGAAAACTACCAGCAGCAGGATGGCTCCGTGGTGGTGCCTGAAGCGTTGCGTCCCTACCTCGACGGCCTGGAACGCATCACGCCCTTGTAACGCGCCATCACTTAAATAGCGGGCGGTTCTATTTCTTTTGGGCGGACGGCGCCGGCTCAGGCATATACGTGTGGAACTCGCCCAATTCGTGCTGGTGCTCAAACTGGATGGTCGAGTGCGTGATCCCGAATTTACGCGCCAAGACTTCGCGCACGCGGTGACCGATCCGTTCGCTTTCAGACGTGGGCATATCCAGAATGTGCACGTGGCACGAAAGAGCGTGGGATTCGGACCCCAAGCTCCAGACATGAACGTCGTGGACCTCTCGAACGCCTGGAATCCGGAGCATCGCAGCCGCAATCTGCTCTAGGCTCATTCCTTTGGGCAGGCTTTCCAGCAGAATATTCGCTGATTCAGCGATCACATGGATAGCACCCCATAAGATCATCCCGGCAATCAGAAAGGCCAGCAGCGGATCAATCAACTGCTGCCCGGTAGAACGGATCAGCAACGCCGCGGCGATAATTCCCACGTTCGACAACGTATCGCCCAGATAGTGGATGAAGACCGCGCGCAGATTCAGGTCCCGATGCTGGCGGGCAAGTCCGATCGTCACACTGGCATTGACAGCCAGCGCGATAATCCCCACAATCAGCATTTTGCCCGCGCTAACCGGCTCCGGCCGGACCATGCGCCCGTAGCCGTCGAAACAAATGTAAACAGATACCCCTACCAGGATCAGGCCATTTACAAACGCCGCCAGGACACCGGCACGCTGGTAACCGTAAGTTCGTTGGCGGTCGGGAGGTTTCTGCTCCAGGTAGAGCGCGAACCAGGAGAAAATCAGCGTCGGCACGTCGCTCAGATTGTGCCAGCCATCGCTAACAAGGGCCAAACTGTGACCCATGGACCCGACAACAAACTCGGTAACGACCAGGGCCAGCGTCACAACCACCGCCGCCTTCACAACCCAGCCGCTCGATCCCCCATGCTTCAACTCATGCATCCGACAGCCTCATTGGTGATTCTATTCCACCGATAGCAACCCTGCAATCGAGCAGCCAGAATAAAAAGGGACGGTAGCCCAGACAGAAGCCTTTTTACTTGTCCCCGCTGCTCGGCATATCGGAAATCAGGCTGATTCATCTGAGCCCGGAGAGCATACAACCCATACGGCTTCTAAACCCTCCAAAGGGGTATCAAGCAAGCAAAGATTGCACGGGCACGGCGGGCAGAGACTGAGAAGAGCAAAACGCAGACCTGGGGATGCACTGCTGGCGGCTGGAGGGCTACAGAAGAGGCTCCAAGGGAATGGCAAAAGGCGCCAAAGCCTATCCTTACGGCTACGCGAGCAGCTTTCCCTTAAGCAACTCTGGAGTTAGAATTAGATATTCGGGGGGATAAGATTTTGCTTCAGCATAATTGGACCATCATAACTCTGGAAACAGGCTTTGCGAACCAACGCAAGCCAACAACGTTACCCAAAGGCCCGGGGATACTGACAACTCCCTTGCCATGGATGCTGATGGCTGCGCTCCTCGTGTGCCTGCCAGGCATGGCGCGGGGCAGACAGGTTCCCTCAGAAAGCCCCGCAGCGAAAACAAGCAAGGCTCAGGCCCAAGGATCCAATCCGGCAAACGGCAACCAACGGATCCGGGTGCATGTGGAAGTGGTTAACGTCCCCGTGAGTGTGTTGGGCAAGCGCGGCATTCCCGTCATCGACTTGACCAAAAATGATTTCAAAATATACGAAGACGGAAAACGGCAAACCATTCGCTACTTCAGCAGCGAGGTTGTTCCTCCGCTTCGCGTTGGTTTGATTGTTGACACCAGCAATAGCGCCCGCTTTGAACTCAAGTTTGAAAAAGATGCTGCAAGCAGCTTTGTGTTTAATGTGCTGAGAGGAATCGAGAGCAACAACAAGATTTTCCTTGAGACCTTTGATGCCACAAGTTCCCTGGTCCAGAGCTTTACCAACGATCCGGACGTTCTGAACGAAAAAATTAAAAACCTCAAGGCAGGCGGCGGCAAAGCCGTCTACGACGCAATCTACGACGCGTGTGAACAGGAAATGAAGAACTCGGGACCCCGAGAGCAAAACCGGCGGGTGCTGGTGCTCATCAGCGACGGCATCGATGTCGAGAGCAAGCATACGCTGGAAGAAGCGATTTCCATGGCGCACCGGGCTGAAACCGCCATCTACACCATTGGAAATACCGGATATGGCTATGCGAATCCCGGCGACAAGGATCTTAAAAAGGTTGCCGAGGATACGGGAGGAGCGGCTTTCTTTCCCTTGCGAAAGTCTCCAGGAACGGGCTACCTGACGGGGTACCTCTCGCACGGCAAATTCGATACATCAGAACAGAACAAAGGCCTGGGGGCTGAAACCGGGATCTATACAGCTGACAAGATGATTGCGCTGGCCGACACTCTCGACAACATCAGGCGCGAGTTGGCCAACCAGTATCTAATCGGGTATACGCCAACGGACAGCACCCTGGACGGGACCTACCGGACCATTCGAGTCGTCATCGATCGCAAAGGCGTCATCGTTCGGAACAAACCCGGGTACTTCGCAACTTCGGGAGAATAGGTCAAAGCTTCTCCATCAGCTTCGAACCTGCAGAATTGGCCCTGATCACACGCCGCAATGAAATGCTTCTTTTACAATTCCCCGCTGTATTTGTATGCTTAGCTATTGAGTAGTTTGCAAGTCCCCAAAAGCCTGCAAAGGTTGTCTTCGAGCCCGGGCTGACTGATAATTAAAGATCTGTAATTCTAAAGTGTTAATACTCAATTCGGGGCCAAGTTAAGAGACAAAAGCCTTGTTAGGCAATGAGCATAACAAAAAGAGCATTGGGCCTGAACTGGAACGGAGCCAAGGCGATGGAAGCTGTGGTTTTGGCAGGAGGACAGGGAACGAGACTGCGGAAAGCAGTCCCGAATCTTCCGAAGAGCTTGGCGCCAATCGGCAAGCAGCCCTTTTTGAACTATCTATTAGGCTGGCTTCGGGCTCAGGGAATCACTGAAATCATCCTGGCGATGGGCCACCGGCGCAAAGCGATTGCCCGGCACTATGCGAAGCACCAACTCCCGGGACTTCGTCTGCGCTACTCGGTGGAGAGCGTACCGCTCGGTACCGGAGGAGCGCTCAGGAATTTACGCTCGATGTTAGCCGGTGAAGAATTTCTGGTCCTGAACGGAGACTCCATCTTTGACGTCGATTTACATCAAATGCTCGGCTTCCACCGGCGGCATCGCGCAGAGGCGACGCTGGCCCTAGCCAGCCCGCCTGAAACAGGGCGATACGGGTCCGTCGTGCTCGATGCGCGTAAACGGATCAAAGCCTTCCTTGAGAAGCAGCCGGCGGCCCCGGAAGCAAGCACCGGCGCAGACCGGACGCGATGGGTCAGCGGCGGGTTATACATTATGAACAAGACCGTATTCCGCCACATGCCAAGGCGGCAAGAAGTGTCGCTTGAGAAGGAAGTTTTCCCCCGGATGATTGGACGCCCATTTTATGGGTTTCCCTGGGAGGGATATTTTATCGATATTGGCGTTCCGGGAGACTATCAAAAGGCACAATCCGAACTGCCGGAAAGATTTGCTTCATGCTGATTCGAGCCAAAGTCCCACTGCGGATCAGTTTTGCCGGAGGGGGCACCGACGTCAAACAGTTTTTTGAGCAGGAAGGCGGTTGTGTGCTCAATGCCACGATCGGCCAGTACGTTTGGGGGACGCTCTGCAGCCGCGCCGACGGGCAGATCAACATCGAATCGGCCGACCTCGGCTATGTCGTGAACTACGACACGGAAACAAACCCCGTCTATGACGGCAAGCTCGACCTGGTCAAAGCGGCGATTCAAAGCTTGGGGGGACAGCGCTCTTCGGGCTTTGACCTCTTCGTGCACAGCGAGGCGCCGCCGGGCTCGGGGCTCGGGTCGTCGTCCACTTTGATGGTGTGCCTGGTGGGGCTCATGAAGGAATTCCTGAACCTGCCCATGACCGATTACGAGACAGCGAACTCCGCATATCGGATCGAACGCGAAGAACTGCAAATCAAAGGCGGGTTGCAAGACCAGTATGCCGCCACCTTCGGCGGATTCAATTTTATGGAATTTGAGCGAGACCGCGTTATCGTCAATCCACTCAGGATACCCCAGGAAATCATCAACGAGCTGGAGCACAATCTGCTGCTTGTTTACACCGGCACAACCCGGATGTCCGACGGCATCATCAAGGACCAGGTTGGCCGCTACGAGCAAGGCGAGGCGGGCACCATCCGCGGCCTGAGGCGCCAGAAGGAACTGGCCGTGGAAATGAAAAATACGCTGCTGCGGAGGCGGTTGAACGATTTTGGTGACTTGCTGCATGCGGCCTGGGAGTCAAAGAAAAAACTGTCGCCGAAAATCAGCAACTCAAGGATCGACGCGATGTATGAGGCCGCCCGCAAGGCCGGGGCCGTCGGCGGCAAAATCACGGGCGCGGGTGGAGGCGGTTACATGCTCTTTTATTGCTGCTTCGAGCGCAAACACCGCGTGGCCGAGGCTTTAAGGAAATTGGGCGGGATCCCGGTGGGGTTCGGGTTCGACTTTAACGGCCTGCAGACCTGGAGGGTGGATGGCGACTCCGCAAGGATATGACCGCCAGTTCGGGAGTGCATCAGCTAAGATTGGGTGGCGGTGAAAGGAAGTGCCGTGCGGAGAGCCGTATTTCTCGATCGTGATGGCGTGATCAATCGCAAAGCTCCCGAGGGCCAGTACATCACGGCGTGGGAGCAGGTGGAGTTCCTTCCCGGCGTGGCCGAAGCGCTGCGGGAATTGAAGCTGCACGGGTTTTTGCTCGTCATCGTGACGAACCAGAGCGCGATCTCCAGAAAGAAACTGACGGTCGGCGTTCTTGAGACGATCCATCAAAGCATCGTTCATCGTCTGGGACAAGAAGGCGCCGCGATTGACGCCGTTTACTATTGCCCGCACGAACCAAGCGCCGACTGCCAATGCCGCAAGCCCCGGCCGAAGATGTTGCAGCAGGCTGCCGAGGAGCACGGGATACACCTTTCGCGATCCTGGATGGTTGGAGATGCGGCGAGCGACATCGAGGCCGGCCGCGCGGCAGGTTGCAGGACAATCTGGCTGCGACCTCCAGATTTTAAGGGTCAAAACCCGCCGGCTGCCGACTTCAGCACAGACTCCATCCGGGCGGCGGCCGCCTGGATATTAAGCGCTGCTTCTGCTGAGGTTTGAGAGACCGGCGGCATCAGCGCTTTGGATTTTTCTTGCAGGATGGCGGCACACGGCTCGCCGAAGAACCGAGATTCAATGCGAATCGCTTATTTGACAGCCCGGCTCCCGTTCCCGCCCATCGGCGGTTACAGGATGCGAGTCTATTACACGTTGCGCCATCTGCTTCGATCTCATGAAGTCACTCTCTACGCCATGGGTTCGCAGGTCAAGTTGAACGGAACCCGCCATTCCGACCTCCCCGGACTTCAGCAGAGAATTTTCAACATGGGCAAGGCCGCTTACGCCTGGAACGGCGTGACAGCCTTCTTTTCCGATCTGCCTTTGCAGGTCAAGCTCTACGAATGTCCCCGCTTCGCGGAGGCTCTCGATTCAGACATTCGAAGCGGAGCCTTTGACCTGCTCTTCGTGCACTTGGTGCGAATGGCCGAGTACGTCCGGCCGCATCACCACCTTCCGCGCGTATTGGACATGGCAGATTCGATCTATCTCCACTATTCGCGGATGCAGAAAATCTGGTGGAACCCCATCTGGCTGGGCGCGCGGATGGACCGAAACCGCATCCGGCTGTATGAAGCAGAGGTGCCCCGGTGGTTCGACAGCGTTCTGGTCCACACGGAGGAAGACCTCCAATGGGTGCAGGAGCAGTCCGGCGCAACGAATTTGCTGCAATCATCGATGGGTGTGGACACCGAAGAATTTGCCTTTCAGGAGGGACCCTACAACCCTCGGCGTATTGTTTATTGCGGCAAGCTGGACTATCTGCCGAATACCGACGCGGCCCTATACTTCGCGAACCACATTTTCCCGCTGGTTCGGCGTCAAGTTCCGGACGCTCAGTTTTCGGTGGTCGGACTCAACCCTCCGCGGTCGGTGCGCGCCTTGGCCCAGATCCCTGGCATCGAAGTGCGCGCGAATGTGCCCGATATTCGCCCGGAAGTTTCAAGTGCCGCGGTCAGCGTGGCTCCCATCCGGTTCGGCGCGGGAATTCAAAACAAAATTCTGCAAGCCCTGGCGATGGGGGTTCCCGTGGTAGCAACCCGGCTCGCGGCAAAGCCGTTTGGGGGACTTGCCGGCTCACAGGTTCTGGCAGCGGAAACGCCGCAGGAATTTGCCGACCAAGTTGTGAAAATCCTTCAGGATTCAGGTTTTCGTGCGCAATTGTCGCGCGCGGGCCGGAGCCTGATCGAAGCGCACTTCCAGTGGGAAAAAGTTTTGGCGCCTTTGGACAGCTTTTTGGCGCGGCAGATTAAAACTTGATTGGAACTATCACCGGGAAACGGTTCACCCTAGGCGGTTCCGGAGTAGGCCCTGAGATCAAAGACCGGGCTCTGCGGAACAACAGCAATCCTTTTGCAGGCTTGCCCATGCAGCGGAAGATTTTCGAGCTTCAGTTCACCCGCAGTTGCGGGATGCCCGCATCCCCGTCGGACCGGATTTTTTACTTAGGGCTAAACGCCGATGCTTAAGCGGCAAATTCGGAACAGGCAGTTGATGATGTGGGTGGGAGATGCCGTCGCGATTCTAGTGGCGGTGCAAATAGCCATCTCCTTGACGGCCGGCCAAATGGTTTTCCTCGCCCACGGATTCAAGAGCATTGCGATCGGAGCCTGCTTCTTTCTAACCCTTCTTTTCTACATCACCGATCTCTACAACCCCCGTCGGGATCAGCGTAGCCAGGAAACCGCGAGCTTGATTGTGCTGGATGTAGCCATCGCCATGGCTTTTGTCACTCTGGCATTTTATTTCTATCCCCATTGGGGCATTTCAAGAAGCTTTTTCCTGGTTGTTTTTCTCTCGACGCCCGGGCTGGTTGTGGCCGAGAGGCTATTGTGGGCACGGCTCTACGGGGCGCTCGCACGCCCGTCGGTCGTGGGCGTTCTCGGTGAAGGACCGGCGGTCGAGGAACTGCGGCAAGTTGCGAGCGAGCACGATTTAAAGGTCGTCTCTCTCAACAGCCTTGAGCCTGAGGCCGGTGACTCGGCGGACCACGGAGCGACAGCGCTCCAGTCGGCGCTTGCCAGGCTGCGCCCTGACATCGTAGTCTTAAGCCCTTCGGCTGCTCTGGATTCCGCGGCTGCCCGGTTGCTGATCGACGCGCGGTTTTCCGGAATCACCGTGCTGGACCTGCCAACGTTGTTTCAGCTTCTGAGCGGCAAACTTCCCCTTGAGCATCTGGATGCCGAGTGGCTCCTCCGCGCCCACGGTTTCCAGTTTTTTGAAAGTAATATGGCGGTCAAGGCCAAACGGCTTTCGGACCTGGCTCTTGCCGCCGTTTTTCTGGTTCTGAGCAGCCCGTTGTGGCCGCTGATTGCCATCGGAATCAAGATTTCGTCGCGCGGGCCGGCCTTTTATACCCAGGAACGTGTGGGCCAGAACGAGCAAGTCTTCCGTTTGATCAAATTTCGAACCATGGCCGCTAACTCGGAGGCCAGCGGTCCGGTATGGGCTGCACAGAATGATGGGCGGATATTCTATTTCGGCCGCTTGCTCAGGCTGTTTCGCCTGGATGAACTGCCGCAACTGATCAACATCCTGAACGGCAGCATGAGCTTTGTCGGCCCTCGGCCGGAGCGGCCGGTTTTTGTAACGGAGCTTAAAAGTTCGATCCCCTATTACAGCCTGCGCAGCTCGGTCCGCCCGGGCTTGACGGGATGGGCTCAGGTGAACTATTCGTATGGAGCATCCACAACGGATGCTTTGGAAAAACTGAAATACGATTTGCATTACATTCAGAATCTTTCGCTGCTATTCGACCTGCAAATTGTTTTGCGAACTTTCCGGACTGTTCTGGGTCGCCAAGGCAGCCGATAGAAGCGCCGCAAGCACAAGGAAAACCGGTTCCCGCCTGGAAGTCCGGGGTCCTCAGGGGTTTGGGGTTAGGAATAAATTCGAGGCGGCAGTCACACCAGGATTACGAGTTTTTAAAAGAGCATTGCTAAGTTTCGAAGTAAAGCGTAGGATTTTCCGTTGACTCTCGGGTTGGCGTTAATGTAACCATCAGGTCCCAAGAAGAACAAAGAGGCGTGTGGAGATCATTGCTTTTCCGGGATTCTTAACAGATGTTTGAAAACAACAAGCACGGTGGAAACAGAATGACAAACCCAAACCCTGCCCCTGGATTTGTGCGATGAAAAAAATCCTTGAGATTGCTTTGACGTCGATCTTTGTGGGCAGCGTGCTCGCTTTCGGCGGCGTTCAACCCCTGACGTATTCACTAGCTGAAGTGTTGATCTTCCTGGCGGTGCTTTTGTTCCTCTGGAACCAGCAACGTCGAAATGGAATCAGCCTTTCTTTGCCGCTATGGCCTTTTCTGTTTGTTGCCTGGGTGGGATTGCAACTGGTTCCGCTGCCGAGGGGCTTTGTAGCTGCGATATCGCCGGCGCGCCGGTTGACCTCAAAGTGGCTGGGGACCCTCGCCCCCCAGGGAGGCTGGACAACCCTCAGCATTTACCCCCACGCAACGCTTCTGGGATTTATCAAGCTCCTTGCTTACCTGAGCGTTTTTATCCTGGCTGTATACCTTTATGATTCCGGCCGAAGGAAGAGCCTGCTGGTTGTGGCCCTCATCTGGCTGGGTTGTTTTGAGGCAGGTTATGGCATCCTTCAGCATTTGCTGAATTGGAACAAGATTTTTACCGTCACAAATCCTTATGATTTGTGGGTGGCTACCGGGACTTATATCAACCGCAATCATTTTGCCGGACTGATCGAACTGACGCTCCCCTTCACGTTTGCCTCGGCGTTCTATTGTTACCAACTTTGGTCGGACTGGCGGCAGGGTCTGGTGGCCCGCAATGCCTCTGGGAAAGAAAGTGCCGCGGGCTTTCAGGTGATTTTTTATCTGTTCCTCATGTTGATCATGGTTCTCGCTCTAATTTTCTCCTGGTCGCGCGGGGGCATCCTGGCGGTTTTGGCGACACTGATTGTTTTATCGCTGCTGACAGCCTTTAAGGTGAAGAGGAAAGTCTGGGGTCTGGGAGTTCTGGGCTTCGCGATTTTGGCGATCGCGTTCACGCTCTGGATTGGGCTTGGGCCGGTCCTTTCCCGGTTCCAGGCGATGGGACAAACCAACTATCTTCAGACTTCCGAGCGCGGAATGATCTGGCATGACACGCTTCATCTGATTGGCGAGAATCCCGTCCTGGGCACCGGCTTGGGAACCTATGGCGAAGCCTTCCGGCCGTATCAGACCCAGTTGGTAAACATGCACATTGACCATGCCCACAATGACTATCTCGAGTTCACATCAGAGACCGGGCTCCTGGGCGCTGGCCTCCTTTTTATCCCGATTTTCTATCTCCTGATTCGGATGATCATCGCCTTTCTCAAGGACCGTCGGCGTTACCGCCGCGCCATCATTCTGGGATGTATCGGCGCCACTCTGGGGCTATTGATCCACAGCTTAACGGACTTCAACTTGCAAATACCCGCCAACGCCATGATCTTCTCCATGATCTTGGGGATCGGATACAAAGCAGCGTGCCTGGAACCCCAAAAAGAAGCGCGCAAGAAGGCTGCCTCCGCCGGCGTCATGTAAATAGTGGCTTGAGCGTTCAGGCTACTTTTGCCGAATAGCGTTGAACCGCATGGCGGGAACGGAAACGCGCTCCAGATGTCCTTGCGGGTCTGTCCAAAGGTCAATGCGCGCCAAATCCGTGGCAACGACAAAGTGACGAAGGGATTCGCTTTCTCCACCGATCCTCACCTGTTCATTGCCTGTCGCTACAACCTGGACTTGCCCCGGCAACGCTTCCTGGGGGATAAAGGCATTGAAAGTCTGCTGACCGCCTGAAGTCTTGTCATAGAGAGCCACAAGAATTTCGTATTGATCGAGGGCGTTGTCGTCAAGCACCACAACATCGGCGGGAAGCGCAAAGTCGCGCTCGTCATTCTTGCCGTTTACCGTGTGATATTGGGCCTTGACAGGCGCCGTGGTGAAGTCGATACGAAGCTTGGAGTTCTGAGCACCTTTCTGGGCCCATGTGTACGATAAAGGCCGCAGTCGGGAGTCGAGAAGCAGTTCCGGGAAACTTTGAAGCTCTAAAAGCTTCCCTGCCTTTTGCGTTTGAAACTCAATATCAGCTTTGGCAATGATGTTGTTTCCGGAAGGAAGAATCCGGAACCTTTCGGTGCCAATTTCTTTGCCCGCGACCGAGATTCTAAAAGTCCCGGAGTCGCTCAGACCAGAGGCAGCAGTGCCTGCCGCAGCCGCGAGGGTTGTGGACACCCAAGCGAATATGACGATAAAAAGCGCCAGACGGCAAAAACTTTTTTGAAGCACCCTGAAACTCCTCCCAAGGGCTAATATAGCTGCAACCCCAGAATTTCCCTGACGATTTCCTGCGGGCTACGCCCTTCAGTAGAGATTCGGTATTTTGCCTGGCGATAATAAGCGAGGCGCTGGGCATAAAGTTGAGCAAAGCTCGCGCGGTCCCGAAACAAGGGGCGATTGTCCATTGTGGCGCAACGCTGCCAAAGTTCCTCGATCGGGGAGTCAAGCCAGATCGTCACGCCCCTGCTTCCCCTGATGAAATCAAAATTGGGTTGCTGGGCGAAGGTTCCGCCGCCGAGAGCGATGACGGAGGGCTCCTTTTTGGAAACCTCGGCGAGCGCCGCTTGCTCAAGCTGACGAAAAAAAGGTTCGCCGGCGTGTTCAAACATTTCCCGGATGGAAGTGCCCTGGCTCGCTTCAATTACCGTGTCCAGATCAATGAACGGCCATCCCAACTCTTGCGCCAGGAGGACGCCGACCGAAGACTTGCCGCTTCCCATGAATCCGAGAAGGTAGATCAATTTTGGACTAGGCTCATTCATTCTACGTCACTCGGTTCGTTCAGGCGCAATTATAGATGCGCCTTCTCTTGCTGCGCAACCCAGGCGTTCAAGCGGGCCGGAGCGGCCGAGGCCCTTTCAGGGCCTGGTCGGCTCATGACTTACAGCAAGAGTTCGCCAGTTCGGCGAATCCAAAACGGCTATTTTTGGCGAATGCGAATGCTTCCGCTGAACGAGGTGAGTTCCAAAGTAGCCTCGCCGGTACTATACGTTCCGAAGAGGCTGTTCGCGGAAGAGAACAGCTCACCCGAGGAAGGCCTGGAGACGAGCGGAAAACTGTTGTCCACTTTGCCGCGTACGGTCTTGGCGTTTAACTCGAATGAAGCGGAGGGCGGACAGATGATATCCATATTCCCGCTATAATCTGAAAGCACATAGTCACCGCCCGGCTTGAAATTCCCATCATATACGATGTTCCCGGAAGTCGTGGTGCCGTGCAGCCTTGAACTTGTAGGGTCAACAAAATGGAGGTTGCCGTTAATCGAGTAAGCCTCGACCCGGCCGGAAGGGTGAACAATCTCAATGTTTCCGCCCACTGAACGCACCGCTAAATGGCCGCCCGCATCCGCAACGGAAATATCTGCGCCAAGCGAATCTACCGACGTATCACCGCGGACCGATTCGACCTGAACCATCCCCTGGGGATTATGAATTTCCAAGCTTGAACCCGTGGGAACTTGGAGAGTGTAATCAACGGTGACCGTTTGCCGCGCCGCGGAGTGATTGACAACGTAGGTCGTGAAATGGAGTTTATCAACCGGCCCCTGGGTTGGGAACTCGTCCGTATCAACGGCCACTTGGGAAGACGGAGAGGAATAGTGGACATGGACCTGCAATCGGTCCCAACCCTTCACAACAACCTTGCCGCCCGTATTCGAGATGCTAATCCGAGGCGCAGCAGTCGTCTTGATGTTTCTTTCGACCTGGGAGGGAGTTGCAGCCACCAACAGCCCTGCGGGTATAAGCATTAGAATTCCGACGCCTCGTACCCCGCCCATCTTGCGAGCGCCGCTTAGTTGACTCAGCACTTCACTTATTCCCCCCCCATTCGATTAACGGCCATCATACTCCAAAGCGGAAGCCAAGATGTCTGCCTTTTCGGTGTAGGCTTGCATCAAGTATTGGCGCGCCAGCGTGTTTCGCGGCTGCTCGTGGAGTGAAACCAGACACTCGTGAATCGAACCGTCGAGCGACGCCAGCCCTCGCTCGTAAGTCTGTTTTGCAACGGGGTCCAACCCGGCCTCACGAGCCTTATAACTATCTTCCATCTGCTGAACCGTTTGTACCAAATTGGCCTCAACCGCCGTTAGCCCTGACGGCGCCGCGGCTGTGGCAACAACCAAAGGAGCGCCAGCCGACAACACTGCCTTTTTGTGAAGGCTTCCGGGTAAAACCAGAAAAATTGCCAGAGCAATCACAAGCACAGCAGCCCCAAGCGGAACGGCCCTGCTGGAAAGTCGGAATTGCGCGATCCACTTTTCCCAAAAACTTTCCCTTTCGCGGAAAAAGCCCTCCGCCTCCAAGGTGGCGCGAACGTTGCTCCAAACTCGGGGGGCCGGTGATTCAAGCGGCAAGCCGGTTGCCGCCGAACGAATGGATTGGAAGTCAGCAAGAAGAGCGCCACAGGAACTACACTTTTCCGCGTGCGCACGGAACCCAGGTTCATCTTCGCCTTCAAAGTAGGCATCCAGCTTCTCGCAGAGTTCCCCGCAAGTAAGATTCAGGGCTGTATCCCGCTTATCGTCACTCATAATTCTATGCCCCCTCGCGACCCTCAGGGGTTGTCTCCGCAGCGGAACCTTTGCTCGTAGATTGTTGCTGGTGGCGCTGGAACCACTCGCGAAGCTTCAGGCGGGCCTTGTGGAGTTGCGACTTTGAATTACCAACAGAGCAGTTCATGATTTCAGCGATTTCATTATGCTCATAACCTTCAACATCGTGCAAGATGAACACCGACCGATAACCGGGCGGAAGTTCCCCGATCGCGCGGGTCAGGGTAATTCGGTCAATCGAACCCACCAAGCGGCGGTCATTATCTCCGTAATCACGCTTGATCGGGTCGCCCTGGGAGTTCTCTGTTTCATCAAGCGAAATCTGGCTGAGCCCTTTCTTTCTGAGGTGCATCAGCACCACGTTCACGGCCAATCGATGCAGCCAAGTAGAGAAAGCAGATTCACCGCGAAACGTCGAAATCTTCCGAAACAGCTGAAGGAAGGCTTCCTGCGTTAGGTCTTCTGCTTCCGCCACATTGCCGGTCATCCGCAAGCACAGCGAATATACGCGCCTCTTGTGGGCTTCAAAGAGCGCCGCAAACGCCTCTTCGTCACCTCGCTGTGCCCGCGCGATTAGCTGAGCATCGGGAGCGACCCCGGATCCCGCCGATTTCTGTGCGCTCAAGAACTTCCACTCAGGGCCGCACCTGAACTCACCTTTTGAGATGCGGCAGGTAAAATAGGAGTTGTCTCCAAAACCTTCAATGTCTTACAGACTTTCAAGGCGAAACTTCAAGCCCCGGAAGTCCCGCCGTTCCATGCACCTGCAACCTTTACGCTCTATGGCTTGGGAATCTCGACAACTACCTTTCCCACCCCTGCATTGCCGGCCGTATCAAAGGCCCGCAGGCTAATCACGTGCTCGCCGGGAGCCAGACTCTGCTCCTTAATTGTAAAGGTCTCTAGCCTGGAGTCAATTATGCCGTCGTCCGATTCAATCTCCTTCCAGCCGCGGCCGTCAATTGAACGCTGGGCCGCGTGAAGCGGCGAGGTGGCATCCGTCACCTGAAACTGAAGCTCAACATTTCGGGCTTTCACTTCCTTATGCAAAACACTGACTTCAGGTGGAGTATTATCAACCCAAAAAGGCGCGCTTAACATCACATCCTCGCGCGCCATGGAAGGCGGATTGGAAGGAGCATCCGAGGCCACCAGCCGCGCCACGTATTGACCGTCAGCCAGACTCGAAGGATCAATCGCATAACTGTTTGACTTGAGCTTGTCCTTGATCAGATGCCAACTTTTCTCATCCGTCGACTTCAGGTAAATTGCAAACTCAAGAGAGTCTCCATTGGGATCCGCAGCCTGCCAGCTGATAGTGACAGGCAATTTCCCAGTCGCCTGAAGGGTTTGTGCCGGAACTTGGTAACCCACGCCGGGCGTTGCGGCCACTTTAATTTCGAGGCTGGAACTAACTGCGGCAGAAGAAGGGTTCGCGGAGTTGGTCCGCTCACCAGCGTTACTAACGCTCAACGAGCGAATTTCAGGCCGGAGATTTTGGTTTAGATAGGCAATCGATGCTTCGTCCAGCGTAGGGAAAGCCGATCCCGAACCCCGCAAAACTGCTTTCCACTGGATATAACGGGCCGGAGGACTGGTAATTTGGCTTCCTCCATCCGGGTCCCGATAGGGGCCCGCCCACCCACTCCAGGTCTGGTCCGGCCGCCTGAAATTCCCGGTGCGAGTATAAAACTCAATGGAAGTCCCTGCGGGGGTATCACCCCGCCAAGCCAGCACACCCCAGTGTGAAATAAATTTCGTGTCTTTTACAGGGGATTCGTACGTTCCTTCAGGGCTGGGCGTTGTTCCCATACGAAAAAGCTTGGCAACGTTGCTTGTAGCGACATACAGGGTTTGGCCCTCAACCAAAAGTCGCGTTGCAATCGATTCATGCGTTTGGGTCAGGAGCGTAAGATCCTCACCAAAGCGCGAAGGTTCCAACTCAAAAATCTGACCGTTTGAATCGGTTGAAAACACAATTTTGTTTCCCAGCAATGCCAGGCCGTACGCGCTCTCACTGTTGGAATTCCACAGAGTTTCGGCAGTTGCGTCAGGAGAAATCTTAATGACAGCTCCACGGCTCCGGGATTGCAGCAGCCCGGCAATTCCCATCAGACCTTCTCCCGCATGAATGAAGCTTGGAGTCTCTCCCTTCTTCTTTTCAGGTTTCTTGGGTTGTGGTTTGGGTTGTTTCGGCTTTTGGGCAGATGATAGCGACTCTTCCAAGGATACCTGCGTCCCGGCAGTTACGGTCATGACTTGGGTTGGAATGGTCATCGTCGGCGTTTGCGGCATCAACATGAGGGGAACGCCCGCCGGGCCCGGAGCCCCTAAGGCGGCAACGTAGATGTTTCCATGCTCGCCGACTGCCAAGCTGTGAATTTCCGGCAGATCGGATTGATAGATGACGAAGGCCTTGCCCTTTGGATTGATGCGATAGACCAATCCGTTTGGGACGCTTCCCGCCAGCAAATTCCCTTTCGGATCAAACGCCAGGCACATGATGTGGGTTTGGTTGCCTTCGAAAAAGACCTCGCCTTTCCCATTTCGGTCCACTCGCAAAATCTGGCCATGGTCCCCGGTGCCGGCATAGAGCCGTCCTTGAGAATCAAAAAGCAGCGCCCAAATATACTTGGTATGCGGGTCGTAAAAAACCGAGGACTTCCCTCCCGGCGCAACTCGATAGATTTTGCCCGAGGGCGAGCTTCCGACATAAAGATCACCGTCAGGGCCGACGGCAAGAGCAAAGACATCCGGCTCCGGTGCTGTAAAGAAAAGCGAGGCTTTGCCGCCCGGGGTAACCCGGAAAACTTTCCCTTGGTGTCCGGTGCCAATATAAAGATTGTGATGGCTATCCGCCACGAGCGAAAGCGCCAAGGGTTCTTCGGGATTGAAAACCACCTTGGCTTCGGGGGCCAATGCTAAGGTGCCGTCTTTACTGATCGAGACTCCGTTGAGACGGCCCTCGAGAAAATCTTTAAAGTCAGCAATCTGCCATACGGTTGTCTCAACCCCTTCAATCACAAGCGGGGATACAAAACCGATGAGGAGTGAAAGCAACAACAATCTTGCGCAAAGTTTCATAACACACTCATGGAATGGAATTGAAGCTGGCCGGCCTTCGCCGGCGACTTCCGCCCGGTTAGTCCCCGGGATTTTCCACCGTCAGGGATAGGACCTTTCTGCCCTCGATCGTATACAGAGCCGGCTTCGTTTCAAAGTCCCCAATCACAGAGGCGGCGCCGAAGGCCACGCTGCTGGAGGCGGCGGGGTTCGCCAAAAACGTTTGCACCAGCGACGGCGGTGGCGAAGGATACTCATCCCCCTGGAGCGTCAGGGAACGCTGCGGGGCCATCAGAAGCGCGTAAAGCCGGTTGTTCCGGCGCATCCGGTTCAAGGCGCGCACCAGTTGATGGAGGTCGCGCGGGGCTGCCAGCAAGGGAACCAAACGGTTCTGAAGCTCGTTCAACGTCGTCCCGCTCCCGACCACCAGCGAGAGCCTTTTGTCATTGACACTGCGGGGGATGTCGACGGGAATTTTTTCGACCAGGGTTCCGCCGGAGGGTGTGCGCAGCAGTCCGGTGACTTCGATGTGATCGCCCGGCCTGACCCGGGACTTGCTGCTCCAAACCTGATCGAGCGTGGCCACACGCTTTTCGTCCGTTGAGACAATCCTGAGATCAATATCCTTGACGCTCAGATTAGGAAAATCCGCCCGGAGCAAGTAGCTCAGAGGTGATGAGACCAAGCCCCCCGCGATGCCCGCGGTATTGATCTCGCCGGACACAACGTCCCCGACCCGGACCGATTCACCGTCCGAGAGATGGATTGTGCCGCGCAACTCCAGGGTTGAAGGACCCAAGGTTCTCTCTGTTCCGCTGAGGGTGGATACAATTCCCAGGTTCAAAAGAACCGGAGAAAGGAAAGCCTGCTGAACTATTTGAAACTCGTAGTCCGTCTTCCGGTTCAGCGTCGATTCCAAGTGGATGTGGACCGGAATCATGTCGGCCTTTTCTCCGATCACTCCAAAAACGGCCCCAAAGCGGTCCTGGCGAATCGCACCGACCACCGGTCCCGGCGCATCCACCTTGAAAGAACTGGCGACGCTCGGCACGGTCACGACAACGTGCGCCTCGGCAAAAGGAATCCGCGCCGGTCCTACCAGCAGAAACTGGTGCCCGCAGACGTAAAGATCATTCCCCTTCCGGTAGGTAACCGTGCAATCCGCATTTAAGTTCAGGTCGCCACGCACCAGGACCATACTGACCATTGATCCGGGCTCGGGACCCTTGGGACTTGGCGGAACGTTCTCCGGGCCTGAAACGGCCGCCCCTTGCATTGGTTGAAAACCCATCTGACGGAACAAAGGACCGTATTCGCCCATCACTTCGGGCGAGAACCCGCCGAAATGAAGCGGCAGCAGGAGTTCGGAAAGCGCCCCTTGGCTACCCGCGGAAGGAAGAACCTTCCTCAAGCTTTGGATGCTCCATTCCCCGCCTGGCTGCTCGGGGATCAGCCGCGCCGAACCGTTCGGATCAAGGGATGTGCCGGCGATTTTGTACTCCGAACTTGCCGCCATCGGTCGCGTCCGCGGAGCAGGGCCGGAGGGAGCAGGCCCGGGAACGACATTCAGCATCTCTTTGATCGGAGTAATTCCCGTAATGGCCTCCTTGGCAAAAGGAAAAGCCAGGGCCACTGCGCCCACCAGCTTGCCATCGATATAGACAGGACTCCCACTCATCCCCTCGACGACGCCTGTCTGGGCCAGCGGGCCGCCGGACAGGCGTGCCAGGATGACGTCATGCTTCGGAGCCAGAAAATTCCTCAGCACGCCCAGAATCTCCACCTGAAATTCCTGGACCTTGTTCCCTTCAAAAATCGTACGTCCAACCCCTTTGAGTCCTGGCCGGATTTCACTGAGTGGGAAAAACTGGGTCTGGCTTTGGGCTGGGAGAGCCGATACCGCCACGAGCGCAAGCGCCAAGGCGGCAATGCCCTTACGGAATCGCATAATAAAGAACAACCTTATTTACACCAAAAGTTTAGTTTACGGGACAAGGATTTAAAGCGTCAAGCAATCTCCAAAGGAACATCGGAGATCCCCTCATGGAATCTACGCCAGAAGCCGCCCGCGAAATTCCAACACCTTCACCAAATCAACCGCGCCTGGGAAGATCTTGTTTGCTCAGTTGAGATGATGATCAAAGGACCAGAGACGCCGCAGTCCTTTGCGCATATTAGGCCACTAACGTGACGCTTTACTGAAAGTCTGGTCAGGAGTTGAGACCATTTTCAGGATTCGGTCCCATGTGCATTCAAACGACTCGGTCGCAGCACTCTCGCTGCCGGTTTTTGGAAAAAGAACCGTACTTGCTACACCAAGGCTCTGAACGTAAGCAATCATAATCTCTTTGGTGGACTGGATCTGATTTGGCGTTGCCATCGATGTCCCTCCGGTTTGGAATTGGGCACAATCAGGCTGACTTCCATACCTATCCATGGTATCAGAGAACCGCGTCCAACATCGCTTCGATTGCCCATCCGTGGCGGTTGATACCTGTTTCCCGGAGGGGGATTACCTCTTCCAGGCACGATAAGACTCTTCGAGGCGCATCGAGAACTCCGCCGGAGATTCACCGGGTCTGATCCTGGTGATATCGCCGATCCACAATCGCGCCTTGCCCCGGCGGGGATAGGACTGGGTACGAGGCCAGAGATCGTAGAGCCCTTCGAGCAACAGAGGGACAACCGGAAGCTGGAGCCGTTCCGCCATCACGCCCACTCCCGGCCGAAAGCGCAGCAACCGGCCGTCCCAGGTGCGTTCTCCTTCCGGGAAAATCAGCGTCGAGTATCCCTTTTCAGCAAGCCAGCCAGCGTGGCGCAGAGCCTCCTGCGTCCGGGCGGGGTCGTCGGAAATCAGGTAGCCGTTGAACACCAGCCTCGTCCAGAAAAGCGCCACCTTTGAATGCCCTCGGAATGCCCCTTCGCCCATCGCCGCGGCCAGGCGGCGCCGGACGCGGCCCGGCAAGGACCGCAGAATAATAGGCGCGTCAAAAAAGCTCTGGTGGTTTGAAACGAACAGGGCAGGCTGGCGGAGTTCGCGAAGCTTCTCAAGGCCGTGAACCTCTGCGCGGACATAGAAATACAAAAGCGGAAAGGCCAGGAGATCTTGAGCGGCTTCACGCGCCACCGCCGCCAGCCACGAAATCTGCCATCGAGGTTCCTTGGGCGCCGCAACAGCCCGCTCCGGTTGGGCCTTGATTGGAACATTCCGTAGCCCTTCCCCCCCTTCTTCCCGCCCTCTACCGGAAAATCCAGACGGGTGCTCGCCGGCCCGTGGCGGAATTTGGATCAGCTTCTCAACATCTGCAATAGTTTGCGCCTGGCCTAGTCCCTGCTCATCAAACTGATAGCCATGCGCTTCAAGCCAGGTCAGGAGTTCAATGCGATCGAGCGAGGAAATCCCCAAGTCTTCCGCCAGCCGCGCCTCCGGACGAATCCTCTCGGCCGGCGTGCCAAGCTGAACCAGAAAGTCGCGCCAATCGTCTTTTTTGCCGGCGACAATTGGTGGTCCCGGCGGGCCTGCCTCGCCGTTCACCCAGTTGGCAATCCGGGTCCGCTGAAGCTTTGAAGTTGAGAGAGTGCGTGGAAGCGAGGGTTCCGGCCAGAGGGAAAAACCACGAATCCGCTGGTGCGGCTCAAGCAGACTGTTGGCCCGGGTAACGGCGGCATCGACTTCATTCGCCCCGGCGCCCGCCGCAGGAACTATCACAGCATGAACCAGTATTCTCTCACTGGCGCCAGCGCCGCCGGCGGCTACGATGCTTTTTCCCACCACCGCTGCTTCTTCAATGGCTGAATGCTCTCGCAAAACCTTTTCCACATCGTCAGGGTAAACATTCAGCCCCTCGGCTGTAACAATCACTTCCTTCTTGCGACCCAGGTAAATCAGATTGCCCTGCTCATCAAACCGCCCCAGGTCGCCCGTATGCAGCCATCCATCCTCGAAACTTTGCCGGGTGGCCTCCCGGTCCTGGTAATAGCCGGGTGAAACGTTAGCACCCCGCACCAGAATCTCACCATCCTCGGCAATGCGAGTCTCCGCTCCAGCCAGAGGCCGGCCCACCGAGCCGCGGCGAATCTTGAAAGGATGGGTAATGGTGATGGCCGGAGCCGTTTCCGTCAGTCCATAACCCTGGATCACTGCGTAGCCCAAGGTGTTCCAGAGCGATTCGACCTGATCAGGGAGTGTCGCGCCGCCCGATACAAAGGCCCACATCTTCCATCCCAATCGCTGATGGACGCGGCGAAACTTCCACCAGCGTTTGGGAATGGACCAGTGCTCTTCTGCCGCTCGCTCAAGGTCCGCCTGGGAGGCGTCGCCGCCACTCCCAGCAAATTGCGCCCTCGCCCAGGCGCCCATGGCCTCAAGTTGTTGAGGCACCGAGACCATCACGGAGGCTCGTCTGTCATGGATAACGCGGGCCAGTTGGGCAGGCGACTGGCTTTCAGGGAAAATGACCACCCCGCCGAGAAACTGGGGAATAAAAAGCGCCGTGACCTGGCCAAACAGATGGCTGAGCGGGATCAAATGTACAAAACGAATGGGGCGAAAGGGAATACTGAGGGCTGCGTAGCGCCGGATTTCACGTTCCACCGGGTCCAGGTTCGCAAGCAGGTTTCCGTGCGTGATCATGACTCCGCGCGGCTCCGCAGTGGTCCCGGAAGTGTAAACGATTTCCGCCAATGAATCGCGGCCGGCCGCTACAGGCGCATCAGCCTCCGCGGGGGCTAAGGGCAGCATCTCAAGGTTGCCGATAAAGAATTGCTCAATTACCCCGACCTGCGGCTGCTCCTTTTCGCCGCGCTTACCCATTCCACGATCTGTGATCAGGAGAGAAGCATGAGCTTTTTCAGCAATGCGCCGCAAAAAATCGGCCGAGAATCCTGCATCAACCGGAACCACCGTTGCTCCCGCCAGAACACACCCATAAAAGGCCATCGCCCAGCGAGCCCCCGGCACCGCCCACAGCAGAATTCGGGGAGCTTCACGTCCCGGCTCCGCTCCGAGGCCCTTTGAGCGCAACCAATGCGCAAACGCCCGGGCCCGTTCCACAACCTGGCCGTAACTGTAGAACTGTGAACGGTAGACACCTTGCTCAATGAAGGCTGTCCGTTCTCCAAAGTTCGCCATGCGCAAGATATAGGATGAAAGCATAGGCGGCGGTCTCATCAATCCCGGGAGGGTAAGGGCTTGTCTCAGGAATCCATGCAGAAAGGCCTTCCCCTTCTGCAAAGTGCGATTAACAAAACAGGGATGTCAAGCGGAATCTCAGTCGCTTCCGAATGCGAGGCCGTCGCCTTGCTCTCGTCCTGGAGTTGCGATAGGATCAAATTGTTCTCCGAGCCTTCGGGAGCTAAAGGATCATCTAACAACCCATGCCCCGTAGGCCGATAGGGTGCGCGGAGAAATCCGGGCGCCTCCCGTGTTTGGAAAGGGGAATAAGCCTACGCCGGATACGAGTAGGCGTTTTTGTTTTTGTCCTCATTTGGGGCAAGCACAGCGGGAAGGACTGTTTCCATGGGCCCGCTGCTTAACGGACCGAATGCAGCTTATGCTACAGGATAAGTATGGGCGTGACATTCACGACCTGAGAATCTCGGTTACGGATCGGTGCAACTTCCGGTGCGTCTACTGCAAGTCTGCCGATCCAGAGAACTACGTCCCTCACCGTAACCTGTTGACTTGGGAAGAGTTCCTGAGGCTGGCACGCATCCTGGTGAGCCTGGGTATTCGCAAAATTCGCGTGACAGGCGGCGAACCACTGTTGAGGGACGGGATCATTGATTTTCTGGCGCGGCTGAGCAAGCTTGAGGGTCTCGATGACTTGGCTGTGACCACGAATGGCTACCTGCTTCAAGAAAGGGCTCGGGACATGGCCCGCGCGGGCGTCCGGCGCGTGAACGTCAGCATGGATTCCGCTCACCCGGAAAAATTCGCCGCCATTACCCGGACTCCGGGTTCCTTTGAACGCGTCCTAAGGGGAGTGGACGCCGCGGTGGAGGCGGGGCTTGACCCTGTGAAAGTAAATGTTGTGCTGGTTCGGGGATTCAATGAAGGTGAGATTCTGGGCTTTGCCAAGCTCGCGCGGGAAAAGAGCCTGATCGTGCGGTTTATCGAGTTCATGCCATTGGACGCGGATCACTCCTGGAACCGCTCACTGGTAGTGACCGCGGATGAGATCATTAGCGCTATCAACCCGGTTTTCCCGCTCGAGGAACTTCCCCGCCGCGAAGCGAGCGAGACCGCCCTGAGGTTTGGCTTTGAAGACGGCAAAGGCGAAATCGGCATTGTGGCTCCGGTTTCGATTCCATTTTGCGGCCAGTGCAGCCGCATTCGCGTAACGGCCGACGGGAAAATCCGCACTTGTCTGTTTTCCTTGGCGGAGCATGATGTAGGGCAAGTGTTGCGCAGCGAGGCGAATGACGCAAAGATTCAGGAGTACATCCGGCGTGTTGTTTACCATAAAGAGCCGAGCCACCGCATCAACGAGCCGGATTTCGTGCAACCCTCGCGGACGATGGTTTACATCGGCGGCTAGTGCGGAGCCTGCGCCTTTCTGAGGGGCTACCCGCGAAGGTCCAACACGGAACAGTTCCAGGATGATAAAATAGAATCATAATGGGTAATGTGATGATAGGCGTTGCGACGAGCACGTTGAACTGTCTGCCAGAGCATTATGTCGAGATGTCTGACCAGCAATTGGATGAGCGCATCCGGCGGGCCAAGGCTGCGCTGGGCTCCCGCGTGGTGATTCTGGGCCACCATTACCAGCGCGATGAAGTTGTCAAGTTCGCCGATTTCCGGGGCGACTCGCTAAAGCTTTCCCGCCTGGCGGCAAACCGCAAAGAAGCTGAGTTTATTGTGTTCTGCGGCGTTCATTTCATGGCGGAAAGCGCCGATATTTTACAGGACGGGCACCAAGTGGTGGTTCTGCCGGATTTGAGCGCCGGCTGCTCCATGGCGGATATGGCCAACCGCGACCAGGTGGAAGTCTGCTGGGAAGAAGTTTCTCGGGCGACGACCGGCAGCATTGTTCCCGTCACCTACATTAACTCCACGGCTGCCATCAAGGCTTTCGTAGGCCAAAACGGCGGGGCGGTTTGCACGTCTTCCAACGCGGGAAAAGTCATGGCTTGGGCGCTTGCGCACGGAGAAAAGGGCCTGTTTATTCCCGACGAGCATCTGGGACGGAATACCGCGTACCGGATGGGAATCCCGCTCGATGCTATGGCCGTGTGGGACCCGCGTCAGGAAATGGGCGGATTAAGTGACGAAGAGATTCGGCGCGCGCGGGTGATTCTGTGGAAAGGCCACTGCTCGGTTCATCAGCGGTTTCTGCCTGAGCATGTCGAGAGGGCGCGAAAAAACTACCCGGGCATTCGCGTCGTCGCCCATCCGGAATGCCGCTGGGATGTTTGCCAGCTGGCGGATGATGTGGGGTCGACGGAATTGATTATCACGCGGGTCACCGAAGGCGGCCCCGGGAGCCAGTGGGCGATCGGCACGGAGATTCATCTGGTGAAGAGGCTGGCCCAGGAAAATCCCGACCGCACTGTGATTTCACTCGATGATTGCGGATGCTTGTGCAGCACCATGTACCGTATTTCGCCGCAGCACTTGTGCTGGACGCTTGAAAACCTGGTGGAAGGCCAAGTGGTGAACCGCGTTCAGGTGGACGATGAGACTCGGCGCTGGGCCCGCGTGGCTCTGGACCGAATGCTGGAAATCGTATAAGGCCCGCCAAAACTGAAGCGTCTGCTTTCGACGGGATGCTGAATGAGGGAGCAACAAGAAAGCCGGGACGGACCTACCGTTAATCGCTGGAACGCAGGTGTGAGATCACACGTTATGACAAGCAAGTACTTTAGCCGCGAGGAAGCTGAAAACCTCCTCCCCGTAATCGAGGAATCTCTCAAGCTGGCTCAATCTCAAAAGCAGACGGTGGATGCTCTGCAAGGGGATTTGGCCAACGCGGCGTCACGAATCATGGTGATGGGAGGATCGCATCCTCCGTACTCCGATTTGGTGAAGAAAAAGTCGGAACGCGACGAAATGTCATCCAAAATCGTAGAGACCCTTTCCCTAATTCAGCAGACGGGCTGTCAGGTCAAGGACCTCGATGAAGGCTTGGTGGACTTCCCTTGCCTTATGGAAGGACAGGAAGCTCTCCTGTGCTGGAAGCTCGGCGAAAGCAGGATTGAGTATTGGCATGGGATCGAAGAGGGCTTTGCCGGGCGGAAACGGATCGGCGGCAGTTCTTCTGAAACCCCGCCTTCCGGCCCCGAGCGCGTTCAGTGAAGTTTTTGTGGAATGATCTCCGTGGCAGCCCTGTGTGAAGGGCCGCACCGCCTGTCTTCAAGCCACGCTGGTCAGGCCGGCGGAGTCGAGCGGCTCCCCCGGCAAAAGGCCGACTTGTATGCATGGCAAGGGAAGCGGTAAACTGAACTTTAGATCATTGCAAAGAAGGGGAGAACACCATGTCGCTTCCATTGCGCAGTGAATGGGTCCGCAAACGCACCGGACCGATTGTGACCCAGATGCATTATGCCCGCAGCGGCGTAGTGACAGAGGAAATGGAGTATGTCGCCAAGCGCGAAAACCTATCCGCGGAATTAATCCGCGATGAAGTCGCCCGCGGCCGCATGATTATTCCCGCCAACATCCGCCACGTGGAGCTTGAGCCGATGGGCATCGGCGTTGCCTCCAGATGCAAGATCAACGCCAATATCGGGAATTCGGCGACGGCGTCAAATCTTGAAACCGAACTCGAAAAGCTGCATGCCGCGGTGCACTTTGGGGCTGACACGGTCATGGATCTCTCAACCGGCGGCGACATCCATGCGATCCGCGAAGCGAACCTGCGCCACAGCCCGGTTCCCATCGGCACCGTACCCATCTATGAGGCGCTCTCGCGGGTGCAGCGGGTCCGGGACCTGACGCCTGCCATCATGCTGGAAGTGATCGAGGAGCAGGCGCAGCAGGGCGTTGACTACATGACCATCCACGCCGGAGTCTTGCGGAAATATATTCCCATGACCCGCCATCGCATCACCGGCATCGTCAGCCGGGGCGGCGCCATTATGGCTCAGTGGTCGGCGGAAAATAATCAGGAGAATTTCCTTTACACCCACTTTGATGATATCTGCAGGATCTTCCAGAAATACGACGTCTCGTTTTCATTGGGCGACGGGCTACGGCCCGGCAGCCTGGCCGACGCAAGCGATGAAGCACAGTTTGCCGAGCTCAAGACCTTGGGCGAACTGACTCGGAAAGCCTGGGAGTACGACGTGCAGGTCATGATCGAGGGGCCGGGGCACGTTCCCATGGACCAGATCAAGCTCCAGGTGGACAAGGAGATGGAGCTGTGCAGCGAAGCGCCGTTCTATACGCTCGGCCCGCTGGTCACCGACATTGCGCCCGGCTATGACCACATTACTTCGGCGATTGGCGCAGCAATGATCGGCTGGCACGGCGCGTCGATGCTTTGCTACGTCACCCCCAAGGAACATCTGGGCTTGCCGAACAAGGACGACGTCCGGCAAGGAATCATCGCCTATAAAATCGCCGCGCACGCCGCTGACGTGGCTCGCCATCGCCCGGGCGCCCGCGACCGCGACGACGCGCTCTCTTACGCCCGCTTCCTCTTCAACTGGAACAAGCAGTTTGACCTGTCGCTTGACCCGGAGGCAGCCCGCTCCATGCACGACGAAACCCTGGCCGACGACTATTACAAAGACGCGGCCTTCTGCTCCATGTGCGGCCCCAAGTTCTGTTCCATGAATACCACGCAGGTGATGGAAAAACACCTGGGGCTTAACCAGAAAGAGCGCGAGCAGAAGTTCGTGGAACTATTGGCCAAAGTCGAGAAGTAGACCCGGGAAATCCGTTTCCGGCAGTTTGCACCTCTGCTGTTCCGGCCATTCCAGAATAGTGTCTACCATCCGCGCAGATAGAGAACCTGAACGGCAACCGCGGCTACCAGACAGTAAATTCCAAATAAGTGCCAGCGGCCCTGCTCGAGCCAGCGCGACAGCCACTTGAGCGCCACAAGGCCCGCAATGAAGGCGCAGACCATGCCCAGCAGTCCGGGCGCAAGCGCCGCGGCCAGGTTGAGGTGAATTCCGGCATGCGCGTCGGCGCGCACCAGCCGGTAGAATTCACGCGCGATGGCAAGCGGGGTAATGGCGACCACCATCGCGAAGCTGAAGGATTCGATCGGCACGCGCGCGCCATCAGCCAGCAGGCCGGTGGAGATGGTCGAACCCGACCGCGAAAATCCGCGGAAAGGAATGGCAATTCCCTGCACGATCCCCATCAGCATGGCCTGGCTCCAGCCGACGCTCGACGGCTCCGCATCCGGCCCGGGGTCAGGGTTGCGCGCCTCGCGCAAGCCGGCCCAGAGAATTAGAATGCCGGCGGCGGCAAGCGCCGGAGCAATCCAGTTGAGTTTGTGAAACAGGGCCTCGATGGCGACGTGATGATTGCCGTGGCTAAGGATGTGCTCGACCAGCAAAATCAGCGGGACCGCCACGACGCCGCTCAGGAAGCATGCCACAAAGACCATGCGCGCAAATCGGTAAAAAGCCTCCCACGACGAGAAGAAAGTGTCCGCCCACTGCCGCCAGAAATAAGCAATGACAGCAAACATCGTTCCCGTATGCAGCATCACAAGCAGCAAAGCGTTGGCCGGCGTGGACATGTTTTCATGGAGAAGTTCCCCGGTCACGATCACGTGCGCCGAGCTTGAAACGGGCAGGAGTTCCGTCAGGCCCTGAACGGCCGCCAGAACTACGACAACAATCCATCGCATGGGCGTTTGTCCTTTTTGGATGTGCGGCGAAGGCGGGTCAGGCTTGTTCGCCGGCCAGCGATCCTGCGCTGCGGGGTTTTGTCCTGGCTCGCGCCTGAAGCGCGGGTCCATTGCGGAATCTTCCGCGGCAAGTGAAGACCTGAGCCGGGGGCAAATTACGCCAGATGGTGCGGCATTGGATGGAATCGAAATACTCGCTCAGAAAGGGTAAAGAGGTGTGCCGGCGGGCTTTGCCGTTCTCAAACCGCAAGCCGTGCACGTATTGGTACTGAGTGTATACGCTTCTTTCGTCCATAAAGGGGGCGAGGTTTTCCAGCAGAATCCTCTGCCGATCATCCGGCATAAAGCGGAGAGACAAGGACGAGACAACCGCGTCCACTCGATCGTACCCGCGACGGTGCAGTTCGCTCCCGAGGTTCTCGGCGCGCGAATTCACCAGCACCAGCCGGGAATCTGAAAAACTCTCCTTCATGCATCGAATAAGGTCCGGGTTGATTTCAAAGGCCAGCAGAGTCGCATGGCTGGGGAGCTTCTCCAGCAGCACTCGAGTAATAGCCCCCGTGCCGGCTCCGAGTTCAACCACGGTGGTGGCGCTGTCGACGGGAAGGCCTTCCAGCATGGCGCAGGCCAGGTGCCGCGAGCTGGGAGCAATGGAGGCGGTACTATTAAAATCAGAGGCTGCGGCCATAGCAAACGCCTTGAAGCTTCGGATTCCTCTCGTCGCTTTGGCCAACGAGCGTTTACAGGCCCCAATTGTTTTGATCATGACGTGAACGATATTCAACTTTTCTCAGGATTTTTTCAAGCGGGATTTGTTTGCCAATGATACCTGCGGCGCCAAGACTATCTCGCCTGTCGACTGAATTATCATATCATTAATACACTTGAAGTTTCGTTCTTACCTTCCGGCTCCCGGGTTTTGGTTGGGCGCTCGCGGCATTTGCGCCATTTCGTGACATCATCGTAAAATCATTTTGGGCGATCATGGCTGACGGAGCAACCGACCTGAAAATTCGCAACGAATTCAACCGCTGGGCTACCGCCGGGCGCGGCGAAGAAATGGAAGCCGATCATCTTCCCATCACCTTGCCAGTGATTGAGATGATGCAGATTGAGCCGCTGGATCGCATTGTTGACCTCGGCTGCGGCAGCGGCTGGCTCTGCCGCAGGCTGGCCGGCTTGGTCCCTCGGGGCCGCGTGGTAGGTGCCGATCTCTCCGCGCAGATGGTTCGCCGCGCGCGCGCTCTCAGCGTGGGCTACTCGAACCTCAATTTCCTGGAGGGTGCTGCCGATAAGATTCCTTGCAGGGACGGCGCTTTCACCAAGCTCATTTCGGTGGAATCGGCCTACTATTGGCCTGACCCTGGCGAAAGCATCCGGGAGATTTTCCGTGTTCTTGCCGCCAAGGGATCGGCGTGGATTCTTATCAACTACTTCCGGGAGAACCCTCATTCCCATCAGTGGGGTTCCGTCGCCAAGGTCCGGACGCACCTGCTTTCCGCCGAGGAATGGGAAGCTCTGTTTCGCAAGGCAGGGTTCGCAAGCGTGGGGCACCGCCTGATTCCGGACCCCACCCCGGGGCCTGAAACCTACACGGGCGAATGGTTCCGCGACGCCGGGCAGATTCGAGACTTCCGGCAGATTGGCGCATTGCTCATCTACGGCGGCAAGAATGACTACAACTTGTCGTAACGCCATTTCTCCCGCCCTTTCGCTCCATGCGGAGGAAGCCTCGGCCGGAGTTTTCCATTGCCTGATGACCTGAACGCGCGAATCGGGAGGAATCGCCTGCTGGCGGGCGCTCTCGTGTTTGTCACCGCCGTGGTGGTTTTTTCAGGAGCGCTCTCAAACGGCTTTGTCTACGACGACGGCCCCCAGCTTCTTCAGAACCCTTTCGTTCAAAATCCCCACCTATGGAAGCGGATTTTTACCGGGTCGGTTTGGTCGTTTCAAGGAGCCGGAACCAATTTCTACCGCCCGCTGCAATTTGCCTGCTATTGGATTCTCTATCGCGCCGGCGGACCCAATCCCGCCGTGTTTCACCTGCTGAATTTGCTCCTGTACGGCGCTTCGGCGTGGCTGGTTTACAGGCTTGGGCGCGAGCTGTTTGAAAACGACTTTGCCGCGCTCGCCGGCGCATGGCTCTGGGCCCTTCACCCCGTCCACGTTGAAGCGGTGGCGTGGATTTCCGCGCTGCCGGATGTCGGCTGCGGGTTTTTCACCCTCCTGGCCTTTCTTTTTTTCCTCCGCGCCGAGCGGGATCAAACCAAGCGGACTGCATATCACGGGCTCGCGGTTCTGGCCTTTTTCATTGCGCTCTTCTTCAAAGAGATGGCTCTCAGTCTCCCCTTTCTCTTGCTCGCTTACTGGTTTTTTCTTGGCAAGCCGGAAGACTGGATTCGCCGCGCATGGCGCTGGCTGCCTTACGCGGGCGCGACGCTTGTTTACGGAGTGATCCGGCATGCGGCGCTCGGTTACTTGAGCGAAACGCGCCACTTTTGGGAGATCTCGCCCAGGGTGATCGGCGCGGCGCTTGGACTGCTGGGGCAGGACACCCGCATTCTGGTCTGGCCCGTTCATTTGAATGTTTTTCGGATGTTCTACCTTGGCCCCAGCCTGCGTTCGCCGTGGCCGTGGATCACTTTGCTGGTGGTATTCGGTTCACTCTGGCTGCGGAAGCGTGAACCTCGCCTGGCGTTTCTGATTGTCTGGTGGCCGGTAACCCTGCTGCCTGTTCTCGATATTCGCCAGCTCAGCTTTCCGCGCCTGGCGGACCGCTTCTTGTATTTTCCCTCGGTGGGGGTTTGTCTGGCTCTTTCATTTCTGCTGCTCCAGTGGCTTCCGCGTCAGCTCCCGTGCACCCGATGGGTTCCCGCAGCCGGCTTAGGATGGGTCATGTTGCTTTACGCAACTCAGGCCGTTCGCGCAATTCCGCACTGGCGCGACAACAACACGCTCATCAATTATTCGCTCAAGCAATCGCCGAATGCGCCTCTGCTCCACATGGCGCGAGGGGTGGTTCTGGAATATGCGCACGGAGACCTTCATGGCGCACTCAAGGAATACAACACCGCCAGGCGATTGAACCGGGAAAGCTCCTGGCCGCTCGGTCTTGATCACGATTATTACCTGGCGCTCGGGCGGATCGCCCTGCGCAGAGGCCACCGGCAACAGGCTATCGAGGATTTTGAAAAAGTACTGCGCGTGGCGCCCAACAGTTCGCAGGCGCGCGACGCTCTGGGCGCCGCCTACTTTCCGCAAGGCAATTACGCCAAGGCCGCCGAATACTTCGCCCAATCCGTTAAATTCGATCCGCAGGATATGGGCGCGCTTTTTTACCTGGGAACCTGCTGGATGAAACTCGGCAAATATCAAGAGGCCGCACGGGAGTTCCACGCCGCTCGCGAAATCGATCCTGATTACTGGCAAGCTTATAGCGCTGAAGCTCGCGCTCTCGACGCGGCAGGTGAACATGCCGCCGCCGCGCGGGTTCGCAGGCAAATCAAGAAACCGTAACCCATCCGCCGTTTCGGCTGCTACTTCTTATGCTAGTGATTAATTTCCACGGATGTCACCAGCACCGGGCCTCTGTTACTTTCAACGCCTCTTACAGTTGCTTTCACAGCCTTCTTGGGTTTCAGCGCGGCGCCTTTCACAGCTTGGCTGGCCTTGCTATTACCGCTTTCGCCGAATTTCATAACGGCGCCACTGTCGGTCAGCAAACCAAATTGGGAAGTGGTGCTCGTCGCCGTGCACTCCTTGGCAGCATGTTCAAGCATGGCCCCTCTCTGCATCGCCGCAGCGCTGATAGAAGGACCGTTGCCTCCCGCTCCCTGCGGCGCCTGAGGGGGATTGCCTGTAGTTCCAATTGCCGGCCCAACGGCACTATGCGGTTGATCAGGTCCATGCTGCGTCATCGGATTAGTCTGATTCATCACAGCCTGATACTGGCGGAATTCCGACGAACTTCCGGACGGGCTTGGCGCGCCCTCAGCAGTGCCGTGCAGTGCTGAAACTGCCACAGTATTCAGGGTCTTCGCCATGCAGTTAGAATCCACAAGCTTGCCGTGCCATTTTTTCGGCTTCTTCGATGAACTTGACATTCCGCCCGCGACAGGCTGGGACGTCGTGCTGGGAGCCTGTTGCGCCCAAGCCCCGGTCAATAAAAATAGGAGTGTTCCCGCACAAAGCGCTATGATGTTTTGGGTTCGCCTCATAAGCGGCACCCTCCTTTCGCTCCTCACGCAAATAAGCTACCGCAAGACCATTGCCACAGCAAGCCGGTCGTTGCACAAAACTCATCCCTCGTCGCGACAATAACATAGAACGCCCCCCAGAAATCGCCTGCTGACCCAATGGAATAAATTCACCGGGACTGGTAAAGATGACTCGCTACGCAGAAAATTTATGGAGGGTTTGAAGATTGGACCATTTCTGAGGTGACTAACCGCAAATTTACATCGTCAACACCACGCAATCCTCCGCCTCACCGTTCATCCTGCGCTTGAAGGCCCCCGCCGGAAACGCGCTGCCCTATTCGGCATCGGGAGAAAGGTTGAAGGCCAATCGCCATGCCATGCTTCCGTGACAGTCCGTTCGCAGCGGATCGGGATGCAGTATAATGAAGGGCCGAAGGTGGTCAGTCTAGCCGGTGTTTTTCGCCGCGACGATTTAAGGGGCAAGCTTTCGCGGAGGGCGCCGGCAGAAGTGCATTTCTCAAAAGACCGAGGGACTGTCCGGCCTCTGGATTTTCCTGGAAACAATAATTCGAAAAAACATTCAAACAAAGCTCAGTGGATGCGCATAACAGGGAGGAACTATGGCTCAGTTTGTGAAGGTTGCCAGTTTGGCTGAACTCGCCGCGGGAACGGGCAAGGCCGTCGAGGTCAACGGCAAATCGCTGGCGATTTATAACGTTAATGGAACGGTGTACGCGACCGACAACGCCTGTCTGCACCAGGGCGGGCCGCTCGGGGAAGGAACGCTGGAGGGAGACGTGATCACCTGCCCGTGGCACATGTGGCAGTACAACGTGTGCACGGGTGAAAACCTGGAAGACAGCATGCTGAAAGTGGAAACCTATCCCGTCCGGGTCTCGGGCGACGACATCGAAGTGGAAATTTAGCGCTGGCGCGCGCCGCGCACACTTGGTCCTGTTTTTTTCGGGACCCTTATCAAGTCCGCACCCACGGCCTGAATCCCAAGGAATAAGATGATGGATGATGACGGCAATGCAAAGCCCTATTGAGGGAATTCGTAGCGGCAGGATGAGAGTGGTCGATCTGACCCATACCCTCGATGAACATTCACCTTATTGGCCGGAGAAAGTCCCCGGAACGCCTTTCCGTGCCTCGACGGTTGCTACGTACCAGCAGGATGGCTGTTTCACCCGCAATCTGGCGATCCCGGAACATTTTGGGACGCACATAGACGCTCCAGCGCATTTTGATCCGCAGGGCGAAACCATCGCGCAGATTCCGGCGGATAAATTCTTGAGCCCCGCGGTCACGATCGACGTAAGCGCTGCCGCAAAGTCCGACGCCGATTACCGGGTGCGCGCATCGGATGTTCAAAATTGGATCGGGTTGCACGGGCGCATTCCGCTGGGCGCGCTGGTGCTGATTCGGACCGGCTGGGACGAGCGCTGGCCCTCGCAGGCAAGATACATGAACACCGATGCCGTGGGAGTTATGCATTTTCCCGGCCTCTCGGTGGAAGCGGCGCATTACCTGCTGGACCATACCCATCCGGCAGGAATCGGAATCGACACGGCCAGCATCGACGCCGGTTCGTCAACCGATTTTCCAGTTCACCATTTGACGCTTTTGGCGGGGCTTTATCATCTGGAGAATGTGGCGAACCTTAGCCAACTGCCTCCCAAAGGTTTTTCCACCATCGCGCTTCCGCTCAAGCTGGGCGGAGGTTCGGGAAGCCCTGCGCGCGTTCTGGCTCTGCTTCCCGGCGAAGCCTCTTCGTCCGACTGAATCCTATGCCTGAACTCCCGGAAGTCGAAACAGTTCTTCGCGGCCTGCGGAAGTCCTGCCTGGGACAGCGGATCACCCAGGTGGAAGTGGACCATCCGGGAGTGATTGTGGGCAAGCCAGAAACGTTCGCCGCCGGAATCGAAGGACGGCAGATTGCCGCCGTCTCGCGCAAAGGCAAGGTGCTGGTGGCGGAACTGGCCGGGCGGGACAGCGCAGCCCCGGCTTATCTGGTTATGCGCCTGGGCATGACCGGCCAGGTAACCGTGGAAGCCTGCGCAACCCCGGTTGAGCCCCACACCCACGTGCGGATGCAGTTTGAAGGCGGAGAAAAGGAACTGCGCTTCCGGGACGTTCGCCGCTTCGGGCGGCTGCGCTGTTTGACGCGCGAGGAACTGGAAACGCTTCTCGCCAGCCTCGGCCCCGATGCGTGCCAGGTAACCGAAAAAGAATTTCTTCTCGCCATGCGCGCGCGCCGCGGCGCCGTCAAAAGCTGGCTGATGAATCAGCAGATGCTGGCGGGGCTCGGAAACATCTACGCCGATGAGGCGCTGTTCGAAGCCCACATCCATCCCCTGGCGCAGCCGGATCGAATTTCGCCTGCCGCCGGCCGCCGCCTCTACAAGGCGGTGCAGAAAGTCCTGAAAAAGGCCATCGAACTCCAAGGCACCAGTTTCCGCGACTATGTCGATATCGAAGGGCGCCCCGGAAACTATCTTCCCAAACTGCGCGTGTATCAGAAGACGGGCGAGCCCTGTCCCCGTTGCCGGAGTTCCATTCGCCGCATGATCATCGCCGGGCGCAGCAGCCACTTCTGCCCGCGCTGCCAGCGCCGGCCGCGACAGGTGGCAGAGATGCGCGGGCCGAGAGACCTGCAGGCAAAACCCTGACCCGCTCCGCCCTGCCCATCCCTCACTGAACGCAAGCATCTGGCATCACAAAACAGTTCTGGAATAATCTTGACGACTTCTTGCCTACGGAGTAGGCTACCGTTCAGAAAACAATCGGGAACTCCATGCTCTTTAAGACCTTCAGTGCGGCAACGTTCGGGATTGACGCCTACCTGGTTGAGGTGGAAGTTGACATCTCGGCGGGCAACGGAATCTTCATGACGGTGGGCTTGCCGGATGCGGCGGTCCGCGAAAGCCGCGAGCGAATCAAATCCGCCATCAAGAATTGCGGCCTCGATTTTCCCTTCCAGAACATCACCGTGAACCTTGCTCCCGCGGACGTCAAAAAAGAAGGTTCGGGCTTTGATCTTCCCATTGCGCTCGGCATCCTGGGAACGACAGGCGTCCTGCTGAAAAACGACTTGAAAGGTTACGCGTTTCTCGGCGAGCTTTCTCTCGACGGCGGAATCCGCCCCATCAAAGGAGGACTCTCCATCGCCTCCATGGCCAAACACAAGCACATCCGCAAACTCGTCGTCCCCGCGGAAAACGCTCCAGAAGCGGCCGTGGTGCATGACGTGGAAGTCTACGGGATGCGCTCTCTGCCGGAGGTCCTGGACCTGATCAACGAAACGCGCGAATTCCGTCCCATCAAAGTCAATACCGCGGAAATGCTGGATCAGGTCGGCCAATCCACCATTGATTTCCGTGACGTGAAGGGACAGTTGCACGCCAAACGCGCCATTGAGGTGGCAAGCGCGGGCGGGCATAACATCCTGATGATCGGGCCGCCCGGCGCCGGAAAGACCATGCTGGCCAAGCGCGTTCCCACCATTCTCCCTCCGCTCACTTTTGATGAAGCCATCCAGACCACCAAGATCCACAGCGTCGCCGGATTGCTTGAGCCGGGCGTGGGGCTGGTGGGAATCCGGCCTTTCCGCTCGCCGCACCACACGATTTCCGATGCCGGCCTGATCGGCGGCGGAGCGGTGCCGCGCCCCGGTGAAGTCAGCCTGGCCCATAACGGGCTGCTGTTTCTGGATGAATTACCGGAATTTGCCCGCAACGTCCTGGAGGTGCTGCGCCAGCCGCTCGAAGACGGCACCGTCACGATTTCCCGCGCGGCGATGTCGCTCACTTTTCCCTCCCGGTTCATGCTGGCGGCGGCGATGAATCCCTGCCCGTGCGGCTTTTTCAACGACCCCTCCCGCGAGTGCACCTGCACGCCGCCGATGATCCAGCGCTACGTCTCCAAAATTTCCGGTCCGCTGCTCGACCGCATCGACATCCACATCGACATGCCGGCCGTCAAATACAGCGACCTTCGGGAGAACTCGGGCGGAGAAGACTCCGGCGTGATTCGCAAACGGGTAATCCAGGCCCGCGACCGCCAGTTGCGGCGCTTCCAGGGAGAAAAAATCTATAGTAACGCGCAGATGAGCCCCCGGCAAATTCGGAAATACTGCAACATCTCGGCCGATTGCGAGCGGCTGCTCGAAAGCGCCATGACGCGCCTCGGCCTCTCCGCCCGCGCTCATGACCGCATCCTGAAAGTGTCGCGCACCATCGCCGACCTCGAAGCGGCGGAAGCGATCAACGCCGGGCACATCTCGGAAGCCATCCAATACCGGTCGCTCGACCGCAATTACTGGGCGTGAGGGGGCGTGGAAAAGTCAGTGGACCAAGTCACGGCACTTCACACGGCCGCTCGAAGGTATTGCCAGTCCGCATTCTCCAAATGGATGGACAGATACACAGCTCTCCATGCTGCCGGTAAGGTGGAAGTTCATTACGCGCAGCAGCGCGGTTGCAAATATTCTGACGAAGCCTACAGAACGTTTCCCAGGTACAGAATTGCTCAGGCCATTCAAGTCGAGGTTGAAAGAATCGTCCCGTCATCCGTGGAATCTCTTGAAGAAATTTGTGAGCTTCTTTTGGAAGCGACCCGGATTCCGGAGAAAAGACTTAAAGCTCAATTGAGCAACCCGCTTGCTTCAAACGCTCTGGCGGCAGAGGCACATGACTATCGCGCCCATATCCGATCGTTGATGGACACCGACCTCAGCGTGACAGAACCCCTTCCGTACCGCCGCGTCCTTAGCACTCCGGAATCCGAACGCCTTTGGGATCTACTGAGAAGCCGTTGGGGTGTAGGTGATGATCACTATTGGTTTCCTCTCAGAAAGGGTGATCCACCGGCTAGCGTGTTGGCTTTTCACGAAGACTTCTTCTCCATGAGGCGAGGGGCAGAAGTCCTCCGGCAAGCCCTGATAGAGCACGGTGTCGATCGAGCCTTTCAATTACACGAATTTGGGCCTCCCGATCCCGATTACGAAATTGAGATTTCGATTCTTGAACCAACTTACAGCGCAAGTGGAGAACAATATTCCACTTCGGAGTCCGTCGATTGGCTTGCGTACGCCTCACATGAGTCTTCGATCACGATCGCTGGAATTTGGCTGGTGGAATACTTTACAGCAGGATGGCCTGACTGCAAGGCACGGACATATCAGGGGCCATATCCTACGCCGGATTTGAGAGGGACGTGGGAGACAAAATGAGAGTTTTGCGTTGCCGCAGGCTTCGAAAAGCATGAAGTTTGTGCTACTGACCTCGATTATGGCGGGTTTCCGGTCGCTCGACCGCAACTATTGGGCCTGACTCGCCGCCCGCGAACGGGCGCGCGGGTATAACGATTTTGTAATTGACCGTTTTCCACTCCGGCGCCGCGGAGGTCTTCGCCTTGAGCGTCACACTCGGTGAGATCGCAAAGATCCTGACTTGGGCTTACATCCTGCGTTATGCCCTGCTCTTCTCCGCCCTCTTCGTATTCCTTCCCGTTTTAGCCTTGAAAACCCGGTTCAAATCGCTGCTGGGCGCCCTCTTCGACGTGGAAGCTCAAGGGGCCGGCATGGCTATCGTGGCCTTAACCGTCATGGCAACAGCGTGGACAACGATGTTAACGATGTGGTTGATCCTGGCGTATGGCGGCAAGCGCTTCGGCCTGGGCGGGGCCGGTCTTTCGCCCTCATCCTTCCGGTGGTTCGTCATTCTCTACAGCCTTGCCGCGCTGCCCATGCTGGCGGGCGTATTCGGGGAATCGATCCGGCAGGGCAAAACGTCGTTTCGAGCTATATTCGGCCGCACAGTACTGGGATTGGCTCTGGCGGCGGCGCTCATGGGCCTTTCATGGCCCCTTGCAAGCGCCTTGAAAAAGATCGGATTGGAAAAAGGGATGGCCGCTTTTTTCAGCAGGCTTCCGGACGGCGGCGCAGGCTACGTCAGCTACCGGAGCGGCGCGAGTCCGGCGCTTTCTCTTTTGCCCTTTCACGGCATGGCCTTGGCTTTGTGCGTGATATCGTTCGGGCTTTACGTCATGGTCGGACACGCCAAGTACGCGCGGCTTGGCCGGTCCGCACGCGTGCCCACGCTGGCCTACGTGCTTCTTTGGCTGATGATGCTCTGCTGGGGCCTGACCGGTATGGCCTTTTTCCTGGACCGCTATCGCGTTCCGGTGCTTGTTCCCATCTTTCTGCTTTTCTTTGCGATGTCTTTTTCCCCGCATTCGGACCACTTCTATCACGTGCTGGAGCGCGCTCAAAAAGAGTCGATTTCTCCCGCTCAGGCCATTCGCGCTGGCGGACGTTCCCACGTGATCGTGGTCGCCTCAAGCGGCGGAGGCATTCAGGCCGCCGCCTGGACTGCGCGCGTGCTAACGGGCCTCGAACTCAAGTGCCGCGAGGAGTTCGGCAGGGATTACAAGGAATTCGGCCGGTCGATCCGGTGCATCAGCAGCGTGTCGGGCGGCAGCGTGGGAGCGATGTACTTCGTCAACGCCTATACCGCCCGGGGATTGCCGGACCGGAAAATTCTGGATCAGGTGGTCGAGCGCGCCGAGGCGTCGAGCCTGGATGAAATCGCCTGGGGACTTGTTTACCCCGACTTGTGGCGGCCCATCTTTCCGTTTTTCTGGTCGCAAAAGACCGACCGGGGCAAAGCGCTTGAAGTGGCGCTTGAGCGAGGCGACCCCGAGCTATCGCGGGGACTCGCCGACTGGCGCGAAGGCGTCCAAAAGGGCTGGCGTCCCGCCACAACTTTCAACGCCACGATCGCCGACACGGGAGAGCGCCTGCTGCTGGCGACGACGGACCTTGAGCCGGAAAAATACGGCCGCAAGAATTTCTACGGCCTCTACCCTCGCCACGATGTTTCCACGGCAACCGCAGCGCGCCTTTCCGCCGCGTTTCCCTACGTCAGCCCGGCGGCCAGGGCTGATCTGGGCGGCCCGCACCAGCCGCAGTTTCACGCGGTGGACGGCGGATACTACGACAACTACGGTACCGCCACGCTGGTTGAATGGCTTGATGATGCGCTCAACCAGCCGGACAATCCCATCCAGCATGTTCTGGTGTTGCAGATTCGAGACTCGGCTTCCACGGCCCCGAAAAAATATAATACGTCGCGCGGATGGTTCTATCAGTTTTTCGCGCCGCTCGCCACCATGCTGCACGTGCGCACAGCCGCGCAGTTGTCTTACGCCGACTCTGAAGTGAATTTGCTCGAACGCATTCGCTATCAGAACGGCGCCAAAATTGAATCGGTGGTGTTCGAGTTCCCTTCCGAGGATGTGCCTCTATCCTGGCATTTGACCCGGCAGCAGAAGCAAAACATCGAAACCGCCTGGCAACAGCAACTAAAACCAGGCGCGGGGTGGGACGCAGTGAAAAACTTTCTTGTGGAAGCCGGCGCTTCGAAAACCCCGCCATCATGACGCAGCAAGGCCTGGCATTCGCCGCAGGGATTCACGACCGCAGGCGGCCGGCCCTGCATCTTACGGCTGTTTCCTGTATAATAATGGCTTAAATATCGGGTTCACACCGCTTATTGGCGCGGTCTGGTCCATCCCCTAAAAACGTGTTTCCAGTGGAGGCTCTTGATGGCAGAACATATCGTGATGTGCGTGAAATTCCAGAAAGAATTGCCCGGCCTTGATGAGCCGCCCTGGTCAGGAGAACTCGGCCAGCGCATTTACGACAATGTGTCCAAAGAGGCCTGGCAGCTTTGGATGCAACGCCTGACAATGATTATTAACGAATACCGCCTGGTTCCTGCCACCAAGGAAGCTCAGGAAATCATCGCGCAGCAGATGGAGCAGTTCTTTTTTGGCGAAGACGCCGCGCTCCCGCCTGGGTTTGTCCCCCAGCAACAAAAGAAGTAGCACCCGGCTTTGTGCCCGGCATGCCATCCTGAAAGATGGATATACACGTTAAATCACCGGCAGCGCCGGACTCATTACAAAATGCAATTTCCGGTGCGCATCCCGCAAAGCCTGCTCGACAAATTGCGGTGAGGGACCGCGCGCAAAGATAAAACCGGGGTAACTTGACCCTTCAGGCAGCGGAACAAGCTTTTGATTGGGCCCGGCGGTCATGATAATTCCCTCAATCCCGGGCGTGGCGCGAGCCTCCTCCACTCCTTTCACTTCCTGGAGAATTCCCGCTCCAGGCACAGGAATCATCATCACGCCTGAGGCAGAGTTTTCCCGATGGATTCCTTCCATTGGCTCGCCGAGCGCCAGCCGGACGATCAGTTCTTCGAGAGAGATATTCTCCCCCAGCCCCGGCGAATGAAAGCTCAGGACTCGCGAACACAGGCCGCCGATCGGCCGGGCGGCCACTTCCAGGATCCAGATTCCCTCGGAGTTGATTCGCAGCTCGGCGTGCAAAGGACCGTGATGGAGGCCAAGCGCTTCTGCCGCCCGCGCCAGGGTGTTGGCCACGCGCGCCTGCGTTGCCTGCGGCAAACGGGAAGGCGTGACGTAGATGGTCTCTCCAAAGTAAGGGCCGGTAAGCGGATCGGGCTTGTCAAAAATCGCCAGAACTTTCACTCGGCCGCGATCGACGAGGCCTTCGACGGCGATCTCCATCCCCTCCACGTACGCTTCCACCTGCACGAATTCGCTTGTCGGCTGCCGCATCACCCGGATTTCGGGCGAGCGCAGCAACGCCTGAATTCGCTTAAAAGCGTTGATAAATTCTCGCGGGTTGTCGGCCCGAATCACGCCTTGGCTGGCCGAGAGCGCCAGAGGCTTCAGAACGCAGGGGTACGCGAACGCCGAGGCAGCGGACTTCACAATCTCCGCGGGATCGCCTTCGAGAGGGAAGCGCACAAAGCGTGGAACGTTCAGCCCCTGGGCCGAGAAAAGCCGGCGGGAGCGGTACTTATCCCGGCAAATGTCAGCAGCTTCGGGAGAGTGGCACAAAAGGCCCAGAGTCCTGCCGGCTCTGGCCGCCGTAGGGGGCGTGCAGTCGCCGAGCGCCACGATGCCGTCAAGCGGCTCGGTCCGGGCGCGCTCCGCGATGCGGCGCGCCGACTCCTCGGGATCCTCAAATCGCAGGGGCAGCGCATGATCCTGCCACGGATCGTCGAGGACGCGGCAGCGGTCCGTTCCAAACACCACGGACACGCCCGCCTTTGCAGCGGCCTCGACGAAGGCGCGCGTCTGGTAGCCCGTGGTGGTTGCGAGCAGCAGCAGCCGGCGGGTTTCCTGGTTGTGCGCTTCGGGGGCAGGCATGGCGTCACACCGTCGCAAAATTGCTTTTGTGCGCCTCGTAGAATTGCTTCATGCTGACGTTCGCGTCGAGGATGATGGGAAGCTGGCTTTGGAGCTTCGCAAGCGCCGGTGCGGGAATGGCCACCAGGAGTTCTTCCTCCTTGAGAGCCGCAAACGTCCGCGCCCCCATGCAAGCCATGCTGACGGTGGCCGAGCCGCTCTTTAAGGAACTTGGAATCACCGCGCAGGCGGGCCGTCCCAGGGTTCGGCTTTCCGCGCCCCCCGTCCAGGAGGCCGCGCCGCTCGCCTCTGAAACCATCATCGCCTGGAAAGGCGTACAAACCAGCAGCACCACGTCCGGCTGGATTTCGCCAAAATCTTTGAGCGGCCCATAGACAACCACGCTGTGCTTCTTCTCCACCACCGGCACCTTGGCCGCCTCCGCGGCTTCAAGATAGGAAATCTTTCCCATCATTTCCACCAGAGACATGGCATTCGCCGCCACCGGTTGAGGAATCGGGAATCCCTGCGTGATGGCGCCGATGGGGCAGTTGTAGTGGTCCTCCGCGGTTGTGTAAAACAACGCGCTCTCCGCAGCCTTCCAAAACGCGCACGCTGCGGGCGCCGCTTCAGCGTAATGCTGAATGCCCTCCGGCGCTGCTTCCAGAAACGCGATGGCCACCGGCGCATGAGCGAGACTCAGTTTTTGAGAAAGATTGTTTGCAAAGTTTTCGTACATCAGTCAGGCCTCTCTTTTCTTCTATCGTGTGTCGGGATAGATCGCATCGTTATTTTGGACCCGTTTGTTCCACCGGGGCCTTGTGCTAAACATAGGTTTCAACCGAATCGGCAGGGGCCAACTGCGCCTTGGTCGGTTCCGCGCAGCAGTACCAGGGCTCCGTCAAGTACGGGATGGCAGGAGGGTTAAGGCGGTCGTTTGATTCCGGAATCTCCGGCGCCTGCTTCCCTGCCATTTCATAAGCCAGCTTGATCACGCGTAAAAAGACCGCGCGCCGCGGCATTTCCGGGTTCTCCTGCGCCAGGGATTGAATTCTCTCGCACAACTCGTCCACCCGGGGGTCCGGGTTCGACCAGGGATAAACGAGCGCGGCCTCATCAAATCGCCCCACCTTAGGCTTCATCTCCGGAAGCTCCAGGAGCCTGGACCCCGCAGGAATCAGCAAGCGAATGCCCAACTGGATGGGAGCGATCTGATCGACCAACCCAAGCTCCTGAACCCGCGCGAGGAATTCGCAAAATCCTTCGAGCGTCGTCCAGGGAGTAAAAGCAACGAAGGTGGGCGAAAGCGCCAGTCCTTCCTTGCGGAACAATTCCAGCACCTGAAGAAAATCTTCGAGGGTGTGCCCTTTATCAAGGCGCAACAAAGTCTGGTTGTCCAGGGATTCGACGGCGCTAGTCACAAACAGGCAGCCGGTCTCCCGCAGCGTCTTCAAGTGCTCGGCGTGCTTCAGCAGATGTTCGATCTTGACGGTAACGTCGTAAGTCACGCCGGGATGCTCGGCGTGCATCGCCGTGACAATTTCCACGGCATGCCGAATGCCGTTAAAGAAGTCCGGATCGCCAAAGATGATGTGCGAAGCTCCGGCGCGAATCTGCCGCCGGATATCTTCCAGCACCACTTCCCGCTGGACAACGCGGAAGCGGCCGTTGTAAACGGGCACCACGGGACAGTGCCGGCAGAGGTGCTTGCAGCCCCGGCTGGCTTCCGTGTACCCGGCAACGCGCACGCTGCCGTCCGGCCAGGCGAGACCCGCATAACGCTTGAGAGCCGGCAGGCCTTCGCGATCAGGAACCAGAAACTGCTGCCGGGATAGAGAGATGGCCGGCGAACGCTGCGGCTCACCCAGTCGCCGGCCAGCCTTCAAATCCTCCAGAGCTTGAGCCAGCCCTTCTTCAAATTCGCCGCCCAAAATTATTTGGGCTCCCAGCTTGCGCAAGAACGCCTCATTCATGGGCGCGTACAGCCCGTAAAAACAGAGGCAAGCCCGCGGATTCAGCTTTTGAACGGCCGGCAATACCTCGACCGCGAGCCGCGTGGCCGTATGCATGGGAATATAGAAAGCGATCAGGTGAGCGGCTCCCACCGCTGCTTCGTCGAGAGCCTGCCGCGAGAGGTCCAGGCATGCAACCGAAGCGCCCGCCCGGCGAAGCCAGGCCGCCGGCGAGGCCAGGCCGAAAGGCTGCCGCCCCAGCTCATAGGTCGAGATCAGCACCACATTGAGTGCGCCAGAAGGATTCGGTTGCATTTTTAGCGTCAATTGCCCCAACAGCCATCTTACGCAGTGGGAGGATTCTCGTCAAAGCGGTCTTTCGTCCTTGCGGGCGTCGCGCGCTCGGCTTGCCGGAACGGGGGAATTTCACGAACCGGCGCGGCGCGCTTCTTCAGGCAGTGAGCAGCACGGCTTCCACGAGGCGATAGACTCGGAGTTCCGGCAATTCAAAGGAGAGACGGCCGTCGCGGATTTCGCCGTGAAGCTCCTCCGTTTCGCCGGAATTCGGGGTGAAGGCAGAAAGTTTGCCCACCGTGGCGTGCTGGAGCACATCGGGCAGGGCAACGGAAATCGGGATGTGGCGAACCGGACCGGGCTCGTGAGCAGCGTCGAGATCGTAGTTGAGCAGGTGAAGGGTGACGCGCCCCTGGCGGCCTTCTTGCTTCCAATAAACGTAGCCGCGCAACCCGGGCAGACCTTTGCGGGTGGTCCATTGAAACCGGGGAGACCGGACCAGGGAGAAATCCGACGGCGCCCCACTGAAGGCGGGCGCGGGGCGCGGCTTGGCATCCTCATAAAAGGTTGGATGGAAGCCGGGAACGATGAGGCGGCCGCCGCCGCGCATCCATTTTTCAATCGTTTGTTCCTGCGCACGGGACAAATAGACCACCGACGGCAGGATAAAGACGCGGTACCGCCCCAGCAAGTTAAGCGTCTCTTCGGTTAGAAAGTCGAACAGGACGTGTTCCGTCGCCAGGATGGAATGAATGGAGTAGACCTCGCGCAAATAGTCCAGGTTCTCCATGTGGGTCTGGTTAAAGAAAAAGGCCAAGGCAACCTGTGCCAGCGGCTGGAAGCCTGTGAACAGGTCGGGCCGGCGCTCATAAAAACGGCGGTAGGCGCGGCGCACCTCGGGGAACTGGTAGAAGTTTTCGACGTAGCAGCCGCCCCCGCCCGAGGCCGCTTCGGCGTGGGCCAACTCCACGCTGGCACGGCCGTGAGGCCCGCCGAACAGAACCACGGGACGGACGCCGTTCGCGAGCGCGAATTTATACTGGATATCATGAACGGTGAAACCGCCGGAAAGGGACCTGCCCGGGAAACCGTGCTGGTAGTTCTCTTCAAACATCAAGTAGCCGGCGCCCCGCGCCCATTCGGCAACGTTTTTGCCCTGCCGCCGCCGGCCTTCCACCGCGTGCACGGTCTGGATTGAGCCCCAGTTGGGGACGAAAACGAAATTCCGGTTGAATGGCGCGACGGCGTGCCGCAAATCCACCAGCAGGTCGGCGATGCTCCAGGCCCAAAAACGCTGCGTCTCAAACCAACGGAGATGATCTTCCGGGCGTTCGATGCCCAGCCGGTTCAGATCGACCGTGCCAAACAGCCGCCGGCGCTCCTCCGGTGAGTATTTTTCCATATCGGAAGCGATGAACTCGCGCGCGGGCCAATCCAGGAAATTGTATCCGATCCGGTCGAAATTGGAGCGAGTGGTGAGGTTCGCAATCTTGAATCGCTTCTCCAGTTCGTCGCGCCCGTAACGCGCGGCCAGGTAATCAATAAACGCGGGCTGGTCCATGGCCCAGGCGGTCTTGTCGGCCTGGGAGCAGAGTTCAACCTTGTCAACGTCGCTCGTCCCGAAGCTGGAGCGCAGTTCGCGCGAGGTGTAGCGGGAGCGAAGATAGCGCTTGAAACCCTCCCGGCAGTAGCGGCAATAACAGTGGATGATGTTGTCATCAACAAATACTCCGTCAAAACCCGCCCGGGCGATTGCACCGACGACAAAGCGCAACCAGGTGCGCCAATGCTCGTTGTTCGGACAGGGAGAGTAAAAGAATTGCGGAGCGTAGCCGGGGTAAGCGGCGGGATTGTTGAAAAGAATGCGCCCATCGGGGTCCCGCTGCAGCCACTCGGCGGGGTCGGCTTTGGGCCGCGGCGGCAGGCCGAAGGAAAGGTATTCATCCCAATGATCGTAAAACTTCCAGAAGCCCAGGCGCTTCTCAAGATCGCCCCCCATCTGCTGGCTGTTGATGTAAGGGAAAATGATTTCGACCCCGGCGCCATGCAGCCTCCGCACCATCGCTTCAATGGCCTGGGCGCGGGCGGAGGTTTCCTGGGGGTTGAGGAGCCGGTATCGGGATAGGTCCTTGACGGGCAAAGGAAGGGCGCGCGGCCCCCAGTGGGCGGTGAAAGGAACGTCGTGGCCCAAATGCAGCAGGCTGGGCGGGGCTTCGGCCACCTGCGCCACAAATCCGGGATCGGCAAGGTGATTGGTGCGATAGTCGATGATGTAGGTGGCCGGCAGCGAAGTGCCGTCCGGAACGACGACTGGCAGTTGCCGCCCTTTGGCCCCTACAACCGAAGAGAAGGCGCCCGCCATAGTGAGTTTCAGTAGGTCGCGACGGTTCATCAGAGTTTCCTTTTCAGCGTCCTAAGCGAAAGCAGTATAAACCCCGCCGGCTCGTCTGCAAACAGATGATTGCGGTCCAGCGGCAGCACCAAGCGCCGCCGCAGGCTCCCCAGGTTGTACGCGATCACACTCAGCCACAGCCGGACCTCGTTCGCTCTGGACCGGAAAAATCCACTAGGATGAATAATCGCAAACCGGCCGGCCCTCCCCGGCTTTTGTTTTGCTTGATTTATTTCCGTTCTATCCATAGCATATGGGATGGACTGGGTTCATGCCCAGGGTCATTTGGGGCGGCGTGCGCAGTGAGCGGAAAGCCGCACAGAATCCCTTGAACATCTTTAGGCGTTGGAGCTGTCAACCTTGCGGGGTTGATTGTCATCTAAGTCAAAGGGCCACGCAGGCGGGCAGCGGAATTGTCGTGAGCTTGACGACCGTCGCCGGAAGGCAAGTGCAAGGCAGGGAGAAACCCATGAAACTCTTTACTCGGTTAGCGGTGCCGCTTGTTTTGGGAGGGGCCATCCTTTCCGCATTGCCCGTGTCTTATGCTGCCGGAAAGAAATCCGAGGGCGCGTCGACGTTCATGGAGAAATGCTCCATGTGCCACGGCCTCGACGGAAAGGGCTACGAGGCGATTCACACCCCGAATTTCACCGATCCCAAATGGCAGGCCGCCCACAGCGACAAAGAGCTTATGAGCGCCATCGAAAACGGAGTCAAAGGAACGGCGATGGTCTCTTTCCAGGGCAAACTTTCCCATGAGCAAATGGTGGACGTGCTCAATTACATCCGTTCCCTCGGCGGCAAAGCAAAGAAGTAGCTTTATCTAGAAACATGTAGGATGATAGTGAGGGAATGGCCTCGGGATGAGCGAGGCTGGCTCTCGGGCCGCAACGTCCTCCACGGAAGCCCATAGGGAAAAGAATCCAGAGTGTTTGGCCGGAAAGAGATCCTGGCGGCCGTGAACTCGCAATTCAGCGCACAAGAGGCGACAACAAAGGGTGAAACCTGCTGGTTCAATGCGAGGCTTGATCGAGCCCAGTGAGTCTTCAGCCTGCGCCTGCAAGCATAGCGGCCCCGTTCAGCGGAGAGTCTTTTCGAAATCTTCCGACTGATCAATGGATCGGCGCTCCAAAAAAACGTCCGGCAGCATCGTTCATGTCTTCTTCGGTATTCGCCAAACTAAAGAGCATGAGTCTTTGACCGCGAAAGCGCCGGGGCTAAGTTCAGGGTTTATCCAGCGAATTCCAGTCGTTCATCTGGGAAAACTACCGTGGGCGGCAAACGGCAGCCCCCCCGCAAGGGCGGTCGCTCAACAAGCACCGGAGAAAGAAGAAAGAGAGAGGTTCTGTCATGGGCAGAAAATATAGCCAGAAGGGCTACATGAGCTCCGACCGCGAGGAGCGCGAGCGGCGCCCCAAAGAAAGGCCGGAAATATTCGGACCCCGGACTCCCAATATGCCGGGGCAGCGGACCGTCTGGCGCTGCGCGTCGTGCGCGGCCATCCTGCCGGCAGGCGCCGACCCGCAAGGGAAGTGTCCGCAATGCAGCATCGAACTCCACAGTTGCAAGCAATGCTCGTTTTTTGACACGGCGAGCCGCTTCGAATGCACCCGGCCCGTCACCGCGCGGATTCCCAAAAAGGATGCGCGGAACGAGTGCTCGTTCTTTGCTCCGCGAACCACCATCGAACGCCAGACTTCGTCTTCAAGACCGCTGGATGCCCGGGCGGCGTTTGAAAATCTCTTCAAAAAATAGCCCCCGGCATTTTTAAAATCCCGTCCATCCCCGCGCGGCCGATAGAAAAAATCTATTTCCTGCATCGAAACTTTCGACTTCCCTAAGCTAGCTCGATCTTGATATAAAGGTCACGAACGGGCGTCCCCCAAAAAGCAACTCGGCGATGGCGGAAAGCGAATCCGCAATCTCTTGCTGAAGCGAACGCGCCGGCGCTCGATACAGGCGGCCTTCTTCCCAAAGCGCGGGCTAAGCCGGCCAATGGTACGCCTCCCAAGGCGGCTCGCAGCGGGTCCTGCTCCTTGGCCGGCTAAAAGTCCCATCGCCCTTTGCAAGCATAAACCTCCACGACCGGCCTAAGGGCATCCGGTGCTTCCCTGCTCTTTGCGCAAATCAGGGGCGGGAACAACCCGGAAGAGAGGTAATGAAAATGAGCGAGATCAGCGATAAAATAATGACAGGCAAGAAGGCGAGGAGCGCAAAACTCTTGCTGGTGATTGACGAGGCGAAAAATCTGGGCCGTTGCAGGAAGTTCTTGCGGGCGCAAGGACACCAAGTGGTTGCTTGCCGGTCGTACAAGCGCGGACTTGAGCTGTTAGGCCGTGAAACTTTCGATCTGGTGGCCGTCAGCCAGGGCGGCGAGGCTTTTGAGGGAAAAGAGGTTCTCATGCGGGCGCTGGAAGCAAATCGGAGCACGCCCGTACTGGTCCTGACGCGCGCTCCGGATAGGGCAAATCACCTGGAGGCGATGCAATTAGGAGCCGTCGAATATCTGGAGATGCCTGTTCCTCCCGTCGAGCTTTTGCGGGTCTTAAGAACCCACGTTCACTACAACCCGGCGGCTTGAGGCGCGGACTCGCGGTGTTTCCTGAAAGGTGTCTCCCATCTCACAAGGAGGGAACCATGGAACTGGAACTTCACGTTCGCGGCACGCATTTTGCGGAAACTCTGCGGCGTTATGCCGAACGCCGTTTTCGTTTTGCTCTTCGCCGGTTCACCCACCACGTGAAACGATTGCGAATTGACGTGGAGGACGTGAACGGACCGCGCGGGGGAGTCGACAAGCAGTGCCGGATTCTGGCCGACGTCGCACCCTCCGGCAAGCTGGTGCTCCGAGAAAAGGATGCTCACCTTTATGCAGCGATGGACCGGGCGGCCGACCGCCTCAAGCACTCGGTTTGCCGCGATATCCAGCGGCGCCACGCCCGGGAAACCGGCAAAGCGCATGCCGGCTCAATTCGACGCCCCGCAGCCCTGAAGTTGCCCCGCGTTGAGGCTTCCCTGCCCGCCGTGGGGCCGTGATTTCCGTTCGCGCCGCACTCGAAAGGCCGCTTCAGAGTCCCGGACGCTTCCGCGCCCCATAGCCCCTCGCCGTTCCCTCACGAGGCATGCCGGAAGGGGCCGGGTTCCTCTTACAACCGTAGTGGAAGTATGTTAGGCTAAATACTTGGTGGGTTGGAAAGAAACATTTTCCCATAAGTGTTCATCTATGGCCCTGATCGCGCCTTCTATTCTTGCCGCAGACTTCACGCGTCTCGGGAAGGCAATCCAAGAAGCCAAATCTCTGGGGGCGTCGATTATTCACATTAATGTTGTGGACGGGCATTTCAGAACAGGAATATCGGTGGGCCAGCCTGTGGTTCGGAGCATCCGGCAGGCAACCGACCTGCAACTGGATGTGCATCTAATGGTCGAGCGGCCGGAGCGATATCTCGCTGATTTCGCTCGTGCCGGCGCCAACCGGGTGGCTCTTCACGCCGAGTCCACACCGGATGTTTACGGGGCGGCAAGGCTGGCAAAAGATCAAGGCGTCAAGGTGGGCTTGGCTCTCAATCCCGGCACTCGCTTGGAGAGTGGATTCCCGCTCCTCAAAGAGTTGGACTATTTGCTGATCATGAGCGCTTCAGCCAGCAGCGGCAACCAGGAGTTCATCCACGATTCGGTCGGCAAAGTGCAAACCGCATGCCAGGAACGCGAGAAGCACGGGCTTCATTTCGAGATCGAGGTCGAGGGCGGGATTGGTCCGGAGCAGGCGGAAGAACTCGCTTTTGCCGGCGCGGACATCCTGGTGGTCGGCTCGGCCCTTTTCGGCAAAAATGACCGCCGGGCGGCCATGCGGGAGTTGGTGAGCAGGGCGAATCCGGATTTCTCCACCCGCAGGCAGGGGACGCAGCCTCAAGCTCAGTAAGATCGCAAAACCAGGACTCGTTCCGTCCGGGAACTACAACTAAGGACGACAAGACGGATGGATCACGGCAATGAGACCCCACAGGATAAGATGGAAAATCGGCCTTTGTGCAAAGCAGGAAACCTAGAGTCGTTTGCGCGCAGGCCCTGGCGACTTGCGGGAGCGGGATACCGGCTTGCCGCCATCGTCCTTCTAGCCTTCGCGATAACGGCGCTCCCTTCCTGCGTGTTGCTCAAGCAACAAATCGGCCAGAACAACCTGCTGCCTTCCGGCCAGCAGCCCGATAAGATTCTCTACGAGCGCTCGGTCGCGGAGATCGATCACGGCCGTTATGACGTTGGGCGGCTGACGCTGCAAACCCTGCTCAACACCTATCCGGACAGCGAATTTCTGGCCAAGGCCAAGCTGGCGATTGCAAACTCCTATTTCCGGCAAGGGGGAGTTGCGGGCCTGACGGAATCCGAATCCGAGTACAAGGATTTTATTACCTTCTTTCCCACGGCTCCGGAAGCGCCGATGGCCCAGTTTCGCGTGGGCATGGCTCACTTTCGCATGATGGGAAAACCGGACCGCGACCTGACGGAGGCACGCCTGGCGGAAGCGGAGATCAAGGAATTCCTCCTGAAATACCCTGACAGCCCGCTGATGCCTCGCGTCAAGGCGCGGCTGCGGGAAGTGCAAGAGGTGCTGGCGGAAGGGAAATTCAACATTGCGCAGTTTTATTTCGAAAAGCATGCTGATCCCGCGGCCAGGTCGCGTCTTCAGGAAATCGTCAACCGTTATCCCAATTTCAGCATGGCTGACCGCGCTTGCTGGTACCTGGCCAAAACTTACCAGCGCATGAAGAAGCCCCAGTCGGCGATCCCGTTATACGACCGCATCCTCACGGACTATCCTCTGAGCCCCCTGGCGCCTGACGCCAAACAACAGCTGGCCGACCTGCACCAGCCCATTCCGCAACCCACCCTGGCCACGCTCGCTCGGGCGCACGCGGACGCCGCAAAGGATGTTCAGCCCACGATACTCCACAGAATTATGGGCACCTTCTCAAGCGCTCCGAATCTTCAGGCGACTCGGCGCGGCCCGGTTATTTTGGGCCATGAAACACCTGTCGTGGAAATGGCCGGGAATCCCGGACCGGGCGCGGCTTCAGGGAATGCGATCGCGGTCGAGCCCGTCGGCGAGTCCAACTTGAAGAACGGAAAGGCCGCCGATCCGAAGCAGGCCAAGGCCGACACAACCGGGAAAAACGGCGGGACGGATGCCAAGGAAAAGTTAAAATCGGATTCGAACTCGCAAACCGAGGCGGCCGCTCACCCGAAGAAGAAAAAGGGACCCTTTCACCTTTTGAAGAAAGTTATTAAACCGTTTTAATATTTCTTCCAAGCCCGCCCTGACTTTTGCCTCTTCCTTTTCGGCCAAAACGACGATCTCTTAATGGGGGCGCACCGGTTGGAAGAAGCCCAAGCAACAATGACGAGCGCCGGAAAGCTCTTGATGGATTCCAAACGTGACGCAAACTATTCTGGTTGCTGATGACAGCCCCACGATGCAGCGCCTGGCAAACAGCCTGTTGATGGCCGAAGGCTTGGAGGTGGTGACCGTTTCGAATGGTGTCGCCGCCATCAAGAAGCTGCCAACCGTGAGACCCGACTTAATCCTGGCTGACGTGGCCATGCCGGGCAAAGACGGTTATGAAGTTTGTGAGTTCGTAAAAAATTCCGCGGCGATTCGCCACATCCCCGTCCTGCTGATTTTTAGTGAACTGGAACCTTACCAGCCCGACAGAGGGGAACGCGTCCACGCTGACGGCTCGGTCAAAAAGCCCTTTAACCAGGACGACCTGATTGCCGCGGTCACAAAATTCCTCGCGCAAGCCACCCAGAGCCCCTCCACCGCTCCGCCTTTCGCAACCGCTCCCGCCGATTTTGAGCCGGATCCCGCGGCCGAACCGGTTGAAGCGCCGCCTCAGGCGGCAAGCGCCCTTCCGGAATTCAACCTTGCGGCGCTTTCTGAGGGAGTGGCGCTCTCCGCGCCTGCGGAAGAAAAATCTGCAGAATCAATGTCGGATATCCAGACCTTCCCTTCCGCGGCTGAAAGGGTCCCGGTTCCGGATGGGTCGATGGCCAGCGAAGCCTCCACCTCAAAGCTCGCACCGTCTGCAACCTCCGCGCCCGCCGAGGGTGCGGAGCAAACGGAACCAGAGTCTGACGCTTCTGAGCAGGAGGCCCTATCCCGCGGCACTGCGGAAGCGGCCGGGCAGAGCGGAGGCAACCTAGCGGCCCAAACTCCCGAGCTTGAGACTAAACCCGAAGCCGCGCCGGCGCCGCCAGAATGGGAAGTTGAACGCGAGGAAGCTCCCGCCCAGCCGGCTGAACGCGAGCAAGCCGCTATGCCACCGGCCGCTGCGCCTGAAGCGCCCAGCCCTGACGGGCAGGAACGGGTGACGGAGCCCGACCCTCCCAGCGTTGTGCCGGAAACGCAATTTGCCGCTTCCGGCCCTGAAGCTTTTGGCTCCAACCCCGATGCTCCGCCGCCCGGGGAAAGTTTTCGGGCGGAGTTTCCCGCAGATCCCGTATATCGCTTTGGCGATGTTCAAACCAAGGCCCAGCCGGCGACGGAGGATGAGGCGCCAAACCAAATTTCCGATGCCGCCGAACTCTCTTCCGAGCCGCAGCCGGCTTTGGCGGAAAACCAATTTGCAGTCGAGGAAGCATCCCCGCCCGCAGCCCGTGAGGCAAAGCCTGAAAAGCTTGACCCGGAGCTTATTTACACGATCGTCCACAAGGTCGTGCTCAAAATGTCGCCTCCCGCCCTGGAAGCTGAGGTCGTGGAGAGCATTGCAAGGCAAATCACCTCGGAATTAACGGCAGAGTTCAACTCCGATCCCTCTTGAATTCAGTGCCGCCACCGCAGTTTATTCCCCCCCGTCAGAAGCCTTGGACCGCCGGGAATTCTCAGGCCCGCCAAACCAGGGTCTGTGCCAGCCCCGGATTGGTCATCATGAATCGCGCGCCATCTTATCCAGTGCGGCCACGGCCCCTTCTAACCAGCCACTATCCCACCGGTGGTCCCGACAGGAGCCTTGGTCATAGATATGCCGGATACTCAGGCTATCGAGAAGCGCGTGGGCCATCTGGAGATGCGGCCCAAACTTAGGGTGCGGCCCCCCGAATAAGCAGTACCCGAACAGTGCAAGTCTCGGAGGCTTGCCGCGAAACAGGTCGGCGCGCTCCATCAGCAACTGGGGGATGCAATAGTTCGCCGCAAAGTTCGCATTGTCGCCGTAGATATCGGCCGCCTCAAACTGCGTGGCGGAATTGTACATGAGGGGAGAATCAAAGATGGCGGCGGCGGCGAACACCTCCGGATGCCGCAAAAGCATCTGGAAGGCCCCGTTCCCGGACTTGCTCATCCCCAGCAATAGCCTTGCTTTGCTTGCTTTCGGGTAAAGGTTGTCGATGAACGGCACAATCTCTTCCACGAAATAGGTCTCCTGCTGGAGGGTAGGGTTTTTAGGATGGTTTGCGTACCAGGGCCAATCACTAAAGGCGGGAGCCACGGCGATGAGTCCATACTTATTATGCAGGTTTTCGCGCTCCACCATCAGCAGGCCGTCTCCGATTTTAAAGCGGATATTGGGATAGGCCGGCAGCACGTAAAGGACTCTGGGCGATTCCAGGGTTTCGAGCCTTTCAGGCAATAACACTCGCAGCGGAAGGTCATAGGCCTGGTGGGCGGAGCTTACAACATACGTGCTGTGTTTTGTTTCGAAAGGCCCCGTAAACTTTTTGGGCGCCCGCGGCGTTCCACACGGATTGAAGGTTTCCTGATGCTCCTTGGCCGGGTCGCCGGCGGCGGCCATCGCCGGGTCAAGCGGCATCGGCGAAACAGCCGCTTGAGCGCGCAGCGGATTGAGCGCGGCAGCAACGGGAGCCGCGAGCGCTCCGCTGCCCAGGACCTTGAGCACGTCGCGCCGGTCTATCCCCGCGAAACTCCTGAAGTAATGAGCAAAACTTTCCTTGATTCCACTGCGCATTTCCCGCCTCCTTTGAGATGGTAGCCGCGGCGCCGATTTTGTGCCGTGGGTTCGTCATAGGTCCTTCACCAGGTCGCGCAGAGCGGGCATTCCTCTGCGGCCTTTTCCCAGTCCGGTTGCAGTTTATCACTGCGAGCACCTCCCGGAGACCGCCTTGATTCCTCAACTCAAAGTTTTACTGGTACAGGATAAAGCTCGGCTGTGGCGAGAGACTCAGCACTTCGGCGGGAGTCATAAGATGGTGGCCAATATTCACGTCGTTCTTGTAGAAGAGCTTGAACCCGGTGAACTGCACCGGCTGGGCGGCGACAAAACTCCTGTAAGTGGAGCGCTTCAGCACCGGCGACCCGAACCCGTCCATATCCATCACCACCTCGACTTCGGGCAGCGGCTTGATGGCGCGGAAGCCCGTCACCATGCGCTCGGTAAAGCGGTGGACGACCAGGATTTTCGGAGGCAGATGGTTTTCCTGCACGAGCTTCGCCAGAAAGCGCGCGGCAAAGTTGATGTCACCGGCGTTCATCGTGCCGATCCAGGCGCCGGGCCGCTTGCCGTCTACCAGCGCAAACTCCGGATCGAGGGCAAGCTCGACGTTCGGCTGTTTCAGGTACGGCTCGAGGCGTGTCACTTCCGCCTCCACGGTGCTCCAGCCGGGCTGCACGTCAAGAAACACCAGCCCATGGATCTGGTCCGCCAGGCTGATGGCTTTTTCGATGTGGCTCGCTGGCATGCGCATCCGGTATCTTCCGTCGCGCCCCGGCAGGCCTTGCGCGGAGACCACGATGTAATCGAGCGCCTGCACCACCGGCGTCGAGGGATCAGCCGCCGCCCAGGCGGCCGCCTGCGACGACAGCATGGCAAGCATCTTGTCGGGCGGATATTCGCCCAGAATCCCCATGCGCTTTGAGTAGAAATTGCCGTAATAGGCCACGATGCGCTTGAAGGGCAGCAGGGCGCCCGCATCGGGATAAGCGGTATGCACGGGCCAGAGCGGCGCCGGGCACGGCGGAAGCACCGCCTTCTCCTTTGTGGTGACGAACGCTACAGGCCGGGACGTCGCACCGGTTCGGAGAATCCTTGCAGGCGCCGCCTTGGCGGAAGCCCTGGCCGTGGACGGCGCGCAATGCTTCGGGGGCGGAAGGTTCGCAAGCGCAAGCATCTTTGCGTTATACGCAGCCTTATTCAAGGTGGCAGGCGGGGGAGCGATCTTCGCCGCCGGCGCGGTCGCCGGCACGTCTCGAGTGACGGCCTTCGCGGGCGGGTCGCTGTGGCGCAGGAACGCCAGAGCGCCGATCCCGGCGATTCCAATAGCAAACAAAACAGTGATAAGTTGCTTCCACTTCATCCCATCATTGTACATGGCTTCTTGTAAAACGGCATCACTGCCGGAAGGCGCTTTTTAACATCTTCAAGGGGGCGGAAGCTGGTAGCCCGAACCTTCAGTTCTGAGGTCCGCGGTTCGCCGGAGGGGTTCACTCACCGCGTCATATTCCAACGTTGTTCCACGATTTCACGATCCGTACAAGAACCCACGGTCAAAGCCGGGTTGACCGTGGTGGAGCCTTCGTCATCGTCAGTTGCCGAGCGATTCAATAATAAAGCGGTCGGAGGAATGAATGGCGACCATATCGAGCCGCTCGCGGCCGATGGCGGTAAAGCGGTGCGGCGTTGCCGGCCCGATGACGACAATGTCGCCGGCATTGGCAACGACCTCTTCCCCATCAACAACCATGGCCGCCTGGCCGGAGAGGACGATACAGGTTTCGGAATAGGGATGCTGATGAAGTCCAGGGCCTTTCCCGGGCGGAAGGTTGCCCTGAAAGAAGGAAACGCCGGCGTTGTAAGGCTCGCCTTCAAACTCGACTGCGGCGATTGCGCCTTTCCGCTGATCGCCGCGATGCAGGATGTGGAACATTCGCCCTCCTCTCGATGCCTGATCCTGGGTTCGACGCACTACGCCTGAGGCGGTGGCGGGGCCGGCGTAAGGCCGTGGTGGCGCATGATCTCCATCATCTTCGCCCGGTCCGGCGGCCCGCCGGCCGCCGCGTTGATCACCTCCGCAGACTCGCGGAAATACTGCGGGCCAATGGCGGCCGGCGTGATCACACAGAGCGCCTTCACGTCCCGGCTGCCGTTGTTATCGAACCGGTGAACAGCGCCGCGCGGAATGCAGAGTGCCTGCCCCGGCCCGACATCGACGGGTCTTCCGTCAACGGTCCAGGTCAGCACTCCGTCAATGCCGTAAATCGTCTCTTCGTAATGGTCGTGGCTGTGCGCCGGAGCCGCCAGGCGCTCGGCGGCTGGGACAAAGAGCTCGAATGCCGCGATGCTGCCGTTCGAGTTCTCTCCGGTGAGCAGGAAGCGTACCGCGAGCGGCCCCAGACGGATGGTCTCGTCGGCGGGATTGACTTTAAGGTCGACGGTCTGCTGTGCCATGGGTGCTTCTCCCTGCAGTAAATTCCATTTACTATGCTACAATGTAAATGCCATTTACTAAGGATGTCAAGTAAAAAAATGCCAAGCCCGCCGCTCAAAACTTCGGACATGCTGATCGGGGCCTTGCTGCGCGTTCCGGCCCAGGCCATCCACCGCCGTCTTATCAACGAACTGAACACAGCCGGTTTTGAGGAGCTCCGCCTGCCGCATATGGCGGTGCTGCAGTTTCCGGGTCCGGATGGGGTTCGCCCGGGCACTCTGGCCGAGCGCGCCGGCATCAGCAAGCAGGCCATGAACCAGCTTCTCGGGAGCCTCGAAGAGTACGGTTATATCGTCCGGTCCGACGCGCCCAACGGCGGCCGCGCGCGAATTATCCGGTTTACCAGACGCGGACGGGCCGCATACGCGAAGATTCACGAGATTCTCCGGGACATCGAGCGCGAATGGGGCGCTGAGCTCGGGCCCGGGGATTTCGCTCAACTCAAAGAGCTACTCTCCCGCGTCTGGGAGAGCCCGCTGACCCGATAGCCGGCGAGAGTCGCGCGTTTCGCCCGAGGACGTAGCGCGGAACTCCGGTTTTGATCTTCTCTCCCCATCGCCACAAGCTTGAATTAGGGGTGCAGCGAGGCCAGGTAGGCAGCAATCGACACCATGTCGTCCACGGTCAGCTTGGCCGCAACCGGCTGCATCAATTGGGCGTCTGCCCCGGCGCGAGCGCCGCTATGGAAGTCGCAAAGTTGCCGGACGATATAGCTGGGCGAGCGGCCGGCGATGGTGGGCACATTGCCGCTGCCTCTAAGGTCCGGCCCGTGGCAACTGTCGCACGGAAGGGTCGTTCCCGCCCCTCCGGTGGTGGCCAGCGCCTTGCCTTTCCGGATGCTGCCCACCGGCGCGTAGGCGATAAATCCGGAAGCGTCATCGCGCATCTCGGTCTGTTCCAGGTTGACGGGAGTTTCAATGATGCGCCGGCCGATCGGCACGCTGCCGCCTCCCGCCACGGGAACCAGCATCCAGCCCGCAACATGCGTCCTGGGAACGGTCCTGGTTTCAACCACGCGAATCCACGGTTTGGGTTTTAACCGGGAGAAGTACCGGGCGGCGGCCCGGATCTCCTGCTTGTTCGCCAGGGTTTCGTGGGTAACCATCGCAGAGATGGGCCCCGTGTTTTTTGCAGTCTTGCGCGTCCTATCCTTAAAATCCGCCATTTGCTGAACGATGTAAGCCGCCGGCAGTCCTGCCAGGCTGGCATTCTCCGGGCGGCCCTGGCCGTTGGGCAGGTGGCAATAGCCGCAGGCCATGACGTGCGGCTTCCTGCCATGCGCCACCACCTCCGGCATGGGCGGATGCCCGCCAGGATGCCAGTCCGGTGGATTGAATCCATCGTTGATTTGCCGGAGGGTGAAGGCCGCCCGGCTGCCCGGCACGTGGCGTAGAGCGTTGTCAGCAGGCTTGGCCGGGCCGTGCGATGCAGGCCTTCGCGGCTCAACCACAAAGGCCCAGGAAGGAGCAGTCTCGTGCGCCTGTTCGGCTTTTGTTTTTTCACCTGGAGTCCGGGCAGCAGCCACGGCAACAAACGCGCAAAGGGCTGCGAGCGCCGCACAGGTCCCGAGCGCGGAGCGGCGGGGCCAAAGAGTCCGCCGGCTGAACCTGCCGTTGCCGGCCGCCATGGCACCGACCGCCCTCCAGAGCTTGTGCATCTTCATGCGAGAACCCTCCGTGATTCATGTGGATTGGCGGTAGGAAGTGTAGCACGAGATCGAATACGGCAAGGCGCGTGAACCTTGCGTGCTCTCTGGCCCGAACCCGGCCCCGGCGCCAGCCACTCGCCGGAGGCGATAACGAATCACCCCAGGATTTTCTCCTTGTCTTTCTACGGCAGCCGTATGATGCTATGAGTTCCCCTACAACAGTTTAATCCCGGCGCACCGGCGCCGCATCCAATTCACAATGGGAGAGATTAGCCATGTCCGTTTATCTGATTGCTTCTTATGACATCACTGATCCCAAGGGCTACGAGGGCTACGCGCCCGGCGTCGTGCCGCTTCTTCTGAAGCACGGAGCTGAAATTCTGGTTGCTGACTATGCGGCCGAGGCGCTGGAAGGCCGTGCGGCCGGGGTGAATGTAGTGGTGAAGTTTCCTTCCGAAGAGGCGGCCCGCAACTGGTATAACGATCCGGCGTACGCTCCGGTGAAGCAGATCCGGCTGAATTCAACCCAAAACGGTTCCATTGTCATGGCAAAGGAATTCAAGATGCCACGGGCTTAGCGGCGCAGGGTTGCGCGCGCAGCGCTGTGCTCCTTTTCGATTCCAGCAGGTAGCCACGGTCCAGCAGGCTTTAGGTTGACCGGGGCTGGCGCAGACCTTGCAGGTCTGCGAACAGTGGTTGTGACAGTTAAGCCCTTCCGCCAACTTCACGACGTGGGGCCTTTTGCAGGTTGGGTCCGTAACCTCTTTGCGAGGGGTTTGACATGATTAAAACCAAGAGCCGAGACTACGCCTGAAGCAAGGGCTAGATCGAGTAGCGCCGACCTTCAGGTCGGCATTTTGGGGCTGTGCCGGGCTAAAGCCCGGCGCTACAAGGGCAACATCCGCAAGCGCCTGCTGAGCCACTGGAACCACGAGAACCCCGCCGGGTGGCGCATCTATGAAGGGGGCGGCGGGGGCAAGGGGAAAATAGTGGTGATTTGTTTTGTGGGGCGGAGCCGGTAGCCACGGTCAACCGCTCTTGGATTGACCGTAGGTTCCCCAAAAATCAAAATCCCTCGGACAGCAAGGTGCTCCCCCTGCTACCCGCTGTTTGTCTCCCGCTGCTTGTTCAGTGGTTCACCCCTGCCGTTGACCCCGCCCGCGCCCGGACGATATAGTAAATTGATTTGGAATATTTGATCGTGGCGGCTGTAGAGCCGGCATCCGACCTGCGGTTATCCTGGGCCTGAAGCCGGTGGAAATCTCCGTGTGAGATGGGAGTTAAAGTGGAAGCTGAAATCCCCAAGGTGTATGAGCCGGAATCGATTGAACCGCACTGGGCGCGGGTGTGGGTGGAAAGCGGGCTTTACCGGCCCGCGGAGGATTCGGCCCGGCCCCGGTTCAGCCTGGCCATTCCGCCTCCCAACGTGACCGGGTCGCTCCACATCGGGCACATGCTGGAGCATACGGAGATTGACATCCTGATGCGCTGGCACCGGATGCGCGGCGAAGACGTTTTGTGGCTTCCGGGCACCGACCACGCCTCCATCGCCACCCAGATGATTGTGGAGCAGGAAATCGGCCGCGAAGCCCTGCCCCAGCTTGAAGGCGAGCCCGGCGCACAGGCCGCGTGGCGGCGCGAGGGGCAGCGGCTGCGGCTTGAAATGGGCCGCGACAAATTCCTGGAGCGCTGCTGGCAGTGGAAGGAGCAGAGCGGCGGCAGGATCCGCAAGCAGATGGAGCGCCTGGGAACTTCCGTCGACTGGACGCGCGAGCGCTTTACCATGGACGCCGCGTATTCGCGCGCGGTGCTGGAAGTCTTTGTGCGCCTCTACAAGGAAGGACTGATTTACCGCGGCACCTACATCGTCAACTGGTGCCCGCGCTGCGGCACGGCCGTCAGCGACCTGGAAGTGGTGCACGAAGAGCGCCCCGGCAAGCTCTGGTACATTCGTTATCCCTTCGAAGACGGCAAGGGTTATGTGACCGTCGCCACCACGCGTCCTGAAACCATGCTGGGCGATACGGCCGTGGCCGTGAACCCCGGCGATGAACGCTACCGCTCGGCCATCGGACGCAACCTGCGGCTGCCGCTGCTCGACCGCGTGATACCGATCGTCGCGGACGATTTTGTCGATCCGGCGTTCGGAACCGGAGCGGTGAAGGTGACGCCCGCGCATGACCCGAATGACTTCGCAATCGCCGTCCGCCACAACCTGCCGCGCTTGAAGATCCTGAATGAACAAGCGAAGCTGACGGAAGCCGCCGGGCCTTACCAGGGACTCGACCGCTATGAGGGACGCAAGCGCGTGCTGGAAGACCTGCGCAAGCTCGAACTGCTCGAAAAGGAAGAAGACTACGCCCTGAGCGCCGGGATGTGCAGCCGCTGCAAGACGGTGGTTGAGCCCATCCTGTCCGAGCAGTGGTTCATGAAGATGCAGCCGCTCGCCGAGCCCGCCATCCGCGCGGTGGAAGACGGCCGCATCAAAGTCATCCCTGAGAACTACCGCAAGGTTTATCTGGACTGGATGTACAACCTTCACGACTGGTGCATCTCCCGCCAGCTTTGGTGGGGACACCGCATCCCCGTGTGGACCTGCGAGAAATGCGGCGAAGTCGCCATCTCAAGCGATCCTCCCGCGGCTTGCGGGAAGTGCGGCAGCGCAGCTTTGAAGCCCGAGACGGACGTGCTCGACACCTGGTTCAGCTCTGCCCTGTGGCCCTTTGCGACGCTCGGCTGGCCGGACGATTCAAAGGACCTGCGGCGCTATTACCCCACCGACCTGATGATCATGGGATTCGACATTCTGTTTTTCTGGGGCGCGCGGATGATCATGATGGGCCTGAAGTTCATGGAGGAAGTTCCTTTCCGCGAACTTTACATTCACGCATTGGTCCGCGATGCCGAGCGCCAAAAGATGTCGAAGACCAAGGGCAACGTGATTGATCCGCTCGAGGTCACGGAAAAGTACGGAACCGACGCCGTGCGCTTTTCGCTTGCCATCAGCGCCGCGCCAGGCACCGACATCGCCTTCAGCTACGACAAGATCGAATCGTATCGCGCCTTCGCCAACAAGATATGGAACGCCGGCAGGTTCATCCTGATGAACCTTGAAAATCTTGGCGAGGAAGCGCACGCGCAATTTGCCGCTGCCCTCAAACCCGCTCCGCAAGAGGGCTTCGCGCCTTTGCCGACGGAAGAGGCTCTGGCGCTGGCCGACCGCTGGATATTCTCGCGCCTGGCGACGGTGACGGGCGAAATCGAAGACTCGCTGGCCGGTTACCGCTTCCATGAGGCTTCCTTCAAGATTTACCACTTCTTCTGGCACGAGTTCTGCGACTGGTACGTCGAATGGGTCAAACCGGAAATCACCAAGCCGCATGAGCCGGGAGAATCCTTGAATGCCTGGATCAATCTGCTCCGGGTTTTCGAATCGGCTCTCCATCTGCTCCATCCCTTCATGCCGTTCATTACCGAGGAACTGTGGCATCGGCTTCCCGGCCGCGCAGCCGACGTCTCGATCTCGCTTGCGCCATTCGCACTGGCCAGTCAGAAGGCGGCGAATGCGGATGCCGAAGCGGGCTTTGAGAACATTCGCGGCTTGGTTGTTACCGCGCGCAACGCCAAAGCAGAAGCGGGCTTGCAGCGGCAAAAGCCCTCTGCGCAGGTTGCGAGCGAGGACGCCGGACTGCTCAACCTTCTCAAAACGCACAGTCCAACCATCTTGCGGCTTGTGGGTCTTGATTCGCTCAACCTTGTTGCCGGACGGCTGGAAGCGGGCACTCACGTGACCTCCGCTTTTGATTTGCAGCTTGTTCACGAGCAGGAAGTGGACCCGGAGGCCGACCGCCTGCGCCTGACAAAAGAAAAGGGAAAGCTGGAAGAAGCGCTCGCCCGGGTTGACAAGCAGTTGGGCAACCGCGGCTTCCTGGAACGCGCTCCGGAAGACGTTGTTCGCGCCACCAAGGAGCGCCGTACGGAGATGGAAACTCAGCTCCGTAAAGTCATTGAATCCCTCGAAAGACTGTCCTAAGGATACGCCAGAAATGACTCTTGCCGATTCCGCATCTTCCACGTATAAGGCTCTCGGTATCTCTCGCACGGAGCTCGGTGAGATCGTCCAACGAGCGCTTGCCGAGGATTTGGGCAAGGGTGATCTGACCACAAAGCTGACGATCCCGGAAGGACAAAGGGCCCGTGGAACTTTCTTCGCTAAGCAGCCCTTGGTGGTGGCGGGCCTTCCGGTTGCAGCGGAGGTTTTCCGAACTCTGGAGGCGGCCTGTGCATGTGTTGAACAAGCAGCGGAAGGCGAAGAGGTTCCGCCAGGCAAACCGCTTGCCAGGATCGAAGGCAGGGCTGCCACGCTGCTTTCAGGCGAGCGGGTCGCGCTGAATTTCCTTCAGCGTTTGAGCGGCATTGCAACCCTGACTCGAGAGTTCAAGAAGCAAATCGAGGGCCTCACAACGGAACTGCTGGATACACGAAAGACCGCGCCAGGCTTGAGAGCTCTTGAAAAGTATGCCGTTCGAATGGGCGGAGGGCGCAATCACCGGTTGCGCCTCGATGACGGCATCTTGATCAAGAACAACCATCTTATTTTGGGTGGCGGAATTCGGGCTACGGTTGAAAGGGCGCGCGGGCAACGGCCGGCCGGGATTCCCGTCGAAGTGGAAGTTCGATCGGTCGGGGAACTGGAAGAAGCCATCGACGCGGGCGCTGACCTGGTGCTCCTCGACAACATGACTCCCGACGTTGTTGCTCAATGCGTCGGGCGCGCAGCGGGAAGGGTGCGGCTTGAGGTTTCCGGCGGGATCAATCGAACCAATCTTCGGGTCTATGCGGAGACCGGGGTTGAGCGAATTTCGGTGGGGGCGCTGACGCACTCGGCCGGCGCCGTGGATATCAATTTTCTTATTGAGCCATTGTAAAAAGAAGCATGCTCGGTTAGGGTTAGGATACCGGACGTAGCGGTTACTCGATGTTGCATCAAGCACCTGCCTTGGACGCATGAGCTCCGGAATTACAAGTCACAAAATCGACCGCCTCGTTGATCTGCTGGTGAAGAACGCCACCGTGCTGGTGCCCGGACCGAAGATTGCTTCGGAGATCGGCGTTTCACGATCCACGGTGTGGATATGGATTGAAAAGCTTAGGGCGCTGGGCGTCGCGATCAAAGGACACCCCGGGGGATATCAACTCCAAAAGCTTCCGGACCTTCTGGTTCCCAGCCTGGTTCATTCAGAGCCGCTGCCCAGCGAAATCGGTCATAAGATCATTCACTATTTTCGCGTGGAGTCGACAAACACCGCAGCGATGGAACTCAGCGCGCAGGAGGGGCCGCACGGGACAGTGGTGATCGCCGAGGAGCAGACGGCGGGGCGCGGGCGAATGGGAAGGGTCTGGTATTCTGAAAAGCGGAGCGGCATCTACGTTTCGGTGCTTTTGCGGCCGCCGCTTTCGCCGGCCGCCGCTCCCATTCTGACGCTTTTGGCGGGCGTTGCGGCGCAACAGGCCATCCAGTCGGTGACCGGGCTCCCCGTGGACATTCGCTGGCCGAACGACCTGCTGGTGAACGGCAAGAAAGTCTGCGGCATGCTGACGGAGATGCAGGCGGAGCTCGACCGCCTTCACAAAGTCGTGCTGGGAATCGGCATCAACGTCAACCACCGTGAGATGCCGGAGGAGCTTCGCGCGATTGCGACCTCGCTGGCCATCGAGGGTGGACAGAGTTATTCGCGGCTTCAGGTTCTTGCCGCTTTGCTGCAGGAACTGGAACATTTCTACCGCCTGCTTTTGAGCGAGGGGAATTCCGCCATCACCCGGCGATGGGCGGCGGCATCGAGTTACGCGCAGGGGAAGCGGGTTCGCATCAAGACGCAGGCCGGCGAATTTCCCGCAACGACTACGGGGCTCGATTCGACGGGCGCTCTGAAGGTTCGCTATGATCATGGGAAGGAAGAGCTGCTCGTCGCGGGAGAAGTTACCGAGATAAAATAGGGGGTTGCAAGACCCATCTTTAAAGGGAACAGGGAAACGATGCTTTTCGTAATTGACGTCGGCAACACCAATATCGGCCTGGGCATTTTCAAGGGAAGCGAATTGCGCGCCCAGTGGCGACTATCCACAAATCGCAATCAGACCGCCGACGAGTTGGGCATCCTGATCCGGAACCTTTTTACCTTCGACGGAATCCGGCCCGACCAGGTTAAGGCCGTGATGGCTTCAAGCGTCGTGCCCACGCTCAACCCGGTGGTCGAAGAAATGGCGGAGCGATACTTCCATCTGAAGCCGCATCTTCTCGGTCCGGGAACGCGAACGGGAATGGCCATTCACTACGACAATCCCCAGGAAGTGGGCGCGGACCGGATTGCCGACAGCGTTGCGGCGTTTGAAAAATATGGAGGTCCGTGCATTATTGTCGACTTCGGCACAGCGATCACGTTCGATGCCGTTTCCGCAAAAGGCGAATATCTCGGAGGGGTGATTGCTCCCGGCATCGGCATTTCGGCGGAAGCGCTGTTTGCGCGGGCGGCGCGCCTGCCCCGAGTCGAGATTCGCGAGCCCGAGCGCGTCATCGGGACGAATACGGTGTCGAGCATGCAATCCGGCTTGTTCTACGGAGCGGTGGGGCTGGTTGACGGCGTCCTTGACCGCTTGTGCGCCGCAATGGGACCGAAGACCCGGGTGATTGCAACCGGAGGACAGGCAGCCCTGGTCGCTTCCGCCTCAAAATACAAACCGCCCGTGGATGTTTCTCTCACCCTGGAAGGATTGCGCATCATCTACGAACGAAACCTCCCAAACGCGCGTCGAAAGTAACGGTGGAAAACTACTTCAATTACTTTACGGAAATCGAAGAGTGCTTTCAGCGCGGCCGAGGCACTCCCACCATGCTTTCCACCCTCGACTGGGCTCTGATCGAATCCTGGAAAGAAGCAGGGCTGCCTCTCGAAGCCGTGCTCACAGGCATCGACCGCGCTTTTGAGAAGTATCACAAGCGCCCGCAGCGTTTCCGGAAAGTGAACAGCCTGACCTATTGTTCGCAGGAGGTTCTGCGGGCCGCTGAAGCCGCCCAAAGGGGTGGAGATCAAAGCTCGGGGTCAACAACCCGGGAGCCCGAAACTCCTTTCACAAAAGATGAGATCCTCAAATTTGTTCAACGCAACGCCGAGGCGCTCCAAGAAGTTTCTGAGTCCATCGCCCAAAGCGATCAGAGCGTTTTGGCCGGGGACGTTAAAGAGGTATCGAGCGCGCTCGGGCGAATCGCGGCAAGCGGCGGCCAGGAGTTTGAGGCCGACCTTGAAGAACTGGAACGGCATTTGACGGCGCTCGAGGAAAAGCTTGCGGCCTCTTTGACCCGCGCCGCGCCGGTAGAGTTGTTGACAACCTTCCGAGGCGAGATTGAGCGGGCCCTCACCTCTTACCGGCGGAATCTGGGCGCCGCGGAAATCGAATCGCTGGGAAGGCAATTCATTAAGAAACGCCTTTTTGAGCATTATCATATTCCCCGGCTGAGCCTGTTTTACTTGTAGGTATCATGGCAGCTTCCCCATGCGGGGCGGCTGAAACACATTCTTCAAAAAAGTAGGGCACCCGATGTCTTTTGAATTCTCTCCGCACAAGCTTGTCTACGGCGGCGAATCGCTTGGCTACGCCGAGGGCCAGACGGTTCTGGCGCCTTATGCGCTGCCGGGGGAACGGCTGGAAGTGGAAGCGCTGCGCACGGCAAAGGGAGTGGTTCACGCCCGGCCGCTGCGCGTTCTGGAGGCTGCTCCCGAGCGCATTGCTCCACCCTGCCCCTATTTCAGTCGCTGCGGCGGATGCCACTACCAGCATCTGGGCATCGAACACCAGCTGAAATGGAAGGTCGAGATTCTTCGTGAGACCCTGCGCCGGATCGGGAAAATTGTGTGGGACCAGGAAATCCCGGTTCACCAGGCGAATCCCTGGAACTATCGCAATCAGGCCCAACTGAAAGTGGCTGAGATGGAGCCGGGCCGGGTTGAGGTGGGCTTTTTCGAAGCCGAATCCCATCGGCTTGTTCCGATCGACGAGTGTAAGATTATTTCGCCGCGCCTGAACGCGGTGCTCCGCGAGCTTCGCCAGCCGGAATCGCTCGGCCGCCTCGGCGGATGCCGGGAAATCGAGCTGCTGGCTGACGACCAGGACGCGCAGGTGCGGGTCACCTTTCTCGGAAATTTCGCCAAGAGTGTAGCGGAGGATTGGGCGGCTGATCTCCTGGAAAAGGTGGAAGGCGTTGCCACCGTCGTTTTTGCCGGCGAACACCATTCCGGAATATACGGAGAAGCCGGGTTGACGTACCAAGTCGGCGAGTTCCACTACGAGATCAGCCCCGGCTCTTTCTTTCAGGCTTCCCGCTATCTGCTTCCGGAATTTGTGAATGCGGCCGCCGAAACGGAGCCGGGCGAGTTGGCGCTTGATCTTTACGCGGGTGTGGGGTTGTTGACGCTGCCTCTCGCGCGCCGCTTCAAGCGGGTGATCGGAGTGGAATCTCTTCCCGCCGCCGCTCGAGATCTCGAAGCGAATGCTGCGATGCACGGCTTGGAGCGCGTTCAGACAGCCAGGCAGACGGCCTTTGAGTTCCTGCGCCGCTTTGCCCAAACGGGCCCGGACCTTGTCATCCTGGACCCTCCCCGCGCCGGGGTGGGCAAGCCCACGCTCAAGCGATTGACGGAGCTGCGGCCCCGGCGTCTTCATTACGCGGCTTGCAGCCCGCCAACCTGGGCGCGGGACCTGGCGTATCTGGTGGAGCAAGGTTATCGTCTGGAAAGGGTTGAAATGTTCGACTTTTTCCCTCATACCTACCATATCGAATGCCTGGCGCGCTTGATCCGCCGGGAATAGGGCGGTCCGTGAAAAGTCCGTTGCTGACTCTGGCCAGTTGTTTTGCGCTGGGAATCCTGGCGGCGCATGTCCTGCCTTTCAGCTACGCGGATTCCGCCTGGCTGCTGGCGGCATTGTGTTTGCTGAGCGGATTCGTTTTCTTGCGCCGGGGCCGGCTGCGAACCGCCGGGGTCATTGCCCTGGCGGGATTCGTCCTGGCGGGGATTGCTTCGGCCGGATTCTTTCAAGTCCGTTTTCCTTCCAACCACATTCAAAACCTTGCCAAGTGGGGTTTTGACCTCCATAAAGGTGTTGAGCTTGAAGGAGTCATCACCAGCGCTCCGGTTCGCAAGGGATCGGGTGTTTCCTTCGACGTAAATTGCCGAAAAATCGACGATCCCGGCAGAAGCCGTGCCGTCGAGGGCAAAGTACAGTTACGGATGTTTATTCCCGCGGACCGCAAGAGTTGGGCCGCGCTCGATGAACTTCATTTACGTTACGGCGACGCCATTCGGGCTCCCGTCAGGTTTGAGAAGCCCACGATTTATAAGAATCCGGGAAACTTTGACTTTCGATGGTGGATGGAGGCCATTGAAGACATTTCCTGGGAGGGCACCATCAAGAGCCCGCGGGAGATTGAGAAACTCTCCGCATCCCAGGCGCCGAAGCTCTCCATGCTGGTGGCGAAGGTGAGAGCGCGATTGCTCGGCGGCATCGACGCGCTATATCCTCCATGGTCTCGGGAAGGGCGCGTCGGCGCGGTTCTGAAGGCCGTCCTGCTGGGCGACCGCTCCTCGCTCGATTCTGACACCGTCGAGAACTTCCGGCAGTCAGGGCTCTATCACCTCCTGGTGATTTCAGGGCTCCATGTGGGCTTGCTCGCCGCAGTAGTTCTCTTCTTCCTGAATCTTTTCCGCCTGGGCGAATCCTGGCGCGCTGTGCTTCTGATGACGTTTCTTGTGACGTACGCTCTGCTGGTCGAGCAGCGGGCTCCGACGCTTCGGGCTTCGCTGATGATCGGCGCCTATCTTCTGGCCCGGTATCTCTACCGGGACCGGGGGGCTTTGAATGCGGTGGGATTCGCAGCTCTGGTTCTGCTCGTGTACAGGCCCGCGTGGCTTCTGGAGGCCGGGTTTCAACTTTCCTTCTCCGCAGCGCTGTTGATTGCCGGCCTGGCGATTCCCATCCTTGAGCGAACAACTTTGCCATACCGCCGGGCGTTATCCGGCTTGGACCAGGTTAAACGCGATGAGACCTTCCCTCCGCGCGCGGCGCAGTTGCGACTGGACGTTCGATCCGTAATCGAATGGTTGAAAACGCAGTTTTCATTTCTCGACCGCCATCCGGAGCTAGCTGAGCGTGGAGTCACAATTCCCGGTCGCGTTGGCTTGTGGGTGCTGGATTTAATCTTGTTTTCCGCGGTTATCCAAGTAGGGCTGCTTATGCCCATGGCTGCGATTTTTCATCGAATCACGCTGGCAGGCATTGGACTCAACGCCCTGGCCCTGCCTCTGATGACAGTTCTGATCGCACTGGCGGTGCCCACGGTGATCCTGGGCGCCACGCTGCCGGCCCTTGCGGTCTTTCCAGGAAGACTGCTGCTTTGGGTAACAAACGCCTTGCTGGCCATAACGGAGTTCCACCGGATTCCCCTCTGGCTGTCCTATCGCATTCCAGGACCGCCAGTTTGGGCGGCGCTTAGTTTCGCGCTGGCGTTAATTGCCGTGGCCTGGAGCCTTGGCAAAAACGCGCGGGCCTTCAAGGTTTCTCTCGCTGTCTTTGCGCTGGCCGCTTGGGTGGTGGTCACTTACCCGTTTCCTCCCAGCCTTCCAAAAGGAATGCTGCAAACGACCGCACTCGATTGCGGCCGGGGCGAGGCTCTCTTGACGGTGCTGCCGGATGGAACAACCATGCTGGTGGACGCCGGCGGCCGCGAAACCTACGGTCCGGACGCCGACCGCTGGAATCCCGGTGAAGACATTGTCTCCCCTTACTTATGGTCGCGAGGCATCAAGAAGATTGACATTCTGGTTTTAGGCAACGGAAGCGAAGAAAACATCAAAGCGATGGATGCCATCCTCCGCAATTTTACAGTCCGGGAGTTGTGGCGGGGACCCAAGGTCACGAGCCCCGCCTACCAGAACCTGGCCGCTACGGCTCGCGAGCGCGGCGTGGCCATTCAGCGGGTATCCGCAGGGAATCAGGAAATCCGAGGCCAGGCCAAAGCGGAAATCCTTTGGCCGCCGCGTGTCCTGCCGAATTCCCATTTCACCTTGGAGGACGATTCTCTGGTGCTGCGCATTCGGTCGAAAGAGGACAGCGTCCTCTTGCGCGGCGACACCGGCAATCGCGTGGCGAGGGCTTTTGACAAATCTTCGGACCCGCTTGCCAGCAATATCCTGGAGTCCGCGCGCGCCCTCGCCGGATTGGCGTCTCAGCGGAAATTCCTGGACCGGGTGAATCCGCAAATTGTGGTGATCTCCGGCAAAAAGAATTATGGCCGCGCCGGCAGCAGCTTCCCGGTCTATCAGGCGCTTCAATCCGCGAACGTGCGAGTGCTCCGGACGGCAGTGGACGGCGCGGTTACCGTGGACGCCGATCAATCGCACCTGGAAGTCCGGTGCTATGGGACACATGAAAAACTCAACTGACTTCGCGGCCGGACCCCAGAGGAATGCGGGAGCCGGAGGGTTGAATCTCTCTTCGCGCAGAACGCGCGCGGGCAGTTGATGGACTCATCAGCTCAGGGTTCCAGATTTTAGCCTATAATATCTTGCAGGCGGCAGCGCAAAGGATGAAGCGTTGATTCAGCGCAAGGATGGGGCAGGACAATCGTGGCAACCGAAGCTGAAATCCGTGAAGAGGCAAGCAAAGCCCGGCGACTTCAAATTGCTGTGGATTTGGCCATGAGCGCGCTGCGGCAATCCGATATCCCGGTGGAAGAAGCTGCTGAATTGGTCGCATCAACGCGCCGCTATGCGCTCAGTCTTTTCCCCGGCAAAGAACGCACCTTCGACCTGATTTACCGTCCCCGGTTCCAGCGGGTTCTCGCCGAAAAATACAAGATTATTTAGGGCTGTCGATTATTTTTTCTGGCGGTTTCACACCGCCGGCGGCAGGCGCGGCAGAACCCGGATGCGGAGCTCCAGGGATGGAAGTCAGCGTGCCCGTGATCGATCCCACAAGGAGGTCGGCCTTGATTCGCAAAGGGTAATGATGCGGATCGTCGCTAAACCAGATTGTCATTCGCCCTTTGATTTTTTTGTATAGCGTGCCGAACACCCGGGGTTCAACGCGGAGCGCGTCCATGGTTCCCATGGGGGTTTGAAGCTTTTCACGATCCAGGACGACAGCGACAACCCGGGTTGTCTTTGAACCATCATTGACGGCCAGGTGAATTTTGTCGCCCACCCGGAGGGGTTGGCTCCGCAAATAATAAAATCCTGAAACGATATCTTGCACGCAGGGAGGAATCTCATGTTCGCCGTGCTTCGGAGGATCTTTCGGCTTGCTCAGATTTCGCTCGTTCAAAACAGCCACCTGCCGGACGCTGTCAAAGGCGATGTTGACGGACCGGTGCCGGCGGCCTTCATTGATCTGCTTGGAGATGCCAAGAGAACATCGCGTGTCTGGATTAAAAAGAGAGCGGAATTCGTCCTGGACTTTATAAAGGATGGAAACGAATCCCTCGGAACGGGCCGTCGTCTTGATCACAAAAACATTCGAGGCCCCGCGCGGATCTCTCAGAAGAGTGGCGGTAACCTCTCCCGCGTGAAAGATGGACCAATTGACATCGTAGTTGAGCGTTTCCCCGGGATTAAATGGAAGCGGATCCTTTGGAGCCGCCTGGGATGGAACGCCCGCAGCCGACAGAGTGAGAAGTATTCCGAAAACGATAATGCCTGCACGAGCGATTTTCATATTTCAGTTAGACGCAGGATCGTTTGGAAAAGCAACCTGCCCATGCTTCTAGCGTAACAGAATTTTCAGCGTCAGGAAGAGTACCCCTGCGAGATATCCGAGCGCCGCTTCGTATTCACGGTTCCTTTGATAGCGCCGCCACTGGAACTTTTCGCCCCGGGCCATGGCAGATTTTCGATGCGGAAAGAAAAGAGGCACCGCCGCTGCGTATTCCTCGTACTTTTTTCCGTATTGTTTGAGCAAACCGGCTTCCTCGCGCCGCATGACGGGCCCATAGACAACGATAAAAAAAAACACGAACGCCGCCGCCAAAAACCAGCGGCCCCCGGCGATGACGAGTCCCACGCCGATCAGCAAACTGCCCAGATACAAGGGATTGCGCGTATAGGCATAGGGGCCGCAAGTGGCAAGGCTCCGCATCTTGTCAAGATGGCCTGCCGCATAGGCCCGAATCCCCAAACCGAGAAGCGCGACCAGTGAGCCGGCGACCAGCAGTGAAGCCGTAGGCTGGGCGAAGATCAGGAAAGCAATGCCCAGGGCAAATCCCATGGGCACGCGCCAGCGGGCGGCAAAAGTTCCGAACCCTTTATTCATTGGCCCCCCCGCAAGCGCCGGAAGGCCGCCTCCACAACCGATTCAATACTGACCCCTTCGAGATAGCTCAAATGTTTTGAGTGCCTGCCGTGCTCCAGCTTCGAGCGGCCAAGGACTACAACGTCCGCGCTGTTGAAAGGGCCATTTCGCTCCGGGGTGTTCAAAGGGTCTGTCAAATCGAAAATCGCGACCAGTGGAGTTCCCACCGCGGCGGCAAGGTGCAGCGGCCCGGTGTCACCCCCGATCAGGAGCTTCGCGCCCCGCGCCAGCCCGATGAATTGCGCGAGCGTCGATGGAAACCACTTTGCCTTTGGAGTTTGCGCCTTGGCGAGAATTTCCCGAACCCATCCCTCTTCAGGTTGAGAGCCTGTTAACAGAATGTCGAAGGGCAATTCCGGCGCCAGCCGGCGAATTGCTCCAGCGTAGTTTTCCGGGGACCAGCGTTTCCCCTTCCAACCTCCGCCGGGATTCACGATGATGTAATCCGTGACGCCTAACGCCCGGAGACGCTCCTGAACGTCGGCTTTGTCCGACTCTGCTCCAGGCAATGGAAACTCCCACGCACCGCTCTGCGCTCCCAAATACTCAACCAGCGACAGGTTCATTTCGATAATATGCTTTCGTCCCTGGGCAGAAACGCGGTCCGTATAGAATATCCCGGCAGCGGACTCTCGAAGCCATTTCCCTTTGAACCCAATGCGTTTTTGCGAATGGCTGATCCATGCCAACAGGCCGGTTTTCAAAAGGCCTTGCATGTCGATGGCGGCATCATAAGAAGACTCTTTAAGCTGGGCGTAGCTCCGCAGGATGTCCCTCATCGTCTCGCCAGAGGTCAAACTCTCCCGCCAGCCAAGCGTGTCGATTCTTATGACGCGGCGGACAAATGGATTTCCTTCAAGCAGCGGCGCGTAGCGATCCTCCACGGCCCAGTGAATGGCCGCTTGCGGATAAGTCCGGCCAAGTGCCGCCACGGCAGGCAGGGCATGGACAATATCCCCCACCGAACTGAGACGAACGATAAGAAACTGCGAACTGGACTTTTGCATCCGCTACCTAAAAGGCCGGCAGGCATAAACGCTGCACCCTGATTCTTGCCTCATCCCTTTTCACGCGCTTCGACGCCTTCCGATCTGCTTCCAGTGAGGCGCCGAATCACCTCGCGTGTTGAATGGGATTTTGCGTCGCCGACAATCGAAACCTGCCCGCCCCACTCTTTGATGACGTCGCGCTCCGGAACCGTGCCTTCCGTATAGTCAGTTCCTTTGCAGTGGACGTCAGGGCGCAGGTCTCGCAGGATTGTTTCCGCCGTCAAGTCGTCAAAGATCGCTACGTAATCGACCGCTTCAAGCGCCGCCAGCAACTCGGCGCGGTCCTGCTCCGCCAGCAGAGGCCTTCCCTCGCCTTTCAGCTTGCGGACCGCCCGGTCGCTGTTCACGCCCACAACCAGAACGCTGCCCTGCTGCCGGGCGCTTTCAAGGTAGCGAATGTGGCCCACGTGAAGCAGGTCAAAGCAGCCGTTGGCAAACGCAATCCGATGGCCCTCGCTGCGCAGGCGTTCACCGAGCGGCGCCACTTCTGCCCGAGAAATTATCTTACCGTTCAAGAGTTTCGTATAACCTCTTTGAGTTCCTGGGCCGTAACGGTGGCGGTCCCGCGCTTCATGACCACAACCCCGCCCGCGCAATTTGCCAGGAAAGCCGCATGGGTAAAGGTCGCCCCTGCCGCGAGAGCTAATGTGAAAACCGCCCCAACCGTGTCCCCCGCACCGGTTACGTCCACGGCCTGGTCGGAGCCAAAAACCGGGATCAGTTGCGGCTTTCGCCCCGCTTCGAACAGGGCCATCCCGTCATGCCCGCGGGTAATCAAAAGAGCCTGCAACGATTGGCGCTTGAGCATCGCACGGCCCAACTCGAAAAGCAGGTCGACGTTGTTGCCAATCGTTTTCCCGAAAGCTGCCTCCACTTCCGGTTCATTTGGAGTGAGGGCGGTAACCTGGCAATAGCTCGCGAGGGCATATCGCGAATCCACAACCAGCGGCACTTGCCGGGTTTTCGCCAGGAGCCGCAGCTTTTCAACCTCCGCGGCATCCGTGGTCCCGTAACCGTAATCGGAAACCAGCACGCCTTGAGCCCGGCTTAGTCTCTGGCCCGCCAGCTTGCGAATCGTTTCCCGGAATTCCTGCCGGCCGTCCTCTGCGGGCTCACGATCAACTCGGACGATCTGTTGCCGCTGCCAATGCGTCAGGCCGCCAAGGATGCGCGACTTCGTGGGCGTGGTGTAACCTTGCACACGAAGGATTCCCCGCGTCGAAACCTTCTTTGCCTCGAAAGATTGCAGCAGCGCCTCGCCGGCGTCGTCCGTGCCCACTACTCCCACCGGCGTTACTCGCGCGCCCAGGTCCGCCAGGTTGTTGACGGCGTTTGCCGCGCCCCCAGGCAGAATTTTCCTTTCGCGTTGCCGAAGAATCAGGACGGGAGCCTCGCGCGAGACACGGGCAATTTCACCGTAGACAAACTCGTCCGCCACCATGTCACCCAGCACCACGACGTGCTGGCGAGGAAATCTCCGGATGAGGGAGAGTAAGGAAGAGCGAACTCGGTTAGTAATCTTCATAAGCGACATATCGAGCAAGGACGGCTGCCTGCCCTACAAGAACCTGACTTATCCTGCTGCCGGACGGTCATGGGTAACCCCTAATTCCTTGATCAGCCCCAGGGCGGTTCGGTGGACTTCCTCCACGGTCACGCCTTTCATGCAACGGAAGTCGATGGGACACTCGCGCAGGCCACAGGGGCTGCAGGCGACGGGATGTTTCACGATCCGGGCGCGCGGGCTGACGGGTCCGGTGGCGCGCTCGTTGGTGGATCCGAAAATCGCCACAACGGGCAGGCCCAGCGCCGCCGCAAGGTGCATCGGGCCAGAGTCGTTGGTGATGATCAACCGGCATTGAGCCATGAGGGCCATCAGTTGGCGCAAGGTCGTTTCTCCCGAGACAAGGGTTGGCGTATGCTCCATCATCCGCGCAATCGTCTCCGCAAGCGGCTTCTCGGCCCGGGAACCGAAGATTAGCACATCGGCATCAAGCGCTCCAACCAGGCGGTCCGCAAGATCGGCATAACGGTCCAGCAGCCAGCGTTTGGCGGGCCCAAAGGCCGCGCCGGGACTGAAGCCCACCAGAAAGCGTGGTCCTCCCAAACCGAGCGACTTCAACTGCTTGGCGGCCCAAATCTTTTCACCGTGCTGTACGTTCAGCAGAATCCTCTCGGCCGGGATGGGCCTCTCGATTAAACCCGCCCGGAACAGGAGATGCAGATAGTAGTTGCTTTGGTGTCCGTAGAGTGCGGGCGGCGGAACGGGCACGGCATCGGTCAGCAACGCCCCCCGGCCTTCAAGGTCATACCCGATGCGAACGGGGATGCGGGCGCACCAGGCCATCCAGGCGGCATGAAAAGCGTTTTGGAACAGGATGGCCAGATCGAATCGTTCGGCCCGAAGCATCTGAATGAATTTCCAGAAACCTCGGGGGCCCCGATGTTCTCCCTCCGGATCGTAGACGAGCAGGCGATTTGCAGCGGGATGATGCTCATAAAGCTCCGCCACCCAAGGCTTGACGGCCAACACGATCTCTGCCGACGGAAACCGCGCCCGCAAGGCATCAAGCGCCGGCAGAGACATGACGCCGTCGCCAACCCAGTTAGTCCCCCGAACCAGGATTTTCTCCGGATCGAGAGAAGCAATTCCTTGAACAGCCAAACAATGACCCCCGAGTCCCAAGTCTAGATAGCGGTTGCCGTTCTTTCCCGCAGCCGGACGGGCGACACCCCGGCCAGAAGAGCTTCTTCGAACGCCCGGGCCTCAGCAATTTCCGCCCCGATCGCACAAGCCACAAGAGGAAGTTTCGGCTTCCATTGCGGAGGAAGATTCATCATGTCTTTCTCCGTAGTCAGGAACGCCGCGGCTCCTTTAGCCTGTGCGGCCGCCTGCAACCGCCCGGTATCCTGCGAAGTGTAAACATGATGGTCGCGAAATGCAATTTCCGCGCCCGGCGCAAATCCCCACCGGCGCAAATCCGCAAAAAACGCGCGAGGATTTCCGATGCCGCAAAAAGCGCACACCGGGCGCCCGTAATAGGCTGCCACCGGTTCAAGCTTGCCGCTGCCCGCCTCTATCAATCCTCTGAGCGCGGTTGAACAGTGGAAGATTTGCGCCTGGGAATTGATGTCCCGGATTCGATTTTCGATTGCGTCAGGATTCTTGAGTTCGGTGCGCGTGAGCATGATCAAGTCCGCGCGTTTGAGCGCCGCACAGGTCTCGCGCAAACGTCCCGCCGGAAGCACCGCGCGGTCATCGAGAGCCTGAGTCACATCAATTGCCACAACATCCACGTCCCGCTCCAACGCAAAATGCTGGAAGCCGTCGTCCAGGATGTGAATATCCACCCCAAAGCGCTCTTCGGCGAGTCTCCCTGCCCGGAAACGGTCCGCAGAGACCACAATCGGCACCTGGGGCAAGGCGCTGGCAAGCCAGGCAGGTTCGTCGCCCACGGCGCGGGGATCGGCATTTCGGTTCGGCCGCGGTTCGAGGACAAGCAAATCCGCGCCTCGCCTGCGGCCGTAGCCCCGACTCAGAATGGCCGGCTTGTATCCGCGCCGAAGCAACGTTTCGGCAATCCAACAGACCAACGGAGTTTTTCCCGCGCCTCCCACCGTCAGGTTCCCGACGCTGACGACGGGACGCGAAAGGCGGCGGCTTTTCAGCCAACCCCTGTGGAAAGCGCGCTCGCGCAGCAATGCTCCCAGTCCGTAGGCTTCGGCAAGCGGTGTAAGCAAAGGATTCATAGGCATCAGTCAAGACACCGGCGTCGCTGCCGCTGAAGGCGCGCCCAGCCACTCCTCCACCCGGTTAAGGACTTGCAAGGTAGCGCCCGCTTGCTCTTCAACCACTCGCCTGGCGTTCTCTCCCAGGGTGCGCGCCTTTTCAGGATTGTCAAACAAGCGAAGCGCTTGTTGGCCAAGTTCAGCGGCGTCCGCCACCTGGATCGCGGCGTCAGCTCCCAAAAAAAGCGCCGCAACGTCCCGGAAATTAGTCATGCTCGGACCAAAAATAACAGGCTTCCGCCACAAGGCCGGCTCCAGCAGATTGTGGCCGCCGGTCGGAACCAGGCTTCCTCCCACAAAAACCACATCCGCCAATCCCAACAGCTCCGCCAGATCTCCAATGGTATCAAGCAGCAAAATTTCAGCCGAAACAAGCTGCAGGCGCATCTCCTCGCTGTTTTGCCGCAGGGCGGTGCGGCGCATAAAGTTCCGTCCGCCGGCGCGCAACAACTCCGCGACTTCCGCAAAACGTGCGGGGTGGCGCGGCGCGAGAATCATCAAGGCCTGGGGATATTTTTCGCGGATCGCCTGCCACGCCTGAAGCACCGGCGGTTCTTCGCCAGGCATGGTGCTGGCAGCCACAAAGACCGGCCGGCGGTTTTGGGCCTTCAGCGCCTCCCGGATTTTTATTCCGAAATCGCCCAGCGCCGGCGCCTGGCCGTCAAATTTAAGATTGCCGGTCACCCTGACGCGTTCTGGAGGCGCGCCGAGCGTCCGAAATCTTTCCGCGTCCGCAGCCGTTTGAGCGCCGATCCAGTCCACATTTTCAAGAACCCGGCGCATGAAAGGACGGATCAGCCGATAACCGCCAAACGACTTATCCGAAAGGCGGGCATTCACAAGGATTGAGCGGCACCCAAAATCATGGGATACCCGCAGAATATTTGGCCACAGCTCGGTCTCCACAATCAGCAAAAGCGAAGGGCGAATCTGCTCCATGGCGCGGCGGACGGTCCATACCCAGTCAAAGGGCAGATAAAACCGCCCGGCCAGATCCGGCAGCCGTTTTTCTCCCACTTCCCGGCCGGTAGGCGTTACGTGGCTCAGGAAAATCTTCCGCCCAGGATAGCGCCGCTGAAGCTCCCGCACCAGGCCGGCGACGGCCATCGTCTCTCCCACTGAAACAGCGTGAACCCAAATGGCGCTTTGCGTAGGTTGACGAAAGGAGGAGGGTAGCCGGCCAAACCTTTCGCGCCACCCCACGGATTTGATCCGGCTCTTACCGCGCCGCAGATAATAAGGCGCCGTCAAAACCAACCCTAGACTGAATAGCAGGCTGTAAAGTCGGTACATTCTGGGATGAGCACAACGCGGAGTTCTAAAGTTTTGAATCCAACCAATCGCAATTATAAGTTGAAAAGCCCTGAAGTACCATCAAAACAAGCCGTTACGCCGCAGATTGAACGGCCAGGAAAACAGCCTGCCATGCGCGCCTGAAAAGCCCGGGCGGGCGAAAGCTGGGTTGGAGAAGCCCTCTCGCTTACCTGCCATGCTTGGCGCTGCAGAGCCGGCATCGAAACTTTGCAGCCGGGACGCTTGCCGCTTTAATCCAGGCGCACTCCGCCCTCATTTGGCTTGGCAGGATCTTCGGCATTCGGTTCCCATGCCAAGCCAAACAGGTCAAAAAACGGCGACAGTTCCTGGAAATCGAGCTGCCTTGTGGCGCTCACGTTGCGGCTAAAACTGGTTTTCGCTACTTCTTGTAGTAATCCGCATTGGTTGCGATAAAGCTGTTCCACTTCTCGGGCAGGTCGTCCTGCGGGAAAATTGCCGAGACCGGGCAAACCGGAACGCAGGCTCCGCAATCGATACACTCGACAGGATCGATATACAGCATGGGGAGTTCGGCAAAGTTTGCTTCATCCTTGCGGGGGTGAATGCAATCGACCGGACACACATCCACACACGCAGTATCTTTGGTGCCGATGCAAGGCTCGGCGATGATATAGGCCATCTGACTTCCTCCGTAAATTGATCGGAACTAATTTACCTTTGACTCCGGACAGAGTCAATCGTAGTTCAAGACGGCCTTGGGGGCGACGACTTAAGTCGAAAGCTTATCCGGGCGCTGGAGCGCAGGGGGTTAAATTCTCGTTTTTAGCGCAGATACACGGAGGGAGTAACGGTCAAAGCCCCGAGAAGATCGCCATCTTCAACCGGGCGGAGACAACAACCACAGGGAACATCCTGCCGCCCAAAGCACCTGGATGGCAGGCTTAGAGGATTTGGGCGCCTTGCCGCGCCGCAGCGGCCTGAATGCGTTTCTCGCCCCTACTTCCGGGTCAATTCCTGTAGTGCGCGGCGTTGATCTCAATGTAGCTTTTCCACTGTTCCGGCACATCTTCCAGAGGAAAGATGGTGGGCACCGGGCAATCAGAAACGCACGCACCGCAATCAATGCAGTTCTCGGGGTCGACGTAAAGCTGCGCGGCCTCCTCAAAATTTGCCTCGTCTTTCCTTGGATGAATGCAGTCAACCGGGCACACGTCCACGCACTGGGCATCTTTCGTACAACCCTCAGCAATAATATAGGACATCCTAATCTCCCGCCTTTTAATGGGTTTCTGCGAGGAATCTGCCGATCACCTCGCTCCCTGTTCATCATATTTGGGACGATGCGCTCGTTGCTGTGACTCGGGTCACACCCATCAAGGGAAATCAGCACGCAGGCTTCCGAAGCTCATAAAAAACTGGGAGTCGGCGCAGCATTACTCTTGCCCCATCTTGCAGGGAAGCCTAGGATATCGTCATGCCTTCTCTCGATGCCGTAACAGCGCTGCGCCGGGTACCGTTCTTCGCAGTTCTTGACCAGGACGAACTCAACCGGCTGGCCAGCCACTGTGCTGCCCGGCATTTGGCAAAGGATGAGCTTCTTTGCGCCGAAGGTGATCCTTGCGACGGACTCTTTGTCGTTCAGTCCGGAGCCATTAAGGTCTTCAAGATGGCGGAAACCGGCCGCGAGCAGGTCCTGGTGATTGAGCGGGCCGGTTCGACGGTGGGAGAACTCCCGGTGCTCGACGGCGGCAACTTTCCGGCTTCCGCTGCGGCAATTGAGGATTCGATTCTGCTTTTCGTCCCCAAGCGCAAATTTGTGGAGTTGTGCCAGCGAAACTCCAAAATGGCCTTTGCCATCATCAGAGCGCTGGCCTGGCGCTTCCGCTACATGGCCTCTTTGGTTGAAGAGCTCTCCCTCAAGGAAGTCAGCCACCGGCTGGCAAGGTTCCTGCGCAACCGGGCGCTTGAATTGGGAGTGCGAACCCAACAGGGCGTCGAGTTTCCGCTGGAGGAAACCAACCAGCAAATTGCCGCGGAAATCGGGACGGTCCGCGATCTGGTCTCAAGAAACCTCCGGCGTTTTGTGGACCGCGGAATCATTAAAATGGAGCGGCGCAAGGTGCTTGTCTTGAACATGGCGGACCTGGAAGAGCAGGCCACGGGCGCCAAGCGAGCATCCGGATAGGGTGCTTGGCCACGCGCGGGCGGCCGGCCTATCGACCACCAAGATCGCGCTGAACATCTCCCCATCGCCGACCGCTCTTCCCTGGTTTTTTCGACGCGGCGGGCCGTGCCCGACCATCGCGCCGCGGCAGGTTCGATTCCACTTTTGATGCTTGCTTTATGCTTGTTCGTGCCCCTAATCTATATTGCTATTCCTGATGATAGAAGGAGAGAACGTGAAGCCTGTGAACCCGCGGCTGGTGGTTTTTACGGAAAAAGATGATGGACCCGTTTGTGGTCTTGATGAGGGAGTTATTCTTGCCGCCGGAGGTGCCTTGCGGTTTGGCACCGCTTCTGGCCAGTCCGAACGCATCCGCATGACTGAACAGGCCGAGGTCATCATCGTAAGTTCAGCTCCGATTACCCGCGAATTCTTGAGCGCGCTGCCCCGACTGAAAGGAATTGTGCGGCTGGGCATTGGCGTGGATACGGTGGACCTTGAGGCGGCCACCGATCTCGGAATCGTCGTGGCGAATGTCCTGAATTTTTGCCAGGATGAAGTGTCCGAGCACGCATTGGGCCTGATGTTTGCGGTAGCCCGAAAAATTGTGCTGGCCGACCGGAAGGTCCGCAGCGGAGGCTGGGTGGAGGGCGTACAAGAGTCCATGTTGCCCATGCGGAGACTGAGGGGCCAGACGATGGGATTGATCGGCTTCGGACGGATCGCCCGGAGCATGGTGGTGCGGGCGAAAGGCCTGGGGCTTGAGGTCGTCGCCGCCGACCCGTATGCCTCACCGGAAGCCGCGCGAGAGATGGGAGTGCAGCTTCTGCCGCTTGCTGGACTGCTGCCCATAGCCGACATTGTTTCGCTTCACGTCCCGCTTACCCCAGAAACCCGGCACCTCATTGACACAGAAGCCATCTCTCTAATGAAGCGCACAGCGATTCTGATCAACACCTCGCGAGGCCCGGTGGTGGACGAGGTGGCCTTGGAGAAGGCTTTAGCCGAAGGACGCCTTGGCGGGGCAGGCTTGGATGTGCTCGAACATGAGCCCATCAAACTTCCACATCCCTTTTTGGATTTCGATAACGTCGTCGTCACATGCCATTATGCTTCCTGCAGCCTGGAGGCCTACGCCGAGATGCGCCGGGCGGTGTCGGAGCAAATCGCCCAGATTCTGCGCGGAGAATTCCCGATCTATCTTGTCAACACGCAGGTCAGGAATCTTCCCCAATGCCGGCTGTAAGGAATGGAACTGCAATCCGGCCCGAATCGTGACGGGAAAACGGCAACAAGCCTTCTTCAATTTCCAACTGTGAAGCTGCAGGTTGCAAATGGCTAGGACAACAGATCAACGGCGTCTCAACGTGGTGCTGATCGGCAAGGTTGCGTCAAAGGCGCAAGAAATCCTCAGAGGCTATCTGAAACCTCGCTGCCTGCTGCGCCCATTCCCGATTGCACGGGAAAATGCTGAACTCCGGAAGGCTCTGGCCGGCGCCGATGTGGCGGTCGGAAACTATTTCACGGAACGAATGGCGCGCGCGGCCCGGAACCTGAAGCTGCTCCAGGCCCCCAATGCCGGGGTTGACAGTTTTTGTTTAACAAAGCTTTCTCCCGGCATTACCGTAGCGAACGCTTATTTCCACGGACCGGCCGTGGCGGAATACGTCATCATGATGATCCTGGCGTTAAGCCGAAATCTGTTGGAGATGGACGCGCTGTTCCGGAAAGGCGAGTGGCGCGAATCGTGGATCAAGGGAGAACTGCCGCGCGAAGAAATCCTGGGAAAAGTTCTGGGAATGGTTGGCTTTGGCAACATTGGCCGGGAAGTAGCCGTGCGGGCCCGCGCTCTGGGCATGAAAATCATAGTGATCAGCGCCCATCCTCCCGCCCGCAAACCCAAAGGAGTGGACTTCTGGAAAGGTCCGGAGGCGCTCGAACAGCTTCTCCGCGCTTCTGACTACGTTGTGCCGGCGTGCCCGCTCAACAAGGATACGGAAGGATTGATCGGGCTGAAGGAGTTCCGATGGATGAAGCGGAACGCTTTCCTGGTCAACGTCAGCCGGGGACCCGTTGTCCAGGAAGCGGCTTTATATCACGCCCTTAAATCGCGCCGCATCGCGGGCGCGGCCATCGATGTCTGGTATCGCTATCCCAAGGACGATCATCCTACCCGGCCGTCACGGTTTCCATTTCACAAATTGCAGAATCTGATCATGACCCCCCATGTTTCAGGCTGGATGCGAGGCACGCGCGACCAGCGCCTCCGGCTGGTTGCCGCAAATATCAACCGGCTGGCGAGCGGGCAATCCCTCCTCAATGTGGTTCAGGGCCCCAAAAGACATCACCGTTCCGAGTGGACGCCGGAGGCTTCCAGCCGGGGCGCTCACGGGCTTGCCGGATGAACTCGCGGGATCCGGTCTTCCACCGGCGGCAGCGGGCGTCACAAGTGCCAAGAGCGCTACAGAGGTCGCATGAAGGCCTCCCTTTTTGAGAACCAGATGAACAAAGCTGAGGACGCGGCGCGTTGAGCGCGCCAAGATGGAATAGACTCGACTCTACGCTGCGCTGGCGTTAAGCTCCTTCTTAGACCCGATGGAAAAACAACCGCAGAACCGAACCAGAGTGCGTGAGCTGACCAGTGCAACTAACAGCTTGGTCAAAGTTTTTCGCCGTTCGCTTGCTGAAGGAACAACCCCGGAAGGCTGGCTTGCAACCGAAGGGCCTCATATTCTTGAAGAGGCTTTGAAACCCGGTTCGCGCGCCACGCTCCACAGCGTGTTAGCGGGGCAAACAGCGGCCGAGGAATATCGCACACTGCTGGCGCGGCTGCCCCGGGAAACCGAGATGGCCAGCGTTCCGGACCGGCTGTTCCACCAGCTTTCTCAAACCCAGGCGCCCCAGGGCATCGCCGCCCTGATCGAGTTGCATCCGGCTGACTTGAAGTCCATTCTCGCACGCCCTGATGCGATTCTGGTCGTGGCCTGCGGGCTTCAGGATCCCGGCAACCTGGGCGCCATCATTCGCAGCGGCGACGCCCTGGGAGCTTCCGGAATCGCCACTCTTACGAACACGGTGAATCCCTTCAATCCCAAGGCGGTCCGTTCATGCGCGGGATCGATCCTGCGGCTGCCGGTTTTTGTAAACCTTCAGCCGGACGTTCTTTTCCCAATGCTGCGAGCCGCGCGCATCCAGGTTGTTGCGGCAGATCCTCATAGTTCCCAGTCCCTTTCGGCAGGGGATTTCCAGGGGCCCGTCGCTATTCTGGTCGGGAAAGAAGCCGCAGGGTTACCGCCGGAGATTCTGCGCGAGGCCGACCGGCTTTTGCGCATTCCCATCCGCCGGGAAGCGGACTCGCTCAACGCCGCCATCGCCGCCGGCGTCTTTCTCTATGAGATCGCGCGGCAACGAGGCTTTCGTGAGTTTGTTTGAAACCCATCCTTCATCTCCCACCGAAGCGCCCGATCGCCGGCCGCTCGCCGACCGCATGCGTCCCGAGACCATCGAGGAATACGTCGGCCAGCTCCACATCCTGGGCCCCGGCAAGGTTTTGCGGCGGCAGATCGAACGCGATGAAGTCGCGTCCATGATCCTGTGGGGGCCTCCGGGCTCCGGGAAAACCACGCTGGCCACGATTGTGGCCCGCAAAACCCAAAGCGACTTTGTGCGATTCAGCGCCGTGCTGGCCGGCATCAGGGAAATCAAGGACGTGATGGCGGCCGCCGAAAAAGTGCGCCATATCGGACGCCGCACCATCCTCTTTATCGACGAGATTCACCGCTTCAATAAAGCGCAGCAGGACGCTTTTCTTCCCTACGTCGAGCGGGGAGACATTACCCTGATCGGCGCCACAACGGAAAACCCGTCTTTTGAAGTGAACGCCGCGCTGCTCTCGCGCGCCAAAGTCTATATGCTTTCGGCGCTCTCAACGGATGAAGTTGAGACCCTGCTGGCACGGGCGCTTAAGGATGAGAAGCGCGGGCTCGGAGATCAAAACGTTGTGATCGCCGATGAGTTGCTGCGCCAGATCGCCGTTTTTTCAAACGGCGACGCGCGCACGGCCTTTAACACACTGGAAACAGCGGTGGCCGCAGCGGCGCGCGATGAACAAGGACGGATTGAGATCAGCGAGAAGATTGTCGAAGACGCTATCCAACGCAAGATGCTTCTCTATGACAAGAGCGGCGAAGAGCACTACAACCTGGTCTCCGCCCTGCACAAGTCCGTCCGCAACTCCGATCCTGATGCCACGCTTTACTGGCTGGGGCGAATGCTCGAAGCCGGCGAGGACCCGCTCTATATTGCGCGGCGGCTGATTCGCATGGCGTCGGAAGACATCGGCCTCGCGGATCCCAAAGCGCTTGAAGTCGCGGTGGCCGCCATGCAGGCGGCGCATTTTGTGGGAATGCCGGAGGGAAACCTGGCGCTGGCGGAAGCGGCCGTGTACATGTCGCTCGCGCCCAAGTCCAACGCGCTCTATGTGGGATACGGCGAGGTCAAAGACGACGCGCAACATACGCTGGCCGAACCTGTTCCGCTGCACCTGCGGAATCCTGTCACCGGCCTGATGTCGAACGCCGGCTACGGCAAAGGCTATCAGTACGCGCACAAGGCTCCCGAGAAGCTGACGGACATGACCTGCCTGCCTGAAAACCTCCAGGACCGCCGCTACTATCGGCCTACCGAGCAAGGCTTGGAGAAGCGGCTGGGCGAGAAGATGCAGGCCATCCGGGAATGGAAAAAGAAGAGGCAGAAGAAGTGAGGTAAATTTTACCCGGTGCGCGATATTGAATCAACTTCCCGTGGCAGCGTATTTCTCGACCCTCGCGTTCATCGTAAGTAACTGATAATAGGCGACATAGAAAATGGCGACTTTTTAGCCTGAAAATCCCGTTTGTCCCACCGGGGAGGCTCTGTCCAAATGTAGCCTATCGTTGGAGTCCACGGCGAGGCCCGGGGCGACGGCGAAGGGCTGGCCAACCTGCCAAAGATGGCGTGCCCGCTTGGGGGCGGACGACGGCGCGATGGGCGATGACGGCCAAGCGGTTCGCGCCCTCTCTCGCGCGATTCCCAGTGATCGCTCGACAGTTCGCCATTCACAATTCCCCAGACACGCTGCATAATGGGTTTTCCCTGCTTCGATTTGAAGCGCGCAGGAGCGTATCCGGGCAGGTGGTTGCCGGCAAGCTGGCGCGTTTCAACGCAGGTGATGGATGCGCAGCTTGCAGCTCGGTGGCAAGGCCTGGAGGTCCAATGAGAATTTTTTCCGTGGAACGCAGCATCCCGATTCCTTTCCGGCTTCGCTCAGCGGCATGGATTGCAACCCTCACCTTCGGATTTATTTTGGCAATCAACATGACGGCCAGCGCCCAACTGATGGAATACATAAGGCGTCCCGACCCGGCGTTCAAGTGGCAGCATGTCGCGACCCAGCGGGTCAAGCGCGGCAGGATTTACAAGCTGTACTTTGTTTCGCAAGTCTGGGAAGGCATCCGCTGGGAACACCAGTTGCAGATTTATGAGCCGAACGACGTTCGGTACACCAACGTGATGCTGCTCTGGGTGACGGGGGGCAGCGCCGGCAAGAACAGCATCAACCGGGGTTTCAGGATGGCCGAGCACGCGGGAATGCGCGTGGCCATTTTGTACCAGATTCCCGACCAGCCGCTTTTCGGCGGCAAAAGGGAGGATGAGCTCATCGCCTATACCTTTGTGCGCTATCTGCACACGCACAACGCGAACTGGCCGCTGCTGTTTCCCATGACCAAGAGCGTCATCAAGGCCATGGACGTGATTCAGGCGTTTGCACCGCAGGCCTGGGGCAGTCCCAGCAACAAGTTCATTGTCGGGGGCGCTTCCAAGCGCGGCTGGACCACCTGGCTGGCGGCCTCGACGGGCGACCCGCGGGTGGTGGCGATCGCGCCCATGGCGATTGACACGCTGCGGTTTCCGGCCCAACTCAAACATCAACTGGCGGTCTACGGGCACTACAGCCGGCAGATTCATAATTACACCAACGCGGGATTGCTGAAGCCCTCCGTGCTGAAGACTCCCGCAAGCCGCCGCCTGTGGCACATGGTCGATCCCTACACCTACCAGAAACATCTGATCCTTCCCAAGCTGATCGTGAGAGGCACGAACGATCCTTACTGGACGCAGGATGCTTTGAATCTCTATTGGAATAATTTGCGGGGAGGCAAGTGGGTGCTCTACGTGCCCAACGCCGGGCACAACATGCGGGAAAAGGGAGACGATGACGCGCGCATGCTGGATACGCTGGGCGCTTTCGCCCGCCACGTCGCTTCTTCCACGCCCATGCCGAGCCCCCGTTGGAGCTACCTGCGCGAGACAAGCGAAATGCGCCTTACCATCCACACCCGCCAGATCTCCGAGGCCGCACGCCTCTGGGTGGCGCACAGCGCGACGCTCGACTTCCGCAAGTCCCATTGGACCTCGCTGCGCATGAAGCAGGCTGGTTCCAGATTTACAGCCACGGTTCCGCTGCCTTACAAAGATAATGTGGCCTTGTTCGGTGAAGTCAGGTACACCTTCAACAGCCAGCCCTATACCCTTTCCACGCAAGTCCAGATTGTCCGCGGAACTGCCACCAGCCCCGCAGTGAGCGCCAAAGGCCGCTGAGACTGCGGCAAACCCACAAGCACACGGGTCAGCCCCCGGAGGAGGCGCAAGAATTTAGCCCATGGCGCAAGCCGTGGGACAACCGGCAACCCGCCGGAAACCACCCCAGCCCCGGATGGGGCGGAAGAATTATTCCCAGATGTACCGTTCGTCGTACTCAACCCCGTTCTTTTTGAGAAAAGCGATGAGTTCCTCCTGAAACGAAACCCTCCGGTGGTGCTTCTCCTGCTCACGAATGTATTTGGCCACGGCGGCGGCGCTGGACTGGCTGACGCTGAACGCCGCGTAGCCGGTCTGCCAGGCAAACCCGCGGCCTTCCTTCGGCGTCCGGCGCGCCCAGCGGGAAGAATTGGTTTTGACCACGCGAAGCGCGTCGGCAACGGCCACACTAGGCGGCAGCCACAATAGCATATGCACGTGGTCCGGCATGGAGTTTGCCGCCACAACCTTGCCGCCGAGTTCGCGCACAATCCCGCCCAGGTAGGCCGCTAGATCGGTTTTGAGGCCGGGAGTGATGAGAGGTTCGCGGCCTTTAGTGCTGAAAATCACGTGCGTCAGAAGGTTCGAGTAGGTATGCGCCATGCTCTTTCGCCCCTCCTGATTTCGATACTCTGAATTGGCCCACTTTGATCATCTGAAATGGCCCACCGTGGGAAGGACCGATTACTCTGTTCCGGGGGAACCCGGAGCGGAGGCAACGGTGGACTGGAGAGCCAAAGTGGAG
>Ga0307373_10000221_pt1 | contig 103129 bp, 95 predicted proteins | sample OX2MG_FD_202534 | JGI IMG/M metagenome (GOLD analysis project Ga0307373, IMG submission 202534) | Soil microbial communities from Risofladan, Vaasa, Finland - OX-2 | ecosystem: Environmental > Terrestrial > Soil > Coastal area > Acid sulfate soil | place: Finland: Risofladan, Vaasa | collected... | reverse complement strand
GCCACCAGCTCCGCCGGCGACATGCTCCGCCGGTCCCGCAGCTGGGCCTCGTTGACGCCATCTACCCAATGTCGCCCATCGATCTGCCTCGTCAGCGGCAGCCCGGTCCGGAGCTGATGCACGAACTCGCGAACTGACGCCTGGGCACACGCCGATCCGACCACGTGCGCCACCACCGCGCGCACGTCCCACCGAGTGCAATCGGTCGGCCGCGACCAGTCCTGTGGCCCCAGCGTCCGCAGAAGGTCAAGGAAGCGCTGGTTCTCGACCACGGTGAGCTCCATGGCTTCCCGGTGCTCGATCCGACCAATCACCCCTACGGCGGTGACGGGACCCGCCTGTCGCGCCACTGGCAGCATGCGCGGAGTCTACGACCCGGCGGCTACTTGCTGGAAGGTCCGGCACGAGTTCGTGACTGGGGGGCGGGTCTTTCCTTGTACACCCGGTGCTCCGCCGCGTTGGGCACCTGGTCTTATCCCCAAGGATTACCTTTGGGCCTGCCCAGGCGCGTATCGTCGTGCTGGCCCTGAGATCAGCGGAGCCCAGATCGGGGCTTGAACCCGAGACCTCTTCCTTACCAAGGAAGTGCTCTACCACTGAGCTATCTGGGCGTGGTGGGCGGGAGAGGATTCGAACCCCTGTAGGCGTACGCCTGCTGATCTACAGTCAGCCCCGTTTGACCACTTCGGTACCCGCCCGTCCGCGAGTATAGCGAGGGTCAGTCGTCCGCATCCCCGCCATCGGGGGGCCCCGCCCGCAGCACGATCTTGCCGACCGTGCCGCCCGCCTCGAACTGACGGTAGGCTTCCGCGGCCGCGACCAGGGGCCACTCCGCCTCGACCAGCACCCGCAGCCGCCCGGTGGCCAGCCAGGGAAGCAGCTCTCGCTCCACCCGCCGGGCGGCCAGGGCCTTGTCCTCGAGGCTACGGGCACGCAGCGTCGATCCCCGGATCACGCCCCGGCGCGCCATCAGCAGGCCGAGGTTGAGGTCGGCGTGCGCGCCGGCTCCGATCCCGATCACGACGATCCGCCCGCCCGACCCCAGCGCCTGCAGGTCCTGGTCCAGGTTGGGAGCCCCCACCAGCTCCAGCACCACGTCGAAGGGGCCGCGCGACCCCCAGTCAGCTTTCGGGTCGAGGACCTCCGCCCCGAGCTCCGCCACCGCCGTCCGGCTGCTCTCGCGGCGGACGGTGGCGGTGACCCGCGCCCCCAGCAGCGAGGCGATCTGCACCGCCGCGGTCCCGACCCCGCCGGCGGCTCCGTGGACCAGGATCCGCTCGCCGGATCGGAGCTCCGCCTGGGTGACGAGCGCGTCGTGGGCGGTGGTGAAGGTCTCCGGGAATCCCCCCGCCGTTGCCCACCCGACCCCGTCCGGGATCGGCATCGCCACCCGCTCATGGATCCGTGTGCGCTCGGCCTGACCGCCTCCCCCGAGCAGGCCCATCACGCGGTCGCCGGGAGCGAAACGCCTGACCTCGGGGCCGACCGCCTCGACGATTCCGGCCATCTCCAGGCCGGGGATATCCGGGTCGATGCCCGCCGGCGGCGGATACCGGCCCCGTCGCTGGAGGCTGTCGGCCCCGTTCAGGCCCGCGGCCCACGTCCGGACCACGAGCTCGCTCCCAAGGGGACGCGGGTCGGGACGTCCGGCGACCGTGACCGCCCCGTTCTGGAACACCACCGCCCGCATCAGGTGGCTCGCCCGCAGCGTGACGCCACGCTCGATCGGCGCCGGCCCGGGGCGGGACGGCTAAGATCGTCGCCGGAGGCGGAGCGGAGCCCCCCCAAGAGGAGCGGATCGATGAGCATCATGCGGCGCATGTCCGATGTCTTCCAGCAGAAGGTGACCAAGGTACTCGATCGCGCCGAGGATCCCGTCCAGGCCATCGACCTCTCCTATCAGAAGCAGCTGGAGGCACTTCAGCAGGTCCGGCGCAGCGTCGCCGAGGTGCTGACCTCCCAGAAGCGACTGGAGATGCAGGCGGGTCAGCTCCAGCAGAGCGAGGACAAGCTCCAGGGCCAGGCACGACTCGCCCTCCAGCAGGGGCGCGAGGATCTCGCCAAGCTCGCGCTCACCCGGGCGCAGGCGGCCCAGTCCCAGCTGGACGGACTGCAGCAGCAGATTCAGCAGATGAAGGACCAGGAGCAGAAGCTGGAGATCACCGCCCAGAAGCTGCAGGCGAAGGTGGAGAGCTTCCGCACCCAGCGGGAAACCCTAAAGGCCCAGTATTCGGCGGCGCAGGCGTCGACCAAGATCGGCGAGGCCGTGACCGGCCTATCGGACCAGATGGCCGACGTCACCATGATGACCGAGCGCGCCCAGGACCGGATCACCCAGATGCAGGCTCGCGCCTCCGCGATCGACCAGCTGGTCGACAGCGGCACACTCGACCAGATCGGAATCTCCTCCGGAGACGACATCGACCGCCAGCTACAGGCACGGGTGACCGACGCCTCGGTGGACGCTCAGCTGGCAGCCATGAAGCACGAGCTGCTACCCGCACCGGCGCCCGCCCGCCTGGCCGCCCCGAGCCCGGCGGCCCCGGCGGCATCGGCCCCGGCTCCGCTCAGCACCTCGTCCGAGCCGATCGTCGTCCGCATCCACGGTGAGGATCAGTTCCAGCTCGCTCCCGGCGAGCGCCCCGAGCTCGACCGCCTCGACGCCGCGGTGGCGACCGCGGTCGAGGGCGGGGATTCCGATCGGTTCCAGGCGGCCCTCGGCGCGATGCTCAACTTCGTGCGTGCCCACGGCGAGCGGGTGGCCGACGATGCGCTCACCGCCTCCGACCTGGTCCTGCCCTCCGACGACATGACCCTCGAGGAGGCCCGGGGCCTGCTGGGCGACGCCGGACGAGTGGTGGACGCCGGCCCCCTGCCCGCCTAGGGCGATGCCCCGGCCTCGCCGGAAGCGGGTCTGGTTGCCGAGGGCCGACCCCGTGATCGAGCGATCGCCGGCAGGGCCGACACGCCGACCGGCGGCCCTGCCCCGGGGGCTGGGGCGGGTCGCCACCTGATCTCGCCCGGAGGATCCCGGAGGCGGCCGTCCCCCGCGGGAATCATCCCTCTCAAGCGGGAGGGGGGCGTCCATCCTCCCGCCGCCCTCTCCGGGCGAGCTAGATCGGAGCCCCCCACAAGGCGAACCAGCGCTCCAGCTGCGGCTCGAGCGGGAGCTCCCCCTCCGCCAGCGCCTTCAAGCGGAGCTCGGCCCCGTTGTCCCGCTGGTGGGGCCCGGTCGGCACGAAGGGGTAGAACGTGGCCTGCTTGAACCCATAGACCCAGTAGGTGCGCCGATCCCCCTGCTGGAACCGGAAGACAGCGGCCAGCAGCGAGTCGGCCAGTCCCTCGTCGATCAGCCCCTGGGCGATCCCGTGCAGCGCCGCCAGGGTCGACTGGAGGTCCCCTCCCACCACGACCAGCCACTCGAACCCGAGCTCGTCGGTGTGCTCCTCCACCTGGAGCGCGAGTGTCGGGGCCCCGTCCGCGCCGCCCACCACGTCGTCATCCGAGCTGGCCTCGTGGCGCACCATCGCCACCGCGTCGTCGCGGACCTGCCGGAATCGTCCCGGCGGCAGCTGCTTGAAGATGATCCCGGATCGCTGCGCCCAGCGCAGGTCCCCGGAGGCCTCCAGGGTCACGGCCGCGGTGCTCATGGCGAACAGCCGGTCCTCGTTGACCGGAGGGAGCCGGGTGCGCCCGAGCAGACTGTCGAGAAAGCCCATCCTGCCAGCGCCCCGCCCTCAGCGGGCGAGACGGCGCTCCAGCTCCTCGAGGCGGGCGATCCGGTGCTCGACCGAGGGATGGGTGGAGAAGAGCTCGGCGATCGAGCCCTTGACGCTGGCGGGCATGAACATGAGCGCGTTGGCGGCCTGCATCTGGCGCAGGTCCTGGCTCGGGATGCGTTCCATCCGTCCACTGATCTTCTGCAGCGCTGACGCCAGCAGCGCCGGCTCCTGCGTGATCACGGCAGAGCCGCGATCGGCGGCGTACTCGCGGTAGCGCGACAGGGTGCGGATCAGCACGAAGCTCACCGCCCACACCGCCGCAGCCACCAGCACGATGACGAAGAAGTTGCCCTCCTCGCTGTTCCCGCCCCGGCCCCGGCCTCCGTACCCGCCGCCATAGCCGCCCAGCCCGGCCCCGAACCACAAGCTGGACTGCACGATGAACGACGCCACCGTGGCGAAGAAGCTGGCCATCGCCATCACCCGCATGTCGCGGTGGATGACATGGCTCAGTTCGTGGGCCAAGACCGCCTCCAGCTCGCGGGGATCGAGCTGATCAAGGATACCGGTGGTCACCGCCACCAGCGCGTGCTTGGGATTGCGACCCGTCGCCAGCGCATTGGGCACCCGGCTCTGGATGATGGCGACCCGCGGCATCGGCATGTCGGTGATCTGCGCCAGCCGCGCCACCGCGGCATGGAGCTGCGGCGCCTCGGCCTCGGTCACCTCCCGGGCCCGCAGGGAGGCGAGGATGAGTCGGTCCGAGAAGGCGTACTGAACCCCGAGCAGCACCACCGCGATCACGATGATCCCGGCCAGCGGCACCCCCACCCGCAAGAGCACGCCGACGAAGACCAAGTAGACGACCGCGAGCAGGAGCATCGTGAAGAACATCCGCAGCGTCAGCCCGTGGTCGGACCCGATCGATCGCTTCATCCCCCCCTTATACCCGTTTTCCCGGCCCGCCCACCGTCCCGCTCGGATCCGGCCCAGGGCGGGGGCCTGGGGGCGCCCCCACGGGCCCGAGCTTGACGGCCTCCCCGCCGCGTGGGATAGATACCCCCAACCCCACCGGATCGGGCTGGCGACCGGGCCCCGGGGGGCGGGACGGAGGGCTCTGTGGATGCCGCGGTCTAGTCTCAGCCTCCAGCGGGACGGCCTGCTGCCGATGCGCCACCGCACTCCCGACCGCGACCCCCTCGCGGCCTATCTCGGAATGCTGCGACCCAGCAGCCAGCGCTCCCAGCTCGAGGCTCTGGAGGTGATCGCGCAGGTGGTGACGCAGGGCGCCTGCAGCGCGGGGACCCTCCCCTGGGAGCACTGGCGCGCCCGTCACACCGAGATGGTGGTGGGATGGCTGGGCCGCAAGTACCGACCCGCCACGGTCGAGCGGCACCTGGGCGCGCTGCGCGGCGTGCTCCGCGAGGCCTGGTGCCTTAGGCTGATGGATGCCGAGGCCTACTACCGGGCGGCCCATCTGCCGAGCCGGTCCGGCGCTCCCCAGCGCGCGCTCGCCCCGGGCGAGCTGCGGGCGCTGCTCTCGGCCTGCGCGGCAGATCCGGGGCCGGCCGGGCGCCGCGACGCGGCCCTGGTGTGGCTGCTGTTCCGCACCGGCCTGCGCGCGGGCGAGGTGGTCGGGCTGGACCAGAGCCAGCTCGACACGACGCGCTGGGAGCTGGTCTGGGAGCCCGCCGTCCCGGGCCCACGCGGCCGCCGCGTGCTGCTCTCCTCAGGCGCCCGGGCGGCGCTCGCCGCCTGGCTTCCCGCGCGCAGGGTGGAGCATCCGGCCCTGCTCCAGGTGGTCGACGGGGTCGGCGTGATGGGGAGGCGCCTGATCAGCCGCCAGCTGCCCCAGATCGTGCGCACCCGCATGGCGGCGGCGCGGCTCACCCGATCCGGGATCCTCACCGCCTACCTCGGGAGCCCTCGCCGCCGCACGGGGGTGACGGCGGGAGGAGGCGGACGGGTCCGGGGCGACGATGGACCCCGCTAAGATCTTGCCGGTGGCACACCGGCACGCCGACCCTCCCCCGCCGGATTGGAGCACCGCTGCGCCATGCCGATCCCGCTCGAGGCAGGCCTGGTCATCGCCATGGTCGTGACCGCCGCCGCGCTGGCCCGCCGCATGCTGCCGGTGCGACGGCGGGAGCGGAGCCGCGCGGGGACCGGCAACCCGCTGGCGCCGGTGGATCACGCCTACCTGCTCCAGCAGGCGGCGCTCCACGAGGTGCGGCGCGGGGTGGCGGGCGTGGTGACGACGCAAAGACGCCTGGAGCTGCAGGCCGCCCGGCTCGCCGCCAGCCGCGACACCCTTCGGTCCGAGGCCCGCTTGGCTCTGGTCGCAGGCCAGGAGGACCAAGCACGAGCCACCCTCACCCGGGCCGAGGTCACGCACCAGCAGCTGGAGCAGCTGAATCGCGACCGCCAGGCGCTCGACACCCAGGCGCAGCAGTTGCGGGCCACCGCCGAGGGCCTGGAGGCTCGGGTCCAGGCGATGCGCACCCACCGCGACCGGCTGCGGGCGCAGGAGTGGGCGGCGCGCGCCCAGGGGCACCTCTGCGAGAGCCTCACAGGACTCGCAAAGGGATCCGAGACCCCGCTCCCGATCAGAGGGCGCGCCCGATCCCGGACGCTGCCAGAGGCTGCGGCCGCCCCCGAGCACGGGACGGACGCGCTCGGGGCACGCGCCGGCGGCGGCAGGCGGACTCCACGAGCGCGGAGCCCGGTTTCCTCGACCGCCTCCCTCCTCGCCTCGCCGGCCCCGGTGCGGAGCGCCCGCGTCGGACCCGGTGATGCTCTCCCGCCGATCACGGGCCCGGTCGGGTCCGCCCCATCGCCCCACCCACCCTCGGAGGACACCTGACCCATGCTCCACCTGATCGCCTTCCTCGTGATCGGCGTCGTCGTCGGCGCGTTCTTCATCCGCGGCACGGCCGGGGTGCCCGCCGCGGCCCGGGTGGTGGCCGGCCTGGCTGGCTCCTTGGTGGGCGGTTTCGCCACTGTCTCGATCCTCTCCAGCCATCACACGCTCAGCAAGTACGGCTCGCTGGTGGTCGCGGTGGTGCTGGCCCTGATCGCCGCCGCGATCGCCGCCCAGATGACGGGTGGAGCCCAGGCCGTCCGCCGCTAGGCGGGAGGTCAGCCTCCGAGCCCAGGCGGCCCGGCCGCCCCGGTCAGGCGCGCCCGGGCGGCGTCCACGTCCCGGGCGATCTGGTCCCGCAGCGCCCGCTCGCTGCTGAATCGCGCCTCCGAGCGCAGTCGCTCGACCCAGGCGACCTCCAGCACCTCCCCGTAGAGGGTCCCGGGCGGCCACAGACAGTGCACTTCGACGACGACCGGTCCCCCGCCGAAGTGTGGGCGGATCCCGACGCTCGCGACCGCGGGCCCCCAGCGGCCGCCCTCCCGGCGCGCCCATGCCACGTAGATTCCCAGGGCGGGCAGCAGCTGCTCGGGCCGGCAGCGCAGGTTGGCGGTGGGAAATCCCAGCCGGGTCGCGACCCGATCGCCGGGGACCACCAGGCCGCTGAAGCTGAAGGGTCGGGCCAGCAGCTGGCCGGCGGCGGCCAGCTCGCCGGATGCCACCCGCTCGCGCACCAGGCTGCTGCTGACCCGCCGGTCCTCCGACTCCACCGGAGCGAGGGTCTCCACCCAAAAGCCGCGGCGCAACCCATGGGCGGCCAGGACCGCGGTCGTGCCGTGGCGGCGGTGCCCCATGGCGAACCCGGGGCCGAGGACCAGGCCGACCAGGCGGTGGCGGCTGCCGAGTCGATCGAGGAAGGTCTCGGCGCTGAGTCGGCTCAGCCCGAGACTGAACTCCACCACGTGGAGCCGGTCGACGCCGAGTCCGGCCAGCAGCATCCGCCGCGCGTCCAGGCTGGTCAGCTGCAGGGGCGCCCGCCCCGGCAGCAGGACCGCCCGCGGGTGCGGGTCGAACGTGCACACCAAGGTCTCGGCCCGTGCGCCTGCCGCCCGCTCCGCGAGCCGGGCCAGCACCGCCCGGTGGCCCACATGAACGCCGTCGAAGGTGCCGATGGTGGCGACCACACCCGGCCCGGTCGCGACCTGGCCGGCGGCGGGCAGCCCGAACCGGACCTCCACCGTCAGTCTCCCGGGGACCCCGCCACCGATCAGCCCCCGAGCGGCGCGAGGACCTTGAGCGGCCGGAAGTGGCCGCCGTGGACCTCCCCGATCGCGAGCAGCCGCCCGTCCAACGCGTGCGCGCGCACGACCGTCCCCGCCGCCAGCGGCGCGGGGCCACTGAGCCAGGCGCCTCCGCCTCGGCGCACCGCCATCGCCGCCGCCGGGAGGAGGTCCACCCGCGGGAGCGAGGCCACCGCCGCCTCCGGCGGCAACAGGTGCGCCCGGGGGTCCGCCGCCGTCTCCAGCTCCGCCAGCGGGATGGCGTCGGAGAGGCGGAACGGCCCGTAGCGGGTCCGCTCCAACCAGCCCAGCACGCCCCCGGTGCCGAGCCGCTCGCCGAGGTCAGATGCGAGCACGCGCAGGTAGGTCCCGCGGCCGCACTCCACCTCGACCTCGGCCTCGGCCACCGTCCCCGGGCGCCAGTCCAGCAGGACCACCCGGTGCACCTCCACCACCCGAGCCTGGCGCTCGACCTCGACCCCAGCGCGGGCGAGCTCGTAGAGATGGCGGCCGCCGTGGCGCACGGCCGAGTGCATCGGCGGGATCTGCTCGATCCGCCCCACGAAGGTCGCCAGCGCCTCGGCCACCTGCTCCCGGGCGATCTCCGCCGCCGACCGGCCGGCGGTCACGGTCCCCTCGAGGTCGCCGGTGTCGCTGCGCTCGCCCAGCCGGATCACGGCATGGTAGGTCTTGGGCTCCTCCAGCAGGTACTCCACCAGCCGGGTGGCCCGTCCCAGGCAGAGCGGCAGCACCCCGGTCGCCACCGGATCGAGGGTGCCCGCGTGCCCGACATGCCGCTCTCCCAGAACCCGGCGGGCCACCCGCACCACCTGGAAGGAGGTGAGCCCGGCGGGCTTGGCGACATTGAGGACGCCGGTCACCTGGGGAGCCTGCTCGCCGCGCCCCGTCCGCACCCGGCCCCGCGAGGGCTCGACGGTCATGCGGCGCCGGCAACCGCGGCCCGGGCGGCCCTCAGCACCAGCTCGCGCGCGGGCTCGAGCGGCAGGGGGAGATCCGCTCCCGCCGCCCGCGCGTGCCCGCCCCCGCCGAACTCGGCCAGCAGCAGGTGCGCCTCGACCCCCGGCCGGGTCCGCACGCTCACCTTGGTGCGTGCGGGGCCCACCTGCTTGAGCAGGACCGCGACCAGCAGGGTGTCGAGGCTCTGGAGGATGTCGATCAGGCCCTCGGCCTCCTCCATCTGCGCCCCGGTCTCGGCGAGAAGGTCAGCGGTCACCTCACTCCACAGCAGCCGCCCGGCGCTCTCGATCCGCGCGGACGCGGTGACCAGCGCATGCAGCCGCAGGGTCGTGATCGGCTGTGACTTGTAGGCCATCCGGGCGACCCAGCCGGGTTCGGCGCCGAGCTGGGCGAGCTCGGCAGCGGTGGCCAGCACCGATGCGCTGGTGTTGTCGTGGCGAAACCCGCCGGTGTCGGTGAGCAGCGCCGCATACAGGTTGGTGGCGGCGGCCGGGCTCACCGGCAGCCCCAGCGCCTGCAGCAGGCGCAGCAGGAGCTCGCCGGTCGCCGCCGCGTCCGGGTCCACCAGGGCAATCGTGCCGAACCCCTGATTGCTGCGGTGGTGGTCGATCACCACCACCGTGGCCGCCGCGTCGATCCGCTCACGCAGGCTGGCGAAGCGGCCCGGGCTGCCGGCGTCGAACGCGAGCACGACGGCGTGAGCCGGCGCCTCGCTCTGATTGACCCGCTCGTAGCCGGGCAGGAAGCCCAGCTGGCGGGGCACGGGCGCCGGCACCCACGGGTAGGTGCGCTTGCCCGTCCGCTCCAGCGCATCACACATCGCCAGCAGGCTGCCGAGTGAGTCGGCATCGGCATCCTGGTGGCCGACGCAGAGGAAGTCGCTGGCCTGCTCGAGCACCTGTCCGATGGCGGCCACCACCGTCGGGTCGAGGGCGTTCATGGGGCCGAACCTTCCGGCGGGCGCGCGGCCGGCGGCTCCGGGCCCGGTCGGGGCAGCTGGTCGAGCACCTGGCTGATGTGGACGGCGTAGGCGATCGACTCGTCCAGCACAAAGGTGAGGTACGGGATCCGCCGCAGGTTGGTGAGCCGCGCTCCCAGCTGGTGCCGCAGGTACCCCTGGAGCCGCGCGAGCCGGGCCACCGTCTCGCGCCGGCGGTCGTCGTCGCCGAGGACGCTGAGCTTGACGGTCGCCCGACTGAGGTCGGCGCTGCACGACACCTGCACCACCGTGGTCATCCCCACCCGGGGGTCCTTGACGTCCTCCAGGAGGCACTGGGCAAGCTCGACCCGGAGCTGGGCGTTGACGCGTGCGACCCGGTGGGAGGCGGGGCGGTGGGCGGCCGCCGCGGACGAGCCGGTCACGCGTTCCGCTGCTGGACCACCGACACCTCGAGCACGTCGCCGACCTCGAAGTCCTGGTAGTCGCCGAGGTCGATGCCGCAGTCGTAGCCCTCGGCGACCTCGCGGACATCGTCCTTGAACCGGCGCAGGGACGCGACCCGGCCGCGGTGGATCTCGCGTCCGTCGCGGCGCACGCTGACCACGCCATCGCGGACGATCTTGCCCTCGACGACATGGGAGCCGGCCACGAAGCCGGTCTTGGGGACACGGATCCGGGCGCGCACCTCGGCCCGCCCACTGAACACCTCTTCGAAGGTGGGCTCGTGAAGACCGCGAATCGCACGCTGGATGTCTTCGGTGAGATGGTAGACGACGTCGTAGGTGCGGACGTCGACCCGCTCCCGGTCGGCGACGGCACGGGCGTTGGCGTCGGGGGCCACGTTGAAGCCCACCACGATCGCGCTGGCGGCGGCCGCCAGGTTGACATCGTCCTCGGTGATCGGGCCCACCCCGTCGAGGACCACCCCCAGCCGGACCGCGGGATCGGTGAACCGCTGCAGCACCGACCGCAGCGCCTCCAGAGCGCCCTGGCTGTCGGCCTTGACGACGAGGTCGAGGTCACGCACCGTCCCCTGGCCCTGGCGCGAGAGGTCGGCGAGGCTGACCCGCCGGACCGGGGCCTGACTGGCCACGCCCGCCTCACGGGACTCGGCCAGTGCTCGTGCCACCCGCTCCCCCGTCACCACCTCGAAGCGGTCCCCGGCCCGGGGCACGGCGGGCAGCCCCGCGACCACCACCGGTTGGCTGGGGGTGGCAGAACGCACCGACCGACCGCGGTCGTCCACCATCGCGCGCACCCGTCCGGCGATCGCTCCGACCACGAGGTGGTCCTGGAGGCTGAGGGTCCCGGCCTGCACCAGCACGGTGGCGAGGGGACCCCGGCCGCGGTCGAGGTGGGCGTCGATGACCGTGCCCTCGGCGGGCCGGTCGTAGTCCGCTCGCGGATCCTGCAGGTCGGCGACCAGCAGGATCATCTCGAGCAGGTGAGGGATCCCCTCCCCGGTCCGCGCCGACACCGGCACCGCCACCACGTCCCCGCCGTACTCCTCCACCACCAGCTGCCGCTCGGTGAGCTGCTGCTTGACCCGGTCGGGATTGGCATCCTCGAGGTCGATCTTGTTGATCGCCACGATCAGCGGAACCCCCGCCGCCCGGGCATGCTGGATCGCCTCGTCCGTCTGGGGCATGATCCCGTCGTTGGCGGCCACCACCAGGACCGCCACGTCGGTGACGTTGGCGCCTCGGGCGCGCATTGCGGTGAAGGCCTCGTGGCCGGGGGTGTCGATGAAGGTGATCGGGCGCCCCTCCCACTCGACGGTGGTGGCCCCGATTCGCTGCGTGATCCCGCCGGCCTCGCCGGCGGCCACGTGCGAGTGCCGGATGGCGTCGAGCAGGCTGGTCTTGCCGTGGTCCACGTGACCGAGAACGGTGACCACTGGGGGCCGGGGCCGCAGCTGCGCATCGGGATCCAGTGCCCGCCCGGCCCCGGGGCTGGGCCCGCCCACCCCGGTGACCGCGGCCGGCTCCGCCGGCACCACCTCGACGCCGAACTGCTCGGCCAGCAGCCGCGCGGTGGCGAACTCCAGGTTCTGGTTGATGCTGGCGAGGATGCGGTGCTGCAGCAGGGCCTTGGAGACCTCCGCGGGAGCCACTCCGAAGGCCTGACCCAGCTCCTTCACGGTGAGCCGGGGCGGCAGGGCGACCTGCTTCACGATGGCGATGATCGGTCCTCCACGTCTGCTGGATCGGGCGGTGGCGCCGGGGTCCTCGCGGCGAGCGCCTCGAGCAGGCCCGTCAGGTCCACCATCGCCGGCGGGATCCGGAGCGCGCGGGCCACCACGCCCGGTCGCTGCGTTGCCCGCCAGCACTCCATCCTCGCACAGACATAGGCCCCACGGCCGAGCCGGGGCTCCCCGGCGCGGTCCACCGACACCCCCTCCGGCCGCGAGCGCAGGCGCAGCAGCCGGGCCTGCGGACGCCGCCGACGACATCCGCAGCAGCGGCGGTGGGGACGGCGCGCCTCGCCGCTCACGCCGTCTCCGCGCCGTGGATGTCGATCCGCCAGCCGGTGAGGCGCGCCGCCAGCCGGGCATTCTGCCCCTCCCGGCCGATCGCGAGGGAGAGCTGGGTCCCCGCGACCGTGACCGTCGCCCGCCGCCCCAGCGGGTCGAGCGACACCGCCAGCACCCGCGCCGGCGCCAGCGCCGCGGCCACAAAGCCGGCCGGCTCGGGTGCCCAGGCGATCAGGTCCACCCGCTCGGGCTGGATCTCGCGGGTCACTGCCCCCACGCGTACGCCGCGGGGTCCGATGCACGCCCCCACCGGGTCCACCCCGGCTCGGATCGACCCCACCGCGACCTTCGAGCGCCGGCCCGCCTCGCGTGCGATCGCGTGGATCTCCACCGTGCCGTCGCCGAGCTCGGGGACCTCCATCTCCAGCAGGCGCCGGAGCAGCAGCGGATCGCTGCGGGACACGCGGGGCAGCGCCGGATAGCCACCCGGTCCCTCCGGCACGTCCAGCAGCACGACCTTGCAGTGCTGGCCGCGGCGCAGTCGCTCACCGGGGATCTGGTCCGCGGGCGGCAAGCTGACCTCCAGCGGACCAACCCGCAGCAGCACCGCACCCCGCTGGGCCCGCTGGACAATCCCGTCGACCAGCTGCCCCCGGCGTGCCAGCGCCTCGGTGCGGAGGCGTCCCGAGTCGGCCACCCGGACCAGCGCCAGCAGGGCAGCCTTGGCCACCGGAACGGCGCTGGCGAGCACGCGTGGGGGCGCCTCGACCTCGGCGACGACGACCGCGCCCACCTCGGCGCCGGCCTCGAACTCGTGGGCCGCCTCCAGGCTGATCTCATCGGGACCCCCCGGCGCGCCCGAGACCACCCGCCAGCGCCGGCGCACGCGGAGGCGGCCGGTGGTGGCGTCCAGGGCCGGCTCCGCCCCCGGCCAGGGCGCCGCGCCCGCCCGCCAGGCGGCGCGAACCGCCTCCTCGACGGCGCCGATCAGGGTCGAGTCGTCGACCCCGTGCAGCCGGCGGAGGTCCAGCAGCGCCGCGCCCAGCTCGTCCCGCGCCGGGCGGGGCGGGGCGCCGGTGGTCACAGGTCGACCAGGCGGCGGGCCGCGATCACGACGGCGCGGTCGACCCGGTGGTGCTCGCCGGCGCGGCGACGACCCGGGGGCACCTCCAAGTCGAGCGTGGTCGGGCTGATCGCGACCAGCCGTGCCTCCAGGATCAGTCTCCCTGAGGCCTCCGCGCCCTCCATCTCGAGCCGGATGCGATGACCGATCGCCGCCTCCAGCTCCCGGTCGTCGCGCAGCAGCCGTTCCGCCCCGGGGGAGGTCACCTCGAGGGTGTACGGCCCCGGGAACGGGTCGGCGACGTCGAGCCAGGCGGAGACCAGCCGGCTGGCTCGGCCGCACTCGTCGAGGGTGACCCCCCCGGGGCGGTCGACCACCAGCCGCAGCCGGCCCCCGCCGCGCCCGAAGGCGACGTCCACCTCCATCAGCTCCAGGCCGGTGGGCTGGAGCACCTGCCGCACCGCCTCCGCCAGCTCCTCGGTCGAGACCTGCGACCCCACCCGTGCCCGCGTCCAGCTAGGCGTCGCGCGCGGCCGCCGGCAGCGCCCGCCCCGGGGCCCCGCCCCGAGCCGGCTGCCGCCGATCGAGCTGGCGCCACGCGGTCAGCAGGGTGCTGGCATTGAAGATGGAGCTGTAGGTGCCCGAGGCGATCCCGATCAGGAGCGCGAGCACGAATCCCTGGGTGGTGGTGCCACCGAACAAGAAGAGCGCCAGCAGCACGAAAAGGACCGTCAGCGAGGTGTTGAGCGAGCGGGCCAGGGTCTGCACCACCGACAAGTTGACGATCTGCTCGAAGCTCATCCGGGTGCCGACCACGCGCAGGTTCTCGCGGATCCGGTCGAACACCACGATGGTGTCGTGCACCGAGAAGCCCACGACCGTGAGCAGGGCGGTGACGAAGAGCGTGTTGACCGTCCCCAGCTGGGAGAAGTGGCCCAGGATCGCCCACACGCCGGCGAGCACGAAGACGTCGTGGAGGAGCGCGGTGAGGGCGCAGATCGCGAACCGGCGCGCCTGGATCGTGCTCTGGGAGAAACGGAAGGCCAGATACCCGGCGATCAGCAGGCTGGCCACGATCACCAGCACGACTGAACTCACCACCAGGCCCGCCGCAATCGTGGGACCGACGGTGGTCTCGTTCACCACCGGGTTGCCGGCGGAGTCATGGGGGATCCCGAAATGGCGATCGAGGGCGTGCACGATCAGGGCCACCTCGGCGGCCGGCACCGGCAGGGTCTGGACCACGTAGCTGTGTCCGGAGGCGGCCAGAACCTGGGGCTGGGCCGTGGGTACCACCTCGCGCACCACCGACAAGACCCGCGGAATGCTGGCGCCGTGGAGCAGGCGGGCGGTGACCTGGTCACCCCCGGTGAAGTCGATCCCGAGGTTGAATCCGGCGATCAGGATGGTGAGCAGCCCCGGCACGATCACCGCCAGCGAGGCGCCGAAGAAGAGGTTGCGGTGGCTCACGATGTCGAAGCGTCGCCCCGGGGCCATCGCCTGCGCCAGCCGGTCGCTGGGGAGCAGCCGGGTGTAGAGGCGGGGGTTGCGGGCGAAGGCAAACCAGCGCTGGGCGTAGTGGAGGATGGTGTGGGTGATGATGATCGACGAGAACATGCTCGCCGCCACCCCGATGAACAGGGTCAGCGCGAAGCCCTTCACCTGGGGCGCTCCGAAGAAGTAGAGGACCGCGCAGGTGATGCTGGTCGAGATGTTGGAGTCCCGGATCGCGGGCCAGGCCCGCTTGAACCCCTGCTCGGTGGCGAGTCCGATGCTGCGGCCCTGGCGCAGCTCCTCCTTCATCCGCTCGAAGATCAGCACATTGGCGTCGACCGCCATCCCCACGCTGAGCACGAAGGCGGCCAGCCCGGGCAGATCCAGGGTCACCGGCACCAGCTTGAAGACCGCCAGCACGATCGACCCGTAGCCGAGCAGGGCGAGGCTGGCCAGCACCCCGGGGAACCGGTAGTAGAGCAGCATGAACAGGATCACCAGCAGCATCCCGAAGGCGCCCGCTACCAGGCTGCGCTGCACCGACTGCTTGCCCAGCGTGGCCGACACCGTGGTCACCTGCGCCGGCGCGATCTGGGCCGGCAGCGCGCCCGCGTTCAGCTCGTTCACCAGCTGCTGGGCGGAGTTGAAGGTGAAGTTGCCGGTGATCTGGGTCTGGTTGCTGCTGGGGGATTCGACGCAGGGGGCGGTGAGCACCTGGCCGTCCAGGAAGATCGCCACCTGGGCCAGCGGCGGCACCGCCGCCGGACAGGCGCCGCCGACCCCGCTGAGGGTGCAGTCGGGGTTGTGGGTGCACGCGGCGGTGGTCAGCCGCAGCCACTCGTTGGCGCCGGCGGAGTCGAAGGTGAGGTTGACCGCGTCGCTGCCGGTGGTGGTCTGACCCACCGAGGCGGTGCTGAGGTCACTGGCGGTGATCCGGGGGTCGATCTTCCAGTGGTACCGCAGCCCGGTGGCGCTGACCGGGTAGTCGGCGGGATTGTTGAACTGGCAGGCGCTGCTGGGGTGCTGGGGCGGAAAGCAGGTGGGGTCGACCAGCTGGTTCTGGTCGATGCAGGTCTGGGTGGTGCACGGGATCCCCTGGGTGGGGTTGCCGTTCACGGACGGGGCGCCCGGCACCGCGGTGGCGAAGTGGAGCTGGGCGGTGGTGCCGAGCGTGCCCAGAGCCTGGTTCACGTCCACCCCGGGCAGCGTCACCAACACCTGGTCGGTCCCCTGGGCCTGGACCTGCGCCCCCGACACGCCCAGGGCGTTGACCCGGCGCTCGAGAATGGTGAGGGTCGCGGCCTGCGCCTGCGCCAGGGTCTTGCCCTTGGGCAGCCCGACCCGGCAGCCGATCCCGGCGGGCGTGTTGGCACCCTGGCAGATGGCGATGGTGAGCTGGGTGCCCCCCTGCAGGTCGAGCCCCTTGTGGAAGTAGAGCTGGTCCCCGAATAGAGTCGGGGGACGGTTGTGGGGCAGCGGGCGGCCGATCGGCACGTGCACCACCGCATAGCGATACACGTACGAGTAGCCGTCGACGAAGACCGCCAGGGCCACCACCGCGACGACCAGCGCCAACCACCACTTGGTGATCCGGACCACCTGCTTGGCTCACTCCTCGATGATGGGTCGGGGGTCGGCGCTCACCGACGGCGCTTCATTGTAGGGAGGCGCCGCCCCACCGCCCGCGTCCGGTACGCCCCCGCCCGCCAGGGCGGCCAGCCGACGTCGGCACAGGGCGGGGAAGCTGCCCCGCGCGATCGCGGCGCGCGCCTCGGCCATGAGCGTGCCGAGGTGGGTGAGATTGTGCAGGCTGAGCAGCCGGTGGGCCAGGATCTCGTCGACCTGGACGCCGTGGCGCAGGTAGGCTCGGCTGAAGCGTCGGCAGGCGAGGCAGCCGCAGCCCGGCTGGAGCGGGCGCGGGTCGCTGCTGAACCGGGCCTGCCGCAGCGAGAGCCGGCCGGTGGGGGTGAGGGCCACGCCGTTGCGTGCCAGCCGGGTCGGCAGGACGCAGTCGAACAGGTCCACGCCCAGTCCCACCGCCTCCAGCAGATCGCGATCGGTGGCCAGCCCCATGAGGTAGCGAACCCGGTCCTCAGGTAGCGCCGCGACCGCGGCGGCGGTGGCCGCGCGCCGGACCGCCGGGGGCTCCCCGAGGACCAGTCCTCCGAGCGCGTTGCCGTCGAAATCCAGGGCGGCGATCGCGGTGGCGGCCTCCCAGCGCGCCTCGGGTTCGAAGCCGCCCTGGACGATCCCGAACACGAGCCGGTCCCGGGGATGGGCCTGGCGGCTGCGGGCGGCCCAGCCGAGGGTGCGCCGGGTCGCCTCGCGGACGGCCGCGGGCGAGGCGCCGAAGGCCACCGGGTGGTCGAGCACCATGCAGATGTCGCTGTCGAGGTCCCGCTGGATCTCGAGAGCCCGCTCGGGGGTCACATCCACGCCGGCGCCGTCGTAGGGGGAGCGCAGGTGCACCCCCCCGTCGTCAACCACCGCGAGGCGGTCCAAGCTCACCAGCTGATACCCGCCGCTGTCGGTGAGGATCGGCCCCGGCCACCCCATGAAGGCGTGCAGGCCGCCCAGCCGCGCGATCCGCGCCGCCCCCGGCCGGAGCTCCAGGTGGATCGCGTTGGCCAGCACCATCTGGGCACCGGTGGCGGCGACCTCGTCCGGGTGGCAGGCGCGCACGGCGGCGTGGGTGCCGACCGGCATGAACGCCGGGGTCGCCACCTCCCCGTGGCGGGTGCGAAGCACCCCGGCCCTCGCCGCTGAGCCCGGCTGGTGCGCGGTGACGCGGAAGGGCCCCTCGCTCACCCGGCCCTCCAGGCCAGCATGCAATCGCCGAAGCTGAGGAAGCGGTAGCCCCGCTCCAGGGCGACCCGGTAGGCGCGCCGGGCCCGCTCCCAGCCGAGGAATGCGCTGACCAGGACCAGGAGCGACGAGCGGGGTTGGTGGAAGTTTGTGAGCAGGCCGTCGACCACGCGGAACCGGTCCCCTGGGCGCAGGTAGAGACGGGTGGAGGCCGCCCCGGGGCGCACCCCGCCGCCCTCGTCGGCGACCGATTCCAGCACCCGCACGACCGTGGTCCCGACCGCCACCACCCGACCGCCGCGGTCGCGGCACGCGGCGATCGCGGCCGCGGCCGCGGGCGGGCAATCGAACATCTCCTCGTGCATCGGGTGCTCGTCGATGAGCCCGTGCCGAATCGGCGCAAAGGTGGCGAGGCCGATGGTCAGCGTCACCTGCGTCACCTCGATCCCCCGGCCCGAGAGCCGCTGGAGCAGCGGCCCGGTGAAGTGGAGACCGGCGGTGGGAGCCGCCGCCGAGACCGCCGGACCCTGGGCGAACACGGTCTGGTAGCGGTGACGGTCGGCCAGCGGAGTCCGGATGTAGGGAGGCAGCGGCATCTCCCCCGCTGCCTCCAGGTCCACCCCGGGGTCGGTGACGATCGCCAGCCGCCGCAGCCCAGGGTGGCCGTCAGCCGGACCCAGCACCTCGGCACGCCATCCCGCTCCGGTCACGGCGGCGCCCGCATGCAGCCGCCGCCCCGGCCGGACCAGCGCCTCGACCACCCCGTTGGACGAGGGAGCCCCGATCAGGAGGAGTTCGGCCGGCTCCTCCCCGGCCCAGCCCCGCAGCCGAGCCGCGCGCACCCGGGTCGCGTTGAGCACCAGCAGGTCGCCCGCCCGCAGGACCTGGGGCAGCTCGCGGACGGTCCAGTCCCGGAGGGCGTCGCCCGAGCACACCAGCAGGCGCGAGCCGTCGCGATCGGGTCGGGGCGACTGCGCGATCGCGCCGGCGGGCAGCGGGTAGTCGTAGGCGAGGGTCTCCCGCGGGGTCGGGCCGGCCACCGCTCAGGGCTCGAAGAGCGTCGGCGCACCGGCGCCGTCCGCGGGCGGGGGGATGAGCCCCAGGTGCCGGAAGGCCCGGGGGGTGGCGACCCGACCGCGCGGGGTGCGAGCCAGCAGACCCGCCTGGATCAGGTAGGGCTCGTGGACGTCCTCGATCGTCTGGGCCTCCTCCGCCAGCGACACCGCCACGGTCTCGAGCCCCACCGGCCCCCCGCCGAAGTCGGCGCAGACGGTCCGCAGGATGCGACGGTCGACGGCGTCGAGCCCGAGCGCGTCGATGCGCAACATCGCCAGCGCCTCGGCGGTCACCGCCCCGGTGACCCGGCCGGCTGCGCGCACCTCCGCGAAGTCCCGCACCCGGCGGAGCAGTCGGTTGGCGATCCGGGGCGTTCCCCGGGACCGCTGCGCGAGCAGCGCGACCGCATCCGGATCCGCCGTCACCCCGAGCAGGCGGGCGGAGCGCTCGAGGATCGACCCCAGCTCGTCGGGGGCATAGAAGTCAAGCCGGAAGGCAGCGCCGAAGCGCTCGCGCAGCGGTCCCGAGAGCAGCCCCAGCCGAGTGGTCGCGCCCACCACGGTGAAGGGCTTCAGCTGGAGTCGGAGCGCCTGGGCTCCGGCTCCCTTGCCGGTGACGAAGTCGAAGGTGAAGTCCTCCATCGCCGGGTACAGGCTCTCCTCCACGGTGCGCTGGAGGCGGTGGATCTCGTCGATGAACAAGATGTGGTGGGTCCCAAGGTTGGTGAGGACGCTCGCCAGGGCGCCCTGATGCTCGATCGCCGGGCCGCTGGTGATCCGCAGCTGGGTGCCCATCTCGGCCGCGAGGATCGCGGCCAGCGTGGTCTTCCCGAGCCCGGGTGGTCCCGAGAACACGCAGTGCTCCAGCGGCTCGCCCCGGCGTCGGGCGGCGGTGACGAGGATCTGGAGCTGCTCTTTGGCGGCGCCCTGACCCACGAAGTCCGCGAGCCGCTGCGGACGCAGGGTGCGGTCGAGCTCCGGCTCGTCCTCCTCGGGGAGGGGGTCGAGCAGGTCCGCTCCCGGGTCCGCTGCCCGCTCACTCATCGGGGGCCTCCGCAATTCCGGGATCGAGCCCTCGCAGCGCCTCGGTCACGATCGCCTCCAGCCCAGCTTGGGGGCCAGCCGCCTCCCGGGCGCGCCGCACCGCGCGCCGGGCGATCGCCGACGGATACCCGAGCCCCACCAGCGCGGCCGCGGCCGGTGCGGCGGCGGGATCCGGCGCCGCCACCTCGCCGCTGGCCGCCGCCGCACCGGTCAGCTGGTCGAGCTTGCCGCGCAGCTCGAGGATCAACCGCGCCGCCGTCTTGGGACCGATCCCGGGGACGGAGGCGAGCACGGCCGGGTCACCCTGCGCGATCGTGCGCACGAGCGTCTCCCACTCGGCGCGGCTCAGGATCGCCAGAGCGGCCCGGGGTCCCACCCGCTCCACCCCGATCAGGAGTCGAAAGCACTCGAGCTCCTCGCGGCTGGGGAACCCGAAGAGGGAGATCGCATCGTCCCGCACCTGCGTGTGGATGTGGACGGTGACACACGTCTCAACAGTGCGCAGCCACGCCAGGGTGCGGGGGTGGGCGTGGACCCGGTAGCCGACCCCCCCGACATCGACCACCGCCCACTCGGCCTCGACCGCCTCGACCCGTCCTCGCAGGCGGGCGATCATGCCGGCACCCCCGGTGGCCCGGCGCGGGCCCGGCGGACCGCCTGCCGCATCCCCTGGGCGTGGTGATGGCAGATCGCCACCGCGCACGCATCCGTGACGTCATCCGGTCCCGCGACGGGCGCCCCGCCGAGCAGGCTGATCACCATCCGCGCCACCTGCCGCTTGGGGGCGGACCCGTTGCCGCTCACCGACCGCTTCACCTCGCTGGGGGTGTACTCAGCGATCGGGAGTCCGGCCTCGGCGACGGCGAAGAGGATCACCCCCCGAGCCTGGGCCACCTGGATCGCGGTGCGCACGTTGCGGGAGAAGTACAGGCGCTCCACCGCGACCGCGTCGATCGCCGGCGTCCGCACCACCTGGCGCACGGCCTCCACCACCTGGCAGAGGCGGCGGGCCTCTTCGTCCCCGGCCGCGGTCACCACCACCCCGGCACGCACCAGACGCAGTGACCCGGCACGCCCGTCCACGAGGGCGAAGCCGGTCAGGGCGAGGCCGGGGTCGAGACCGAGGACCAGCATGCCAGGGTGGGGAACCGGACCGGTCGTCCGCCGCCGCGCCGGGTCGGGTCCGCCATCACCTCCCCCGAGCCTAGACGCCGAGGAGGACGTCGTCCGGCAGGACGGCGTTGCAGTGCACCGCCTGGACGTCGTCGTGCTCCTCCAGCGCCTCCAGCAGGCGGATCACCGCGGGGGCGGTCTTGACCTCGACCTCGACCAGGGTGCTGGGGTGCATCGTGACCTCGGCACGCGCCACGCGGGCGCCCGCGTCCTGGAGCGCCTGGCGGACCGCCTCGAGCCGCTCCGCCTCGACCAGCACCTCGAGGACGGCGCCGTCGATCTGGACGTCGTCCGCACCGGCCTCGATCGCGACCAGCCCGAGCGCCTCGGGATCCTTGCCGTCGACCTCCCCCGTCACCACCCCGGTGCGGGTAAAGAGCCACGCGACCGAGTTGGTCTCACCCAGGCTGCCCCCGGCACGGTTGAACAGGTTGCGGATCGCGGCCACCGTGCGGTTGCGATTGTCGGTGACGCAGTCCACCAGGATCGCCACCCCGGCCGGCCCGTATCCCTCGTACCGGATCTCCTCGATGGCCTCCCCGGCCAGCTCGCCGGTGCCGCGCTTGATCGCGCGCTCGATGTTGTCCTGGGGCATGTTGACCTCGCGCGCCTTCTGGATCGCGAGCCGCAGGCGGAAGTTGCCCTGGGGATCGCTCCCCCCCTCGTGCGCGGAAACCGTCAGCTCACGCGCCACCTTGGTGAAGGTCTGGCCCTTCTTGGCGTCGACGACGGCCTTCTTGTGCTTGATGCCGGCCCACTTGGAGTGCCCTGACATCGCTCACCTCCCTGCCTCGCCGGTGCGCGAGCACCGCGCGTGGACCAGCCCCGGCGAACAGATATTCGAACACTCTACCACCGTCTCGCCGCTCCCGCCTAGGCTACCAGCTGCCCGCCCGCCCGCCGCGGGCGCCCCGGCCTCAGGTCCCCGCCACCAGCCGGGCGAAGCGGCGGGGACCGACCCGCAGGACCGCGCCCACCGCCGGCGCCACCGGCACCCGCCAGTCCCCGACCCGCTCCCCGTCCAGGCTCACGCCGCCCTGAGTGATCAGGCGAGCCGCCTCCCCCAGGGAGGTGGCCAGGCCGGCGGCCACCAGCACCCGGCGCAGGTCCTGGGGCGCCCCGGTCAGAACGGGCGCGTCGGCCACCACCTCGGGGACGTGACCGGCACGATGGACGCGCTCGAATTCGGCCCCGGCGCGGGCGGCGAGCTCGGCCCCGTGGAAGGTCGTCACCACCGCGTCCGCCATCTCCGCCTTGACATCGCGGGGATTGACCGACCCATCGTCCATTCCCGCGAGCAGGACGGCCCGGCGCGCCGGCGGGACGTCGGTGACGAGCTCCAGATAGGCGCCGACCGCCCGGTCGGGGAGCGACATCAGCTGTCCGTACTGCTCGAACGCCGGAGCCCGGACGGCGACTGCATTGCCCAAGGACTTGCTCATCTTGCGCTCGCCGTCGAGGCCCACCAGCAGGGGAACGGTCACCACCGCCTGGGGCGGCTGCCCCGCCGCCGCCTGCAGCTCGCGCCCCAGCAAAAGGTTGAAGAGCTGATCGGTCCCCCCCAGCTCGACGTCAGCGGCCACCGCGACCGAGTCATGGCCCTGCAGCAAGGGATAGAACAGTTCGTGGATCCCAATCGGGTGCTCCAGCCGCATCCGGTTCGCGAAGTCCTCGCGCTGCAGCAGCTGCGCCACCGTCACCGACGACGCCAAGCGCAGCATCGCCTCCAGTCGAAAGTCCCCGAACCACTCGCTCTGGCGCCGCACCTCCACCTCGGCGGGATCCAGGATGCAGTACAGCTGCTCGAGATAGGTGCGGGCATTGCCCTCCACCTCCGACCCACTCAGCTGGGTACGGGTGGCGCTGCGACCGCTGGGATCTCCAATGCGCGCGGTGACGTCGCCGATGATGACCACCGGCCGATGGCCCCGCTCCTGCCAGCGCCGCAGCAGGCGCATGGGCACGGTGTGGCCGAGATGGATGTCGGGAGCGGAGGGGTCGATCCCCCACTTGATCCGGAGCCGCTCACCGCGATCCAGCCGATCGGTCAGGGCCTCCCGGGGGATGCAGTGCACCGTGCCGGCCAACAGCCCATCTGCATCCGGGTCCGGCGACGGGCGGGCCGCGGGGTTCGGCTCTGGCATGGCAGGGTCAGCCGGGCGGGGGACAGACGGCCCCGCGGCCCAGCGGGGCCCCGTCATTCTACCCGCCGCCCCCCGCCGGCCCATCGCAGCCTAGGGGGTGCTAGCATGGAAGCAAGGATCGGTTCGAGTTGGAGGGTCCAATTCCAGTGCGAACCGTGTGGCGGTTGCTGCGGCACACGCGAGCGGAGTAGCTCGCCCCCCCGGGTCCTTGGAGGTGCGCCCCGCCGCTGCAGGGCGGATCGGGATCGGGCAGGGCTCGGAAGGGGGCTCCTCGACCGCGCGACCCCTTGAATCCCGGCCGTTTGGCTGGGGCCGATCCATCGGATCGGCGTCACGACGCGGGCCGACCTCTGTGTCGGCCCGCCTTCGTCTCCGCGCTGGGGCCCGCTCCCAGCCGGTGGCGTGGCTGCGGCCGGTCGGGGGGGCGCGGGCGCGACACGGCTGGGCTGCCCGCGTCGGCCAGCCGCCAGGGACGGGGATCCCGCACCCCGACCCGGGGGCCCCCAAGAACGTGGCGGTCGGGGACGGGCTCCCCGGGGGCAAGCCAGAGGCGACCCGGACCCGCACGGCAGAGATCGGCGCTGTCATGGCACAGCTCCACCCCCAGCGCCCGGCAGACCCGGCCGGGTCCGTCGCCACGGGGCCTCGCGCCGTCGGCGCTGGCGGCGACTTCCACCGCGCGGATCAGCACGGCGGCGGCGCGGCCGGCCGGCTCAGTCACCACATTGGCACACCGGTGGAGGCCGTAGGCCAGATAGACATAGGCATGCCCGGGGGCGCCATACATCGGCCGGGTGCGGCGGGTCGGCCCGCGGGCGGCGTGGGACGCCGGGTCGTCCTCGCCCCCATACGCCTCCACCTCGACGATGCGTCCCAGCCGCAGTCCGTCAGGGGCCCCGTGACAGAGCCACTGCCCCAGCAGGGCCCGGGCGACCACCAGGCAGGGGCGGCTCAGCAGCGTGCGGGGAAGCGCGGCCCAGGGGTCGGGCGGAGCGTTCAGACGTCGATCTGGGCGAGGTGGCTCGCCAGATGTGAGGGGAGCGCGAACCGCATCACATAGCGCACGAACCCGTCGGCGCCGCTGACCGGCTGAGCCAGGATGGAGTTGTGAACCGCCTGCGCGACGTCGGTCCGAGTTGGGGGCAGCAGGGCGGCGTCGGCGGTGGGGCTCCCGATCGCGAGCGCGACCATGATCAGCGTGCCGCACTCCAGCAGGGCCGCCATCGCCCCCAGGATGGCGCCGAGCGCACTGTCCGCGGTGAAGGTCGCGACCCGATCCAGCTGATCCCGGTAGAGGAAGCCGAGCAGCTCGCCGAGGCCGGCCCCGATGGCGGCCAGGCCGGCGAACACGAGGCCGTTCCAGTAGAGCGGGTCGAGCCCGAGTGCGTTGCCGAAATCCCCGGCGATGTAGCTGCCTCCGAGATAGGCGAGCACGGCCAGCACATAGAAGAGGACGAACGGGACCACCCGGCGCAGGACCCCGTAGCGCCACCCCAGAATGCAGTTGGCGGCGAACACACACAGCACCACCAGGCTGAAGGCTAGGCTCACGCGTTCTCCCTCCGTCGGGCCCCGACCACCTCGGCCAGAATCTCGAGCACGGCCGCCCGCAGCGCGGCCCCATCCGCCCCGGCCAGCGTCCGACCGGGGTCCCGGAACACCAGCCGAAAGGTCCACCCCTTGTGTGCTGGACCGAGACGGGCGTCAGTGTACTCGTCGAGCAGGCGGACCGATTCCAGCTCCGCCACCCGGCCATCGCGGAGCGCCGCCAGCGCCCGGCCGACCGCAGCGAGCCGGGGCACGACCACCGCGATATCCTCCACCAACGCCGGCGTGGGCGCCACCGGGCGAGCCCGTGGCACCAGGCCGCCGGGGACCAACCAGCCGTCGAGGCGCAGCTCCAGCACCAGGGTCCGGCCGCGCAGCTCGAACGCGGCCCGGGGGTCGTCCCCGAGCTCACCGACCACCCCCACCCGCCGTCCGGCCGCCCACAGCTCAGCCGCGCGGGCCGGGTGGAGACCCGCCACCTGGGTCTGGCGGACCTGCGGAGCGTCCCCCACGAGCCGCTCGCCCACGGTCGCCGCCAGCGTCACCAGTCGGCGCAGCCGCTGGACCGCCTGGGTGGGGTCGCCGGCGGGATCGTGGTCCACCGCCGCCAGCAGCTCGGGCTCCTCGGGCTGGACCGTCGGGGAGGCGCCCCAGAAGCCCCGACCCAGCTCGTAGAGGCGCACCCGCTCGGCTCCCCGGGCCTGGTTGAGGGCCGCCGCCTGGAGCAGCCCGGGCAGGCAGCTCTGACGGAGCGCCGCCCACTGCGGGCCGAGCGGGTTGCGCAGCTCCAGCGGGGCGACTGGGGGGGCCAGCGGGGCGAGCGCGCGGGCCACGGCCGCGGAGGTGAAGCTGATCGTGATCGCCTCGTCCCACCCGGCCCCGCAGACGAGGTCGCGCACCGCCTCGCGGGGATCCGCGGGCGCCACCGTGGCGGCGGGGGTCCGCCGACCGGGAAGGGTCGCCGGCACCCGGTCGTAGCCGAGGCTGCGGCCCACCTCCTCCAGGACATCGGCGGGGATAGTGACGTCCTGGCGGTCGACCGGCGGCCGGACCGCCAGGGTCGCGCCCGCCGCCACCACCTCGAACTCCAGCCGGCGCAGCGCCGTCGCCGCCTCCCCGGCGTCGACCGGCATCCCCAACAGCTGTCCCAGCCCGGAGGCGGTCACCGTGATCGGGGCGGCCGGCGCCCGGGGACCCACCTCCACGTCGATCGGCCCCGGGTGGACCCGTGCCCCTCCCACCTGCTGGGCAAGGTGGACGAAGCGGGCCGCTCCCCGGGAGGCGAGGGCGGGACTCAGCCCCTTCTCGAACCGCAGCGACGCCTCCGTCCGCAGCCCCAGACGACGCGAGGTGGCGCGCACGGACGAGCCCGCAAAGCAGGCCGCCTCGAGCAGCACGGTCCGGGTGCCCGGCCCCACCGCGCTGTCCTGACCCCCGAGAACCCCCGCCAGGGCGGCGATCCTGCCGCCGATGTCGATGACCAGCGACCGGCGATCCAGGATCCGGCGGCTGCCGTCCAGCCCGTCGAACCGCTCCCCCTCACAGGCCTCCCGCACGGTCACCAGGGTGGAGCCGTTGGGGGGCGCCACCCGATCCAGGTCGAAGGCGTGCAGCGGCTGGCCCAGTTCGGCGACCACGTAGTTGCTAAGGTCCACCGCGAGTCCCAGCGGCCGCATCCCCACCGCCCGCAGGCGCTGCTGCATCCACAGGGGGGCGGGAGCGTCGGAGAGCCCCTCCACCACCTCGGCCACGTAGCGAAGGCAGCGGGCGGGGTCATCGATCCTCACCTGCACCAGCTCGGCAGCCGGCTGGCCCGCCCGCACCGGCGCTCGGTCGTCGGGCCGGCGCAGCGGGCGCCCCAAAGCCGCGGCCAGCTCGCGCGCGATCCCGAGGTGGCAGAGGCAGTCGGGCCGGTTGGCGGTGATCTCGAGCTCCAGAACCCGGTCTGGAGGGATCAGCACCGCGAGCGGCACGCCCGGCTCGGCGGCGGCCGGATCGAGCCGCATGATCCCGTCGCGGTCGGGGCCGAGACCCAGCTCGTGGGGCGAGCACAGCATCCCCTGGCTGGGGTGGCCGCGCAGCCGGCGCGCGCCGATCCGGGTCCCATCGGGCAGGACGGTACCCGGACCGGCCCAGGCCACCAGGGCATCGGGCGCCAGGTTCTGGGCGCCGCAGACCACCGGGACCGGGTCGGACCCGCCCACGTCCACCCGGGTGAGCCAGAGGTGATCGCTTGCCGGCATCCGGCCCAGCTCGACCACGCGGGCGACCACCACCCCGGCGGGCCCGCCGGGCAGCTCGAGCACCCGCTCCACCTCGGTCCCGGTCGCCACCAGTCGGTCGATCAGCTGCGGGCTGGGCACGTCACGGCAGTCGACGAAGTCCTGGAGCCAGTTGCAGCTAAAGCGCATCGACGGACCCCGGGCTAGAACTGGTGCAGGAAGCGGATGTCATTCACGGTCAGCTCGCGACCATCCTCGATCCCGTACTTCAGCATCGCGATCCGCTCCGGCCCCATCCCGAAGGCGAAGCCCTGGTGGCGGGCGGGGTCGATGCCACCGTTGCGCAGCACCGTGGGATGGACCATCCCCGATCCCAAGATCTCGATCCACCCGCGCTGGTGGCAGGTGCGACAGCCGCTGCCGTCACATACGAAGCAGGAGACGTCCACCTCCATGCTGGGCTCGGTGTAGGGAAAGAAATTCGGGCGCAGCCGGATCTCCCGGGTGGCGCCGAACATCGAGCGCGCGAAGGTCAGCAGAGTGCCCTTGAGGTCTCCCACCGTGATCCCCTCGTCGACCACCAGGCCCTCCACCTGGTGGAACATGGGCAGGTGGGTCGGGTCGGGATTGTCACGCCGGTAGGTGCGCCCGGGCGCGATGATGCGGATCGGGGGCGGCTGGCTCAACATCGTGCGCATCTGCACCGGCGAGGTGTGGGTGCGCAGCAGGATCGTGTCACTGAGATAGAGGGTGTCCTGGCTGTCGCGGGCGGGGTGGCCGGCAGGGATGTTGAGGAGCTCGAAGTTGAAGCGCTCCACCTCCACCTCGGGGCCCTCGGCGATCGCGTAGCCCAAGCCCCCGAAGATGTGGGCGATCTCCCGCAGCACCCGCGTCACCGGGTGGATCCGGCCCGGCTCGCACTCCTCGTCGAGCGCCGAGCAGTCGACCCACTCCCCGGCCGCCCGGGCGGCCGCGGTGGCCGCGGCGAGGGCGGCTCCGCGCGCCTCGAGTGCGCCCTCGACGGCGGACTTGGCCTGGTTGAAGGCCCGGCCCAAAGCCGCGCGCTCGTGGGCGGGACGCTCCGCCACCCCGGCCCCGGCGATCGTCAGCAGCCCGTCTCGGCGGCCGAGCACGCGGCGCCGCACCCCCTCCAGCTCACCCGGGTCACGGGCCGCCTCGATCTCGGCGCGGGCGCGGTCCGCCAGGGCCAGGAGGGCCTCGGGGGTCACGAGCCGGCGGCCGGCCCCCGTGCCACCTGGACCAGGCGGCCGAACGCGTCCGGGTCCCGCACCGCCAGCTCCGCCATCTGCTTGCGGTCGACCCCGACCCCGGCGGCCTGGGCGAGATGAATGAACTCGGAATAGCGCAGACCGTGGGCGCGGCAGGCGGCGTTGATGCGCGCGATCCAGAGCCGCCGGAAGTCGCCCTTGCGGCGACGTCGATCGCGGTACTGATAGGCGAGCGCATGCAGCACCGCCTCGTTGGCGGGGCGGAACAGGCGCCGATGGGTCCCGCTGAACCCCTCCGCCTGCTCCAACAGCTTCTTGTGCCGCTGCCGCGCGGGAACCCCCCGCTTCACCCGGGCCATGGCTCAGGCCCCGAGATAGGGAGCGTCGCGACGGATCTGGCGGCGGTCGCTGGGCGCGACCGCGTGCTGATGCGCGTAGCCCCGCTTGCGCTTGGCCGACTTGTGCTCGAGCATGTGCGACTGGAAGGCGCTGCGCCGCATCACCTTGCCGGTGCCGGTCACGCGGAAGCGCTTCTGCGTCCCCTTATGGGACCGGATCTTGGGCATCGACCTGCACGCCTCCCTTCAGCTGACGCCGGTTGACGGGATTGAGGATCATGATCATGTTGCGCCCCTCGAGGAGCGGGTGCCGCTCGACCTGGCCGATGTCCTTGGCCTCGTCGGCGATCCGCAGCAGCAGGTTGCGCCCGATCTCCTGGTGGACCAGCTCGCGGCCGCGGAACATGATAGTGAGCTTGACCTTGTCCCCCTCCGCCAGGAACTGGCGGACGTAGCCGTACTTGGTCTGAAAGTCGTGTTCGCTGATCTTGGGTCGGAGCTTCATCTCCTTGAGTCGGATGGTGCTGTGCTCGCGCCGGGAATCCTTCTCGCGCTTCAGCGCCTCGAACTTGAATCGCCCGTAGTCGAGCAGCCGGCACACCGGTGGTTGCGCCTGAGGGGCCACCTCGACCAGATCGAGCTCCCGCTCCCGCGCCAGCCGCTGCGCCTCGGCGATGGGGACCACCCCCAAGGGCTCCCCGGTGGTGTCGTCGAAGAGGCGCACCTGCGCGGCGCGCACCTGGTCATTGATCCGCAGCTCCCGAAACGCTATCGACGAGTCCTCCCGGCGTCCGATTGACCCCGCCGGCCGCCGACCGCCGGCGAGGCGACCGGCTCAAGGCCGGGCACCGGGGCGGGGACGCGATCGCGGAGCGCGAGGTGCGATCCTACCACGCCGTCCCGGTCCCTCAGACGACCGGTCGGGGAGGCCGGGCCTCGGCCACCAGCCGGTCGCGCAGCTCGGCGACCGCGAGCAGGACCCGCTGCTCGGACCGGGTGTCGCGCAGGTTGACGCTGCCGGCCTCCACCTCGCGCGGGCCGATGATCCCAAGGTAGGGCACCTTCTGCCGCTCCCCGTCGCGGATCTTGGCCTGCATCCGCTCCCCCGGGCGGTCCGGGACCTCCACCCGGATGTCCTGGGCGGCCAGCTCGGCCGCAACCTCGCGCGCGAACGCGAGCTGATCGTCGCCAACTGTGACCAGCTGGATCTGGACCGGGGCCAGCCAGAGCGGGAAGGCCCCGGCGTAGTGCTCGATCAGGACCCCGAGAAAGCGCTCCATCGACCCCAGCAGGGTGCGGTGGACCATCACCGGCCGGTGAGCCGCGCCATCGGGACCCACGTACTCCAGCTGGAAGTGCTCGGGCTGGGTGAAGTCGAACTGGATGGTGGCGCACTGCCAGGCCCGACCGAGCGCGTCGCGCACCGAGATGTCGATCTTGGGACCGTAGAAGGCGCCCCCCCCGACCTCCCGCGAGTAGGCCAGCCCGCGAGCCTCCAGGGCGCCGACCAGCAGCCCCTCCGCCCGCTCCCAGGCGACGGGGTCGCCGGCCGCCTTCTCGGGCCGGGTGCCGAGGGTGACGGCCAGCTCCTGGAACCCGAAGGTGGCGAGCATGGCGTGCGAGAAGGCGACCACCCCCGCCACCTCCGCCTCGACCTGATCGGGGGTACAGAAGATGTGGGCGTCGTCCTGGGTGAACCCGCGCACGCGCAACAGACCGTGGAGGACGCCGCTGCGCTCGTTGCGGTAGACGGTCCCCAGCTCGGCGAGGCGCAGCGGCAGCTCCCGGTAGCTGCGGGTGCGCGTGCCATAGATGAGGATGTGGAAGGGACAGTTCATCGGCTTCAGGCGAAAGCGCTGCCCCTCGCTCTCCAAGGGCCCATACATGTCGGCGGCGTAGAACTCCAGGTGGTGGCTGGTGGTCCAGAGCTGCTCGTTGGCGATGTGCGGGGAGTAGACGAGCTGGTAGCCGCCGGCGCGATGGGCCCGGCGCCAGTGGTCCTCGATCGCCTGGCGCACGGTGGCGCCCTTGGGGTGCCAGAGGATCAGGCCCCCGCCCAGCTCCTCGTTGAGCGAGAAGAGCTCCAACTCTCGCCCCAGGCGCCGGTGGTCCCGGCGCTCCGCCTCCCGCAGCCGCTCCAGGTACGCCTCCAGGTCGGCCTCGGAGAGCCAGGCGGTCCCGTAGATCCGCTGGAGCATGGGGCGGCGCTCGTCGCCGCGCCAGTAGGCCCCCGCCGGGTGCAGCAGACGGAACGCTGGGATCTGTCCGGCGTCGGCGACGTGGGGCCCGCGGCAGAGGTCGAAGAAGCCGCCGGTCCGGTAGCAGCTGATCCGCTCGCTGGGGCTGAGAGCCTCCAGGATCTCGACCTTGAAGGGCTGGCCCAGGCGCGTGAACTCCGCCACCGCCTCCTGGCGGCTGCACTCGATCCGCTCGAAGGCGGGCCGGCGCGCGGCGATCTCCCGCATCCGCTGCTCCACCTGCACGAGGTCCTCGGGGGTGAGGCGGGCCGCCCCGGGGAGCAGGAAGTCGTAGTAGAAGCCGTCCGCGATGGTGGGCCCGATGGCGTAGGCGGTGCCCGGGTGGAGCTCCACCACGGCGGCGGCCATGAGATGCGCGGCGCTGTGGCGGAGGGTGTCGAGGGCCGCCTCGGCGCCGCCATCCGGCGGCGCCGGCTGGGGGGTGTCCATGGCGCGCCAATTGTACGAAGGTGCCCCCATCGGCCGCCCTATAATCCGGCCCACCGGGGTGGCGATGGGGACGCCCCGGTTGGGTCGCGGGCGCATAGCTCAGGTGGTTAGAGCGCTACCTTGACACGGTAGAGGTCCCAGGTTCGACTCCTGGTGCGCCCACGCCGGCTGTGCACAGTTTCCACACCATTGGTGGGGATGCTGGGGAAAACCGCCCTCCCGCCGTCACGGCAAAAGCTCCGCAAAAAGATGGGGATATCGCGCTTGACAGCCGAGCCGCGGGCAGGCGTATCATCGCCCCCTGTGAGAGCTGCGGGCACCCCCTCGCCCCCCCCGGGAACGACCCGCGCGTGCGGCCGGCCGGGCTGCGCCAACCCCGTCCACAAGCGCACCGCGCGCTACTGCAGCGTGCGCTGCAGCAGCCTCGATCCGGGCCGGCGGGCGCGTCTGCGAGCGGGCGCCCAGCGGGGGCGGGTGGTGCCGTTGGCACGCCAGCTCACGCTCAATTTCGACGGCGCCGAGGCCCCGCTGGCCCAGTTCGCCGGTCTGCGCGAGGACCTCCCCGCCGGGCTCGCCCGCCTAGCCGTCTGAGGCCAGGCCCGGGGCCGTCGCCGGGGTCAGGCCGCCCGCCCCGGGGCGGCCGGGAGCCGGGGCGCCGGGACCAGCCCCCGGGTCCGGGCGGTGCGCATGTCGATGGCGGTCACGGTGACCAGCAGGGTCCGCTCGCAGCCATGGCAGATGACGTGAAACGCCTCCGGCCGATCAAGCTGGCGCGCCACCATCTGGCGGTACCCGCATCCCTCACAGGTGACGATCGCTCGCATGGTCGAGGCTCCTCTCAGGCTGGCGGGGTGGTCGGCGGGCAGCCTCATTCAAGCGCGCCCACGCCGCCCGCGTGCCACCCCGGTCGATTCTTCAAGGGTCCGGTACACCCCCGTTACCGGTGTCCCGGCGCGGCCGCGGCATGGCGGAGCCACCGGGATGGCGGTGGGCCCCCCAGGCCGCGCCCAAGAGCCCCACCCCGGAGGCGGCGATGACGGCACTGGCCCCGATCGCGTCGGCGATCGCCCCCGCCACCAGCAGCGGCGCGGCGATCGCGAGATTGATGGCGACGAAGGCGCCGCCGAACACGGTGCCGCGGGTGGCCTCCTCGGTCTGCTCCTGGATCAGGGTCACCGCCGGGATCAGGACCGCCCCCAGACCGAGGCCGAAGACCACCGCCAGCCCGATCGCGATCGGGATCAGAGCCCCCACCAGCTTGAAGTGCGCCAGGGTCTGGGGCAGCACCCCCAGCACCAGCATGGCGCAGCCGGTGGCGGCCAGCCCGCGAACCACGGTGGCGGTCCGATGGACCGCCACCCCCGAGCGACCCACCACGGTGCCCATCCCCACCATCCCGGCGGTCGCCGGCACCAGCAGGATGTAGCTGTTGGCGGCGGGCTGGTCGAGCACGTGCACCATGTAGCCGGCGGAGAGCGCGAAGATCGTGAACACCACCACCAGCGCCGCCGTCAGCACCAGGAAGGCGAAGCGCAGCAGGGGATCGTGGCGGACGGTGGTGAAGGCCTGGCGCACGTCGCGCAGCGCCGAGCGGTCGCGACGGTCGACCTGACTGGCCAGCTGCGGACCCGTCCCCAGCTGGGTCCGGATCCCCCAGATCGCCACCACCGACCCCACGAAGAGGGCGCAGCCGAGGTAGTAGGGACCCTCCAGCCCCAGCAGCCGCTGCGCCAAGGATGCCGCCGGGACCGCGACCACGATTGTGACGATCACCGTCATCGTGAACAGCGAGGTCGCCGCCAGCAGCTCCCGACGGCGCACCAGCGAGGGGATGCTGGCCGCCTCGGCGGGCGCGAAGAACTGCCCCACCCCGGCGAACACCAAGGTGATGAGGTAGAGCGGCGCCGCCTGGTGCTGCGCCACCCCGGTGGCCTCCAGCACCGCCACCAGCAGCACCAGCACCGCCCGAATGGCGTTGGCCCACACCATCAGCTGGCGCTTGTCGTAGCGGTCAGCGTAGAGCCCGGCCGGCACCGAGAGCAGCACCGAGGGGATGGTGTAGGCAAGCAGCAGCACCGCGTCACTGATGTACTGGCCGGTGAGGGCGTAGATCGAGAGCAGCAGCGAGAAGGCGAAGAACTTGTCGCCCAGCTGCGCCGCCACCTGGGCCAGCCAGAGGAGACGGAAGTTGCGGTTGCGGAGTACCTGGCGGAGCCCGGCGACGTCGCCGAGGCCGGTGCCGGGCGCCGGGCCGGTCTCGGGCGCCGCAGACGCCATCGGCCGACTATAGCAAAGGGTCGGCGGGGCGCCCCAGGGCCGCCGGCCGGGCTCGGGCGAGCCGGAGCCACTCCGCGACGCTCAGGGTTTCGGGCCGCCGGGTGGGCTCCACCCCGAGGTCAGTGAGCCAGCTGCGGATCTCGCCGGCCGGCCTCCCCAGGGCCGCCCCCAAGCTGACGGCGAGCTGCTTGCGGCGGCCCCGGAAGGCCTGGCGGGCAAGGTCGAGCACCGCCTGGCGCTCGGGGGCCGCGGCCGCCGGACGCGGTTCCAGGATCAGCAGGCTGCTGCGCACCCGGGGCCGGGGCCAGAAGGCTTCGGGGCCGAGGTCGAGCTGGTGGCGTGCGGTCCCCAGCAGGCGCACCGACAGGGTCGCCAGCGACCACCCCCCCTGCTCCGCGGCCACCCGCAGCGCCACCTCCCGCTGGACCAGCACCACGATCCGGCGCGGCCCCGGATCGGCGGCGAGCAGGCGCGGCAGCAGGGCGCCGGTCAGAGAGTAGGGAAGGTTGCCGGCGACCAGGTACCCGGGCGCCAGGCCGAGCCGCTCTGGGGTGGTCTGGAGGATGTCGCCCCGCACCACCCGGGCGGTGGGGCGGCGGTGCAGGGTGAGCCGGAGGGCGGCGACGCAGGCGGGGTCGATCTCGACCGCGACCACCGTGGCCCCGGCATCGCACAGGCCCTGGGTGAGGGTGCCCAGCCCCGGACCGATCTCGAGGACGGTGTCGCCGGCCGAGGCCCCCACCGCCGCGACGATGTGATCGCGGGCCGACCGGTCCACCAGGAAGTGCTGGCCCAAGCTGGCCTGGGCCCCCACGCCGAAGCGCCGCGCCACCGCCCGCACGGTGGCGGCCCGGGTGAGGTCGAGCTCAGCCACCGAGCCACGACCGGCGCCCACCGGGCGCGGGGGGGTGCCTAGCTCGCAAGCGCCGACGCCGCCGCGGGCGCCTCCGGCTGGTCATCGCCCTCCTCGCCGGCGGCGTGCTCCAGGCTCTGGCCGGCGGTCTCGGGCACCGCCCCCAGGGTCAACAGCACCCCGGCGACCGACACCACCGCCAAGATCCCCATGGTGGCAGGCAGTCCCAGCGCGGCGACCGCCGTCGGCAACGACAGCGCGGCGACGAAGGCGCCGAGCTTGCCCGCCCCGGCGGAGATGCCATCGGCGAGCCCGCGCACCCGCACCGGGAAGAGCTCAGCCGGGAGCACGAAGGTCGTCATGTTGGGACCGAACTCGATGAAGAAGTAAGTGAGACCATAGACCAGCAGGAAGAGCAGCGGCAGGGCGATCAGGCCGGGGGCGAGGAAGATGCTGGCGTACCCGAGCGCCATCACCAAGAATCCCTGCCACTGCACCCGCCGGCGACCGATCCGGTCGAGCAGCCAGACCGCGACCCAGTACCCGGGGACGGCGAAGATGAGGAAGATCAGCGCCGCCACCACCGTGTTGTGGAGCAGGCTGGCATGCCCGAACAGCGCCTTCAGGATCACCTGCGACGAGACCCCGTTGCCGTAGAACGCGATGTCCAGGAGCAGCCAGCACCCCGCGGTCCCGATCAGGCGGCGCCGCAGCGGGCGCCGCACCAGCTGGGCCGGCCCCCGCTGCGGTGGAGCCGGCCGGGGCGCCTCGGTGCCGGCCACCTCGCGCCCGGTCGTCCACAGGACCGTCTTGGCGGTCGTGCTCACATCCCCCCGCACCCCCAAGGTGAAGCGCGGGGTCTCCCGGATCCGGCGGCGGAGGTAGACGACAGACGCGGCGGGGAGAGCGCCCAACCCGAGCATCACCCGCCAGGCGAGCCCGTGGGGAACCCCGGCGGCGAGCAGGACCGATGCCACCAGCGGTCCGGCGAGCAGCCCGAACCCCTGCATCGCGAAGACGGTTCCCACCATCCGGCCGCGGTCGCGCCGGTTGGCGTACTCGGCGGTGATCACGGCCGAGGTGGCGTAGTCGCCGCCCACCCCGAGTCCCACCACCACCCGAAAGATCAGCAGTTCGGAAAAGGACCCCGCGAAGGCGGAGGCCAGAGCGCCCAGCACCAGCAGGGCCACCTCGGTCCCATACATCGCCTTGCGCCCGACCAGGTCCATCAGTCGGCCGAAGGTGATCGCCCCCACCACCGACGCCAGCAGCGAGATCGAGTTGAGCAGGGAGAGCTGCCCGGTCGTGAGGTGCCACAGGGGACTGAGGATCGCGGTGACGGTGCCGATGATGAAGAGGTCGTAGGCGTCGGCGAAGAAGCCCATCCCCGCGGTGAGGACCATCAGCCGGTGGGAGCGTCCCAGCCGGGCCTCGTCGAGCGCGCTGTAGAGCTGATTGCGGGAGGGGTGGCCGCCCTCAGGGGGCACGCTCACCCGGCCCCCTCCCCGCGGCGCCCCGCTCCCCGACCGACTCGCATCGCCGGGGCCAGCCTAGGCCCCAAAGGTTAAGGACCGGCTAAGACCCCACCCGGGCCGGGAACGATCGGCGGCTGGTGCCCGCGTGCGACGGTGGGCGCGCTCAGGGCTGAGGAAGGTGGTAGAAGCCTCGGGCGGTGGCGGTGACCGCGCGCGCGAAGCTGGCGGCGCACTCCCCCCGCTGCGCCGCCAGGAAGCGGGCGGTCACCGCCACCCGGTGGGGTTCGTTGCTCCGGCCCCGGAAGGGCTCGGGGCTCAGAAAGGGCGCGTCGGTCTCGACCACCAGGTGATCCGCCGGGACCGCCGCCGCCGCCCGCCGGAGCTCGGGCGCGTTGCGGAACGTCACGATCCCCGAGAAGGAGCAGATCATGCCCAGCCGGGCGGCGCGCACCGCCAGCTCGGCGTCCCCGCTGAAGCAGTGGAGCAGGACCCCCGCGCCGGGCGCGCGCTCCAGCTCCGCGAGGACGTCCGCGTGGGCGAGCCGGTCGTGCACGACCACACCCAGGTGGTGGCTCCGGGCCAGCTCCAGCATCAGCTGGAGCTGCTCCTGCTGCACCCCCCGGGGTGTCATGGGAACGCCCGGCCGGACCAGGTAGTCCAGCCCGATCTCCCCGACGGCCACCACCTTGGGATGGTCGAGCAGCTCCGCGATCCCGGCCAGCTCGGAGGCATCGGGGGGGTGCGGGCGGGTGGGGTGCCAGCCGATCGTGACGAAGACCTCGGGGAAGCGGTCCGCCAGCGCCACCGCCCGCCGCCCCTCCTCGACGCCATCGGCGCTGGTGACCACCTGGTGGACCCCGGCGGCATGGGCCCGCTCCAGCACCTGGACGAGGTCCCCGCCGCGCTCCGCCACATCGGTCAGGTGACAGTGGCTGTCGACCAGCTCGAGGTCCGCCTCGGTCACGCCCCCGCCCCCGGTCTGGGAGCCGGCCCCACCACCACGGTGCACTCGCCGCGCACCGGCGCGGCGGCGAGTCGGGCCGCCAGCTCGGCCGCCGTCCCGCTGTACCAGCTCTCGTGGCGCTTGGTCAGTTCGCGGGCGACCACCACGGGGCGCCCGGCGAGCTGGGGAGCGAGCAGGGCCAGGGTGCGTGCCAGCCGCAGCGCCGACTCGTGGAACACCACCGTCGCCGGCCCCCCCTCGGCGACCGCCCGGCGCAGCCGGGTCGGGCTGCGGGGTAGGAACCCGAGAAAGCAGAAGCGGTCGGCGGGCAGCCCGCTGCCGGCCAGCGCCACCACCGCCGCGCAGGCGCCGGGCACCACCACGACCTGATGGCCGGCGGCGCGGGCGGCGGCCACCAGGCGGTGGCCCGGGTCGCTGATGGTGGGCGTGCCGGCGTCGCTCACCAGCGCCACGTCGCACACCGCCAGGCGTTCCAGCACGGCCGGGATCCGGCCGGCCTCGCGCGGCGCGGGCATTCCCCAACACGGGACCCGGATCCCGAGGTGGGTCAGCAGCGGCCGGGTGCGGCGGGTGTCCTCGGCCACCACCAGCCCGACCGACGCGAGCGTGGCGGCCGCCCGCGGGCTGAGGTCCTGGAGGTGGCCGATCGGGGTCGCGACCACATGCAGGGTGCCAGCCGCGGGCGCCGGGCCCGGCGCCCGCGGCTCAGCGGCCCCAGTCACGGGGGTAGCGGAAGTCACAGTCGATGGTGCGAGCGGAGAGTTTGGCGATCAGCGGGAGCCGTCGCTTGAACTGGTTGTGGCGGATGCGCTGGCGGACCGACGCCACCAGGTCGGCGGCGAAGCCGAGCTCCAGGCACTCGGCGACGGTGCGCCGCTCGTCAACTAGGTGGTAGAGCAGACGATCGGCGCATGCGTAGCTGAAGCCCAGGTCGGCCTCGTCCGACTGTCCCCGGAAGAGGTCCGCGCTGGGGGCCTTGGCGAGCACCGCCGGAGGCAGGCGAGCGTGGGCGGCGAGCTGGAAGACCTGGGTCTTGTAGAGGTCGCCGAGCGGATTGAGAGCGCTCGCCAGATCCCCGAACACGGTGCCGTAGCCGAGCAGCAGCTCGGTCTTGTTGGAGGTGCCGAGCACCAGCGCCGACTCCGCCAGCGAGAGATCGTAGAGGACGGTCATCCGCTCGCGCGCCAGCTTGTTGCCCCGACGGCGGCGGTCGTCGGTGGGGACCGCGGCGAAGTAGGCGTCGATCTGCGGGGAGATGTCCAGCGTCCGGCTGGAGACGCCGGTGACCGCCACCACCTGGCGGGCGTCCTCCAGGCTGCGGGGGTCGCTGGCGCGATAGGGCAGGCAGACCGCCAGCACCTGGCCGGGACCGAGGGCGCGGGCCGCCAGCCAGCAGGCGAGGGCCGAGTCCACGCCCCCGGAGAGCCCGATCACCACCCGCTGGAAGCCGACCTTGGTCACCTCCTCGACCAGGAAGCGGCTGAGAATCCCCTCCACCAGGTCCGGATCGATCCGCAGCGGGTCGGGGGCCGCTGGCGCGGCGGGCGCGAGCGGCTCGGGCGGGGTCATTCCGGCACCCCCGCTCGTGCGCCCAGTCGGTCGAGGCCGGAACGGGTCACCTCGACCCGCTCGTCGCGCAGCAGCGGGAAGGCGATCCGGGCTCGACGCAGGTGGCCGCGCTCGAGCACGGCGGTGAGGGCGCCCCGATCGGCACCCAGCGGCCCGGCCACCGGCTCCCCGTCGGGGCCGAGCACCCGGGACCCACCCCAGAAGCCGACGCCGTCCTCGTAGCCCACCCGGTTGCAGTGGGCGACAAAGCAGGTGAGCAGCTCGGCGTAGGTGCGCGTCATCGCCTGATAGGAGGTGGCCGACCCCAGCCCGCCCAGCCCGGCGCGCACCCCACGGCCCGGGCTCGCCGACGGGCAGACCAGCAGGTCCATGCGCTGCAGGCTGAGCAGCCAGGGGGCCGATGGGTGCCAGAGGTCCTCGCAGATGCACAGGCCCACCCGCCAGAAGCTCCCACCGCTGCCGGGAATGGCGACCACCTCGAAGCGGTCGCCGGCGGCCAGGTAGCGCTGTTCGTCGAAGAGCCCATAGGTGGGGAGGTAGACCTTGCGGTGCACGACCCGGACGCTGCCCTGGCCCACCAGCACGGCCGCATTGTGGAAGAGGTGGTCGGAGCTCTCCACCACCGCCCCCACCAAGGCCAGACCGTCGCCGGCCGCGCGGGCGAGCTGGCCCAGCTCGTCCCCGTCCACCGCCACCGCCACCTCCGGCACCAGGTCGCGCAGGAAGTACCCGGTGCAGCTGAGTTCCGGCGTGATCACGAGGTGGGCCCCGCCCGCGACCGCCTGGGCGATCAGGTCGGCCAGCTCCGCCAGGTTGGCGCCGAGGTCCCCCAGCCGGGGCGCCGTCTGCAGACAGGTGACGACCAGCCGGGGCGGGGCCACTAGGGGGCGACCTCCTGGCCTGCGAGGAAGTCCGCGACCGCCTGGCCGACCTCGGCGGGCGCGCGGATCGCGGTGGCCGCACGCGGGAGCGCGCGCAGCAGCTCGGGACCGTAGTCGCGGGTGAGCACGCGCGGGTCGCAGAGGATGACCGCCCCGCGGTCGGTGGTGGTGCGCACCAGCCGACCGAATCCCTGGCGCAGCCGGAGCACCGCCTGGGGCAGCGCCTCGGATCGGAACGGGTCCCGGCACCCCCGGGTGCGGGCCTGGAAGAGCGGGTCGCTGGGGACGGGGAAGGGCAGCTTGTTGATCACGACGCACTGGAGCGCATCGCCGGGCACGTCGACACCCTCCCAGAAGGTCGCCGATCCCAGGAGCACGGTGCGGGGATTGGTGCGAAAGGTTCGCAGCAGCTGCTGCCGGGTCCCGTCCAGCCCCTGCCCGAGCAGCACCAGGCCCTCGGCCTCGAGGGGCGCCCGGAGCGCCGCATGGGCCGCGCGCAGAGCGGCAAAGGCGGTGAACAGCACCAGCGTGCGACCTCCGAGCCGACGGGCGCAGTCGGCCACCATCGCGCAGAGGACCTCGGTGTGGCGGGGGTCCTCGGGCGCCGGCATCGGCCGGGGCAGGCAGAGCAGGGCCTGGCGGAGGTAGTCGTAGGCGGAGTCGACCACCAGTTCCTCGGCGGCCGGGAGCTGAAGCCGCTCGCGCACATAGCCGAAGGATCCCCCCACCGTGAGGGTCGCCGAGGTGAGCACGACGGTGTCGCAGCGGTCGAAGACGGTGGCGCGCAGGCGCGCCCCGACCGCCACCGGAGCGAGGTGCAGGACCGCCTGCTCATCCCCCTCGAGCTCGAGCCAGCCGACCTCGTCGCCGTCGCGATCGGCCGCCGCCGCCAGCACCCGCACGGCGGCCGCTGCGGCCGCCTCCAGGGCGCTGGCGGCGCAGATCAGCTCCTCGGCCGCGTTGGCGGGCTGCGGCCAGGCGTCCCGGCCCCCGACGTTTCCCGGATCCTGGCTGCGCAGGTCGGCCGCGGCGGTCCCCAGCGCGGTCACCATCTGGGTGAGGGCGCGCTGGGCCGGACCCCACCCCGGGCTCTGCCGCACCGCCTCCGGGAGCGCGAGGGTCCGACCCCGCCCGCTCGCCCCCGCCGATGCGCTGAGCAGCCCCTTGCAGGCGCCGAAGGCCCGCACCACCGCGAGCCGGGCCGCCTCCAGCTGGAGGCCCGTCGCGGGGTCGAGCGGGGGCAGCCGGTCGAGCACGCGCAGCACGTCACCGGCCCGCAGGCTGATGCTGGCGCCGGCGGTGGCCGCCTCCTCCAGCCGGTGGGCCTCGTCCACCACCAGATGGCGGTACGGCGGCAGGATCGCGCCCCCCGAATCACGGTCCGCCAGCAGCAGCGCGTGGCTCACGACCAGCACGGCCGCCCGACGCCCGTGCGCCCGCGCCCGAACCATGAAGCAGCGCTGGTCGCGCCAGTTGTCGCAGGCGGGGCCGAGGCAGTCATCGACGGTCGACGCCACCTGCTCCCAGAGCTGGGCCTCCGGGCCGGCGAGCCGGAGCTCGGCCCGGTCTCCGGTGGCGGTCGAGTCGACCCAGACCAGGCATCGCAACTGGAAGCGGAGCCGGTCGAGGCCACCCGCGGACCCGCCGGCCCGGTCGGGCGCCGCCAGCCAGCGGTCCAGCCGGCGCAGGCTGAGGTAGTGGCCGCGCCCCTTGAGCAGGGCGGAGCGCACCCCCAGCGGGCGCCACCGCTCCAGCTGGGGCAGATCTCGCTGGGCCAGCTGCTCCTGGAGCGGCACCGTGTGGGTCGCGATCACGACCGTCTCGCCCCGACGGGCGGCCCACTCCCGGGCGGGGACCAGGTAGGCCAGCGACTTGCCCACCCCGGTTCCCGCCTCGACCAGCAGGCAGCCGCCGCGGTTGAGCGCCTGGGTCACCGCCATCGCCATCTGCTGCTGCCCCTCCCGGAGCTCGTAGCCATCCTCCGACTGGGCCACCGGCCCGTCGGGCCCGAGCAGCCGCGCCACCTCGATGGGGTCGAGGGAGCGGTCTCCGGTCACCGGCTCAGCCGGATCGGCAGGCTCCGGCCCGAGCACGCGGGGTCCCGCCCGCCCGCCGTCCGGGGGGTGAGCGGGCGGGCGGGCCCGGTTCGCCGCCCGCTCGATCAGCGCCCCGGTGGCCCAGGCGCGTCCGTGGCATAGGCGAGCGAGACGACCCCGGACGTGCTCGTCCAGCGACTCCACCCGCTGCTGCAGCCAGAGCAGCAGCAGCCGGGTGGCGTCCGCGTCGGACAGCGCCCGGTGGGGTCGGTCGTGGCCGAGCTCCAGACGCAGCGCGAGCTCGCCCAGGCTGTGGCTGGGAGCGGCGGGAAGCACGATCCGGCTCAGCTCCAAGGTGTCCACGCACGCCCAGTGGCGGAAGACGTCGGGGCGGATGGCGGCGCAGAACCCGAGGTCGAAGGCGGCGCTGTGCGCGACCAAGGTGGTGCCGTCGGCGAACTCCGCCAGCCCCGCCACCGCCTCGGCGGCGCCGGGGGCGCCCTGGACCATGGCGTCGTCGATCCCGCACAGACGCTGCACCGCGAGCGGAATCGGCGTGGCCGGATCGACCAGGGTGGAGAAGGTCCCGATCACGCCGCTCTCGGTGAACCGGACGGCGCCGATCTCGATGATGCGGTCGCTGCGGGGACTGAGCCCGGTCGTCTCGAGGTCGAAGGCGACCCACTGCGGCGTCGCTCCGGTGGTCGTGTCCACAGGGCTCAAGGGTAGTCGCCCGGTCCTCGCGCGATTGCCACCCCCGCCCGCCGACACGCGGCCAGCGCGGCCTCGACGGCCGCGGCCACGGTGAGGGAGTCGGTGCGGATCACGGTGGCGCCGCTGGGAACGCGCAGCGGAGCCGCCCGGCGCTCACGATCGCTGCGGTCGCGGCGCTCGACCTCCTGCCGCACCCTCGTCGGGTCGGCGCGACCGCCGGACTCCTCCAGCTGCGCCGCCCGCCGCGCCGCCCGCACCGCGCACCTGGCATCGAGGTACAGCTTGCAGGCCGCGTCGGGGAACACCACGCTCCCGGCGTCGCGCCCCAGCACCACCGCACCGCCCCGCCCGAGCCGGCGCTGGGCCGGCAGCAGAGCGGTGCGCACCGCCGGGACCCGGGCCAGCCAGGTGAGCAGATCCGCCTGGTCAGGATCGAACAGCCGGGCCGTGACATCGTCGCCGTCGACCCGCGCCAGCGCCCGCGACGCCGGGCGTTCGGGGTCGACATCAATCTCGATCCGCGTCGATCGCGCCAGCTCGGCCGCGGCGGCAGCCGCCCCCACGGTCACGCCGGCGCCGCGGGCGGCCACGGTCAGGGCCCGATAGAAGAGCCCCGTGTCCAGCAGCGGGAGCCGCAGCCGGGACGCCAGCAGCCCGCCCACAGTGGTCTTGCCGGCTCCCGCGGGACCGTCGATGGTGACCACCGACGCAGCGGTCACGGCCCCGGTCCCGCGGCCGTCACCAGCCGACGGTACTCGTGGGGGCCGAGCTCGCGCACCGTCCCCTCCGGCTGCGAGCCGAGCCGCAGCGGGCCGATCGCGATTCGTTGGAGGTCCGCCACCGTGAGCCCGACCGCGGCGAGCAACCGGCGCACCTCGTGCTGGCGGCCCTCCGCCAGGGTAAGGTCCAGCCGGGCCCCGTACTGCCACCGGCCCGCGGGGCGAACCTGGAGAGCGCGGGCGGGGCCGTCGACGAGGTCGACGCCGCGCTCCAGACGCTGCAGCTGGGCCAGGGTCGGGCGTCCGGAGATGGCCACCCGGTACACCTTGGGCACCTGGTAGCGGGGATGGGTGAGCCGCAGCGCCAGGGGACCGTCGTTGGTGAGCAGCACCAGCCCACGCGAGCGCAGGTCCAGCCGACCCACCGGGAACACCCGGACCCCACCGGCAACGAGGTCGACGACCGTCGGCCGCCCCTGGGGGTCGCGCACGGTGGACACCACGCCCACCGGCTTGTTGAGGGCGAGGGTGACGCGGGGCGGCGCGGCCGCGGCCAGCGGGCGGCCTCGCACCGTGATCTTGTCCAACCCGGCGCGAACCCGTGCCCCCGCCCCCGACGGGGGCCGGCCGTTGATCTGGACCAGGCCCTCGGCGATCAGCCGGTCGGCCTCGCGCCGCGAGGCGACCCCGAGCCGGGCGAGATGGCGGTTGAGCCGCTCGTCCGGCTCCCTGGGCGCGCTCATGGGGCCGGCGGACCGTCGCTCCCGGGCTCGGGGGCGCCCCCCGGGAGGTTGGCCAGCGGGGGCAGCTGCTCGATCCGCTCCAACCCCACCACCTGGAGGAAGCGCAAGGTGGTCCCGAAGAGACGGGCGCGTCCCGGCCCGGTCTCGCGTCCCACCTCCTCCACCAGTCCCCGGCGCTCCAAGCTGGTGATCACAGCGTCGCAGTTCACGCCCCGGATCCCCTCGAGGACGCCCCGGGCGACCGGCTGGCGGTAGGCGACGATCGCGAGGGTTTCGATGGCGGCGCGGGAGAGACGGCCGGGGACCTCGGGATGCAGCGCGCGCTCGACCGCGCGGGACGTCGGGGGGCGAGTCGCCAGCTGGAGGGTGTCGCCGTGCGCCTGGAGCATCAGTCCGCCCGCCTGGAGCCGACGCGCCAGCTCCTCCGCAGCCGCCCGGACGGCCTCGACCGGGGCCTCCAGGATCCGGCCCAACTCCGCCAGCGCCATCGGCTCGGCGCGGACGAAGAGCACCGCCTCCAGCGCCGCCGCCCGCTCCCGGTCCGGCTCGACCCGGTCGGCGGCGGCGTCAACCACGCTCGACCACGATCGAGCCGGCCGGACTCAGCTGGACACAGCGGGCGGCGCCGCTGGCGCAGAGCTCCAGCAGGGCGAGGAAGTAGGCGATCGCCTCCAGGCGGTCGCGCGCCGCCGCGAAGCAGGCATCGAAGGCGAGCGGCGACCCGTCGGCCAGGCGGGCGCGGAGCTCGGCCACCTTGGCGGCGACCGAATGGGCCACCGGCACGGTCGCCAGGCTGAGCGCCGGCGGCAACCGCTCGAGCACGGTGCGCAGTGCCGCCGCGAGCGCCTCGGGCGGTACCCTGAGATCGACCGTGGGCTCGACGGCCACCCCCAGGACGCGCAGAAAGGCCTGCGGACCGGCCGCTGGGTCGCTGATCAGGACGTCGGCGGCGGCCCGGAACAGGCGGGCCTCGGCCCGCTGCGCCTCCGGGTCGGGCGACTCGGGTTCGGCCGGAATCGGCGCCGGCTCCCCCTGGAACACCCTCTGGGCCTTGAGGCGGAGCAGCCGCACCAGACCGAGCAGAAGGTCAGCCAGCTCGTCATCGTCGACGCCGCCGGGGGCCGCCGACCGCCGCCGCACCGCCTCGGCGAGACCGGAGACGGTGACCGCGGCCGGGTCCACCTCGCCCCGCTGCACCGCCAGCAGCAGCGCGCCGAGGTCCGCCTCGGTGGGGGGGCCCAGCTCGATCACGGCGTGCCTCCCGCACCGGCCGCGGGCGCGAGCCGCTGGAGCAGCTCGGCGGCGTGGGCACGGCCCGCGGCGGGAGCCACGGTCCCGGCCAGCAGCCGGGCCAGCTCGGTGACGCGCTCGGGGCCTAAGACCTCGCGGACGTGGCTGGTGTGGCGGTCGTCCTGGAGCTGCTTGTCGACGACCAGGTGACGGTCGGCGCGCGCCGCGATCGAGGCCTGATGGGTGACGCACAGCACCTGGCGGTGCCCGGCCACCCGCCGCAGCTGCTCTCCGACCCGGCTCGCGGCCTCACCGCCCAGTCCCTCGTCGACCTCGTCGAACACCACCGTCGGCGTCCCACCCGCCGCCGCCAGGTGAGCCTGGAGCACCAGCACGAGCCGGGCGAGCTCGCCCCCCGAGGCGACCTCGCCGAGCGGGCGCGGGAGCTCCCCGGGGGCGGTGGCGAGCGCGAAGACCGCGCTGTCGACTCCCAGCGCCGAGCACGCCACCCGGGCGCCCGCCGGGCCCACCACCCCCTCAGGGTCCGGCCGCAGCGTCAGCGAGATGGTCACGCGGGCCGCCGGCATCAGCAGCAGCCGGAGGTCGCCGGACACGGCTGTGGCGAGGCGCTCGGCCGCCGCCCCCCGGAGGGTGTGGAGCGCGACCGCCGCCTCCCCCAGCGCCGCCCGGGCGCGCTCCAGCTCCACCCGGCGGCGGGCAGCCTCGTCGGCGCCGCCCTCCAGGGCCGCGACGGTCTCGGCCGCCTCGGCCCGACGCGCTAGCGCCTCCTCGAGGCCGCCGCCGTGCCGCCGCCCCAGCCGTTCCAGCAGGGCGAGCCGCTCCTCGACGGCGGCGAGCCGGGCGGGGTCATCCTCCAGGCGCTCCAGCTGGCGGCGCAGATCCGATCCCAGCTGGCTCAGCTCCTCGGCCAGGCCGTCCACCCGGTCCGCGCACCGGTCGAGATCGGGATCGACCCCGCGCACGCTGCGGGCAGCCCGGGCGGCGGCCGCCAGCTGGTCGCGGGCCGATCCCGCCCCGGCTCCGCGATCCGCCTCGATCCCGCCCCCGGCGACCACGGCGTGGAGCAGGGCCACGACCTGCCGCAGCTGCCCGGCGCGCCGCAGCAGCTCCCGCTCGCGCCGAAGGGCGCGGTCCTCCCCGGCCGTGAGCCGAGCCGCCTCCAGCTCGGCGAGGTCCTGCCGGGCCCGCTCCAACTCCCGGGCGCGGCCACAGCGATGCTCCTCGGCGGCCCCCGCAGCGCGGGCGGCCCGCACCCACGCCCGGTGCAGGCCGGCGACCCGCACCGCCAGCGGGCGGGCCGCCTCGCCGGCCGCGACGTCCACCGCCTCCAGCTGGGCCCGCGGCAGCAGCCAGCGCGACGGCGCCCCCTGCTGGACGACCTCGATCTCCGCCTCGGCCACCGCTCGCAGCAGCGCCAGGGGCACCTGGACGCCGTTGACCCGGAGCAGCGACCGCCCCCCGGCGCCGACCTCGCGCAGCACCACCACCCGGTCCGCGCTGGGAACCCCATGGTCCGCCAGGCGGGTGGCGGTCACCGGTTCGACCCCCTCGAAGACGGCCCGCACTCGGGCCCGCGCGGCGCCCCGACGCACGAGGTCGGGGTCGGCGCGCCCTCCGCAGGCGATGTCCAGGGCCCGCAGCAGCACCGACTTGCCAGCCCCGCTCTCCCCGGTGAGGCAGGTGAGCCCGGGGCCCAGCTCCACGGTGGCGCGCTCGATCACGGCGAGATCCTCCACCCCCAGCTCCACCAGCACCCCGTCACCCCCCGGCGCCGTCATCCAGCGGGTTCGCCGGGTGCGGCCACGGCACCGGCGGCTCGGACCAGTCGCCGTCAGCCTTCAGCACCATCCCGAACCGGGTCTTGCCGCGGAGCCGATCGAAGAAGCCCGGGGCCCCGGGAAGCTTGACCAGCAGGAGGTCGGGACCGCGCGTCACCACCACGTGGTCACCGGGCTCCAGCTGGTGGAGGTGCTGCCCGTCGGCGGCGACCACGACCGGTCCCCGCTCCACGGTGATCCGCACCGCGGGCGTGTCCGGGAGCACCAGCGAGCGACTCATCAGCGCGTGCGGGTTGAGCGGGGTGAGGATCGTGGCGGCCACCAGCGGATGGACCGGGGGCCCGCCGGCCGACAGCGAGTACGCGGTCGACCCGGTGCTGGTGGCGAGCACCAGCCCGTCGGCGTCGAAGGCGCCGACCAGCTCGTCCCCGAGCGTCACCCGCAGCCGTGCCAGAGTCACGCCCACGGCCTTGACCGCGACCTCGTTGACCGCCAGCGCCCGCCAGCCCGGACCGCCGCCGGGACGCCGGGGCTGGAGATCGGCGTGAAGCAGTCGGCGCGCCTCCAGCCGATGCCCCCCGGTGGCGAACGTGTCCAGAGCCGCGGGGAGCTGATCCAGCTCAATGTCGGTGAGGAAGCCGAGCTGACCCCGGTTGACTCCGAGCAGGGGGATGCCCGGCGGGGCCGCCAGCCGCGCCCCGTACAACAGGGTGCCGTCCCCGCCCACCGAGACCAGCAGCGCGGTGCCGGCGCGCTCGGCGCGAAATCGCTTAGCGACATCGGCCTGAGCGGTCCAGCTCCGAAATCCGTGGGCCCGCACCCGCGCCCGCGCCCGCGCCACCAGGTGGTCCCCGGCAGGAACCCGCGGGTGGAGCAGGAAGCCGATCGCGTCCGGGGTCACCCGCAGACCGCGGACCGCGCCCCGAGCTCGAGCACCGCGGTCCACTCCCGGTTGCCCCGGCGTCCGGGGGGCTCCGCCGGGATCGGCCCGCGTGCCACCGTCCCCGGCTCCTGGGCGGTGAGCGCCGCCACCACCCGGGTGGCCACCTCCCGGCCGATCTCCGGATCGACGATTCCGCCGCGGCCGACCTGATCCCGGCGCGCCTCGAACTGGGGCTTCACCAGAGCCAGCACGGTCGCGGGCCGCGTCAGCAGCCGGAGCACCGCGGGCCAGACCACGCACAGCGAGATGAACGACAGGTCGAGGGTGGCGCAGTCGGGAGCGGGCGCGGGCAGGGTCGGCAGGGTGCGCAGGTTGGTGCGCTCCAGCACCACCACCCGGGGGTCCTGGCGCAACCTCCAGGCGAGGATGCCGTAGCCGACGTCGACCGCGTAGATGCGGGACGCGCCGCGCTGCAGGCAGCAGTCGGTGAACCCGCCGGTCGACGAGCCGGCGTCGAGCACGACGCGGCCGGCGACCTCGATCTGAAACGCATCGAGGGCATGGGCCAGCTTGCGGCCGGCCCGGCTCACGTACGGCTCGGAGCCCACCGTCACAGCAGCATCCCCACCACCACTCCGAGCGCGACCCCCACCAGCACCTCGACCGGGGTGTGCCCGAGCAGCTCCAGCACGCGCTCGTGGCGGAGCCCCAGATGCTGGCGCAGGTCGTCGAGCACCCGGTTGAGCACCAGGGCCTGTTGGCCTGCCGCCCGGCGCACCCCGGTGGCGTCGTAGACGACAACGATGGTCAGGACCGCGGCGGTGGCGAACACCGGGGAGCCGGGGCCGAGCAGCCGGGCCAGCCGGGTCGTGAGACAGACGGTCATCGCGGTGTGCGAGCTGGGCAGGCCCCCCGAGCTTCCCAGCGGCCGCAGGCTCAGCTGGCGCAGCCGCAAGGACTCGGTGACGACCTTGAGCAGCTGGGCGATCGCCCACGCCAGCAGGGGCGCCCAAATGTAGCCGTTGTGGAGGAGCGCGGTCACCGGGCCGGCCCGTCGCCGGGGACCTCCTCGAGCGCGAAGGGCTCCTCGCGAGGCTCGCCGTCCTCTCCCAGGCCGAGCGCCTGCACCCGCCGCTCCACCCCGTCCAGCAGCGTGGCGGAGCGCCGCAGCAGGCCCACTCCTCGCTCGTACACGGCCAGGGCCTCGTCGAGCGGCACCTCGTCATCCTCAAGCCGCGCGATCAGCTGGTCCAGCTCGGCGGCCGCCTGCTCGAAGGTGAGCCGGTCGACCGATGTCCCGTCAGCCATGCGCCCCTCCGTCGGGGTCCACCCCGATCACGGTGCTGTCCACCATACCGGCCCGGAGCCGCGTGCGGATCCGGTCGCCGGGCCGCAGCTGGGCGGCGTCTCGGAGCACCCGCCCCCGACCGACGTCGACGGTCAACGAGTAGCCGCGGGCGAGCACGGCCAGCGGGCTGAGCGCCTCCAGCCGACCGGTGCGGGCGCGCAGCGCCTCGCCCAGGGTGCGGGTCCGCTGGGCCGCCTCGCGCCGCAGGCGCTGTCCTCGGAGCCCGGTCTGGCCGCGACGGGCGCCGATCCCCCGCGCCAGCGCTCGCTGGAGCCGGAGCCCGGCTCGGTCCAGGTCCTGGCGACGGGTCGAGAGGCGGCGCAGCGGGCTGAGCCGGCCGAGCCGCCGCTCCCGGGCGGCCAGGCCTGCCCGCCGACGGGTCACCTGCGCCAGCGCCGCCCGGTGCCACCGAGCCCCGCGCAGCTGCACCTCCTCGCGCAGAAGCCAAAGGTCGGGCACCACCAGCTCCGCCGCCACCGAGGGGGTGGGAGCGCGGCGGTCGGCGACCAGGTCGCAGACGGTGGTGTCGGTCTCGTGGCCGACCCCCACCACCACCGGCACCGGCACCGCCACCACGGCTCGGACCACCGCCTCGTGGTTGAACGCCTGGAGGTCCTCGAGCGACCCGCCGCCGCGAACCAGCAGCACCACCTCGACGCCGGGCTGGGGAGCCAGCCGGAGCGCCTGCACGATCTGCGCCGGGGCAAGCTCGCCCTGGACCAGGGTGGGGATCACCAGCACCTGCGTGATCGGACACCGGCGATGGAGGACGTGGAGCACGTCGCGGACCGCCGCCCCGGTGGCGGAGGTCACCACCGCCACCCGTCGGGGGAGGAAGGGCAGCGGCCGGCGACGCGATGGGTCGAGCAGCCCCTCCGCCTCGAGCCGGGCCACCAGCTGCGCGAACGCGATCGCCAGCGCCCCCACCCCGACCGGCTCCAGGCGGTCGAGCACCAGCTGGAGCTGGCCGCGCGGCGCATACAGCTGCACCTGGCCGTGGGCGATCACCCGCTGACCCCGTGCGGGCTCGAAGGCGAGCCCGCCGGCCGCCTGCCGAAAGCAGACCGCCGCGACCGCGGCGCGGTCCGCCTGGCCCGGCCGGCAGTCGCGCAGGGTGAGGTACCAGTGGCCGGCGGCGGAGCGGCTGCAGTCCCCGATCTCGCCCTCGACATAGAGATCCTGCAGCAGCGGCTCGTCCTCCAAGGTGGCCCGCAGCCGCTGGCTGAGCTCGGCGACCTGCAGCACCCGCATCATCGCGGCGGCCCCGGCGGGGCGCCGGCGGTCATCAGCGCGAGCCGTCCCAGGACGCCATTGATGAAGCGAGCGGCGTCGCCGCCGGCGTAGGCCTTGGCCAGCTCCACCGCCTCGTTGATCGCCACCCCCACCGGCGTGGTCCCGCCCGGCCCCATCTCGAACGCCGCCATCCGCAGGATGGTCCGTTCGACCTGTCCCATCTGGTCGAGCGCCCAGTTGTCGGAGGCGGCCGCCAGCCGTCGGTCGAGCTCCGCGCGGCTGCGGACCACGCCGGCCACCAGCTCCTCGGCGAACCGCCGCGCCGCCGGGCCCGCCGCCATCTCCTCAGCCGCGTGGGCCACCGCGGCCACCCCGTCGGCGGCCTCGTCCGGGTCGGCGAACAGCACCCGCAGGGCCAGTTCCCGCCCCAGCCTGCGCCGCGACACCCGGGCTCAGCCCACCCGACCCTGGGCCACGCAGGCGGCGTCGGCAGCCCCGCGGCCCGGAGTCCGGTGCACCGGTCCGGCCAGCCACGCCGACCCCCTCCCGCGAACGGGACGAAGGGGCCCGATCGCCTCAAGCAGCTCGCACTGCCCGCCGGCGGCGAGCGCTTCGACCGACCCGACCCGGCCCCCGCGCGACCGGCCGATGGGCCGACCCGTCGCGCCCGCTCCCGGCGTCACCCCCGCCTCGCCCAGCCGGCGACCCCGCCGGGCGCCGGCCAGCCCGGGCCCGCTCACGAGGCGCGCTCCAAGTACCGGCCGGTGCGGGTGTCGATCCGGAGCCGGTCACCCACCCCCACGAACAGCGGAACATCCACCACCAGCCCGGTCTCCAAGGTGGCCGGCTTGGTGGTGCCGGTGGCGGTGTCACCCTTGAACCCGGGGTCGGTCTGGGTCACGGCCAACTCCACCACGATCGGCAGCTCGACGCCGAGGATGCGCTGGTCGTGGCGTAGCACGGTGAGGTGATCGCTCTCGCGCAGGTAGCGACGCGCCTCCCCCATCTGGTCCTCAGTGAGCGGGAACTGGTCGAAGGTGGTGGTGTCCATCACGACCTGGTGCTCGCCGTCCTGGTAGAGGAGCTGCACCTCGGAGCGCTCAATCCGCGCGCGCGGGAAGCGCTCCTCGGGACGGAACGTCTCTTCCGTCACCGAACCGGTGTCGAGGTTGCGCAGACGGGTGCGCACCACCGCGGTGCCGCGCCCGAGCTTGATGTGCTCGAACGAGAGCACCTCGATCAGCTGCCCGGCGCGCTCGATCGTGTTGCCGGCGCGAAGGTCGCCCGCGTTGATCACGACCGCGGTGCCTCGCTGTGGAGCTGCACCACCGCCTCCAGGGCCAGCAGGTAGCCGAGACCGCCCAGCCCGCAGATGACACCGCGGGCGGCGCCCGCGGTGAGCAGGCGGCGACGGAAGGGGTCGCGGGCGTGCACGTTGCTGAGGTGAACCTCCACCACCGGCCGGGCGAAGCTCGTGACCGCATCGCGCAAGGCGACGCTGGTGTGGGAGAGCCCGCCGGGATTGAGGATGGCGGCGCAGGCGCCGTCGGCGCGCTCCAGGGCATCGATCAGCTGGCCCTCGTGATTGCTCTGGACGCACCGCAGCTCGACCGCGAGCTCCGCCGCGCGCCGCGCGAGCCTGGCCATGATCTGGTCGAGCGTCTCGGCCCCGTACACCGCCGGCTCTCGCCGGCCCAGGCTGGCCAGGTTGGGTCCGTTGAGGCAGAGGACCTCTCTCACGACGCCAGCACCTCCTGGAGCGCTGCCAGCGCCCGCGCCGGCGGCACCCGGTGACCGGCGGTGGCGTGGCCGAGACGATCGAGCAGCACCCACCGCGGGTCCCCATCGACCACCTTCTTGTCGTGGCGGGCCGCCGCCAGGAGCTGGGCCGGGTCGCAGTCAAGGCCCCGGGGTAGGCACCCCAACCGGAAGCCGTCCAGCCGGCGGTCCTGCTCGGCGATGTCGGCGGCAGGACAGTCCCGGAGCTCGACCGAGAGCCGACCGGCGACCCGCATCCCGATCGCCACCGCCTCGCCGTGGCGGAGCCGCCCGTAGCCCAAGGTGGATTCGAGCGCGTGCCCGATGGTGTGCCCGTAGTTGAGGATGGCTCGTCTCCCGTGATCGTGCTCGTCGCCCGTCACCACCTCGGCCTTGGCGGCCACACAGCGGGCGATCAGCGGCTCGAGTCGGGCGGGGTCGTCGGCCCCGGCACCGGGGCCCAGCTCATCGAGCAGGGACAGCACCTCAGGGTCGCTCACCATACCGTACTTCACGATCTCGCCGAAGGCCGCGCGCCGGTCCCGGGGAGGCAGGCCGCGCAGGAGCTCGGGGTCACACACCACCGCCACCGGCTGGTGCACCGCGCCGACCAGGTTCTTGCCAACGGCGAGGTTGACCCCGGTCTTGCCCCCGATGGCGCTGTCGACCATCGCCTGGAGCGTGGTCGGGCAGTGCAGCAGCGCAATCCCGCGCAGGTAGACGGCGGCCGCGAACCCGGCCACGTCCCCGACCACTCCGCCCCCGAGCGCCACCACCAGGGCACGACGATCGAGCGCGGAGCGGCGGAACTCCGTGCACAGCCGGAGCACGGTGCCCAGGCTCTTGGCGCGTTCGCCGCGCAGCCGGGTCTCGGTCACCCCCAGTCCCAGCCCCTGGAGCTGGGCCCGCGCGCGCTCCACCAGGGCCGAGGGCAGGCCCCCGTCCGCCACCAGGGCGGCGGCGCTGAAGCCACCGGCGCCCCCCTGCTCGCGCACCACCGCCCCCAGCTGCTCGAGGCCGCCCGACCCCACCTGGACCAGATAGGCACGCGGCCCCAGCGTCACCGCGACGCGAATCACCGTTGCTCCCCCCGCGCGGCGCCCCCCAGCCCGGGGGCGAGCTGCTCCAGACAGCGGGCCGCGACCGCCGCGGGGGCGATGTCGCCGGTCTCGATCCGCGGCCCGGCCTCCTCGAGGATCGGTTGGCGGTGGGCACGCAGCCGCACGATCGCCTGCTCGGGATCCCCGGCCAGCAGTGGTCGCCGCCCGGGATCGCGCCCGCAGCGAGCCGCCAGGACCGAGTCGGGAGCGTCCAGCCAGAGCACCATCCCGGCCGCCCGGACCCGGGCCAGGTTGTGGGGATGATCCAGGCTGCCGCCGCCCAAGCTCACCACCACCTCGTGGCGCTCGCAGACGGCCCCGAGCGCCTCCCGCTCACGGGCGCGGAAGGCGCCGGCGCCCAACTCCGCGAAGATCTCGGCCACGGGGCGGCCCAGCTCGACCTCGATCGCCTGGTCGAGGTCGACCGCGCTCCAGCCCAGGAGGGCGGCGAGCTGGAGGGCGACCGTGCTCTTGCCGCTGCCCGGGAGCCCGCAGAGGAAGACCCGCTGGCAGGCGGGCGGCCGCTGGCTCACCGACGGCGCAACCGGGCGCGATAGCCGCGCACGTTGCGGCGCAGCTCGGTGAGCGAGTCCCCGCCGAACTTCTCGCAGGCCGCCTCGGCCAGCACCCAGGCCATCATCGCCTCGCCGATGACGGCGGCCGCGGGGACGACACAGATGTCACTGCGCTCGTAGTGGGCGTTCACCTCCGCCTTGGTGGCGAGGTCCACCGAGCGCAGGGGACGCAGCAGCGTGCTGATCGGCTTCACCGCCACCGTGCACCAGACCACCTCGCCGTTGGTGATCCCGCCGGTGACCCCACCCGCCCGATTGGTCCGGTGGACGAAGCGGCGGCCGACCGGATCGTAGCTCGGCTCATCATGCACCGCCGACCCCGGCAGCCCCGCCCCGGCGAAGCCATCGCCGATCTCGACGCCCTTGACTGCCTGGATGCTGCACAGCGCCTGGGCCAGCCGGCCGTCGAGGCGCGTGTCCCACTGGCGGTGGGAGCCGAGGCCGGGAGGGACCGCCAGGGCCTCGACCCGAAAGCATCCTCCGAGGGTATCCCCGGCCGCCCGTGCCCGGTCGATCGCCGCCACCATCGCCAGGGCAGCCGGCTCGTCCGGGCACCGCACCGGCGAGGCCTCGACCCGGAGCGGATCGACCACCGGGGGAACCGCGGCGACCACCTCGCCGATCCGGGTCACCCAGCTGCGCAGGGTCACCCCCAGCGCCGCCCGCAGGTAGCGCTTGGCAACCGCCCCGGCGGCCACCCGGGCCGCGGTCTCGCGCGCGCTGGCGCGCTCCAGCACGTTGCGGGCGTCGTCGAAATCGTACTTGAGCACGCCGGCCAGGTCAGCATGTCCCGGCCGGACCCGGCGGACCGGCTTCGACTGGAATCCTGCCGCCTCCACCTGCATGGGACGGCGCCAGTTCTCCCAATCGCGATTCGCCACCACCAGCGTGAGCGGCGACCCCAAGGTGAGCCCCCCACGCACGCCGCTGAGGATCTGGACCCGGTCGCGCTCGATCCGCTGCCGCCCGCCCCGGCCGTAGCCTCCCTGGCGGCGGCGCAGATCGCGGTCGATCGCCGCCGCGCCGACCGCGAGCCCGGCGGGCAGCCCGTCAATCACCACCGTGAGCTGCGGCCCGTGCGACTCGCCGGCGGTCAGGAAGCGGAGCATGGCCAAATTCTATGGGGCGGCCGGGGGCGGCCCGGCCGCGGCGCCGGGGCCGGCGGTGGTGGCGCCCGGGCGGCGAGAGCGACCCGCTCGGTGGCGGGGGGCGCCCCGGTGGCTCAGAGGAAGTAGAGGACCAGCCCGGCCCCCACCACCAGGAAGGGGCCGTAGGGGATGGTGTCGCGCAGGCTGAGCCGGCGGGTCGCGAGCAGCCCCGCGCTCACCACCCCGCCCACCAGGGCGCCCGCGATCAGCGCCCACAGGGTGTGGAGACCGTTGAGGTCGAAGCTCATCCCGGTGATCGCGCCGATCACCATCCCCAGCTTGACATCACCCCACCCGAACCCGGTCCCGTGCTGGAGCACGTCGCTGGCGAGGGCCAGCGGGAGCAGCACCACCCCGCCGAAGAGGGCGCCGGCGACGGAGCTGGTGGCGGTGAGACCGGGCGACCACTGGGCCAGGACCAGGGCGAGCACCAGGGACGGGAAGGTCACGACGTCGAGGATCAGGCGATGCTTGAGATCGAAGGCGAGGACCAGCAGCAGGATGACCACCCACAGGCTGTGGACCAGCAGCCGCCAGGTCGCACCTTGGGCATTGGCGAAGGCGGCGAAGCCGAGCGCTCCCAGCACCGGGAGCAGGATCCCCTCGATCCAGGTTGCCCCCAAGCGCTCGCCGGGCTCGGCGTCCTCTCCCACCCGCTCGGAGCGCTCCAGGATGAGGCAGGCGCGCCCCGCCCCGAATCCCAGCAGCGCTCCCACCCCGGCCCAGAGGACGACCCAGGCGCCGGTCACCCGAGGCCTGCCCGCAGGACCTGTTGCTGGTGCTCGGCGGCGGTCACCGCATAGAGGACCCGACCGTCCGGCAGCGCCACGAAGTAGAGGTCCGGGGACACGATCGGGTGCAGCACCGCGGCCACCGCGCTCACGCCCGGGTTGGCGATCGGACCGGGCGGCAGGCCGAGGTGCTGATAGGTGTTGTAGGGCGAGTCGATGGTGGTCTGCAGCGGCTGCGACGGCGTCAGGCCCTGTTGGGCCAGGGCATAGAGCACGGTCACATCACTTTGGAGCGGCATTCCCAGACGCAGCCGGTTGAGGAAGACGCCCGCGATCCGGCGGCGGTCGTGGGGGGTGGGCGCCTCGGCGCCGACGATCGAGGCCAGCACCAGCGCCTGGTACGGGGTGAGGTGCACCGCCGCGGCACCCCCCAGCAGGTCCGACCGCAGGCGGCGATCGAAGTCCTGGAGCTGGAGAGCCACCAGCTGGTGGGCGGTGGCCCCCAGGGGAAGCTGGAAGGTATCGCCCATGCAGAGGCCCTCCCAGCTCGCGCTGGGGGGCGTGCCTGGGAGCGGGGACTGGCCGGGGAACCGCCCGTGGGCCACCTGCTCGACGTAGGCACGCGCGAACCCGGCCCCGAGTCGATTGAGCCGGGTCGCCACCTGGCGGGTGCTGAGACCGTCCGGGATCGTGACCGTGGGAGGCGCCGCCTGCGACGGCCCCTCCAGCACGGCCACCAGCTCCGACGCCCCCATCCCCCGATCGAGGACGAACCGGCCGGGGTGGAGTCGCCCGGGCAGTCCCCGCAGGCGCGCGTACCAGCCGAAGACGAATTCACTGCGCAGGACGCCGGCGCGGCCGAGGCTCGCCACCAGCTGGTCGAGCCCCTCGCGGGCGCGGACGTGGAGCACCACCTGCTGGCGATGGGTCGCCTGCACCGGTTCCAGGTCGCCGCGGGCGATCAGCCCGGCCGCGGCCCCAACCACGACCACCGCCGCCACGATGGCGAGGGCGGTCCCGGCGCGCCGCCCCACCTCAATCGGCCCCGGGTCGCGGCCGAGGCGCTCGTGCGGATGCGACCACGTGCTGGGGGCGCGCGCCCCCGAGCACGCCCTGGAGCAGGAGGGCGGCGGCAACCCGGTCGGCCACCCGACGGCGTTCCCGGCGGCGCACTCCCCCCGCCAGCAGGGCCCGCTCAGCCGCGACCGAGGTGAAGCGCTCGTCCACGAGCTCCACCGGCTGCCCGCAGGCGACGGCCACCGCCGCCGCCAGGCGCCGGGCGGCCGCCGCCGCCGCCCCCTCCGTGCCGTCGAGGCGCCGCGGCAGCCCGCAGACGATCCGGGTCACGCCGAGGTCCCGCGCGAGCAGGGCGATCGCCCCCGCATCGGCGCGGTCGCCGTGGCTGGCGAGGGTCGCGTGCGGCTGCGCCACCACCCGGGTCGGGTCGGACACGGCCAGCCCGATCCGGACATGCCCGGGATCGATCGCGAGGACCCGCCCCAGCTGGGGACGTCCGCCCCCGGCGCTCAGGCGGACGTCCCCTGGCCGGGCGCGCGGGCCAGGCGCAGGACGTGGATCCGGCTGCGCACCAGAGGGAGCCACGGCAGCGAGAACGGGGACTGGTGGATCCGCACCGCGGCCGCCGACGGGACTCGGGACAGCAGGTAGGCTCGCGCCGCTCCCGGACTCTTCAGCACGAGATCCCCACTGTAGGGGGCGAGGTCGAGGCGCGGGGCCCAGGTACCTGTTGCCGTCGCCTGGAGGGTGAGCGACCCACCCGGGGCGGCCTGCACGACGGTGGGGACGGAGACCTGCGGCCGGCCGAGCAGTTCCCCCCCGGCCGGGATCTTGCTGAGCAGGTCCCGCAGGGCCGCCTCGCGCGCGGCCTGGGGGCTGTAGGCGGTCGCCGCCCCGGTGGCGGTGATGGTGAGGGTCTCGGGGATCCCGACCGCCCCGACCAGGGGATACGTGGGCTGGGTCACAGAGACGTCGACACCCGTTCCGCTCGGTCCGCTGGCCATGGTGAGGGTCGACCCGGCCGCGGCTGCGAGGTCGCTGCGGACCCGAGCCACCAGCCGGGCGGTGAGCACGTGGTCGGTGAGCCGGATGACCGCCAGGTCGTGGCCCGTGAAGACCGTCTGGGTGCGGGGATCCTGGCCGCCGGTGGTCGCCCCGGGATTGGCCGCCGCGAAGGAGCTGCCCGACAGTGGGGGCGTGAAGATCGCGCACTGGGCGGGGGGCGGGGTGGCCAGGCAGGGGTCGTCGACCCAGGTCGTGATCGCGCCGGCGGCCACATTTCCCTGGCTGCCGGGCGAGGCCGCCGTGATCGGGAACGGCTGGCTGGGGGGGCCGTACTGCCCGGTCCCGCAGGTGGCGGTGCAGGCGGGGATCACGACCGTCTGGGCGTTCGGCACCGTGAAGACGAGGGGATGGGCGCCCCCGGTCGAGAATCGCGTCCCCGGCTGGAGCACGATCTGGAGCGGGACCGGCTCGTCACTCGCCAGGGTCTCGTGCCCAGTTGCCACCACCCCAGGGAGGTGGCGCAGGCCGGTCGGAGTGGCGCGGTACTGGGCCTGCACGTCGGGGGTCTGCAGCGGCTGGGCCGCGACCGCATCCAGCTGGGTCGCCTGGCCTGGGCTGGTGGTGCCCTGCAGGGTGACCGCGTCGCGGACGGCGGTCGCTCGCACCACCACCACCACGGTGGCCGACGGGAGCAGGAAGAGCACCGCGAGGATCCCGACCAGGAAGACCATCGCCCCGGTGCCGATCGCGAACGAGCGCAGTCGCCGCCCGCGCCGCGACGGGAGCGGCGCCGGGGCTCGGCCCCGGGGTTCGGTCGCCCACTCCTCCTCCCTGCCGAGCTCCGCCACCTCGGCGCGTTCGGCGACCGGGGCGCGGGGAGCGGTGACGGCGGGGACCGACCCGACCCCCGCACCGACCCCCGGTCCCGACGCCGGCGCCGGCGTCGGGCCGGCGTCGGGACCGGGCAGGGATCCGTAGGCGGTGAAACCGGCCCGCACCGCCAGCCGCTGCACCCGGGGATCGGTGGCGACGATGGTGGCGGTCTTGCCGAACCCGCGCGCGTACTGCTGCAGCAGCTGAAGGTCCAGCGGGGTCCGGAGCACCCGGGAGCCCTCGGGCACCACCAGCACGAGCTCGTGGGCGTCGCCGGTGCGACGCAGCCGGTCGACCAGGTCGGTGATCTCGTCACCCGGCTCGACGTACAGGTAGGTGGGCATGGGGGTCAGGGGGAGATCCTCGTCGTCACGGCACAACCACCCAGCCGTCCTCGGGGTTACGCCATCCCGGGCTCTGGTGGCGGGGCGGGCAGCGCGTCACGTTCCGATCGCCGCCTGCACCCGGCGAAGCACACCGGCCAGCAGGTCGCCCTCCGGCTCGTCCTGGACCACCGCATGGTAGGCGAGACCCATCGCGGCGATGTCGGCGCACGAGTCGAGCATCCCGGTGGTGTCCCGCACCCCAGCCAGTTCGCCGGGCTGCAGGACGGTGAAGGAGGGAGCCTGGAGGAAGGGAAGGTAGTCGGTCCAGCGCAGAATCGTGAGTTGCTCGGCGACCTCCGGGACTCGAGCGCCCCCCCCGCAGAGGCGGACCGCGTCGGGCAGGGTTCGGCCCTGAGCGAGGTCGTGGAGCGTCAGCGCCACCCCTTGAGCGAGCACCTCGGCGGTCTCGGCACAGCAGCTGTGGACCCGGGTCCGCTCCTCGCCGACAAGATCGCCCTGGCTGTGGCGCTGCTTCAAGAGCTCGGCCGCCGGCGGGGTGAGCCCGAGGTCGGCGGCCAGCTTGCGCGTGAACGCGCGCCCACCCAGTCCGAACACGCGGGTGGCCTCCAGCAAGCCCCCGCGGACCAGCGCCACCTGGGTGGTGGCGGCCCCCACGTCGATGAAGACGGCCCCCCGCTCCAAGCTGTCCGTGGTGGTGGCGGCACGGGCCACCGCGTACGGCTCCGCCACCGTCGAGGCGAGCTCGAGATCGAGCTCTTCGGCGATCCGCTCCACCGCCGCGAGCTGGCCGGCGAGAGCAAACGTGTTGAACACGGTCACCTCCAGCCGCTCGCCCTGGTAGCGGAGCGGGTCCCGCACCTGGGCCTCGTCGATGCGCAGCTGGGTGATCGCCGAATGCACCAGCCGGACCTGCTGCGGCGCCGCGCCCGACTCCTCGGCGAAGGCGGCCCGGGCCTCGGCAAGGGCGCGGTGCTGGACGCCCTCCACCTGATCGTCGAGCTCGCGGGCGCTGACCCGGTCCTCAGGCCGGCGACGCACCCGACCGACCGTGGTAGTGAAGCCGCGCACCTGGGAGCCGGCGAGCCCGATCACCGCCCGGGTCGGGACCACCTGGGCCATGTCCTCGGCGGCCTCCACCGCCCGGTCGCACGCGGCGACCACCTCCGCCAGCTGCGGCACCGCCCCTCCCGGCGGCAGCGGCACGTCGGATTCACTGCGCCCGACTCCGAGGACCACGGCGCGGTCCTCCTCGCGCTTGACCACCAACGCCCGGACCACCGCACTACCGAGGTCAAGGGCGGTCCAGTGCCCCCGGCTGCGGCCCCGCCCGCCGATCACGGGAAGGCGCGGGCTCATGCGGCCGGCCCCCGATGGTCGGCCGCCAGCGCCGCCCGCACGGCCGCCACCGCCTGGTCGTGACGTGCCGCGTCGAGCTCTCCCGACCCCACGAGGTCGTTGCCGCCGCCCCGCCCACCGGCGGCCTCGCAGGCGGCCCGGGCGAGCAGGCCGCCCCGCAGTCCCTGCGCGACCAGGGGCCGACTCACCTTCAGCACCAAGCGGCGGCCGGCCAGGACCACGGCGACCGCCGGGCCAGTTCCGGGCAGGATCCGGTCCGCGACCTCTCGGAGCTCGCGCACCTCCTCGTCGCCGACAACCTCGCGAACCACCAGCCGGCCATCGCCGACCACCTCCTCGCGCGCCGCCCCAGCAGGCTCATCGAGGGCGGCTCGGCGGGCCGCCCGGACCGCCAGCTCCAGGCGCTGGAGCTCGGCGCGAAGCTGCCCGACACGGTCGCCGACCTCGAGCGGCGGAACCCCGAGGACGGTGGAGGCCCGACGCAACTGGTCGTGCTCAGCCTGCCACCGGCGGTCGGCAGCGCTTCCGGCGACCAACTCGATCCGTCGCAGCCCGCTGCCGATGCTCCGCTCCGAGGTGAGGAGCACCGAGCCGATCTCTCCCGAGCGCCGCACATGGGTGCCCCCGCAGAGCTCGCGGGACACCGTGCCGAAGCTCACCACCCGAACCCGCTCCCCATACACCTCATCGGGCAGCGCCACCGCGCCACTCGCGCGGGCGTCCCCGCTGGACAGCCACTCCACCCGGCGCTCCAGATCCGCCCTCACCGTGGCCCAGACCCGCTCCATCACGGCGTCGAGCTGAACCGCGGTGGGCGCCACCGCGGCGCTGAAATCGAAGGTGGTGTGCTCGGGTCCGACGTAGGATCCCCGCTGGACCACCCCCGGTCCCAGCACCGAGCGTAAGGCAGCGTTCACGAGGTGGGTCGCCGAGTGGTGGCGCGCACATTGGAGCCGTCGCTCCACGTCGACGCGTGCGGTCACGCGCGCTCCCGGCGCGAGCGACCCCCGATCGATGCGGCACAGGTGGATCCGCCCCCGCCCGGCCGGACGGGTGTCCAGCACCACCGCCGATCCGCCCTCCCAGGCGAGGCCGCCGCAGTCCCCGACCTGGCCGCCCCCCTCGGGGTAGAACGGGCTTCGGTCCAGCCAGACCTCGACGCGCCCGCCGTCGACCGGGGCCACCGCGATCACGGTCGCCTCGGCGATGAGGACGTCGTCCTCGACCCCGAGGGTGGTCGGGCCGGGATCGGTCGACCTGCCCCCACCGCCGACATCCCAGGCCCCCGCCCCCCCGGTCGATCCGCGAGCGCTCCGGGCCCGCGCGCGCTGCTCCTCCAAGAGCGGCTGGACCGCCGCGAGGTCGACCCGCAGGCCCCGCTCCGCGGCGAGGTCCTGGGTGAGCTCGAGAGGGAATCCGTAGGTGTCATGGAGACGGAAGGCATCGGCTCCCGCCAGCGTCCCTGCGGTCGCCCGCGCAACCGCCAACTCGAACTGCTCCAGCCCCCGGGTGAGCGTCTCCTCGAAGCGAGCCTCCTCAGCGGCGAGCTGGACCTCGATCGCGGCCCGCCCCCCCCGCAGCTCGGGATACACGGACCCGAGGGTGGCGTCGACCACGGCGATCGCGGGCACCAGCCCGCCTTGGAGGTGGAGCCCGCGCGCATGCACCAGGCCCCGCCGCACCAGGCGGCGGAGGACGTAGCCACGCCCCTCGTTCCCGGGAACCACCCCGTCGGCGAGCAGCATCGCCACCGCCCGGGAATGGTCGGCCAGCACATGCAGCGGGATGCGGCCGGACGCGGGCAGGCTGGCCAGCTGCAGGTCGGCCCGCTCGGCGAAATGCACCACCAGAGGGTGAAACAGGTCGGTCTCGAAGATGGAGGGAACCTCCTGGAGCACCATCGCGAGCCGCTCCAACCCCATCCCGGTGTCGACCCCGGTCCGGGGCAGGGGCGTCAGCGTCCCGTCGGCGGCCCGGTCCCACTCCATGAAGACCAAGTTCCAGAGCTCGATGTAGCGGTCCCCGTGGCCCGGACGATCGTCAGGACCACTCGCCGCCGCCGGGCCGAGGTCGTAGTAGACCTCGCTGTCGGTGCCGCAGGGTCCGGTCTCGCCCGCCTGCCAGAAGTTGTCCCCGAGCTCGACGATCCGGGAGGGGGGCACGCCGCCGAAGCGGGTCCAGGCGTGGCGCGCCACCTGATCCTCGGGATGGATGCTCGGATGCAGGCGCCCGGGATCGAGGCCGAGGTCGTCCACCAAGAATTCGCGCGCGAAGCCGATCGCCTCCGGCTTGAAGTAGTCCCCGAAGCTGAAGTTCCCCAGCATCTCGAAGAACGTCTCGTGGCGGGGACTGCGACCCACCTCCTCGATATCGACGGCACGCAGCGACTTCTGGCAGGAGGTGAGCCGGGGCGCAGGTGGCTCCCGCTGGCCGAGGAAGTACGCCTTGAGCGGGACCATGCCAGCGCTCACCAGGAGCAGGCTCGGATCGTGCTCGGGCACGAGCGAGGCGCTGGTGATGCGCTGGTGCCCGCGGGCGGTGAAGAAGTCTAGAAAGCGATCCCGGATCATCAGATGGCGCACCGGCTCACCCCAGCAGGGACGGTGGCCGGATTCTAGCAGCCGCCCCCGCCCCGCCCCCGCTGCCGCGCGACCGACCGGTCACGACGACCCGCCGAGGACGGCGGCCTCGCCGGGAAGCTCGCGCTTCAGCTGCGCCAGCGCCGCCCGCTGCAACCGGCTGACGTGCATCTGCGAGATCCCGAGCCGCCGGGCCACCTCGGTCTGGGGGAGCTGGTCGACGAACCGCAGTACCATGATCTCCTGCTCCCGCGCGGTGAGGTGGCGGAGCGCCCCCGCGAGCGCGTCCTGGAGCTCGACCCGGGCGAGATTTTGGTCTTCCAGGCCGATGCGATCGCCGAGGTCCTGGGCGTCCTCTCCCCCACCGGTCGGCGCCTCCAGCGAGATCGCTCGCTGGGCCGGACCGACCTCCATCGCCTCCAGGACCTCGTCGGGCTCCAGCTCCAGGTCGGTCGCGATCTCGGTGACCGCGGGCGAGCGGCCCAGGGTCTGGCTCAGTCGCTCCTGGGCCCTGACTACTCGAGCGTACGTCTCCTGGAGCCGTCGCGGCACGCGCACCGCCCAGCTCTTGTCCCGGAAGTGACGCTTGATCTCGCCGAGGATGGTCGGGGTCGCGAAGGTCGTGAACTCCAGCTCTCGGGACGGATCGAACCGCTCGATGGCCTGGATCAGTCCCAAGAACCCGACTTGCTCGAGGTCCTCCAAGGGCTCGCCCCGGTTCGCGAAGCGGCGGGCGAGCGCCCGCACCAGATCACCGAACTCCCCAACCAACCGCTCGCGGATGGCCGGATCGCGGGTGCGCGCGTACTCCGCCAGCATCGCCCGCTGGGCCACGCGATCGTAGCGCGGGGCTGCGCCCAGGTGGGTGAGCCCGGCGCCCGTCAGCGCCAGCGGTACTTCGCCAGCCGGACGTGGAGGAGGCCGTTGTCGGCCACGCGGCAGCGCACGTCGTCGGCGAAGAGCCCGATCATCTGCAGGGCGAGGTCGAGCACGTCCGGAGTGGGCGGCCACGGGGCCGCGGCCGCCGCCGGGTCGCGCGCCGCCACCGCGCCCGCGACCGGAGCGGGCGCGGTGGTGGTGATCGCGCGGGATCGCGGGGCCGCCTCAGCGTGTCCCGGCTGCAACCGCACGTCGACGGTGAGGACCGTCTCCTCCAACCGGAAGGTGATCCGGATCGTGGCGTCGGGCGCCGCGACCTCGCGGGCGAGGTGAATGGTCCGCTCGCAGACTTGGGCGACCGCGATGTTCAACTCGTCGACGGCCTCGACCCCGAACCCCGCAACGCTGGCCAGACCGGCCGCGGTGCGTTTGGCGACCACGATGTACGCGGCGTCGGCGGGAATGCGGAGCTCGGTGGTCGTCGCGGCGCTGGCGGATCGGCTCATCGCTCCGGATCCTGCCCATCCCCGGGCGGGCTCAAACGCCATCGGGACCTCCACGAGCGCCGTCCGGCACGGCGGGAGCGGCGGATCGTCGACTGGGGGTCGGGCCCGGCGAGGCCCGCCGAGGGGCACCGGACCCTTGGTTTCCAGGTGGGCACGCCGCACGGCCCTCTCCACGTCCCCTTGCTGATCCGACGGGGCTGGTGGGCGGTGGTCGGTGTTGGCGCTCCCTTCGGATGGGTGTTCGGGGCGGCGCTCGAGATCGGCGGACCCCACAGGGTCGGCGCCACCGTACCACGAATCCGGGTGGGCTCTCAGGCGGGGGGGACCGGCGGCTCCGTCAGCCGCAGGCCGACGTCGTGGAGCTGGGCGGGGCTCACCCGCGTGGGCGCCCCCGTCATCGGGTCGGAGCCGGTCTGGGTCTTCGGGAAGGCAATCACCTCGCGGATCGACGACTCCTGCAGACCGAGCATGACCAGCCGGTCGATCCCGGCGGCGAAGCCCCCGTGGGGAGGCGCTCCCTGGCGGAACGCCGTCAGCAGGAACCCGAACTTGGCCTCGATCTCCGCGTCGCTGAGGCCGATCGCCTGGAAGACGGCCGCCTGCTGGTCGGGGCGGGTGATCCGGATCGACCCGCTCCCGATCTCAGTTCCGTTGCACACGATGTCGTAGGCGCGCGACCGGACGCGGGTCGGGTCGGACGCGAGGTGGGGCCAGTCCTCGGGATGCACCTGAGTGAACGGATGGTGCAGCGGCTGGAGCGCACCGTCCGCTCCCCGCTCGAACATCGGGAACTCGGTCACCCACAGAAAATCGAAGCGGTCGGCGGGGACGAGCTCCAGCCGCCGGGCGGCATGCACCCGGAGCGCCCCGAGCGCCGCCGACGCCACCCGCTCCGGAGCCGCCACCAGCAGCACCAGATCGCCCGGCCGGGCCCCGGTGCGGGCGCCTAGCTGGGCCAGCTCCTCGGCACCGCACGAGCGGGCCACGGGCCCCTGCCATCCGTCGTCGCGACGCTGCAGCACCGCCACCCCGGCGGCGCCCTGGCTCCGGGCGACCTCCTGCCAGTCGCCCTCCAGCTCGGCGCGGCCGATCCCCGCCCCGCCCGAGACCAACAGGGCCCGCACCGCCCCGCCCGCGTCGAGCACAGCGCGGAACACCCGCAGGCTGGTCGCCTGGAAAACGTCGCTCACCGTGACCAGCTCAAAGCCGAAGCGCGTGTCCGGCTTGTCGGTGCCGTAGCGATCCAGCGACTCGCGCCAGGTCAACCTCGGCCAGGGGGTGACCAGTGTCCGCCCGAAGGCCGCGCTCCACGCCTCCGCGATCATCCGCTCGAGGGCGGCGAAGACATCCTCCTCATCGCTGAACGCCATCTCGACATCGAGCTGGGTGAACTCGAACTGGCGGTCGGCCCGAAGGTCCTCGTCGCGCCAGCAGCGGGCTATCTGAATGTAGCGGTCAAGACCCCCCACCATGCAGAGCTGCTTGTAGAGCTGTGGGGACTGCGGCAGCGCCCACACGTGGCCGGGCCGGAGCCGGCTGGGCACCAGGAAGTCGCGCGCGCCCTCGGGCGTGCTCGGGACCAGGGTGGGGGTCTCGACCTCGACGAATCCCATCGCGTCGGCGGTGCGGCGCAAACCCGCGATGAAGCGATGCCGGGTGCGCAGGTTGCGTTGCATGCGGGGGCGGCGCAGGTCGAGGTAGCGGTACTGGAGGCGGACGGCCTCGTCGACCGGGCGCTCGTCGGCGATCGCGAAGGGAATGGGCTCGGAGGCTGCCAGCACCTCGACGCCGGTGGCCACCAGCTCCACCTCGCCGGTCGCCAGCTGCGGATTCTCGCTGCCACGAGGCCGTCGACCCACCTCCCCGGTCACCGCCAGCACGTACTCGAGCCGGCATCGCTGCGCCACCCGGTGGGCCTCGGCAGCGGTGGCCGGATTGACCACCACCTGGAGCAGCCCAGTGTGGTCCCGGAGGTCGAGGAAGGTCAACCCGCCGTGGTCTCGGCGGTGGTGCACCCAGCCCGAGACCGTGAGGCGGGAGCCGACGTCGCTGACGCCGACACTGCCCAGGAGCCGGCGCTGGGTCATGCTGCGCCGCTCGCGCCGGTCAAGGCGCGCACCCGGCTCAGCGCTCCAGCGAGCTCGAGGCGCTCCTGGGTGGCATCGCGCAGGTCGCGGACCGTGACCGCTCCGGCGGCCACCTCGTCGTCGCCGATGAGGCAGACGACGGCCGCTCCGATTCCGTCGGCCGCCCGCAGCTTCGCCTTCAGCCCGCGCCCGCCGAGGTCCGCGCAGACCACCGCGCCCTGGCGGCGCAGCTCGCCCGCGAGCCGGATCGCCATCGGCGCGGCGGCCAGCCCGAGAGTGCAGACCGCCACGGTCTGCGGACCGGTGCGGGCGGGCGGGGGCACCAGCGGGGCGATGCGCTCCAGCCCGGCGGCGAAGCCCACACCGGGGACGTCCGGGTGCCCCAGCATCCCCAGCAGGCCGTCATAGCGGCCCCCGCCGAGGAGCGCGTTCTGGGCTCCCTCCAAGCCCTCGTGCCAGACCTCGAAGGTGGTCCGCACGTAGTAGTCGAGCCCGCGCACCAGCCGCGGCTCAGGGGTGTAGGGGACCCCGTAGGCGCCCAGCGCGGCCTCGACCCGCGCCAGGGCCGCGCGGCAGTCGGCACACAAGTGGTCGGCGATCCGAGGTCCTGTGGCCAGGAGGTGGAGCAGGTCGGGGTCCTTGGTATCGAGCAGGCGCAGGGGATTGCGATGCAGCCTCTCTTGGTCGAGCGGGCTGAAGGTGGCGGCGTGGGGGGTGAGGTACGCCAACAGCGCCGCCCGGAAGCCGGGTCGGCAGGCGGCGTCGCCGATGCTGTTGAGGCGCAGGCTGGTCCCGGTCACGCCGAGCTGCTCCAGCCACGTCCAGGCCAGCGCGATCACCTCCGCGTCCAGCTCGGGATCGGTCTCGCCGATCGCCTCCACCCCGAACTGGTGGAACTGGCGGTAGCGGCCACGGCCGGGGCGGTCGTGGCGGAACATCGGCCCCGCGTAGCTGAGGCGGACCGGGCGCGGCGCCTGCCGGAGCGGGCCCTCGGCGAAGGCACGCAACACCGCCGCCGTCCCCTCCGGGCGCAGCGTGACGCTGCGACCCCCAAGATCGGTGAAGGTGTACATCTGATGGGTCACGATGTCGGTGGTGTCCCCGACCGAGCGGGTGAACAGCTCGGTCGGCTCCAGAATCGGGGTGGCCACCTCCGCGTAGCCGAACTGGACGGCCAGCTCCAGCCCCGACCCGGCCACCCGATGGAGACGGGCAAGATCGGCCGGGAGCCAGTCGCTGGTGCCGCGGAGTCGCTGGATCGCAGCCATGGGTCCCGCCAGTCTACGGGGCGCAGCCGGCCCGGCTGCCGCCTCAGCCGACCTCGCGCAGGACCGTGTGGACGTCGCGGATCGCCTCCAGCTTCTCGAGCAGCCGACTCAGCTGGGTGAGGCTGCTGATCTGGACCACCGTGGAGATCACGGCGGTGTGGTCGCCGCGCACCTCCACCCCGGCTCCGCTGAGGTTCACCCGGCTCTCAGCGATCACGGTCGCGACGTCTCGCAGCAGCCCGGTCCGATCCCAGCCCTCGATCTTGAGGGCGACCGGGAACAGCTGGCGGGCGTCCTCGGTCCACGCCACCTCCACCTGGCGGTCGGGCTCGGATCCGTGGCGCAGATTGCTGCAGGAGGCGCGGTGCACGCTGACCCCGCGCCCGCGGGTGATGTAGCCGCGGATGGGCTCGCCCGGAACGGGGTTGCAGCAGGGGGCGAGGGTGGAGAGCACGTTGTCGACGCCCCGCACCCGAACCGCGTCCTGGCCAGCCGGGCGAGCGACCAGCGGGATGGCGAGCCGCGGGAGGGCGCCGTCCCCGCCCGGCTCGCCGTCGTCGCGAGCCGCCCAGCGCAGCACCACCGTGCGCGGACTCAGCTCGCCGTAGCCGACCGCGGCCAGGAAGTCGGCCACCTCCGGGTAGCGAAACTCCCGAGCGGTGTCGGCCATCCGCTCAGCCGGGATCTGGCTGAGACTGTGGCCGCGCAGACGGCGGAGCTCCCGCTCCAGGAGCTCGCGGCCCCGGGCCACGTTCTCCTCCCGGCGCTGCCGCTTGAACCACTGCCGGATCTTGTCTCGAGCGCTGCTGGTCTTGACGAAGTTGAGCCAGTCGCGGCTGGGGCCGTGGCGCTCCGACCGGGTGGTCAGGACCTCGACGATGTCGCCGTTCTCGAGGCGGTGATCGAGTGGCACCATCCGGGAGTTGACCTTAGCTCCAAGACAACGATGGCCGACATCGGTGTGGATCCGGTAAGCAAAGTCGATTGGAGTCGAGCCGGCCGGCAGGGACCGCACCTCACCCTTGGGGGTGAAGACAAAGACTTCGTCGGGGAAGATGTCGAGCTTGACGTTCTCGACGAAGCGCTCGGCGTCGAGCATCTCCTTTTGCCACTCCAGCAACGCCCGCAGCCAGGAGAAGCGCTCATCGAGACGCGGGTCACCTGCCGACGACTCCTTGTAGTGCCAGTGCGCCGCGATCCCCTCCTCGGCGGTGCGGTGCATGGCCGCGGTGCGGATCTGGATCTCCATCGGCTCCCCACCCTGGCCGACCACGGTGGTGTGGAGAGATTGATACCCGTTGCCCTTGGGCATCGCCACGTAGTCCTTGAAGCGCCCTGGGATCGGTTTCCAGAGCGTGTGCACCACCCCCAAGGCCCCGTAGCAGCCGCGCACGTCCTCGCAGATCACCCGGATCGCGACCAGATCGTAAATCTCCTCCAGCTGCTTGCCCTGCTGCTGCATCTTGCGCAGCACGCTGGCGGCGTGCTTGGGGCGACCGCCGACCTCGGCGCTGATCCCGGCGGCGCGGAGCTCGCTCAGCAGCAGGTCGCGGGCCCGACCAAGCACGTGGTCACGCTCGCGGGTGCGGGATGCGATCGCGCCCGTGACCACAGCGAATCCTTGGGGATCCAGCACCGCCATGGCCAGGTCCTCGAGCTCCGCCTTCATCTGCCACATCCCCAGCCGGTGCGCCAGCGGCGCATAGATGTCGATCGTCTCCTGGGCGATCCGCACCTGCTTGATCGGGTCGAGGGGGGCGATGGTGCGCATGTTGTGGAGACGGTCTCCCAGCTTGATCAGCACCACCCGCAGGTCCTCGGCCATCGCGATCAGCATCTTGCGGATGTTCTCGGCCTGCGCCTGCCCCTCTGGGCGCGCGTGAATCCGGCCCAGCTTGGTGACCCCCTGGACCAGCTTCTCCACCGTAGGCCCGAACTCCTGGCGCAGGGCCTCGGGGGTGACGTCGGTGTCCTCCAGCACGTCGTGGAGGAGGGCGGCGGCGATCGCGTCCGCGTCGAGGTGGAGCTCGGCCAAGGTGGCCGCCACTGCCTCGGGATGGACGAGGTAGGGATCACCGGACAGGCGGAGCTGACCCGCGTGCGCCCGCGCCGCCACGGCATGGGCCCGCGCCACCCGCTCCCGGTCGGGCGGGCTGAGGTAGGCGAGTCGGGTCGCCAGATGCCCGGGCTCCATGCGATCTGGAGGCATTCTAGATCGGCGCCGCCTCCACTCCCGTGGGTCGACACCGGCCGGTTCAGCCGGTTCCGACGCCCAGCACCTCCAGGCGCGAGCCCCGCCGGCCGCCGTGTGCGCCGGGGCGATGGTCGTGGTCGACGGCGGCGATGCAAGCCTGGGCCTCGGCCCGAATGTGCGCCTGCATCGCTCGCGCCGCGCGCACCGGGTTCCCCTGGGCAATCGCGTCCGCCACCCGGCGATGCTCGGTCCAGGCCCGTGCCACCCGTTCCGGTGCCGCCAGGCTGCCAGCCGATCGGTAGCGGTCGATGTGATTGCGCATGTGGTGGATCATTTCCTGGCAGCGGCGGTTCCCGGCCAGCTGAGCCAGCTGGTCGTGGAAGACGTCGCCGTTTCGCAGGGCCTCCTCGGGCTCCAAGGTGAGGCGACTCAGACGGTCGAGCAGGTCGATGAGGGCATGGACATCGTGGACGGTGGCCCGCTGGGCAGCCTGGCGCGCCACCATCATCTCGAGCGCCAGCCGGACGTCGTAGAGCTCGCGAACGTCTTGGGGATCGATCCCCGCCACCACCAGCCCCCCGCCGGGGAGGCGCTCGACAAAGCCCTCCGCCTCCAGGACTCGGAGCGCCTCCCGCACGGGTGTTCGGCTGACCGACAAGCTCACCGCCAGCTCCGGCTCCAGCAGCCGCGTCGACGGGGCCAGGCGGCGCTGAATCACGGCATCGCGGAGCATGCGGTAGATCACCTGCCCCGCCGACTCCCGGCGAATCCCGACGGGGGCACCCAGCTGGGTGCCCACGCGGCTCACGTGCTCACCTCCTGCAGCTGGGAGGCCCCGGGTGGGTTCGCTCGCAACCCGGGGAGAGCGGCCCGGCCCAGCGCCAGCACCCGCTCCAAGCTGCCGTAGCTGGCCGCGTAGCTGGCGCCGGGAGCCCCCACCAGACGTTGGGCCACCCCCCCCAGGTCACTGATGGCCTCGCGCTCGATCCCGGTCTCGATCCCAGCCGACTCGAAGAGGGCCACCAGGTCCTCGGTCGCGACATTGCCGAGTCGCGCTGCCCCGAGTGGCATCGTGATCCCGCTGCCGATGCCTCCGACCGATCCATCGAAATGCCGCACCCCAACTTCGGCCGCGGCCAGCGCGCACGCGAGCGCCAGCCCCCCCAAATTGTGCAAGTGCAGCCCCAAGGAGACGGTCGGGTGCCGGGCGCTGACCGCCCGACAGCGCTCGACGACCAGCTGGGGTCCGGCCAGACCGACACTGTCGGCCAGCACCACCTCGGTGATGCCGCAGTCGGCCACCCGATCGACCAGGGCCAGCAGGGCCGACTCGCTCTGGAGCCCCTCGTAGGGGCAGTGGAAAGCGGTGGCGACCCCGACCGCCAGGGTCACGGGCTCGCCCCGGACGCGCTCCGCGATCCGCGCCAGCTCCCGCAGGCCGTCGCTGACCGAGCGGTTGGCATTCAGCCGCTCATAGGTCTCGCTGAGGACAACCAGGCCGACCAGCTTGCGCAGTCCGGCATTGAGCGCCCGCTCCGCCCCCCGTAGATTGGGGACCAGGGCGCGCAGCACCGCGCGATGGGGACGCGCCAGAGCCGCCACCGCCACCTCTTCCGCATCGGCGAGACTCGGGATTACTCGGGGATGTGCGAATCCGGTTATCTCGATCTCGGGAACGCCGGCCGAATCGAGGGCCCCGATCATCGCCACCTTCTCCTCGGTGGTGGGGGCGCGCCAGCCAGGTTCGTGACGCAGGGCCTGCAGGCCGTCCCGCAGAAACACGTCCGCGACCACGACCTGAGTCATCGCTGCACCATCTCTCGTTCCACCACGACCCGCCCACTGGTATACCACACCACCTCCACCACCTCCCGACGCACCCACCGCGGGGCCGCCCGGTTGAAGCGGAGGGCGGCCCCGCGGGCCGCCCTCCTGGTGCCGGCCTCCGGCCTGGGCTCAGTGGCGGTACATCAGCGCCTGTTCGGTGGTGGTGACCGTGTAGATCTTGCGGAGCGCGCCGGATGTCGTCCATCCCTCCACCGTCAAGGGCGTGAAGACGTTGTGGTAGAGGTTGAAGTCCACGTTGCCGCCGGCGCCCTGGTAGTTGATCTTCTTATGGGCGTGGAGCAGGCGCACGCACGACGGGTAGGTGTAGCAGGGCGTCCCTGGGGGGTTGCTGACTCGGGTGATGTCCTTCACCCAGACCTTGGAGTTGGTGGTCCCTGCCATCGTGATGGCCAGCGCCGGCACCACCACGGCGTCGTACATCGCCTCGGTGGCGGGGAGCGGAGTGGAGGTGTGCCAAACCTGCTTGTACGCCGAGATAAAGGCCTTGTATGCGGGCGCGTAGGGCGGCGCCCCGGTCATTCCGGTGAGCCACTTGGAGGCGAACTGAAGGCCCATCGCCTTGGCCAGCTGGACCGCAGTCCCCGTGTCACCGGTGATGAAGTGGACGTTGAGATGCCCCTCCTCTTGGAGGTTGCCGGAGAGGGTGCTCATCTCCGCCGGCGTGGCGTGGAAGAAGACGCACTGGGGGTGGGGAGCGAAGGCATCGGCGACCTCGGTCAGATAGGAGGTGGCGTTCGGCTCCAGCTTGAGGTTGACCAGGATCTTGCCACCGTTGCCGGTGTAGGCCGCCACCAGCGGCGGAACCTCGTCCTGCGCGTTGGTGGAGTCCTCGTACATGAGTGACGCGCGACGGCAGCCGAGCACGTGGATGGCATAGTACGCCTCCGCCGCCAGCAGACTGCTGTCGGAGGGGAACATCCGGAACACGTATGGGTAGTGCATGTGGTCGAGTGCCGTGGTTCCCCCTTCCATGAAGTCGGGGAGCTTCGAGGCTCCGAAGAATTTGATCACGCCCAGAATCTCAAGCGATGAGGGGCCGACCACGAAGTCGGGATTGCTGGTGAGCAGAGCGTGATACGCCGGCACCGCATCGACCGGGTCGCCCGCGGTGTCCTCCAGGACGGTCTTCAGTCTCATCCCCATCACACCGCCGGCATTGTTGACAGCCCGGATCCCGGCGGCTGCCCCATGGGTGAACCACTCACCGACGAAGGCCTCGGACCCCGACATCGGCATCAGCTCCCCCACTGTGAGGGTGCCGGAAAACTTGGCGGCCCGGGGAGCTCGCGCCGCTGCCACCCCGCCCAGCGAGGTGATTCCCACGATCGCGACGATCGCCCCCAGGACGGCCGTCGCTCGCTTTGCTCTCACGCTGTGTCCTCCTCTGCGTGCGGGCCGCCGGTCGGGTCCACCCCGAGCCGTACCGGCCCCTGCTTGACTACGCCGACCGGGTCGGATGCGGGTAGACGTCGGCCGGGGCAATCGGCCCGGCCCCGCCCAAGAAGAGTGCGGTCAGGTCCTGCTGACGGACCTCGGCTGGTGTGCCGTGCAGGCGCACGCGCCCCGCCACCAGCACATAGACGCGGTGACTGTGGCGCATGGCCAGGTCCACGTTCTGTTCCACCACCAGCACCGCGGTGCCCGCCGCCGCCAGGCGGCCCACCTGCTCCCAGACGGTGCCGACGTAGCGGGGCGCCAGCCCGGCGGTGGGCTCGTCCAGAAGCACGACCTTGGGCGACAGCATCAGCGAGCGGGCCATTCCGAGGATGTTCTGCTGACCCCCACTCAGACTGCCCGCCCTGGCCTTGGGGCTGCGCGCCAGGTCGGGGAAGATCGCCAGCACTTCGTCAATCCGCTGGCGCACGTCCTTGCCCGACGCGAAGCCGCCGATCTCGAGGTTCTCCACCACCGACATGGAGGGGAAGGTGTTGCTCACCTGAGGCACGTAGGCCATCCCACTGCGGGCGATCCGATGGGGCGGCCAGCCACTCACGTCGCGGCCATCCACGACCACCCGGCCGCTGGTGTGTCGGAGCAATCCGAACAGCCCCTTGAGGAAGGTGGACTTGCCGGCACCGTTGGGTCCGACCAGCACCACCACTTCGCCGGCCACCGCCTCCATCGACACGTTGGACACGACCGGGACCGACCCATAGCCGGTGGTGATCCCCTCAGCCTGCAGCGCGCTCAACCGACTCTCCCCCCAGGTACGCCGACACCACCTCAGGGTTCTGGCGCAGATCCGACATCAAGCCAGTCGCCAGGGTTCGCCCCAGTGCCATCACCACGACGTAATCGCAGCTCCGCTCCACGAACTCCAGGTTGTGCTCCACCAACAGGAAGCTGATCCCGCCCTGGCGGAGCGTCTCGATGTGCTGGGCGAGCTGGTCCGTGAGGGCGGGGTTGACCCCGGCCATGGGCTCATCCAGCAGCAGCAGGGTGGGGCGGCCCATCACCGCTCGGGCCAACTCCAGCAGGCGCTTCTGGCCGCCGCTCAGAGTCACAGCGTACTCATTGCGCATGGCGTAGAGGCCGAAGGTGTCGAGGGTGTCGAGCGCCTCCGCCACCAGCCGGCGCTCCTCCGCTCGACTCACGCCCGGGCGCATCAGGGCATTCCAGAGGTTCTCCCCCCGCTGGTCGGGCGCCGCCACCAGCAGGTTCTCCAAGACCGTGAGCCGCGCCCACTCCCGCGAGATCTGGAAGGTTCGGATCAGTCCGAGGCTGGCGATCCGGTGCGGCGCCCAGCCGCTGATGTCCCGACCCAGAAAGCGGATCCGGCCTCCATGCAAGGAAAGCGCGCCAGCCACCAGGTTCACCAAGGTGGTCTTGCCCGCCCCATTGGGTCCGATCAGCGCCGCCAGCATCCCTCTTTGGAGCGTGAAGCTGCAGCCGTCGACAGCACGCAGCCCGCCAAAATGCCGGACCGCGCCGTCCACCTCGAGGATCGGAGGATCAGCCTGCATGGGGCTCTCCCGGTCCGGCGCGGGCGGCGCGCACCTCCGAGAACTGCGCCTTGCGCTCGGGGAGGATGCCCTGGGGCCGGAAGCGCAGCACCACGATCAGCCCCGCCCCGATGACGATGTTGCGCAGCGCCGGCTCGAGGAACGCGTTGTTGGGAATGGCGGGAAGAAAACGGGTGGCTTCGGAGAGCAGGGCGATCACGAGGAACGACCCCAGCACCGACCCCCAATTGTTGCCCCGGCCCCCAATCAGCATGACCGCCCAGATGATGAAAGTCTCCAGGGTGGACCAGCCGCCCGGACTGAAGGCTCCCACGAAGCCGATCAACAGGGCCCCCCCGATCCCCGCGTAGAAGCATCCGATCACCATCGCCACCAGGCGGATTCGAAAGGTGTTCTTGCCGAAGGACTCGGCCACATCGACGTCCTCGCGAATCGCACGCATGGTGCGGCCCAGCGCCGACGAACGCAGCCGCTGCGCGAAGAACCACAGGATCACCATCACCACCCCGGTCACCGCCATGTAGAAGATGGTGTAGGTATTGACGCCCAGGTGGACCTGGCCGTTGAGCGGCTCAGGCACCCCCACCAGGCCGTCGAAGCCATCGAAGAGACCCGTGAGGTTTCCGACCAAGCTGTAGATGATGATCCCCACCGAGAGGGTCACGATCGCGAGGTAGTCGCTGCGCAGGCGGTTGATCGCGAGCAGCCCCACGAGCAGGCCGAGCAGGGCCGCCGCGAGTCCGCCCAGCAGCAGCGGCAAAGGGAACGGGAGATGCCAGCCCAGGATGTAGGTCACCCCGGTCCCCGGCTGCTGCCGTCCCAGCGAGGTGACCCCCGCGACGTAGGCGCCCACCGCCATGAAGGTGATGTAGGTGAAGTCGAGGATGCCGGCGTACCCAAATTGAATGTTGAGTCCCCAGGCGAGGATGTTGTAGATGAAGAAGTAGTTCACCACCGTGGCGATGTAGAAGACGATCGCAGACATCTAGGCTTTTCCCCGGGCCGGGATCAAACCCTGCGGGCGAAGCAGGAGCATCACGATCAGCACCACGAAGGCCAGGTCGGTGCTGTACGCCGGATCGATGATCGCCGCCGACACCTCGGTCACCATCCCGATCACGAAGGCACCCAGCATCGCGCCGTAGGGTTGCCCGATCCCCCCCACGATCACGGCCGCGAAGATGATGAAGAGGAAGTTCTCGCCGAAGGCGGGCTCGAAACTGGCGGTGCTGATCGCGAGGCCGATGCCAGCCAGTCCGGCGAGGGTGCCACTGATGAACCAGGCCCAGGTGGTGACCCGGTTGATATCGATGCCGCTGACCTGAGCCAGCGCCGGATTGTCCGACATCGCGCGCATCGCCTTGCCCAGGCGGGTGCGGGTCAGGAGCAGATGGACTCCGACCATAGTCAGGATCGCCACCCCGATGATGACCAACTGGGCGGGGGTGAGCAGGAAGGGCCCGATGTGAAGGGGATACTGGGAGACCACCGCGAAGAACTGCGGGCTGGGACCCCACACCCCCTGGACCACATTGCCGAGGATGAGACTCAGCCCGAAGCTCACGATGAGGAGGTAGAAGAGGGGAAATCCGCTGCGGGTGAAAGATCGGAACACTACCCGGTCCGAGACCACCCCCACTACTCCGACCCCGAGTGAGCCGATCAGAATCGCAAGCCAGAGGGGCAGGTGGCCGCCGGTGAGCACCGTCCAGGCGAAATAGGCCCCCAGGGTGAGGAAGGCGCCATAGGCGAAGTTGACGTAGTTGGTGACTCCGAACTGGAGACTTAGCCCAACCGAGGCCAACGCCAAGACCGAGGCGGTCACGAAGCCGAACCCGACCGAGAGCCAGAAGACGGTCACGACCGTCCCTCGCTTACGCCCGCCGCGCGGGCACGCTCCAGCGTGCGCTCGGCACGGTCGGCGATCGGCCGGTCCACGAAGTCCGACCCCACTCGCAGCGCGCCCACACCCCCCGCCACGGCCGCGGCGAATTCGTCTACCAGGCGCTGCGCGCGAGCGACCTCGGCCGCGGTGGGCAAGAACACCTGGTTGACCAGCTCCACCTGGTCGGGGTGGATGCACGCCTTGCCCTGGAACCCGAGGCGACGCGCCACCTCCGCCTCATGCCGCAAGCCCTCGGGATCTCCCAGGGTGAGGTGGACCGTGTCCACCGGGGCCGCCACCCCGGCCGCGCGGCAGGCCACCACCACCTGGGTGCGGGCCCAGAGGATGCCAGGGTTGTCGGACTCCAACGCCATGCCGGTGTCCAGGGTGAAGTCACCGACCCCAAAGTTGAGCGTGAGAACCCGTCGCGAGGCGGCGGCGACCGCTACCGCCGCCAAGACTCCGCGGGCTGTCTCCACGATCGGCAGGATCACGACCGAGCCCACCGGCAGGCCCCGCTCGCGCTCCAGTTGCTCCAAGCTCCAGTCGAGCACCGCCACATCCTGGGCCGACTCGGTCTTGGGCAGGACGATGCCGTCGAGGCCGGGACCCACCACGGCGATCAGGTCGGGGTAGGCGTGGGGGGTCGCGAGAGCGTTGATCCGCACCAGCCCCAGCGGTCCGCCAGGGACCCGGTCCGCCAGCCACCGGGCTGCGGCGGAGCGGGCGGCGGACTTGTCCTGGTCGGCGATCGCATCCTCCAGATCGAGGATCGCCCCGTCCGCCGCCGACGCCAGCGCCTTGCGGCTGCGACGCTCGTGACTGGCGGGCGCGAAGAGCAGGCTGCGCAGGCCGATCGTCACACGACTCCCGCCGCCCGCAGCGCGGCCAGGCGATCCCCGAGGCCGAGCTCGGCCAGCAGCTCCTCGGTGTGCTCCCCGAGCCGCGGCCCGGTGTGACGCACCTGGCCCGGCGTCCGGCTGAGTTTGGCCGCGACGTTGACCAGCCGCATGGGTCCCAGATCCGGGTCCTCGACGGTGACGAAGGCCTCCCGGTCGCGCGCATTCGCGTCCGCCACGACCTCGGGGACGTCGTGCACCGGACCCACCGCCGCCTCAGCCTTCTCCATCTCATTGATGACCTGGTCCGAGGGGCGCGCGCCGATCCACGCCGCCAGAATTTGGTCGAGCTCCTCGACATGGGCCAGCCGCGCCTCGTTGCTGGAGAAGCGCGGATCCTCCCCGAGTTCGGGGCGTCCGATCGCGGCGAAGACACGGCGGACGATCGAGGGCGCGCTCGCGGACAGGGCGACCCAGCGCCCGTCGCCGCAGCGATAGACGTTGCGGGGGGCCACGTGCACACTGCGACTCCCGGTGCGCTGGCCGCTGAGGGCGAGCTGGTCCCAGTCGAGCAGAGACGGCTCGAGCAGACGCAGAATCGGGTCGCACAGCGAGAGATCGATGCGCTGGCCCCGCCCATCGCCCCGGTCCCGATGGTACAGGGCCACCATCACCGCGAAGGCACCCATGATCCCGGTCACGCCGTCGGCGAGGCCCATGTTGGGGAGGGTGGGCGGCCCGTCGGCACCGCCGTTGAGGTGCGCGAACCCCGACCGCGCCTCCGCCAGGGTGCCGAACCCGGGACGGCGTGCCAACGCGCCGGTGCGGCCGAACCCGGAGACCTCAAGCATCACCAGACCGGGATTGAGGGTGGCGAGATGGTCGTAGCCGACCCCCCAGCCCTCGAGCGTGCCGGGCCGGAAGTTGGCGATCACGACGTCGGCGGTTCGCACCAGCCGGCGCAGAATGTCGGTCCCGTCCGAGGTCCGCAGATCCAAGGTGAGCGAGCGCTTGTTGCGGCTAATCGCCTTCCAGAACAGTGCTTGCCCGTCTCGGCGCGTGCCCCAGGCTCGCTGCGGATCACCCTCACCCGGCTTCTCCACCTTGATCACGTCGGCGCCGAACTCGCCCAGGTAGCAGGCGGTGGCGGGCGCCGCCATCATCGTGGCCAGGTCGAGCACGCGCACCCCCGCGAGCGGCAGCGGTGGCTCTGCCGGCCTAGCCACTCGGAACTCCGAGCGGGGGGATGCCGACCACCTCGTCCGCGAAGACCTGGAGGACGAGCGCCCCGGCGTGCTCCAGATGCTCGGCCATCGCGCGCTCCGCGCGCTCCCGGCTGCCGCTGCCGATCTCGGCAAGGATGTGACGATGCTCATCGTGGACGCGCTGCGGTCGCTCGGCGGCGGAGCCGCCGCGGCGACGGTAGCGGTCCTCGTGGTCGGCGATGTCGTCGAGCAGATCCGTCGCGAGCCGAATCCCCGCGATCCGCGCGACCACCTGGTGAAACTGGCGGGCAGCCCCACCGGCCCCACCGTCGGCGGCTGCCGGGGGGCGCTCCACCTCCCTCGCCAGGCTGGCAAGGTCGTCCGGACTGGCCCGCACGGCAGCCTCCCCGGCGACCAGCCGCTCGAGCGCGGAGCGCACCCGGTACAGGTCTCGAACATCGCTGGGGTCCCAGTCGGTCACCTGGTAGCCGCCGGTGGGCAAGACCCCGACCAGGCGGCGTTGTTCGAGTCGCCGGAGCGCCTCGCGAACAGGGGTTCTGCTCACGCGGAATTGGGTCGCCAGCTCCTTCTCTCCCAGCCGCGTCGCGGGAGCCAGCCGTCCATCCACGACCGCGTCGCGGAGCGCAACGTAGACGACGTCGGCGACAGAGGTGCGTTCGACCGGACGAGCCCAGCCCGGCTCGAGTGATCCCCGCGGCTCGAGCGTGGGCTCAGCCACGGGGCTCCCCCGCCGGCCTCGCCGCCCAGCGCCCGGTTCGAGAGCACCGCCTCACCGGAGTCCGGACGACGACTGCGGCCGGCGGCCGCATCCTCCCGAGCCCGTCCGTCAAGGCTGCTCCCCCCCCGTCAATCGGCGATGGAAAATATACATGGATACAAGCGTCCGTCAAGGGGGGGTCACGAGACCGCCCTCCCCCCGCTGGTTCGACACGCTCGGCGGGCGGGACCACACCGGCGCCCTGGCGCCGCTGCCCCAGTCCCCACGGTGCCGTCATTGGACGAGCACGCGTCGCGCTGGGGGAATCACCTAACGGCCGGTGACGCGAGGTCCGAGTCTGGGCTACTGGTCGGCTGGACCGGGCGGGCTGCGTCGACCGACCACCTCGACCGCCGGGCTGGCGCCACGCCCGTCCCTCGCCGCGCCCTCGGCGGCCGGAGTCGGTCCCCGTGACCCCGCCCCGACATCATCCGACGATGCCGACCGCCGGGGGCGCGCGGTGGTGGCCGGCCGGGGGCGGAGGGCTCAGAAGCCGAGCCGCAGCGCGCGCGCCCAACTGAAGACGAGCGCGGGGCGCGCTCCCCGCACCGCCGCGAGGATCTCGACGTCGCTGATCTCGCCCGCCCGCGGCCAGGGCGCCTGGGCCGCACCCATGACCAGCCAGTCGGAAGCAGCCGGGGGAACTCGGCGCAGGATCGTATCGCGGTGGCCCCAGCAGCCGGCGGCTCCCGGGAGGGGACAGTCGAGGTTGACCGGGCCAGGCCCGTCCTCATACAGCCAGTCGTAGGTGGCCGCCAGCGGCCCGAGGTCCCGGGCCCAGTTGGTCCCCCCCACCACGATGCGGTCGCGCCCGACAGCTCGAGGGACAGCGACGTCCACCCCGACCCGTGCCGCCACTCGGGCAACCCCATCCAGCTGGGCCGTAAGCCCCTGGACGGGGGTGAGGTCTCGCGCCACTCGCTCCTCATCCACCAGCACGAGCAGCAGCTCGGCCGGTGTCAGCCGATCGATGGCGAGAGGCATCTCCAGCGGGGGCAGGCCCTCGGCACCGCGGGCACGGTCCAGCGCCATCAGCACGACGGCGCGACAGCGGTCCGACGCCGCGCCGCTAGCCGCGCAGGTCCGGCGGAAGTCAGGCCCGAGGCCGATGTCACCGGCGGGGTGGGCGGGCGGCAGAAGGGGCATGCGGGGGTCGAGACGCGGGTCGACCCCATCGGTCAGCCTCACCGCGGCGTGCGCGGCCCGGGCGGCCTGCGACGCCCCCCTTAGCTTGACCCGCACCGCCACCGTCCAGGTCCCAGGCCACTCCTGGCCGGTTCGCCACACCAAGGTGGATCTGCCCCAGCCCCGCAGGAGGGCAAAGGGCCCAACCTGACCCACTCGCAAGAAGAAGGCGAACTGCCAGCGGGCGCCCCTCGGACACCGCGCCACCGCGTGGAGCCGAACCACTCCCCCGGCGGCGACGGCGATCGGGGGCGAGACGGTCAGCCCCACTCCCGAGCAGGAGGCCGTGTGACTCGACGCGGTGACGCGTGGCATCGGGGAGGGTGCCAGAGTCGCTCCCACGATCAGAGCGACCAGGGCCCCGCGCCTCATGGGCACAGCCCCCCCGCTGATCTCCGTCCCCCGCGGCCTGCGCCCATCCCCTCCTCCCCGCCTCGCCTGCGGTGGGCGCCAGTGTACCGGGGGCGCTGGCGACTACCATGCCCCGATGCCTCCCGTGTTGGCGCGGACCTCGGGACCTCGCGCCGCCCTGGTCACCGGCGGAACTTCCGGCATCGGCCTCGCCACCGCCCGGCGCCTGGGGCGCGAGGGGTATGGCGTGATCGTGACCGGCCGCGACGAGCGGCGCGGCCGCGCCGCCGAGGCGCGACTCCGATCGGAGGGGACCCCCGCCCACTTCGTCGCCGCCGATGCCCGAGACCCAGACGCCGCGGCGGGGGCGGTCGCCCGCGCCGCGGATGCATTCGGACGGCTCGACGCCCTGGTGGCCTGTGCCGGCGTCGGAGTCGTGGCCGCATTGGCGGAGACGCCCCCCCGGGTGCTGGAGGGGCTCCTCGCCGTCAACGTGCTCGGGCCACTGATCGCCGTCCAGGAGGCCCGGCCGCTCCTTCGTCGCAGCCGCCCTGCGGCTGTGGTGCTGGTGTCGTCGGACTCCGGGGTGCGCGGCGACCTCCCGCTGGGCGCCTACTCCGTCAGCAAGGCCGCCCTCAACATGATGGGTCGGCTGCTGGCCCGCGACCTCGTCGCCGACGGGATCCGCGTCAATGTCGTCTGCCCCGGCGACACGCTCCCGGGGATGCGGCACATGGGCCCGCTCGACGATCCGGAGAGCAGCGCCGCCGACCCCGCTCGCTGGACCTCAGCGCCCATGGGCCGGTACGCAGAGGCTCACGAGATCGCCGAAGTCATCGTGTTCCTCGCCCAGGATCAGGCCAGCTTCGTGAACGGCGCCGTCCTGACCGTGGATGGAGGCGCGGGCGCGGCCCTCGGGGATCCCGACGCCCCGCCACCGTCCGGCCGACTCTCGATTACCCCGCCCTGAGCGCGTATACCATCGCGACCCGTGCGCTGACCTGCTGGCTCCCGGCCTCCAGCGGAACGGTGGGAGCGGGGGCAGCGACCTTGGCGAAGCCGGCACTGACGCTCGGGTAGATGGTGACAGGAGTCGGGCTCTGGTCCGTCAGCGAGCACACCGGCCCGAGGCGCTCGCCGGCCGCGCGCGCCATCGCCCGCGCGCGCGATACCGCCTGGTGGACCGCATCCACCCGCGCGGCCGAGTCGAGGGCACGGCTGTCGGCAACCGAGAAACTGAGCCCATTGATCACGGTGGCATTGCCGCCAGCTTGCGAGATCGCGTCGATCGTCGCGCCGGCGCGGGACAGAACGTGCACCAAAGCCGTCACGGAGTTGATGACCGCGTAGCCGGCAAGGCGCTCGACCCCCTTGGGATAGACGTAGTTCGGCTGGACCGTGAGGCCGGTCGTCTGGATATCCTTGCGCACCACGCCACCGCGGAGCAGCGCAGCCACGACCCGAGCGGCCTTGCTGTTGTCGACCGCGAGAGCGGCGGCGGCGCTGGGGCGGGTCACCGAGATCTGGAACTGGACGGTGAGCAGGTTGGGGGTGCCGCTGACCTGCCCGGCTCCATGAACGGTGAGTTTGGGGGCGGAGCGGCCGCACGCCGCGGCAGCGCTCGCGCCAGCCGCCGGGCCTTCGGAGGAGGCGGCGCCGCATCCGGCGAGGGTCAACCCGGCGCCGAGCACGGCCGCCGCGATGAGGCCGAGGGTCTTCGGTCGTTCTCGCATCGTGATCACGCGCATGCCTCCTAGACGCCCCCACGGGTGCCTTCTCTGGTAGGGACGCCGGCCGGAGCCCGACGGTTCCCGTACCTGGGCCGGACGTCCACCGCAGCCCGCCATGCGGCAGGCGCGAGCTAGGAGCGGGGGATGGACCACCAGGCTCCCCATCCCGTCTCCGGGCGGAACCGACCGGCCGCGGCGCGGGGGCTGACCCGCTCCACGCAGAAAGGGTTCCGGAGCCAACCGCTGGCTGGAAGTAACCGCCTCACTCAAGCCCGACCGCTGGGTCAAGCAGCCGCACCCGGTCACCGACGCGGATCTCCCTGGTCCCCTCGCGCGCCGCCCTCCAGCTGCGCATGAGGGAGCACTGGTACCACCCGCGTCCTCGCTGGCCTACCCCAGCCAACCCCACGAGGTCACAGTGTCAGACGTGGCCGGTGCGCGAGGTTGCGGGCCGCGACCGCCCCGAACTCATCCGGTGGTCAAATTGGTGCCAGGCTTCGCGGCTGCCCGGAGGGTCGGGCTCACCCATGTCGCCCCCGAGGGTCCCTTGGGCAGGGGACGAGTCCGTCGCCACACGTGGCGCCCCCCTCGATCTCAGCGACTGGCATCTGCAGGCGACCCCGTCGCGACGCCGTCCAGCTGGGCGTCAGCTCCACGGGCGAGTCGGGTTGAGTCTGGCGGCACGATCCCGCGACCGGGCCGGCTCGGCTCGGGCGCCCCTCCTCGGCCGCCTTCGACCCCTGGAGCGCGGTCTGTGAGCAGGCTGTCGCCGTCTCCGGCGACGCCACGCGGGTGGCCCGGTGCCGCAGTTGCAGGCTGGACGTGACCCCCACCGGCGAGGTTGCCGTCCTCCTGCACGGATCCGGCGGCTTCGACTCGCCCATCACGCCCTCGCTCTCGGCTGAGCACAACGCCGGGTGGAGCGGGGCGGGCGCCTCGCCGTCGCCGTTCGGCGTGGGAGGGGCGAGCTCGACCACGGCTGGCACGAGATCGGCCGCGCCGAGCGCGAGCAGACGGTCTTCGCTGACGTCTGTGCAAATCCCCACTGGCCAACGTCGTCCGGCTGGACACTGGCCGAGCGACTCGGGATCAGCGGAGCCCCCGCCGGCGCTCCCCCGAGGGGAGCCCGCCGCAGCCAGCATTCCGGGCGCTTGGGAGCCGCCGTCGCTGAGCTAGGCCTGGTCGACCCGCTCTGCGTCGATCGCTTCATCATCGCATGGGCCAGGTCGAGTGACGTTGGAGATCCTGACGACCCGTGGACCTGCCGACCCTCGCGGCTGCTCGCTCACACCCCGCGATCGTGGGAGTGACTTCCGCCCCCGACGCTCGAGTGGTCCCTGCGACCCCTTTGGGCTCGCGGCCACCCTGCAGGCGGCCCGAGGCGGCGTCGATCCCGATCCGGGCGGAGACGGAGGCGGGTCACGGCCCGGGCGCGCCGACGCGGAAGCGGATCGGCGAGTCCACCGACGTGCTCAACTTGCTCGAGCGACTCCTCGGCATCACCGCGGATCCGCCCAGCTCCCTGGCGCGGCCCTCAACTTGACGCCCGACCCGGTCGCTGGGAAGATGCGCCTGGGTCCGCACCAGGGAGCATTCCACATGCCATCGATCCGACTCCGCCTCCTTGCACTGGGCACGCTCTTCGGTGTCGGACTCGGCCTCAGCGGAGCGATCCCGGCGAGCGGTGTCAGCCTGGGCAGCGTCAGCCCCAACGTGACCAACATGCTCGACTGCAATGGACACAGCCTGAGCTATCGCTCGGTCAAGGTCGACCTCGGCGGACTCTGCACCGACCCCCTGGCGATCTGGAACGGCTACGCGGACCGCTTCTACGACAACGGTCGGTATGTGGGACACGACGAGCCCTCGGTGCGATTCCTGTCGACCGCGGCAGGAAGCGCCAACAACCTCACCTATGGGCTCACCCTCTCCACCGACCCCAGCGGGCCACCCTCGGCCTCCCGCCGGCTTCCGATCACGTCGGACGCGGCGGAACTGGGACCCGCCGTCTGGCTCGGACTCGCCCTCTGCGACCCGCAATCGTACCCACTCAACCGCTGCGCCCCTGACAGCAACGGCAATCGCAGTGCCATCAACGACCCCGGTGCCGCCGGGTCGGCCTTCATGGAGCTGCAGTTCTACCCGCCGGGCTATCCCCCCTTCATCGACTCTCCCAGCTGCAGCGCCGGCAAGTGGTGCGCGGCGCTCACGATCGACAGTCTCGAGTGCACCTACGGGTTCAAATACTGCAACGCCAACTGCACCGAGCCGGTCAACTTCGCGTTCTTGCAGCGCAACGGCGTGCCGGCCGGCCCCCCGAGCCCGCAGCTGGCCGACGTGGCGACCTTCACCCCGAACGGCTCCACCCTGATGATGAATCCGGGCGACCAGCTCCAGGTCAGCATGGTCGACACGACCGGTGGGCTGCGGGCGCAAGTCAACGACCTCAGCACCGGACAGTCAGGCTGGATCACGGCAAGCGCGGCCAACGGATTCATGAACACGAGTGCCCTCGACTGCAGTGGACACCCGTTCAGCTTCCATGCCGAGTTCAGCTCGGCGTCGCCGCAGAATCAGGTGCCCTGGGCGGCGGCCGAGGGCAGCGTCATGCTCGCCAACGAGTTGGGTCACTTCACTCCCTGCTCCAGTGTCTCCCACCCCTTCCCCTACTCGCTGCAGTACCCGGGCGGCCAGTCGTTCGTGGACACGGCCGTGTCCCAGACCTGTGTCGGTGGATTTGAGGCGACCAAGTCGGGCGAGGGGCCGTGCAGCACCACCACCGGCACTTGTCAGAGCCCCACCACCGAGGGCGGGGGAGCCTGCCCATTCCACAACCTCGTCACGTCGCTGCTGCCGTGCGAGTTCTCCGACGCGCTCTGCATGCCACGGGGTCCCCGGCCACTCGTGGTCAATGGCGCCTTCGAGCAGGTGGGATGGCCCGTCGCCGGCTGCCAGACCGACTTCTTTCAGAATGGCGACCTGGACTTCGACGGCAGTTCCTACGTCGCGGACTGGCCCGATGGCAGCACTCGACACCCGACCTCGCTGCAGTACCTGGGACCCTTCTCGCACGGCCATGGCTACCCGGAGATCCAGTTCGAGACTGACGTGGCGGGTTCGGAGGCCCTGTGCAACACGCACACCGGCCAGGGATGCACCGCTCCCCCGGTCGGAGCCGCTTTCTACCCCTTCTGGAGCGTGGGACGCTCGTCCCACGCGGTGGGCACCACCAATCCGGTTGGCACCTGCGTGTGGGACTTCGGCAATGCCATCCCGGGAACCACCGTCAACACCTTCCACGGCGACGCGCAGTACGGGCACCCGGACATCCGACGCTTTGGAGGAACCCTGATCAGCGCCCCGATGGCTAACCCGCAGCTGTCCTCAGCGGGGTGCACCGCCCCGACCAGCTGACGGGCTCGAGCCCGGCAGCCCGGCGGCGGGGCCGCTCCGGCCCCCCGCCGGGCCGCCGGCGTCCTCGACGTGCCCGGGACACGTAGCGGATCCCGACCAGCCCCGGGCGGGGGCGCCGCCGCCCCCGCCGCGATGGCGCTCCTGGCCGACCCGAGCCGAAGGCGGGCACGCGGATTGACGACGATGCGACGGACGTGCAGGTGCGATCGCCGGCACCGGTCGGCAGACGGCCCCGTCAGGTCCCGCCGCCGGCCCGCCCGTTCACCATGCCCCAGGAGCCGGTGCGGGACGCGCGTCCGACGGCCTGGACTCCCGGCCAACCGGGCTCCGCTGTGGCCTCGGCTGCACCCGGGCGGAGGGCCGGACGGAAGCTCTGCTCGGGGGGCGAGGGCTTCGATGTGCCAACCGCCGCCCACGGGGGATGCCGCCCGAGCTTGCCCACCGGGACTGGCACGGGTGGATGATCAGGCCCCGCCCGAGGAGCGGCTGCGGCACGGCCCTGCTCACTGCCGCCCGGTCTGAGAAGAACCCAGCCGAGGTGCACCGTGGGCGGGAGTGGGATGGGGTTCCCTGTCCGAAACCGGCTTGTTTGCTGGGTTTGGCAGAATCTCCTGGCAGACCTCCCCACCGACGGTATCCCGCAGGATGCGGGAGCCGGCGCGGGGATTCGAACCCCGGACCCGCTGTTTACAAAACAGCCGCTCTACCGCTGAGCTACACCGGCGGCCCCCCCGGCGCGCCCGGAGGCGGAGCTCAGGATACCCCGCCGGCGACGAGCGGTCGGCGCGTCACGCAGGCGTGGGCGGCGCGGGGAGGTCATCGTCGAAGCCGGGCAGGGTGAGCGCGGTCGGGCCCGCCGCCGTCGCCGGGCTCGGCCCGGCGGGTGGGCGGACCGGCACGCCCCGCACCTCGGCGGTGGGAACCACCGCGACCCGGTTGCGCCCCGCCCGCTTGGCCCGGTAGAGGGCGCTGTCGGCCAGCGCCACCAGTGCATCGGGCGCGGCCATCGCCATCTCCACCGCCGCCACCCCCACCGAGATCGTCACCGTCCCGACCTGGGCGCGACGACCCGCCTGGCGCTCGACGGCGACCCGCAGCCGCTCGGCCAGCTCCTGGCCAGCAGTGAGCTGGGAGTCGCGGGCCAGGACCGCGAACTCCTCGCCGCCGTAGCGATAGACCGAGTCGGTGGCCCGGACATTGTCAGCGATCAGGCGCGCGACGTCGCACAGGACGGCGTCGCCGACGGGATGGCCGTGGCGATCGTTGACGCGCTTGAACCGGTCGACATCGATCATGAGGAAGGCGAGCGGGCTGCCGTACCGGCGCGCGCGCTCCCACTCTGACCGCAGCTCCGCCGTCAGCGCGCGTCGGTTGGGCAGCCGCGTCAGGGCATCGGTGCGGCCGAGCCGGTCCGCTCGCCCGTGCGCCCGAGCCGCGTCCAGAGCCGCGCCGGCGAGGGCGGCGAGAACCTCCAGTGCTGCCTCCGTCCCGGCGGACGGGGTGGGCTGGCCACGCACCTCGAGCCTGCCCAGCCGCCGCCCCGCCGCCGCCAGGGGGATCGTCTCGCCGCCAGGACCGTCGTCGCCGCCCCCGCCCGCTCCCGGCGACCCCGCCGCCGTGAGCTCCGGCGCGGTGTCGGCCAGCAGCGTCGGATCGCTGCCGGCGCCCGGGCTCTGCTGCCACACTAGCACCCGCCGCGCGCCCAGCAGCAGGCGGGCGGCCTCAGCGACCGAGCCCGCGATCTCGTCCGGGCTGCGGGCGCGGCCCAGCGATCGGGCAAAGGCCGCCAGCTGCGCGAGCGCTGCCGGCGAGGAGCCCCGGCGCCGGCGGTCCCGTTCCCGGCGGCCACCCGCGAGCCAGCCGCCGAGGCCGGCCAGCACCGCCACCGCCCCACCGAGCAGAGCCTCACCCATGGCCGAGGGCCGACGGTCGCGGCGGAAAGGCGAAGTCGCGCTGACGCGCGATCTCATAGAGGAGGAGCGACCCGGCGACCGCGGCGTTGAGCGACCCCACCCGGCCCCCCATCGGCAACCGCACCAGGCGATCGCAGCTGGCCCGGGTGAGCGGGCGCATCCCGGCGCCCTCCGCCCCCACCACCAGCGCGACCGGGTCTCGGTAGTCGGGCGCGTCGTGACGCTCGGGCGCCTCGGCATCGAGTCCGATCACCCACACGCCCCACGACCGCAGACCGTCCAGCGCCTGGCGCAAGTTGGTGACCTGAATCAGAGGGCAGTGCTCGATGGCGCCCGCTGACGCCTTGGCGACGGCGCCCGACAGCGGCGCGCTGCGATGGCGGAGGGTGACCACCGCGGTGGCGCGGCATGCCTCCGCCGACCGTACCAGGGCTCCGAGATTTTGGGGATCCTGTACCTCATCGAGGCAGAGGACCAGTGCCGGCCAGGTCGCGGCCGACTCGCCCTCGACCAGCTCCCGCAGGCGATGCACCCCGCCCAGCTGGCGACGGTCGAAGTAGGCGACTAGACCCTGGTGGTGCTCAGTATGGGCGATGTCGTCAAGTCTGCGGCGCTCCAGCGTCTCGACCGCCGCGCCGCTGCCGGTGGCTCGGGCGATCACCTCGGCAACCCGCGGGTCGTGGGCCAGGCCAAAGGCCAGCAGCACCCGGCGCGGCTGCCGGCCCGCTCGCAGCGCCTCCAGCACCGGGTTGCGCCCATACAGGATCTCCGGCATGGTCACCCCACCCGGCGCCAACGCGTCCCCTGGGGCAGGTCCTCGAGCGCGATTCCCAACTGGCGCAGCTCGTCCCGGTAGCGGTCAGCGGCGGCGAAGTCCCGGTCCCGGCGTGCCGCCTCCCGCCGTTCCAGCAGCCGCTGGGCCGCCGGGTCCAGCGGGCCGGCCCCCTCGGTTCGCTGGGAGCCCACCCGCATCACACCGAGGACGTCGTCGATCTGGTGGAGAGCGGCGGTGGCGGCGCGCGCCCCCGCTAGCCCCACGCTGCCATCGTCCAGCCGCCGGTTGCCCTCGCGCACGAGGTCGAACACGCCCGCGATCGCTCCGGGAAGATTGAGGTCGTCGTCGAGCGCGCGGGTGAACTGGGCGATCGCCTCTGAGGCCAGCCCGGCCAGCGGGTCGGCGACGGCCTGGGCGTCCTCCCCGCCCGGGGGAAGTCCGCCCTCGAGTCGGGCGGCGAGCTCGTGGGTCCGTTGCCAGAAGCCCGCCAGGCGCGCGACGGCGTCGGCGGCGGCGCCCAGGTCCGCCTCCTGAAAGTGGAGCTTGTGGCGGTAGTGCGCGCCGGCCAGGAGCAGGAAACGCACGGTCATGGGGTCGACGCCGCGCTCGACCAGGTCCTCCAGGGAGACGAGGTTGCCCCCCGACTTGGCCATCTTGGCCCCCCCCACGAGCAGGTGCTCCGCGTGGACCCAATGGCGCACGAACGGGCGCCCGGTGGCGGCCTCCGACTGGGCGATCTCGTTCTCGTGATGGGGGAAGATGAGGTCGACCCCGCCGCAGTGGAGATCGATCGTCTCCCCCAACTCGGCCATCGCGATCGTGGAGCATTCCAGGTGCCAGCCGGGGCGGCCCGGGCCATAGGGGGACGGCCAGCGGGCACCATCGTCCGAGTCGGTCGCCTTCCAGAGCACGAAGTCACGCGCCTGCTCCTTCACCTCGTACTCGTCGGCGTCCACCCGGCCGCTGCCGCCGGCGCGCAACCCGGCCACATCCAGCCCGGCCAGTCTGCCGTAGGCGGGGAAGGCGGCGACGCGGAAGTACACCGAGCCGTCGACGACGTACGTGTAGCCGCCGGCGTCCAGCCGGGCCACCAGCTCCAGCATCGGCTCGATATAGGAGGTAGCGCGGGGATAGAGATGGGCGGGGCGCACTCCGAGAGCGGTGAGATCGGTGTGGAAGGCGGCGATGAACGGGGCGGTGAACTCCGCAATCGGCAGCTGCGCCGCGCGGGCCTTGCGAATGATCTTGTCCTCGACATCGGTGATATTCATGACCTGGCGTACCCGCAGCCCCGTCGCCTCCAGGTGACGGCGCAGGCAGTCCTCCACCAGGAAGGTCCGCAGATTGCCGATGTGGGCCCGCGCATGCACGGTAGGCCCGCAGGTATAGAGACGGACCTCTGCGGGCGTGAGCGGCTGAACTGGTTCGACCCGTCGGCTGGCGGTGTTGTGAAGCCGAAGCCGCCCCGACGGGCTCGCCGATCCTGCGGCGGGGCGGAGATCGGCTCCCATCAGCTTCGCACCAGGCACACGGTCGCGAGCGCGACCACGCCCTCGCCCCGTCCCACCAACCCCAGGCCGTCGCTGGTCTTGGCCTTGACCACCACCGATGCCGCGTCCCCACGGCAGGCGGTGGCAAGCGCCGCCGCCATCGCCGGCGTGTGGGGGGCGAGCCGGGGAGCCTCGGCGACGACCGTGGCGTCGCAGTTGCCCAGCCGCCACCCGGCGGCCGCGGCCAGCGCCACCACCTGGCGCAGGATCTCCAGCGAGTCGGCCCCCCGGGTGGCGGGGTCGGTGGACGGGAAGTGGTGGCCGAGATCGGGCAGACCGGCGGCCCCCAGGATGGCATCCGCGACCGCGTGGCAGAGCGCGTCGCCGTCGGAGTGGCCGACCAGGCCGACCGAGGAGGGCACCGTGACCCCACCGAGCCGGAGCGGGCCGCTTCCGCCGAAGCCGTGGACGTCGATCCCCAACCCCACCCGCAGGGCGAGCGGGGCGGCGGGCACCGTCACCCCGACGCGGCCGCGAGCCAGGCCGCGAGCGTGAGCAGGTCCTCGGGGTCGGTCAGCTTGCGATTGCGGCGGTCGCCGACCACCACCGCCACGGGCCGCCCGCTCGCCCGCACCAGCCCGGCGTCGTCATCCCCCCGCCGGCCGTGCTCGGCCGCATCGGCGTGCGCCTCCCGGAGCCAGTCGAGGCGGAACGCCTGGGGCGTCTGCACCGAGACCACCTGATCGCGATCGAGCCAGGTCAGCACGCCCGCGGGGCTGCGCACCGCGGTGGAGTCGACCGCCGGGCAGGCGGCGGTGGCGGCCCCGTGGCGCACCGCGGCGGCGAGCACCGCTGCCACCAGCTCCGGACGAACCAGCGGGCGAGCGGCGTCGTGCACCAGCACGAATGGGGCCGCGCACCGCGCCAGGCCGGCCGCCACCGAGTCCTGCCGGGTGGCGCCCCCCGCCACCACCGTGAGAGTCAGCCGGGCCGCCACCGAGTCGGCGACAGCGCCGATCCGCGCGTGATCCGCGGGAGGGGCGGCGACCACCAGCTGATCGACTCCGCTCGCCGGGTCCGCGAGCGCCGCCAGGGTCCAGGCCAGCACCGGCCGACCGCCGAGGGTGGCCCAGAGCTTGGAGCCACCAAATCGCTCGCCGATGCCCGCAGCCGGGACCAGCGCCACCGCCCGGGGCACCGCAGCGCTCACGCGCCAGCCGGCAGGGATCCGCCCGCGGCGGCCCCCCGCTCCTCGGGGGCGAGGCGCGCGAACACCATCCGGCCGGTCGCGGTCTGGCGCACCGACCGCACCACCGCGTGGACCTGCGCCCCCAGCATGTGAGCCGAGCCGTCGACCAGGACCATGGTCCCGTCGTCGAGGTATCCCAGACCCTGGTCCGGCTCGCGTCCCTGGTCCTGGATCTCGACGGTCACGATCTCGCCCGGCTGCACCGGCGCCCGCAGCGCCGCCGCCAGTCGATTGAGGTTGACCACCGCCAGCCCCTCGACCAGCGCCACCTGCTCCAGGTTGTAGTCAACTGTGCAGAGCGCGGTCCGGCGTTCACGGGCGAGACGCACCAGCCGCAGGTCGACCTGGTCGATGGCGGGAAAGTCCTGGTCGAGCAACTCCACCCGGACCCCGGCAAGCTCCCGCAGCGCCGCCAGCTGCTCCAGCCCGCGGCGCCCCCGGGACCGCCGCGCCGCCGAGGCGGAGTCGGCCAGATCCTGCAGCTCGGCCACGACGAAGCGCGGCACCACCAACGGGTAGAGCCACAGGCCGGCCCGGGCACAGGTGAGCAGGCGCCCGTCCACCAGCGCGCTGGTATCCACCAACACAGCTCGCGGGCCGCCGGCTCCCGGCTCCGCGACAGGGGCACCGTCGAGCCCGAGCGCGGCCAGGTCACGGCGCCGGGATCTGCCGACGGTGACCCCGATCGGGACCGCCATGGTGGCGGTGGCGAGCGCGACCAACCAGCCCAGCCCGTAGGGGAGGCCGACGAAGACCACGGCCACCAGGGCGGCCACCCCCAGCCCGGCCCCGCCACCCACCAACCCGCCGACCAGCTCGCCAAACGGGGTTACCGCCAGCGCCGCGGTGGCCCACCGGTACGGTCGGATCGTGAGGCTGGGCGCGACCACGTAGCCGGCGACACAGCCCGCTCCGAGACCGACCACGATCGTCACCACGGCGGCCACCGGGGTCGAGAGCGGACCCTGCCACACCTGGATCAGGACGGTGGCGTAGAGGGATCCGAGGATCGCTCCTACCGCCATCCCAGCTCCGCGGGCGATCCGCTCCGGGCGCATCGAGGGCGCCGCCGGAACGGGCTGGCCCGGACCCAGCGCCCCCGGAACGTCCGTGTGAGTGGCCGCCCGCACCCTCATCGGCGCCCGGGACACCCCGGCGTCCCGCCGCCCGCCCACCGCCTCGCCGTCAGCGGCTCTCGCCGGTCCCGGGCGCCGCTCCCGCCGCCGGCTCCAGGGGTGGGGGCGAGGCCGGCTCCAGGGTCGGGGTGGTGATGACCCGGGTGCGCAGCCGGCCCTCGTCAACGTCGACCACCACCTCGTCACCGACCGCGTACCGCGTCTGCAGCAGTGCCTCGCTGAGCGGATCCTCGATCGACCGCTGGATCACGCGCCGCAGGGGTCGTGCCCCGTACAGCTTGTCGAACCCCTCGGTCGCGATCAGATCCTTGGCCGCGTCGGTGACGGTTAGGGTGAGCCCCTGGGTGACCAGGTGCTCGCGAATCCGAACCAGCATGAGGTCGACGATGCGCCGCATCTCGGCAGCCCGCAGTCGGTGGAAGACCACCACCGCATCGACCCGGTTGAGGAACTCCGGCCGGAAGGCGCGCTTCAGCTCATCCATGATCTTGTCGCGCATCCGGACATGCTCTTGGTCCTGGCCGGCGGCGTCGAGCCCGGTCGGCTGGAACCCCATGGAGACGTTGGTCTTCAGCCCCTGCAGGCCGAGGTTGCTGGTCATGATCACGATCGTATTGGCAAAGTTGACCGCCTTGCCCTTGGCGTCGGTCAGGCGGCCGTCCTCCAGAATCTGGAGCAGCATGTTGAAGAAGTCGGGGTGCGCCTTCTCAACCTCGTCCAACAGCACGACGCTGTAGGGGCGCCGCCGGATCGCCTCGGTGAGCTGGCCCCCCTCGTCGTAGCCAACGTACCCGGGCGGCGATCCCACCAGCCGAGCGGTGGAGTGCCGCTCGGCGAACTCCGACATGTCGAGCCGAACCACCGCGTCCTCGTTGTCGAACAGGAACGCCGCCAGCGACCGCGCCAGCTCGGTCTTGCCCACCCCGGTGGGCCCGAGGAAGATGAAGGAGCCGATCGGGCGGCGCGGATCCTTGAGCCCAGCCCGGGCCCGCCGGACCGCCTGGCAGACGACCTTCACCGCTTCGTCCTGGCCGATCAGGCGCTGGTGGATCTCGTCCTCCATCCGCATCAGGCGGGTGGTCTCCGCTTCCACCAGCCGCGTCACCGGCACGCCGGTCCACGAGGAGACGATGTCCGCGATGTGATTGTCGGTGACGTCCGGCGTGGTCAGGCCCAGTTGCTCCCGCCAGGCGGTCTGGGCAGCATCGTGGGCGTCCTGCTGGCGCCGCTCCTCATCGCGGAAACCCGCCGCCTTCTCGTAGTCCTGACGCTCGATCGCGTCTTCCTTCTGCACCCGCAGGTCGCGGATCTGGGCCTGCATCTGGCGCAGCTCGGGCGGCGTGGTGGTCAGCTTCATGCGCACCCGGGCCGACGCCTCGTCGATCAGGTCGATCGCCTTGTCGGGCCAGGATCGGTCGCTGACATAGCGTCCCGAGAGCTCCGCGGCGGCCCGCACCGCATCGTCGGTGATGCGCACTTTGTGATGCTTCTCGTAGAGGCTGCGCACCCCGGTCAGGATCGCGACCGTCTGCTCCAGCTTCGGCTCCTCCACGAAGACCGGCTGGAACCGACGCTCGAGGGCCGCATCCTTCTCGATGTACTTGCGGTACTCGTTCAAGGTGGTGGCGCCGATGCACTGCATTTCCCCGCGAGCCAGCGCGGGCTTCAGGATGTTGGCCGCGTCGATCGCACCCTCGGCGGCGCCCGCGCCCACCAGGGTGTGGAGCTCGTCGATGAAGAGGATCACCTCGCGGGAAGACCGGATCTCGTCGAGGATCTTCTTCAGCCGTTCCTCGAACTCGCCGCGGTACTTCGTCCCCGCCACCAGCGCGCCCATGTCCAAGGTCAGCACCCGCTTGCCCGCCAACGACTCGGGGATGTTGCCATGCACGATCGCCTGGGCCAGTCCCTCGGCGATCGCGGTCTTGCCCACCCCCGGCTCACCGATCAGCGCGGGATTGTTCTTGGTGCGACGGGACAGGATCTGCACCACCCGCTCGATCTCGCCTTCGCGCCCGATCACCGGGTCGAGTTGATTCTTTTGGGCGAGCTCGGTGAGGTCGCGGCAGAACTGGTCGAGCAGCGGGGTCTTGGTGGGCCGCTTCTTCTCCTGGGGCACCTCGTCGTCGAGGGCACGGTCGCGGAGCTGACGGTCGATCTCGCCGCGGACCTTCTCATGGGTGGCGCCGAGATCCTCGAGCACATGGGCGGCGATTCCGTCCCCTTCGATCAGCAGGCCCAGCAGCAAGTGCTCGGTGCCGACGTAGTTGTGCCCCATCCTCCGAGCCTCCTCGAAGGAGATCTCGATGACCTTCTTGACTCGCGAGGTGGGGATGATCTGCTGGATGATGATCCGCTCATTGCGACCCAGCACCGACTCGATGGTCGCCCGCACCTTGCCGATCTCGACCCCGAGGCTGCCCAGCACCTTGGCCGCCAACCCGTCGTTCTCGCGCAGCAGCCCGAGCAGCAGGTGTTCGGTGCCGATGTAGGAGTGGTGGGACTTCTCCGCCTCCTCCTGGGCCAGCGTGAGCACCTTCTTGGCGCGCTCGGTGAATCGTTCAAAGGCGTACACGGTCCACCTCCCTCGGGTCCGCGCGCGTCACCGGCGCCTGGGCCGAGACGGCCAGGCTGAGAATGACGAGGGGGGCACACGGTGCGCGACGGGCCACCCCCGCATTATGCCCAATTCCCCAAGCCGGCAACCGGCCCGAGGCGAGCGGCGCCGGCCCTAGCGCTCGGCCGCCTCGGCGACCTGATCCGCGGGCGCGATCCCGTCGGCCGCCCCGGGAGTCAGATCCTCACCCTCCGTGCCGGCGGCCACCCCGTCGGCGGCCGGGGCGGGCCGGCCGTCGGGCTCGGCCTCCTCACCTAGGGGGTCGGGCGGTGGCGGCACGGTGACCGCCCCCTCCGTCGGCTCAGGCTGAGGGGCCGCGGATTCGGCCGCGGGTGTCACCGATCGCGGCGGCGGCGGACCCGGGTCGTCGTCATCGTCGGGGACGTAGTCCGCGGCCGCGTCATACCCGCGCACGGGCCCCTCGACCTCAGGGGGGAGGTCGGCCGGCCGGGGGAAGAGCTGGCGCAGGGAGAGCGAGATTCGCCGCCGGGTCCGATCCGCCTGCAGCACCAGCACCTTGACCACGTCCCCGACCCGCAGGACGTCCTCGGTCCGCTCCACGTGCTCCCAGGAGAGTTCGCTGATGTGGAGCAGTCCTTCGACCCCGTCGGCGATCTGGAGGAAGGCGCCGTACTTCTTGGTCTTGGTGACGGTGCCCTCGATCTCCGCCCCGGTGGGGAAGCGCGCCTCGATCGTGTCCCAGGGGTCGTCGCTCATCTGCCGAAGCGAGAGCGAGATCCGGGACAGCTCGGGGTCGAGTTTGATCACCTTCACGGTGACCTCATCGCCGACGGCAAGCATGTCCGACACGTTGCTGACCCGATCCCAGGCCAGCTCGCTGATGTGGATCAGCCCGTCGGCGCCCCCCAGGTTGACGAAGCCGCCGTACGAGGTGAGCCCGCTGACACGGCCGCTGACCACGTCCCCCACGTGGAGGCGCTCGAAGAGCTCCTCGCGCTGGCGGGCGCGATCCTCGTCCTGGGCAGCCCGCTGGCTCACGATCAGCCGGTTGCGCTTGCGATTGACCTCCAGGATCTTGACCATGATCCGCTGGCCGACCAGCTCCATGAGGTTGCCGGAGTGGGCCCGAGCCACCTGGGAGCTGGGCAGAAAACCCCTGAGCCCCATGATGTTGACGATCAGGCCGCCCTTGTTCTGCTCTCGGACCTCGGCTTCGACCCCCTCCCCACTGCTCTCCTTCTCCGCCGCCTTGGCCCAGATCCCCTCGGCGCGCGCCCGGCGAAGGCTCAGAACGACATTGCCGTCATCGTTCTCGGACTGGAGCACGTAGACCTTGATCTCGTCCCCGGGGCGGAGCACGACCGGCTCCTCGGCGCGGCCCGCGAGCTCACGATTGCTGATGACGCCCTCGGATTTCGCCCCGATGTCGACCAGAACCTCGTCGGGGTCCACCCGCACCACCGTCCCGTCGACGATGTCGCCATAGGTGAGGGTGCGGATGGCGTCGGCACCCACCCGCAGGTACTCCTCCATTGAGGTGTAGACCTGCAGATGCTGCCCGTTGCTGCGGCTCTCGTCGGGACTCAAGGCGGGGCGTGGTCTCCCGTGGGACGGTGAGGTGATGGGCGCACACGACGGTGCGCGCCCCGTCGGCGCGCTGGCCGGGCGAGAGTATAACAGTGCCACCACCACTTGACCGCCACCAAGGAGCCGCCATGGCCAGGCCCGCCGCCCCCATCCACGAGTACCGCGAGGCCGCGGACCTCGACGAGGTCAACCGCCTCGCGGTGGCCGACGGCTTTGATCTGTTTCAGGCCGTGGCGGTCGAGGGCCAGCTTCGCTTCATCCTCCGGCGGATCCGCGAGCCGGAGGCGGGACGCCCGGTGGGCTTCAGCGCGGCCACCCCGGGAGGCGGCCCCGGTTCCTCGACCGCGCAGGGGGCCGGACCTCCCAGCTCCGGGTCCGCCGCAGCAGGGCACGGTCGCTGAGACGCGCCCCGTCGATCAGACGGACGGGTCCGATCCGGGCGGCCAGGATCACGCGCGTCCCCGGTGCGGTCCGGACGACCGGCTCGAAGCTGACCGGATCCACCAGCGCAGCGTAGTCGAGCACGGCGAGGGGCTCGCCGGAGATCACCTGGGCCGCCCGGCGTGCCAGCCGGTCGGCGTGGTCCTCGCCGCGGCGGTGGGCCCACAACACCTCCGCCAGCGCCCGGGGGAGGCAGGCGGCGGCGGCCCGCTCGCTGCTGCTGAGGGTGCGGTTGCGGCTGCTCCAGGGCAGCCCGTCGGCCTCCCGGATGGTTGCGCAGGCGACCACATGGGCCGGCAGACCGAGGTCGAGCACCAGCCGCCGCACCAGTTGGAGCTGCTGGGCGTCCTTCTCGCCGAAGTAGGCCCGGCACAGTCCCGCCAGCGAGAGCAGGCGTGCCACCACCGTCGCGACCCCGTCGAAGTGGCCAGGGCGGGCGGCTCCCTCCCACAGTCGGGTGCCTCGGGAGACGCAGACCGTGGTCGCGAAGCTCGCCGGGAACAGGTCGCGGCGCCGGGGGGCGAAGCAGAGGTCGGTGGCGACTCCCCGCAGCCGCTCCAGGTCGCCCCTGCGGTCGCGGGGATAGGCGCGCAGCTCGGCGGGGTTGTCGAACTGGAGCGGGTTCACAAAGAGGCTGACGACCACGCGGTCGACCTCGCGCCGGGCCCGCTGGACCAAGGAGAGATGGCCGGGGTGGAGGGCGCCCATGGTGGGCACGACCCCGACTCGAAGGCCGCGGCTCCGCCAGTCGGCGAGGCGCTGGCGGAGCGCCGCCGGCGTCGTCAGCAGATCCAAGCGGGTGTCGTGGGGATCACCGGTAGCTGTGCTCGTCGTCCGGGAAGCGTCCAGCTTCGACGTCGGCCTGGAACTCACCCGCCGCGCGGGAGATCGCCTCGCCCACCTGGGCATAGGCTCGGGCGAAGCGCGGGGAGGGTCCCGGCGTCAGTCCGATGAGATCGTGCAGCACCAGCACCTGCCCGTCGCAGCCCGGTCCGGCGCCAATCCCGATGGTGGGCAGGCCGCTCGCCCGGGTCAGCTCGCCACCAACCGCGGCAGGCACGCCCTCCAGCACCACCGCGAAGGCCCCCGCGTCCTCCAGCTCGCGGAGGCTTCCCGCCAGCGCCGCCCGGGCGGTCGCCCCGCGCCCCTGCACCCGCCACCCCCCCATGGCATGCACTGACTGGGGCGTCAGCCCGAGGTGACCCATGACCGGGATGCCGCGCGCGACCAGATGCGCTGTGAGCGCAATCGTGGGGCCACCGCCCTCCAGCTTCACCGCGTGCATTCCCCCCTGGCTCAGCAGCCGGGCAGCCCCCCGGGTCGCGCGGTCGGTCCCACCCCGCGACGCGAGAAACGGAAGGTCGCCGACCAGCAGGGCTCGCTCGGCCCCCCGCGCCACCGCCCGGGCGTGGTGCAGCATCATCGCCAGGGTGACCGACAAGGTGGTGGTGTGCCCCAGCACCACCATCCCCAATGAGTCGCCGACCAACAGGACCGGGACGCCGGCCCGGTCGAGCAGCCGGGCGGTCGGGTGGTCGTAGGCGGTGACCATGGCGAAGCGCCGGCCGGACCTCTTCCAGTCCCCGAGATCGCTGATCCGGACCGGAGCGCCGAGTCCTTGGCTCACGCTGCCCCCGCCACCGGGGGGGGCGCCGCCAGGGCGCTGGCGGCCCGGTACAGCTCCGCCACCTTGGGGTCGAGCGCCTCCAGCACCGCGAGGTGCGCGGCCAGGGTCCGTCGGTCGCCACGCACCGCAGGACCGGTGAGCGCGTCCCGGGTGCCCATCACCCGGGCGTTGGCGAGAGCCCCGGCCAGCAGAGGCAGCAATCCGCGCACGATCTCGGCCGGCAACCCGGCCTCGGCCCCGACCCGCTCGGCCGCCCCCAGCAGCACCAGGGGAAGATTGCCGGCCATGACCGCGACGGCGTGGTAGGCGGCCCGCTGGTCCCCCGGCAGCGGGATCGGGCACAGGCCGATCCGGCGGGCCATCGCCACCACCCCGCGGCGGGCCCCGGGGTCGGCATCGAGCGGCGCGACCACGCCCCGCAGCTGATCCGGGTCGGGGCGCGCCAGGGCGGCGAGCGGATGACACGCGGCCACCCCGGCGCCGGTCAGACGCAGGGGTGCGAGGACCGACCGATCGAAGCGTCCGGCGCAGTGGATCGCCACCCGCCGCCCCCACCGGTCGCGGTGCCGGCCGAGCCGGATCGCTAGCGGAGCGAGCTCATCGTCAGGGACGGTGAGCCAGACGACGGTCGCGCGGTCGAGCACGTCGACCGCGTCGTCGACCGCAACCGCCGGTCGTCCCAGACGGCTCGCCAGCTCGGCGGCGTCGGGCCGACGACGCGAGGAGAGGGCCACCAGCTCGTACCCGGCGCGCTCGAGCGCCAGCGCGATCACGGTCCCGGCGCGCCCGGCACCCACCACCCCGACCGTCACCGACGGGGTGCACCGCTCCCTTCGCACACCTCGCCCCCCGCGGTTCGTCTCCGTCTCGGCCACCTCACGTGATCCAAGCGGGCCTCACGACGCCGACCCGATCGCCCGGTCGCCGCCGGTCCCGCCGGTCGGCGCCCCACCGCCTCAGCTGGCTGCCGCGGTCTCCTCCTCGATCCGCTGGATCACCGCGTCCATCTCGGAACCGTCCATCGTCTCGACCTGGACCAGCTGCTCCGCCAGAGCCCGCAGGACGTGGCGGCGTTGCGTCAGCACCTTCTTGGCGGTGAGGTAGGCGTTGTCCACAAAGGAATGGACCTCCTGGTCGATCTCGCCGGCCACCTCCTCGGAGTAGTTGCGCTGCTCGCCGAGGTCGCGGCCGAGGAACACCAGCTCCTCCTTGGTGCCGAAGGCGAGCGGTCCCAGCTTCTCGCTCATCCCCCACTCCGTCACCATCCGCCGCGCCAGCTTGGTGGCCTTGCTGATGTCGTCGGAGGCACCGGTCGTGATGTTGGTGTCGCCGAGATGGATCTCCTCGGCCACCCGCCCCCCGAGGATCCCGGCGAGCTGGTCGGTGAGCTCCGCCTTGCTGACGAGGTACTTGTCCTCCTCGGGCAGGTTCATCGTCCAGCCCAGAGCCATCCCCCGGCTGATGATGCTGATCTTGTGCACCGGGTCGCAGTGGGGGAGGCTGCGCATTACCAGCGCGTGGCCCATCTCATGGAACGCAATCGTCAGCTTCTCCCGCTCGGAGATCACACGGGACTTGCGCTCCGGTCCGGCGATGACCCGGGCGATCGCCTCCTCCATCTCGTGCATCCCGACCACCTTGCGATTCAGGCGCGCCGCCAGGATCGCGGCCTCGTTGATGAGGTTGCTGAGGTCGGCCCCGCTGAACCCGGGGGTCTGGCGGGCCAGGACCTCGAGGTCGACCCCGGGATCGAGGGGCTTGTTGCGAGCATGCACGTCCAGGATCGCCTTGCGACCCCGGATGTCGGGGCGATCGAGGGTGACGTGGCGGTCAAACCGGCCCGGCCGCAGAAGGGCGGGATCGAGCACGTCGGGGCGGTTGGTGGCCGCGATCACAATCACGTGCGTGTTGGTCTCGAAGCCGTCCATCTCGACCAGCAGCTGGTTCAGGGTCTGCTCCCGCTCGTCATGCCCCCCCCCGAGCCCGGCACCGCGCTGGCGCCCCACCGCGTCGATCTCATCGACGAAGACGATGCAGGGGCTGTTCTTCTTGGCCTGATCGAACAGATCACGCACCCGGGACGCCCCCACCCCGACGAACATCTCGACGAATTCCGACCCCGAGATGCTGAAGAAGGGCACGCCCGCCTCGCCCGCCACCGCCTTGCTGAGCAACGTCTTGCCAGTCCCCGGCGGGCCCACCAACAGCACCCCCTTGGGGATGCGCGCCCCGAGGGCGGTGAACTTGTCAGGGTACTTCAGGAACTCGACAATCTCGGTCAGCTCCTGCTTGGCCTCCTCGACCCCGGCGACATCGACGAAGGTGACCGCGGGCTTGTCGCCGGCAAGCAGACGCGCACGGCTGCGCCCGAAGCTGAGCGCCTGATTGTTGCCGGTCTGAGCCTGGCGGAACATCCACCACATCACCAGCACGATCACCGCGACGATGGCCAGGTTGGGCAGCACCAGGGTCAGGAACACGTTGTCATTCCCCGACGATTGGATGTTGTAGTGGCTGAAACCGTAGCGCGCGAAAAGGGCGGTCACATCGATGCCCTCGGTGGTTGACTGGTACTCGCGGCCGTTGGTCGCGTACCAGTCGACCGAGGTGCCGCCGTTGACGCCGATCGCCTGCCTGCGTGCGCTGATCACCGTCTGCCCCGCGGGGACCCGGGACGGGCTGAGCCGCCCCTCCTGAATCGCCTGGTAGTTCGCCAGCGCCTGCTGCAGGCGACCCGTGCTCGAGTTCGCTGGGCCCGCCACCGGCACCGACCGCCAGGCGAGCACCGCCACGGCGAGCAGGGCCACCAGGAGCAGGACGTACACGGCCGAGCGTCGCTGCGGGCGCATGGGCAGGATTGTACCCGGTTCCCGGCCCGCACCCCCCGGGTCGTCACGGTGGCGGTACCTGGGATCGAACCAGGGACACCTCGGTTATGAGCCGAGTGCTCTAACCCCTGAGCTATACCGCCCGATCGGCTGCCCGACGGATCCGCCCCGGGTCCCGTGCACCCGCGGGGTGGCCGCCGACCGGCGGCTGCCGGAGCGGTCGCGTTGCGGCGCCGAGATTCGAACTCGGGACCTTCGGGTTATGAGCCCGACGAGCTGCCACTGCTCCACGCCGCACGCGAGATGGTACGGCGGCGGCGCTCGCACGTCAAATCCCGGTCAGCCCCCTGGCACCGCCGGTGGGGGGCTGATCACATAGACGGCCTGGCCGGGAGCGACCAGACCCTCGGCGCGAGCCTGCTCGGCGGCCCAGCCGGGCGACCCGGCCGCCTCAAGCTGGACGGTCTCACGCGCCAGCAGCGCTGAGAGGGCCTGATCCTGGCCGGCGAGCTGGGCGGCCTGGCGCTCCAACCCGCGATCGGCTCGCCACCCGCCCAGCAGGCTCACGCCCACCCACAGCGACACCATCAACACCGCCACGGCGGCGAGATGCCACCGGCGAACCGGGTGGCGCCGGCTGGCTAGCCGCCAGCGGACCCTGGCGTCCCAGACGATCCCCATCGGGACTCGACACGGGCGCTCAGCGGGCAGGGCCGGAAGGTGGAGCATGGCAGGACGTGGAGAGGGGCGGACGCCCGGCGAGTATAGGCCGGACGACCGGAATCAAGCAACCGCGCGCAGTCCGTCACCAGCAAACGCACCCTGGCCCGAACGTTCCCTCACGACGGCATCGCACCGAGGGGCCCCCACCAGCCCCGGCCGGGGCGGGAACGGGGCCGATGCGGATTCAGGAGCGGTACGAGCTGGCGGCCGAGTGGGCGCCCCGGTACGGGGCGGTGGGCCGGAAGGCGCGAGGCGAGCTCCTGGACGCTGTCTGCCTGGCCACCGGGTACGCGCGCAAGCACGGCCTGCGGGTCCTGCGCGGGCGGCGCCGGCAACGGCCCCGGCTCCTGCTCCCGCGCGCCCGCCGGTACGGGGCGGAGTTCCCGACCGCCCTCCGGCTGTGCTGGGAGGCCGCCGACTACCCTGGCCGATCTGGCCCAGCTCCGGGAGCGCCACGGCCAGCTCACCGGCAGCCCGGCGACGCAGGCGCAGCGGGCCCAGGCGAGCGTGGCGACGGTGGAACGCCGGCTCCGGCCGGTGCGGCGCACGCGGGGGGGCCGGCGGATGGCCCAGACCACGCCCGGCGGCCTGCTCCGCCGCCAGATCCCCGTGGTGGTGGGCCCGTGGCGGGCCCTCGACCTCCCCGGCTACCTGGAGACCGACCTCGTCTCCCACAGGGGGAGGTGGCGGCCGGGGACGGGATCTGGGTCCTGCGCGCCACCGACCGGAGCACCGGCTGGACCGAGCGCGTGCCCGTGATAGGCACGGGGGAGCGCGGCAGCGTGGCCGCCCTGGAGCAGATCCGCACCCAGCTGCCGGTTCCCCTGCTCGGACTGCATCCCGACAGCGGCAGCGAGTTCCTCAACGGGCACCGGGTCCGCTCCTACCGGGCCCCGACCGTCGCGCTCGCCCGCTCGCGCCCCGGGCACACGAACGACCACGCCCACGTCGAGCAGAAGAAGTGGACCCTGGTCCGCCGCCTGATCGGCTCCGAGCGGCTCGACACCCCCGCCCAGCTGGCCTGCCTCGCCGCCCTCTCCACCGACCTGCTCCGCCCCGACCACACCGGCTCCCAGCCGGTGATGACGCTGGTGCGCACGGAGACGGTCGGCTCGAGGGTGCGCACGGTCTCCGACGGCCCCGCCACGCCCCTGGCCCGGGTGCTCGCCAGCGGCGTCGCCGACCCGGCCAAGATCCCGGCCCTGGTCGCGCTCTCCACCCCCGTCAGACCGCTCACCCTCACCCGCCGCATCGAGCGCCGCCTGGCCGCGATGCCCGCCAGCCTCCGAAGGACCCAGAGTGCCCACCTCACCCCGATCCACCCCGCGACGCCCGCCCGGGACCCACCCCGACCAGACGCGCGGGCGGCGGGGCGGGCTCAG